>Ga0224504_10000471_pt1 | contig 18087 bp, 12 predicted proteins | sample SF_Oct11_sed_USG_3_FD_170160 | JGI IMG/M metagenome (GOLD analysis project Ga0224504, IMG submission 170160) | Sediment microbial communities from San Francisco Bay, California, United States - SF_Oct11_sed_USGS_24 | ecosystem: Environmental > Aquatic > Marine > Sediment | place: USA... | reverse complement strand
AGGGCCTCGGGATCGCCCGTGTCCACGAACAGGATATGGCGTCCGGACAGGCCAAGCTCATCAGGGCCAAACATCGGATGCACCGAGCACGCCCTGCAACCCGCATCCGCTAGCGCCTGCAGCCCGGTTCGCATCGGGCTTTTCAGTGAGCCAATGTCGAAAATCAGTCCCTGCGGCTTCAATTCCGCCAGTTTCAGGAGAATATCGTTGGAGGGACGCAGCGGAACCGCCACCACGATCATGTCGTATTCGTCCACGCGGCTCTGCCAGTCAGCGACCCGGTGAAATGGCGTCTCTTCGTCTGACAGGTCGGCCACATCCACGTGGTACCCCACCATGTCCAGGTAGCGAGACATCCACACACCCATGCGCCCCAGGCCACCGATGACCAGCGCGGATTTTCCAGCGCCATGATCGGACTGCACCAGCTTGTAGGTCTCCTGGTTACTAAGCGAGTGATGGATCAGGGTTTCCAGCACATCCCTGGCAACCGCACCCGGCAGACCGTGCGATTCAGCCCGGGCCATGCCCCGGTCGATCACTTCCCGCTCGCGTGCGAAGTGCCTGAGCGGTGCACCGGTTTTAAGCTTGTGTTCACCGATGGCCGTGACCACGGCCTGGCGCTCGGCAATCAGGTCCACGATACCGGTATCGATATCGTCGAGACGGTTTCTGAGTTCCAACAATTCGTCGGGAGTCAGGGGGGGCCTGGCCGTCATATACCACCCCAGTTGATCGACCAGGCCGCGATCAGGGCATCGGTGTTTGTGCCGGTCGCGACGTGAGTATCGCTGGTGTAGTAAGTAAGCTTCAGGCTCTGCCTCGGAGAGATCGGCATACCAATGCTTACTGCTATGTAACGCGCCCTGCTGGCATCGTCTTTCTTCACGCCGCTTATCGTGTTTCGCCCGCCGTAGCCATAACCGCCGCTAAAACTGGCCCACCAACCGGGCTTGAACGTATAGATAACGTGCCCCTGCATAAACCACAAAGCGTTCTGCTCGCGGCTCGAGTCATTAAAGAATTCGTCATTGTCCGTGAACATAAACACCGACCCGGTCAGCTCAAACTGCCATTTGTGGCGCTGATGAAGAACACCCAGTTGAGGCCGGATCATCCAACGATTATTTCCCAGGTTAATCAGCCATTGATCGTTGTAGTCCCCCAACGGCGGCCTGATTTGCAAGCCTGCACCTACCGTTGTAGTCACGGGGTTTTCACGCTTGTATTGCACATACTCCTTGCCGCTCAACGGTGGAGCACCGTAAAGGTTGATCGAAAAGCGCACAAACGGATCAGCAAAACCCCGCCGCCGAACCGATGCGGGCTCACCGTTAAGCAACCCCTCCCATCGACCGGCAGCATAGGGGACTGTGAAATCAACGCGTGCTGATTTTCCCAGGAATTCAAAAGTGCGCACATAAGCCGCAGCGCCCAGGTAGGTATCGAAGGTTGCGTCCTCTATATTCAACGCCGGATCAAATAAAATTTCACCATTGGTCCAGGCCGCTGCCAGACCCACAACATTGAGTTTGCTCGGCAGATGCGACCAGCGCCGGGGCTCCAGATCCTGTGCCAAAAGCGGGGCGCTGAGAAGCAATAAAATAGGCGCCGCAAGAAGGAGCTTAAACAAATCCGCGGACCCTTTGATTTTCAACTCTCCTGCCATGCCTGCATTGTAGGGCCAGATGCCGGGTCTCTCCAGTTTTGCTGGTAATATCCGGAAAATTCACTTGGAGGCCGGGCCATGAAAAACAACAAGGGCGTTCCAACAGTAATCAAAAACTGTAGCCAAACGTTTCGATGTCTTTTTGGTAGTAATCGGCAACTGCGGCGCGGGTTTCATCGTCGTAGAAATCGGCCATGCTGCGCTTGCGGTTTTCGCCGTTCATGAACAGCAGGTTGCGCACCGTGCGCTTCAGGTCCCTGGATTTCTTGTCGGATTTGTTGCGGTGGGGTAAGCGGGAGACTGGGATGTCCAGCTTTTCACAGATCCGGTCAAAATCGTCCTGCAGCGATTCAAACCGCCCGATATAGTCGACCAGCAGGTTTCCATCGTTGTCGTGCAGCATGTCGTATTGCGGCATGACATGGCGGTACTCATCATCCCAGCCGGGTTTCGGCATTTTGTTCAGTACGAAGTCCCGGAAGCTCAGGTGGTGGAAATAGTTGCGGTAGCGGTATTCCGAAAGTATCCGGGACCAGGGATTGCGCACGAAGCTGAATGTGAAAAAGCTGGAGAATTCTTCGCGGCTAACGTAACCGCACTCCACGTATTCAGCTGCGGAAAGGTGAGCCAGCTTTTCGGTGCCGCAGTCCCTGTTTTCGTTCTTCCGGATCAGCATGCCACCCCGGTCCTTGTCCCAGTCGAGGCCCAGCCGGTCGATGAAGAACTGTTCCACGCTCTGCCCGCCGGTTTTGGGCACATGAACATAAAGGCAGTTGAATTCGCGGCAGATCATCTGGGCTCAGCGGCGAACCATGATCCACTTCTGCTTGTGTATTTTTTCCCCCTTGAGCAGTTCAACGCTCAGGCCGCGCGCAGCACAAGCCTGCTGAATCCACTTGTAACTGTGCCGGCAGATCCCGGCGACATCCGATTCATGGCAGCGCCCGATCCAGACATCGCCCTTGTAGTCCGGGCGAAACAGGTGGGGAGATTTGAACGAGGTCAGGAACCGCGCGCCCGGATTGGTGTGCTCGACGAAACCGTCCAGCATCTTCTCGATGTCCTTCTTCGGTGCGTGCGTCCAGATCGAGTGGGCATGGAAATAATCGAACTTCACGCCGAACCCGGAGAAATCATACTGGTCGTTGTGCAGGAATTGCGGCTTCTTCTCTTCGAACAACCCGGGCTCCACCAGGTGCTTTACCCCTTCCTCGAACATAAAGGTGTTGGGCTCCACTCCAAAATAGCAGCCGGGGTGCAGGAAATTGATCATCCAGTAGCCGCCGCACAGTGCGCCGCAGCCAATGTCCAGCAACTTGTCCCAGGGATTCAGCCCATGGCGGACCAGCGCCTCGAGCTGCGCCCGGCCGGTCTTCTCGAAGCGCTTGATGCCACAACCGATCTGGGTGGTTACCTGGTAGAGGTTTTCACCTCTTTTCTGAAGCGAATCGTGCGGATTGACTGCGTTCATGTTCGGCCTGCTGTCCTGGTCGATCAGAGCTTGAGTGTACCATCGAAAAACCCGAGCGCGGGCCGTTGCTTGGGCTGCAGTTGCCCGACCAGCTTAAACCGGTTGCGGCTCAGTTTCGGCAGCCGGAAGCGGCTGTACAACCAGCTCTCCGCCAGGCGCTTGCGCTCGCCGAATGTCAACGCAGTTCGGCCGGCCTGCAGGTCCAGCCCCTCCGCCTGCGGCCAGCCGGCGATCCGCTCCGCCATCACCGCCGGGTGCGTCCCGCCAAACGGCGCGATGAACTGCCGGGGGTAATAGCGGGTGAAGTAATCCGGATCTGCACGCACGTCTGTGCCGGCCCGGTGCACCGCGTCGGCAAACTTGCGCGCCTGCTGTTCTACCGTGTGCACGTAGTCGTAACGGTAAAGGTCCACACCGGTGTCGATGGCGTTCGGGTAGCGCCCGCGCGTAGAAAAATCGTCGAACACTGCGAAGCTCATGGCGTCCCGGATCGAATAGGTGCCGATGTTAGGGCGGATGATTCGCGGCGTGTATTTAAACCGCCGCGGATACACCGCGACGTAATGCCGGTAATCGCCCCAGAAGGTCAGGCGCTCGACCAGCATGGCCTCTACGGCGTCATTGTCGGCGTAGGTTTCCATCAGTTCCCGCAACCGCGGCAGGTCTTGCTCGTGCAGCACCTCGTTGCCCTGCAGGTACAGGCACCAGCGCCCGCGGCAGAACCCGAGGCCGATGTTGGTTTGCTGGGCCAGCAAGTATTTGCGGGGTTTGACCAGCGGCGACCATTCCGTGTGGATGATCCGGATGCGGTCGTCGTCCAGCGCCTCGAGGTAGTGCACGGTTTCGTCGTCGCTGTCCCCAGCCACCACGACGTACTCGTCGCAAATGGATAGCGCCGAGCGGATCGCCTCGATGAACGGATAGTTCAGCCGCACGCCGTTGCGGATGATGGTCAGGCCGGATACGAGTAGGTCACTCATCCCGCCATCTTAACCCATTGGCTTGCGCCCTTTTTTTCCAATGCGCATGATGGGCAGAACTGCTTCTGCTGCGGTAAGATATCAATAAGGAATAACATTAAAAAGGGAGGATCAACATGAATTACCCGATTACCTTGCGGACAAGTTTAGTTCTCTTGAGCGTTCTGATCCTCACCGCCTGTAGCGGACAAAGAGTCATGATGCCCACCCCTAATGAGGCGGTGAACAAAAGCCCGGGCATTTATGATGACCTCCACCAGGATTTGAAAACCACTGAGGTCCCGCTTTTCTACGTAACCGACCGCGTCCCCGAACGGGACGACAAGGGCAACCTGCAATACGGCTACGGCCGGTCGCCGTCACTGGCATTTGGCACCACCGTGATCAACATGGGGGCCGATATGTCCTGGGAAGAATTGCTGAACGAGAGCAGGACCAACAAGCGCAGCAATGAAGTTCCCATGCACCGGATATCCATCAACGAGATTGTGCGTGGCCCCAACGCGCCCATTCCGTACACCGAAGTCGATGGGAAAATCGTTGAAGATCCCGAATACCTTGCCAGACGGCAGGCATCTGCCGAAAAGTTTCGCGAGGCCGTCGTTGAATGGCTCGACAAGACGCCCCGCAAGGAAGTGTTCATTTTTGTGCATGGCTTCCATAACTCTTTCGACGACGCGGCATTCACTATGGCCGAACTGTGGCACTTTCTTGGAAGGTATGGTGTACCGATCGTTTACACCTGGCCGGCCGGCCACCCCGGGATTTTTGGTTACACTTACGACCGCGAATCCAGTGAATTCACGGTTTATCACCTGAGGCAGCTGATCGAGTTCATTGCAAGTTTCCCGGAAGTCGAAAAACTCAATGTCATCGGCCATAGCCGTGGAACGGACGTGGTTGTCAATTCGCTGCGCGAACTGACCATAAAAGTGCGCGCAGTCGGCAACGATCCCAAGAAGGAACTCAAATTGCATAACGTCGTGCTTGCCGCTCCTGACCTGGATGCCCAGGTCGCCGGTCAGCGTATCATCGGCGACTACCTTGCCTGGAGTGCGGATCGTTTTACGGTCTACGCCTCGCCGGAGGACAACGCCATCGGCTGGTCACGCAAGTTGTTCGACAGCCCCTCGGGCCGGATCGGCAACCTCGAAATCGACAAGATGACACCGGAAACACGGGCACAGATGGAGAACGGCAATGCGAATCTGGCCGTTATCAATTTCTTTCCGACATCCGACAACCCGATCACCGGCAAGGATGGCTTTGGCCACAGCTACTTCCGCAACGCCCCGACCGTCAGCTCCGACCTGATCATCCTGTTGAGGGAAGACGCGGATCCAGGCAGTCCGGAGCGGCCGCTGGAATCGCTGGGCGCCAAGTTCTGGCGGGTTCCGGCCGGGTATCCGAATTTCGATTAAGGAGTTTCGCTTCCCTGCTCCCGCAACTTCGTTGCGAAAGGCGGCTTCGTTTCCCTTTTAGTCAGGGTTGGCCAAGATCCGCCAGCAATTGCTGAAAATTAGGGTGATTGCGCAGCAGTTCGCGGCCAGCTTTGATCAGGCGGTCCACCTGTTCATCGGTCAGTGAAAACGAGGTCGGCACCTTGTTGAAAAACTCGCGGGCTTCCGGCTGCTGGATTTCCTCGATACTGATTTCTATGAAGTAGGGTGTGATCGGATCGCCATCCACGGATAACTTTTCGCTCCATGTTTCCAGGGAAACTTGCATCAATTCGAGCGTGGCCGTGTTGTAGCGGTGCAGTTGAACACCCGAAACGGCGCCGATGGAATCCTTGATCGACGGTTGCCTGGTGGTCTGGTCCATTTCATAAACAGGCGCAGTGGACGCATCGATGGCGATCATGGCGACCTTGCTGGGCCGGGTCTTCCTAACCTTGTCCATAAACGCTTCCGCCCCGCCGGACAAGGTCAAGACGTCATAATACGCCCGGAGACCAATGTTGTCCGTAATACCACCATCGACAAAGTGAATGTACTTCCTCTGGCCCTTGTCTTCATAAGACTCCAGGCCCGTTGCAAGCAAACGCAGTTCCGGATCTTCCTCCTCTTCCGCTTGACGTCGAAGTGCATCCAGCCAGGAAAGGTCAACGTGGCTGCAGTCCGAATAATTTTCGAGTACGACCGGATTGAACACGACCGGCACGGCGGAAGACGCCGTGACCGCCCGGGCGACCGAGTAGGAGTTCAAATCTGAACAGAGTAAATCGAAGTACTCCTGGATAAAGGAGAAACGCACCCCGTAGGCCAGGTCAGATGCGTTGATGACAATCATCGGCCGCTCCGGATTCTTCATGTCGGAAAACGTCGCGTTGTGGAACACCTGCTTTTCGTAGTATTCGATCGCCCGTTCCGTTCGCCCTTTCCGCCCGAACCAGTGGAACGGGTTCAACACCTGCCTTACCAGGTGTTGCTCGATGTCGTAACGTAGAAACACGTCCTCGAAGGTTTCGAACATACCATCGCCGTAGAGACCGTAGTATGCAGACGTGAAGCTGCCACCGGAGACTGAGCTGATGACGTCCACCTGGTCAAGCATCCGGGATTGCTCGCCATTGATTTCAACCGCTGTGTCGCGCAATTCCAGCATTACGCCGTAAGCCATTGCCGCCGCGCGGGTGCCGCCGCCGGAAAAAGACAGGAACAGCGAGAGGTCCGGGGTGTCGTCGCCCCCTGCACTGTTGCGGACCGAGTACTCCGACTCAATAACCGGTGTGCCGATCGTATCGTTTTCTATCACCCCGTAAGACGCACAGGCAGACAACAGCAGCGTCGTTACAGTCAAGGCAATCAGTCTGGAAAACGGGTGAGTCATCGAGTCATCTCCTTTTCATAATCAGGCTTCACGAGTCAAACCAGAAGCCTAGGTCCCGCCCCAACAGCCCGGACAGGTGCGCCAAGTCCTGGCGCAGGGTTTCACACACCACCTCCGCCATCTCCGGCGTCAGCGGCGGCGGCGACGTGGGTATCTTGTTCAGCTTTGCCATGCGCTTGATCAGGCTGGGTTTGCGGGTGCCATCCGGGTTGTACTTGCGCGATTTCTGCTGCAGCGTTTCCACTGCCTTGCCGCCTTTGGTGGCGGGGACGTACAGCAACTTCTGCAGCCAGCCCCAGCGGTACATCTGGCTCTCGAACCGGCGTTCGAACTCGGTCTGGCCATCGTCCTCCACACCCAGGAATTTTAGCAGCTTCCGGTACGTCGCCCCCACGTCGGATTTGAAATCGTCGAACACGATGACATGGGCCCGATCCCTGCCTGCCAGGTCGAACAGCCGCTCGACCTGCTCCCCGTAACGGGCCACGTGGCTGTACATCAACAACCGGTAATCCAGGCAGCGCTTCGGTACATCGCTGCCGTTGTGGCGCGCCTCCTGCAGATTCCAGGCGGCCTTGAAGTCCTCCTGGTCCTCCTGCAGCAAAAACCGCATACGCTGGTGATAGGAGGGCAGCATCGACAGTGGATTGCGTATCTGCACGACGAACTTCGCCCCGGGGTTCAGCTTGTTGATCCGCTCGATCACCCCCGGCAGGTACAGGTAGGAGACAGAGCCCTCACCCACCGCTGTGTGGGTCTCCCCGTAATGACCAAAATTCTTGTCCAGGTAATCGCGCTGTATTTCCTGAGCGGTCGGGTCGTGATCCAGCCGGGAAAAGTAATGAGGTTCCTTGGGGCGTGAGAAACAGATTTTCGGATTTCGCGACAGGTAACGGCAAATGGCCGTGGTGCCGCAACGAGGTGCGCCAACTACAAAAAAATCAGGGAATTCTGGTGGTCGACTCATTGTTTGGACTTGGTCTCACTCGCAAGAAAAATGTACACGGCTACACTTCTCGATTCTACACCGAATGCCGCTATCAACGAGAAAATGGCTGGCACAAAAAGGGACAGGGCACATTAAGCCGTTCCAGAATCATGATTAACGATCCCCGTCCTTTTTTTTGACCAGTTGTTATCTTATGCTGTATTGATCCCGTTAAGATAGAGACTGGCATGCCTGTATTAGCGCTGATCGACGATCGAAAAGACATTGATATCGTGCTCCCCTGGGCTTCTAGCTTCTCAACGGCGCGCGACACGTCGCTTATCGTCCTGTGCTGGACGCAGTCTGCCGTATCCAGCGAAGTCATCGAGGATTCCGGACCCGTCAGCCAGAGCCTGATCGATGCCGCTGAGGATTATTTCCATCGTGTCAAACCGGGCAATGTTCCCGAGATCATCGGTCTTGACGGCCCCGACGAAACCAGGGCCGTCATCGATACCGCAAGGGAAAAAGAAGTCAATCTCATCGTGGCTGCGGGAAGCGATCCCAGCGGGAAAAAAGGCGGTACCCTTGCAACGAATCCCCTGCTGAAACAGTCTCCCTTTACAACGGTGGTCCTCTTTGGTGGCTCTGCGCGGTCGACCAGGCCACAGAAAGTTATGGTGGGGGCGACCGACAACGCCAACGACATCTCCAGCGTCTTCCTGTCGTACCAGATGGCAGATTCACTGCAGACCAGCGTCACCCTGGCGCGTCCAGAGTTCGAAGCAGGCCTGGAGGGTGCGGAAATCGGTCGCCGGGATTTGGAACAGTTGAAGCGCGACGCCGGCGTCCATGACCGTGACGATGTGCAAAGCCTGGTTTTCCAGTCAGGAGATGCCGAACAGGCGGCCCAGGCGATGAACGAGAATGACCTGGTGATGTTCGGCGCCAATTTCGAACACCTGGCGGCTTTTGTCGAACTCACTGAGAAACCCACGGTTGCCGTCGTCAAGCGCCAGCCGCCATTGCGGCGCTGGCAAGCCGGCTCGCAGGCTTCAGTCTGGAGCACGCGCCTCAGCCCGGCGGATTACGCAGAGTTGATACAGGGGCTTCGGCAGGGTTCCAAGCTCGGCTCCGACTTTGTCACCATGCTCAGCCTGGCGACGGTGGTCGCTTCGCTGGGCCTGCTGCAGGACTCCGCCGCCGTTGTCATCGGCTCCATGCTGCTGGCCCCCCTGATGACGCCGATGATCGGATGCGGCCTGGCCCTGGCCCAGGCAAACTCGAAGCTTGGATACACGGCCCTCAAGACCGTGGCCGTCGGCCTGGTCTGCACCCTTGTGCTCAGTTACCTCATCGGAGTCTTCACGCCCGGCGAAGAACTGACCTCGCAAATCTACGCGCGCGGGCAGCCCACGATCCTGGACCTGTTTATCGCGGTGGCTTCCGCCGCGGCCGCCTCCTATGCGCTGGCCCGGCCCAACCTGGTCGGCTCCATCGCCGGGGTCGCCATCGCCACGGCGCTCGTTCCCCCGCTCTGTTCAGTGGGGATATCAATCGCGTACAGCGACTTTGGCAATGCCCAGGGCGCTGCACTGCTGTTCGCGACGAATTTCTTCGCCATCGTCCTGGCTGCGGGCTTGACCTTCCGTCTTATTGGGATCAGCTCCAGGCAGGCCGGCGCGCGGCAGAAGTTCTGGGTCTTCCGCATAGTCGTCATTTTCGGCATCGCCATTATCGCCATCGGCTTTCCCTTGCAGAAAGCGATGCAGGAGAGCCTGGTTCAGGCGAAGCCTCAACCCAGGGGCTATCCGCTGGCCAAGTCGGTGATGGATGCAGTAGAGGAGCGACTCGCGGCCAACCCGGGGTACGAACTCATCACCGCGGGTCAGCCTTCCTCCCCCTTTTCAACCTCTGACGTGATACTCGTCCTGAGCACCACCGGTGTTCACGAGCCGGAATTCGTGAAAGGCCTCGAAGCGCTGATAAAAGAACAGATGGATGACGAATCGCTGCGGGTGAAAATACACCTGGTCAAGGCGGTGGACGTGGGGAAATCACCCGAAGACTGAAGAGAAAAAGGGCACGGCTCATTGAGTTTGATTCCGGGTTTCCCTGGCGGTTCTAACTCGCTCCACAAACATTCCGGCGAAACTGTCGCGGACTCTGGCCGGCCACACTTACCCGCCAGCTTCTGGACACCGATGCCAGCCTCGCTCCAGGCGGCACACGCGGAGGAGGCTTGCCTCCCCTTTTTACTGAAATACCCGCCTCAACGGTGATATTATTGCCACAATAACTCCGGAGCCACTGCCCAGAAAAAGAATCGGGATAATCCAGGCTTATGATCATCAAAAACTCCGTTATCCCAATAATCCTGCTGCTGATCGCGAATCCCCCGTGCCTTCATGCACAGGGCATGGATCTGCGGGAAACACTCAGGGAAATGGCAGAATTGCTGGGCCAGCAACAAGCCCAACTCGAAGAGCAACGCAAAGAACTCGAAGAGCAACGCGAACTGATCAGGCAACTGCAGGCAGCCCAGGGCATTGAACCCGGTACGCCGGCACCTTCACAACCCGCCCCGCAACAGGCCCCCGTCCCTGAGCCTGAACCCGCTCCTGCCGCCGCTGTCGCACAGCAACCAACACCGGCACCCGACACTGGGCCAGCATCGGGAGAAGAAGACCAGAGTGCACAGGAGCAGGCGAAAGAAGCCCTGGTCAAGCAACAGGCAGAAGGGCCAAAAACGACATCAGAAGAGATCGCCGCGCTTCAAAAAGCCATGGACGATCCGGCCACCACCTTCTATGACAAGGACTTCCCTGGCGCCTGGTACTTGCCAGGCACTACGGCCGCGATGAAAATCGGCGGATACGTTAACCTGTCCCTGGTCGACAGCCTGGACCCCTTGCTCATCAATGACCGTTTCATCGTGGGGAGCATCCCGCCCGACGGGAAGTCAGTTCCCGGAGCTGAAAAAGGCACATCGGTATCAGCCGACCAGACCCGGATCAACCTGGAATATCGCGAACAAACCAACCTCGGGGAAATCCGGGCGTTCGTCGAAGGCGATTTTCGGGGCACTGGCGACACCCAGAACTTCCGCCTGAGACACGCGTTTGGCCAATTCCGGTCATTCCTGGCGGGCAAGACGTGGTCGACCTTCATGGATGTCGATTCGAGGCCGGAAGAGGTCGATGTCGAAGGCCTGAACGCCCAGATTCTCCAGCGGCATGCCCTGGTCCGCTGGACACCCCAGTTCGGAGAAGAACTCAAGCTGAAGCTTGCGGTGGAAGATCCCAGCACCGATGTCATTAACGGAACCAGCGAGCGGTCACGAAGCGACCTGGTTGCTTCGCTGATCAAGATGCCTCTGGGCCCGCTCGGGCGCTGGAATTACCGCGTGGGATTCATCCTTCGTGACCTCAAGGCAACCGGAACAGTGCTTGATCCCGAATTGGAGGAACTGACGACCACAGACAAGACAACGGGATGGGGCATAACCACCAGCGGCAGACAGCCGGTGACCTGGTGGGGTGAAGGCGATGACTATTTCGTCTGGCAATTGACGTACGGCAAAGGTATTGGCCACTACATCAATGACCTGGGGACCATCGGAGGCGGGGATGCCGTGTTTGACGACCAGGGGAAATTACATGCCCTGCCCTTGCTGGCCGCCTACATTTCATACCAGCACATCTGGCCCAAGCGCTTCAAATTCATGCAGGACTGGCCAGGGATACTGAGGTCCAATTTCACGCTGGGCATGGTCGAGATCGATAACTATGATTTCCAGGAAGACATTGATTACCACAGGACCATTCGTGCCTCGGCTAACCTGATTTACAATCCGACCGCCAACGTTCAGCTGGGCATTGAGTATTTGTGGGGTAAACGCACCAACAAAAACAACAGCAAAGGCTCTGCCTCCCAATTGCAGTTTTCAGCGCGATACAGTTTCTGATGGTTACCGGAGCTTGATTTATGTTTGATGGAGGACACACCGCCATTTTGTTGTCGATCGGAATCGGCATGATCGCGTTGACGATCTTAATCAACGTGTCCGGTATGGTCATCTGGTTGAATTTACTCGCCCGGCGTCTTGAATATCATGCCAGCCAGAATACAGAACCGAACCTGTTTCGAGCCATACTCAGCACCGTCATCGTTCTCCTGATAATCCATATGATCCAGGCTTTTCTATGGGCGGTTCTGTACCTGACGCTGCCCGGACGCTCCGGGCTGGATAACCTGCATGACGCTTTTTATTTTTCCGTCATTACCATCACCACGCTGGGTTATGGGGACATCACTTTGAACGAACAGTGGCGGCTGCTATCCGGTCTGGAGAGCATGATAGGCATCATTGTGTTCGGCATGTCGACCGCCATGATTTACGCCGTCGTCCAGAAATGCTGGATGTACAGGCACAGAAGCCACGCAGGCTCTGCCTGACACTAGGAGTCGGAACCAGGCAACTCCAGTTCGAAAAACCGCAGCACTTTTTCCTCCAGGAACGGATAGAAAGGATTCCAGCGCAGCCGCAGCATTTCAGACGCAGGTATCTGCAATACGCCCCTTTCTCCTCGAAGCGCAAGGTCGCCGAGGTATATCACTGCGTCGTTCTCTTCGCCATCAACGCCGTACAACGGGTCATCTTGCGGGAACGGCAGAGCCACGTGGGTCAACGAGTAAAGGTCACGCGGCCAGCTTAGTTGCAGATATTCGTCCATCGATTCATCTGCTCCCGGCGCGATACTGGAAAGCATGACCTCGCGGCTACCCGCGTCAATGTTGGTGACCAGGCTGAGCGTAAACGTTCTTTCCGGATGTTGCGTCAGGGCATTGAACATTTCAGTCGGGCTCCAACTCAGAATCGGCCCGACTTCCGCCACGGAGTTGATGTCGAATAGCACCAGTTCATGTCCATTTTCCGGGATCCGGTTGAACAGCCCCTTGATCAGCACGGGTGCCGAGACGGTCGCATCGACAATAGATGAAAAAGCGAGGATCGGCGACAGGTTCTCGAGGTTTCCATTGTTCTCCAGCACGGTGATCTTGCGCTGGATTTCATTGGTTAACCGGTGTGCCACATCGCCGGCATTCACAGCGAATGAGCCATACTTGTATGGATCGTACTCGGGCAGCAAACTGTTCCAGGCCAGTTTGTCCAGCCCCAGCAGCACGCCCAGGCGAGCCTGCCAGACCGCAAACGCAGCGGCACCGGTAATTCCGATCTCCGGCGACAGCAATGCCAGGCTCGTTACCTGGGGCAATGACGAATCGTTGGCCGCCTCAAGTGCGTAATTGACTGCCAGGGCGCCGCCATTGGAGTAACCCACGATGTGCACCGGTCCGCCATCCGCAATTTCGGCCACGTGAGTCATCGCAATGGACACAGCTGCCTCCATGTCCTGCCAGGTGACCCTGACCAGGCCGGAAGGCGCCGTCCCGTGCCCGGGGATTCGCAGGCCCACCACGTAGGCTCCCGATGCGTGCAGTGCTTCACCCAGGTTGCGCAGGCTGTAAGGAGAGTCGGACATCCCGTGTAACAGCAGCACGGCCGCTCTTGGCTGATCGGCCGGCATTTCGAAACTGCGGTTCCAGTTCTGGTCCCACTGCTCCGGATCGGACAGGCTGCCCTTGTTGAACCGGTTGATCAGTCCCCGTTCGCCAGGGGCAATTTTGGCGGCAACTTCTTCGTCCATTTCCCTGAACAGACGGTCTTCCAGTTCCAAGTATTGCGCAAAAGTCGAAACGTCTGACTCGACGGTAAATTCTTCATCGAGGTCAGCGGTGTGCCAGACGCTCAGGTCGGGCCGGTCATTCATCATGATGACGAGCACCGTCACCAGGGTGATAAAGACGCCCAGGGCTCCATAGAGAGCCATCAGGAATGCATGACGAACAATTTTTCGGATCCTGGATGTCATCGCTCCCTTCTCCTTTTGACGCCATCTTATTGTCATCTCCTTACCCGGGTAATGCAATGCCGCGCCAAGCTTCTCGGCGGGCGGCAACCTAGGGTAAACTCCTTAAAGGCCCAAGCCCTGCCGGAGGGAGCAAAAGTTTGAAAAAAGCGCCACTGATTTTTTTGCTCGTGTTCCTGGTCCACAGCCTCGGTACTGTTTTCGCGCAAGACGCCCAGGAAGCCGGCAGACTGCAGCCTGAATTGGTCGAGGCGAGAATCCAGACACTTCGCGACAGCGGCGCACCGGAAGGCGGCACACCCGACGGCGGCAAAACCACGCTCGACAGCTACCTGGAAGTGATTAATTTTCTCCGGGAGTCAGAAGCCCACGCTGCCGCTGAACAATCCTTCACCGAGTCGCTGACCACCGCGCCGCAGCTGGAAGCGGAAATCCGCGATCGCATGGACGACGTGCCTTACCGGGAAAGCGATATCGACCCTGCTTCCGTGTCAAAACTCAACACGGAAAAGATCGAAGGTATCCTGACAGAACTCAGGGTAAAGCTCAGGGATGCCACCTCGGCCAAGGAAACCCTGGACCGGCGAATCGCCACTGAAACGAACGCCACCCCGGAATTTCGGACCCGGCTGGAAGCCATAAGCCAGCGGGTGGCGGAGTTGCCCGATCTTAACTTCTCCATCCAACCGGACCTGAGCCCCTCCGACTACGAGGCCGCGCAGTGGCTCAGCCTGGCGGAACACCGGGCGCTGGTATCGGAACGCAGGATGCTGGAAGCCCGCCTTGCCAGCCAACCGGCCAGGTACAGCTGGCGCAAAGTGGAAAGTGATGAACTGAGCCTGATCTTGGACGGCCTGCAGTTTCAGGTCCAGGCGCTGGAAACCGAACTCGCCAGCCGCGCGCAGGACAGTGACGAAGACTCCATCATTGAGCTGGACGCAGAAGCCCCCGGGTATTTAACGGTTCAGCAATTGCTGGCTGAAAATGAACAGCTTCGCGAACAAAACCAGCAACTGAGTGCCACCCTGGTATTCATGCAAGAAGAAGATACCGGGGTAACGCAGGTATACGAGTCCCTGGGCAAGCAATTCGACACGGTGCAGCAAATCGTCGCGCTGTCTGATAACAGTTCCTCGCTGGGGCACCTGCTGATGACACACTGGCACCAGATCGACAAGTTCCGCCCCAGGGACATCGCGCTCGGGGAAGTGGGCGACATCGGTGACCACGTCATCCAGCGGGCAAAGTTCGAAGAAGAGCTGGCGCGGCTATCGAATGCAACCGACTACGCAATGAACCGGTTTTCAGAAAGTGACGAGCCGGAAGCCGGAAGCAATGAGGCCGCCCTGCAGTCGGCCAGGGAGTTGGCCCGGGCCAGGCGCACTCTGCTGACTGATCTGGTCACGGTTGAGACCAAGGTGATCAATGCGCATGGCAGCATCGACCGCACAACCCGGCAACTGGAGACTGCATTCGAAGAATACTCCCGCTACCTGGGAAGCCGGATTCTGTGGGTGCCCAGCCACCCGCCCATACCGGCATCCTTCTGGAAAGACATCAAACAGGATTGGGCAATCCTCGTCCAGAGCCTGTCGAATATGCGAACCCTGAACCTGGCGCCTTCCAGCGGTCTATTGCTGATCATCATCCTGACCCTCTATTTGTTCAGAAACCGGATCGAGCCGTACCTGCTGAAACAGAATGCGAAGGTCGGCCGTGTTCGACAGGACCATATCGGCCTTACCCTGTTCGAGCTTTTGATCACAATACTTCGCAGCCTGCTGTTTCCGGTGCTTCTGGCTGTCCTGGCATACGGCATCAGCGACTCGACCAGGGACAACGCGCCTTATCTCTCGGGCAGCATGGCGAGGTCATCGAAACTGCTTTTCCTGCTGATCTTCCTGCGAATCGCCTGTGAAAAAGACGGATTGGCCCGGGTGCATTTTGGATGGCCCGACTACCGGTGCAGCAACATCAGGAATCTGGCAACCACCCTGTTGATCTGGGCCTGGCCCTTGTTGTTGGTGGCAGCCTATCTTTTCAGGGTAGAGGTCGATTCCGTCGACGTGGTCCTGGGGCGGTTGGTGTTTGCCATCGCCATCATCACCGTGGTGGCGATTATCGCCGTGCATTTTCTGCGGAACCGTTTAAGCGATGAACCGTTTTCACGCTACACCATGATGGTTCTGACAATTTCGGTGTTGGCTTGCATCGCCCTGGTGGTCACGAGCCTCACCGGTTTTATTTACAGCGGTTATATCCTGTATAACGGTCTGGTCAATACGCTCGCACTGGCTGTCGGGCTGGCCGTTTTCTACAACCTGATGAAGCGCTGGTTGTTGGTGGTCAACCGCAGGTTGCGCTTCCGCAGGAAAGTGGCAGCCCTGAGGGCTGCCAATGAAGAAGAGTCTGCTGATCCGGAGACCGAGGAAGTCGACATCGTTTCGCTCAGCGCTTCGGTTGCCCAGTTGCTGAAAGCTGGTACGTTCATGATAGGCGTTGTTGGATTCGTCTACCTCTGGTTACCCCTGTTTTCCGGTCTGGAAGCCATGCAGCGGGTGACCTTGTGGACGGTCAGTGAAATGTCTCAGGGCGAAGCGATCATAACCAGCATCACCCTGGCATCGGTGGCGATGGCCCTGCTGGTCCTGGTCATCACCTTTGCCGCGGCACGCACTCTCCCCCAACTGGTGTCCCTGATTCTCCTGACCCGGAGCAGCGTTACGCCCGGGTCACGCTATGCCACCGGGAAACTGATCCAGTATTTCGTGGTCGGCGCCGGCACCATCTTGATCCTGTCGATTCTCGGACTGAGGTGGGATCGCCTGCAGTGGCTGGTCGCTGCGCTCGGTGTCGGTATCGGCTTCGGACTGCAGGAAATCATCGCCAACTTCATCAGCGGTCTGATCATCCTGTTCGAAAGACCCATCCGCGTGGGGGACCTGGTCACGGTGGGCGAAAGTTCGGGTGAGGTAGTTAAAATCAGGATCCGTGCAACCACCATCCGTGATTTCGACGGCAAGGAACTGCTGGTGCCGAACAAGGAATTCGTTACCGGGCGCCTGCTGAACTGGACCCTCAGTGATCCCAAGATCAGGATAATCATCACTGTCGGGATTGCCTATGGCAGCGACGCGAGACGGGCTGCGGCCGTGATGGAAGAAATCTTGAGGACCCATCCGATGATCCTCGAGGAACCGGAGCCGTTCGTCATGTTCGGCGAGTTCGGCGACAGCTCACTCAACCTCTATGCCAGGTTCTTCACCGCTGACGTCGACCAGCGCGTGGCCCTGACTAGTGACCTGCATCACCGGATTTATGAAAAACTGGCCGAAGAAGGCATCACGATCGCTTTCCCGCAACTGGATGTGCATTTCGATGCGGAACCTGCAAAGAGTTAGAAAACCAAAGACGGAAAACCATGAAAAAAGTCATTGAATGCGTCCCCAATTTCTCCGAAGGGCGTGACCTGGCGGTCATCAGGCAGATCACCGATGTGATCGAAAGTGTCCAGGGCGTGCAGTTACTGGACGTCGACCCCGGCGAGAGCACCAACCGCACCGTGGTGACCTTTATCGGTGAGCCGGAACCGGTCGCCGAAGCGGCGTTTCGCGCCGTGCAGAAAGCTGCGGACCTGATCGACATGTCGACGCACCATGGTGAGCATGCGCGCTTCGGCGCCACCGATGTCTGCCCCTTTGTGCCCGTGGCGGGCGCGACCATGGCGGACTGTGCGGAAGTCGCCCGCCAGGTGGGAAAACGCATCGGCGAGGAACTGGGCCTCCCGGTCTACCTGTACGAGCATGCCGCCAGCAACCCCGAACGCCGGAACCTGGCCGACGTTCGTTCTGGTGAGTACGAAGGCCTGGCGGACAAGCTGGCCAATCCGCAGTGGAAGCCGGATTTCGGCCCTGCGGAATTCAACGCCAAATCCGGCGCCACGGCGGTCGGCGCCCGGGAATTCCTGATCGCCTACAACATCAACCTGAACACCACCGACCGGCGTTACGCCAACGAAATCGCCTACGAAATCCGCGAACGTGGGCGGTGGAAACGCGAAGGCAACATCGAGCCCTTTTATTACAAGGGTGATGTCGTCTATTTCGAAGACGGCAAATTTCCGGACGGAAACTCGGATTTTGTAGCCGGCTCGTTCGATGAACTCGCGAAGTTCTACCAGGAAACCTACGGCGCCGACCTGTACCAGCGTTACGAGGGCATCGGCCTGGATGTCGAAAACCTGGCAGGCTGCCCTGTGTATAAAGACGGTATGT
>Ga0224504_10000470_pt1 | contig 18089 bp, 17 predicted proteins | sample SF_Oct11_sed_USG_3_FD_170160 | JGI IMG/M metagenome (GOLD analysis project Ga0224504, IMG submission 170160) | Sediment microbial communities from San Francisco Bay, California, United States - SF_Oct11_sed_USGS_24 | ecosystem: Environmental > Aquatic > Marine > Sediment | place: USA... | reverse complement strand
GAATGACTGCGCGGGCCCTATATTGTCGATCATGTAGCCAACACCAAGGAATCCGCTCGTTTCACCGTTCACCGTGCGTTCGCCAAGCGTCGCGAAAGTTGATTGCCGAGACTGGTCGCGCACGTAGTGGATCAGCACCCGTTCGCCGGCGAGGGGTTTAACCACATCAATCAACTGCCCGAAATAGGCGATATCCACATCATCGACCGCGACAATGCGATCGCCCTCTTGCAATCCGGCGGCAACCGCTGCTCCGCCTTCCTGCAGGTTGCCAATAATCACAGGCGCCGGACCTGGCTTGAATCCCAGCCCGTCGAACAGCACGCCTGGCTCCGTCAGACCAGCCGCTGCGTCTTCAGGGATCTCGAGGACCGCCAGGCGTCTTGCGCCGTACGCATCTTCAAGTGTCAGCGGAATGCGGTTTTCGGACACAAGCTTGTCGAGGATACCGATCAGTGCGCTATCCCAGGCAAGTACGTCCGTGTCGCCAACCCGAACGATCTGTTCGCCCTGGGTAAGACCGGCCGCGGCCGCGTAGGAATCGGGCGTCACCTCACCGATCGTCGGTCGCAGCGCGGGTACGCCGTCCATAAACAGGAACCAGAACGCTATGATCGCAAACAGGAAATTAAACGCCGGACCCGCCAGCAACACCGCTATGCGCGATGGAATTGGGCGCTGGTCGAATGCGCGCCCCTCATCAGCAGGGTCGATGTCGCCTTCGCGGCTGTCGAGAAACCGCACATAACCGCCAAGCGGAATCGATGCGATGCAATACTCGGTGTCATCCCGGCCGAAACGCCGGGCCCAGATGGGTTTGCCGAAGCCTATAGAAAAGCGCAGCACTTTCATGCCGGCCCAACGGCCGACAATGTAATGCCCAAACTCGTGCACCGCGACCAGAATGCTGATCGCGACAATGAATGAGAGGAGGTTTGTCAGTGCACTACCCATAAACTGCAATCTTCCCTAGTTGACCGTCGTCGGAAGCCGCAGTTCCCGCAGCATCACAGACCACTCTAGCCCGAATAGGATGAACCAACCCTGAACCGCGCATTACACGAGCCCCAGCCAGCCGAGGCCAAGCGCAAACGGTGGCGCGGCCGCGGCGACGGAATCGATGCGATCCAGCACTCCCCCGTGCCCGGGAAATAGATTGCCGCTGTCCTTAACGCCCACCGTGCGCTTGAACATGCTGACAGTCAGGTCGCCGACCACCGAGATGGCCGCCACTCCCAGGCAAAACGGCAAAAATACGGTGATATCCAGGTTGCGCGACAGCCCGGTCGCGACGGCCAGCAAGCCGACCAGCAGCAACCCACCGATAACGCCCTCCCACGTCTTGCCCGGGCTAATCGCCGGCGCCAACTTGACGCGACCGAATTGCTTGCCGGCAAAATAGGCGCCAGCATCGGCCACCCAGACAATCAGCATGGTGAAAATGAGGTATTCAACGCCGAGACGAAGCAACAGGAGCAGTGCCGCGTAAAGTGGCACCAGAACCAGCAGGCCGCAGATCCAGCGCACCGGCATTGGGATGGCCGTCGGAAAGCGCAGGGTCCAGAGAAACGCGACAAACCACCACACACAGGCGATCTGCAATAACAGCGTTGTTTTCTCCGGTAATACAAAATACACAAGGGCGAGGCAGGCCGAAATTATGGCGGTATACGCGGCTTTCTTCACGAATGAGGACAGACCCAGGAATCCTGACCACTCCCAGGCGCCGATAACCAGTAGCAGGCCGATAAGCCACTCGGCAACCTGGAGCGGCAGCGCAAACAGCACCACGCCGATCAGAACCAGCGAAATGACCGAAGTAATCACTCTCGCTATTAGCATTTTGTCGCCTCTACCTGGTCGCCCGTATGGCCATAGCGCCGTTGTTTACTCGCATAATCCGCGAGCGCCTTGTCGAATTCGGCCTTATCAAATTCCGGCCACAGAACATCCGTAAACCAGAGCTCCGCGTATGCTAGATCCCACAACAGAAAATTGCTGATGCGTTGCTCGCCGCCTGTCCGAATCAACAGATCGGGGTCGGGTATGCCGGCCAGCTGCAGCTCGCTCGCAAACACGTCTTCGTCGATATCACTCGAATGTATTTCGCCTGCCGCCGACTTGCTTGCCAGCGACCGGACAGCCTTCACAATATCCCAGCGACCACCATACGCCACCGCAATATTCAGGTTCAGTCCAGTATTGCCGGCTGTCTTTCTTTCAGACTCGGCGATTTTTTTTCGCAGGCCGTCACTGAGCTGTTCGAGCGCCCCAACGAACCGCAGCCTTACATTATTACGATGCAGCTCTGCCACTTCTCGTCGCAGCGCCTCGACAAAGAGGCTCATCAGGCTGCTGACCTCTTCTTCCGGCCGGCGCCAGTTCTCGCTGCTGAACGCGAACAGGGTCAGGTAGCCAATCCCTCGCTCCGCCGCCATCTCAACCGTCGCCCTGACCGCTTTGACACCCTCACGATGGCCTTTATGACGTGCCTTGCCTTGTTTGCGCGCCCAGCGCCCGTTGCCGTCCATAATGACAGCAACATGTGTGGGGACATTGTTTGGCTGGGCAGTCACGATCAAGAAGTTACGGAAGAACCGTCAGATCTCCATGAGTTCCGCTTCTTTAACGCCGAGCATCTCGTCGATCTCCGCAATGTATTTGTCGGTGACCGTCTGAATATCGCCCTCGGCGCGATGTTCTTCGTCTTTACCGATCATTTTTTCCTTAAGCAGTTCTTTGACATCATGCATGGCGTCACGGCGAATGTTGCGCACCGCGATGCGACTGCCTTCTGCCTCGTGGCGCACAATGCGAATCATGTCCTTGCGCCGATCTTCAGTCAGCGCGGGCAGCGGCACGCGAATGAGCATTCCGGCCGTCGCCGGGTTCAACCCGAGGTCAGAGCTCATGATCGCCTTCTCGATGACTTTAACCATGTCTTTTTCCCATGGCGTAACCGTTAGCGTCCGAGAGTCTTCAACGCCGACGTTGGCAACCTGGCTTAGGGGGACCTGGCTACCGTAGTACTCGACAGTAATATGGTCGAGCAGGCTCGTGTGTGCACGACCCGTACGAATCTTGGTCAACTCGGACTTGAGTGCGGCTACGCTCTTGGACATGCGTACGCCAGCGTCTTTCATGATTTCATCCAACACGATGTTGCCCTCTCCTGTTACTCATCGCCCGGGCCTTACGCTCAGGCATCTACCAGTGTTCCCAGTTCATCACCTGCCATGGCCTGAACCAACGCATTCGCCCTCGTCAGATCGAAGACGCGCAGTGGCACGTGGTTGTCGCGGCACATGACGATCGCAGTCGCATCCATCACGTCAAGCTTGTCCGCAATCACCTGGTCGTACGACACGACTTCGAATCGTTTTGCATCAGGATTTGTCGCCGGATCCGCATCATAGACGCCATCCACCTTGGTTGCCTTGAGCAAGACGTCGGCGCCAATTTCGATTGCACGCAGACTTGCCGCGGTATCGGTCGTAAAAAACGGATTGCCGGTGCCGGCTGCCATGATGACCACACGCCCCTTCTCGAGATGCCGGATGGCACGGCGGCGAATATAATCCTCACAGACCGCATTGATTTCGAGTGCCGACATGACTCGTGCGTGAACATCGAGTGACTCGAGCGCATCCTGGATGGCCAGCGCATTCATAACCGTTGCCAGCATACCCATGTAGTCGCCGGTTACGCGATCCATGCCGGCACGCGCAAGGCCTGCGCCGCGGAAGATATTGCCACCGCCAATAACGATGGCAATCTCGACACCGGTCTTTCGGGCTGTCGCGATTTCGGCGGCGATACGTTGAATGACTCGCGGCTCAATGCCGTAATCCAGTTGTCCCATCAGCGCTTCTCCGCTGAGTTTTAGCAATACACGTCGGTATTGAACCGGACTGTCAGTCATACACTGGCCTCATCTAGACGGGTGCCCGCGGGCAAATGGCCGTTGATTCTAGCGCAATCCCCGTGGATGTTCATTACGGGTCTTTATTAAAATCAACGGCTTAAGATGCGTTCCTAGCTGGCGCCCTGAACCTGGGACATAACCTCTTCGACGAAGTTGTCTTCCTTCTTCTCGATGCCCTCGCCGACTTCGAAACGAATGAATGACACGACCGAAGCGTCAGCGCCCTTCAGCAGCTTGCCGACCGACACGTCTGGATCCTTGACGAAAGGCTGACCAACAAGCGTGATTTCCTTCAGGAACTTGGCCACACGGCCGGTGACCATCTTCTCAACGATCTCTGGGGGCTTGCCCGATTCCGCAGCCTGCTCCGAGAAAATACGCTTTTCGCGTTCGAGCAACTCGGCGGGAACGCCGGACTCGTCGATACAGGTCGGATTGATGGCCGCAACGTGCATGGCGATATCGCGCGCCAGTTCTTCATCGCCGCCCTTCAGCGCAACGATGGCACCAATGCGTGCGCCGTGCGTGTACGTGCCGATCGGTCCGTCAGCCTCTACGAGCTGGGCACGGCGGACCGAGATATTCTCACCAACCTTCTGAATGAGGTCGGTCCGCGCCTGCTCTACCGGGCGACCGTCGCCACTGTCCTGCGCTGCAAGCGCGACAACATCAGTCTCACCTGAAGCCAGTACCGCCGCTGCGATGGATTCGGCAAAGCCAACGAAATTTTCGTCTTTCGCGACAAAATCCGTTTCTGAATTCACCTCAACGATCACGGCCTTGCCGCCATCTTTGTTGATAACGACGCGACCGTCCGCGGCAACACGACCGGCCTTCTTGTCAGCCTTAGCCTGGCCCGACTTACGCAACGCCTCCGCAGCGGCATCGAGATCGCCATTCGATTCAACGAGCGCTTTCTTGCACTCCATCATACCGGCGCCCGTGCGCTCACGAAGTTCTTTCACCATGGATGCAGTGACAGACATTATTTTTCCTCCGCCTTTTCCTCAGCTTTCTCGGCCTTGGCTTCGACCTTTGCTGCAGGCTCTTCCTCGGCTTTAGCTTCGGCTTTCTTCTCAGCCTTAGGTTCAGCCTTAGGTTCAGCCTTAGGCTCAGCCTTAGGTTCAGCCTTAGGCTCAGCCTTAGCTTCAGCTTTAGGCTCAGCCTTGGCTTCAGCTTTAGGCTCAGCCTTGGCTTCAGCTTTAGGCTCAGCCTTAGCTTCAGCTTTAGGCTCAGCCTTGGTTTCAGCCTTTTCCTCAACCACGGCCTCTACCTTTGCGTCAGCCTTTTCTTCGGCTTTGGCAGCATCCGCCTGCTTGTCGTCAGCCGCATCATCCGCAGCAGCCTTGGCCGGTGCCTTTTTCATAGTGGCTTTCTTTACCGCCTTCTTCTTGCCTGCAGGCTTTTTGGCGCCCTTTTTCTTGGCACGCGCTTTCTTCGGCTTACCGTGTTCGTCAAGCTCAACAAATTCGTCTTCGCCCAGCGCAACTTCAGGCAGGGATGCCTTGCCTTCCAGAACAGCATCGCCAACAAATCCCGAGTACAACTCGATCGCTCGCATTGCGTCGTCGTTGCCGGGAATAATGTAATCAACGCCGTCAGGCGAGCAGTTGGTATCAACGATCGCGACAACGGGAATACCCAGCTTGCGGGCTTCGCGAATAGCGATGTCTTCATGGTCAACGCCGACGACAAACATCACGTCGGGAAGCGAGCGCATGTCCTTGATACCGCCAAGGCTGCGCTCAAGCTTCTCCTGCTCGCGCGAAAGGCCCAGGACTTCTTTCTTGGTGAGGCCCTCGAAGCTGCCATCCTCAGCCATCGCTTCAAGCGTCTTAAGGCGCTTGACCGACTGCCGAATCGTCTTGTAGTTGGTCAACATGCCGCCGAGCCAGCGCTGGCTGACGAACGGCATCTCACAACGCGCGGCGTGCGTGCGAACCGCTTCGCGCGCAGCACGCTTGGTGCCAACAAACAGGACGGTGCCGCCATCAGCGACGGTTGCCTTGATGAACGCGCTTGCTTCGCGCGCCATAGGCAGGCTCTTTTCGAGGTTGATAATGTGGATTTTGTTACGTTCGCCAAAGATGAACGGTGCCATCTTGGGGTTCCAGTAACGGGTCTGATGACCAAAGTGCACGCCAGCCTCTAGCATCTGGCGCATGGTTACGTCTGCCATTTATATATCTCCGGGTTAGGCCTCCGTATATCCCATTCCACAACCCCTTTTTAGGTGGGGCACCCAGCAGAACGTGCCGATATACGTGTGATTTAGTGTCACCGGAAATAACTTAGTTGCCCCCGGCGCGCGCGCTTTATACCATAGCCGGCCGCCGACGTTAAACCTTTATTTTCACCGGGAAGTTTCCAGCGGTACCGGACGCCTTGTAGCGAGTCCAAGTAAACCTGTTCAGACTTCCCTGTAAGTTGTGCGGTACCCGATTATTGAGCCATGACAGTCACAATCAAAACACCTGAACAGCAGGAAAAAATGCGCATTGCCGGCCGCCTGGCCGCCGATGTCCTGGACATGATCGGTGATTATGTCAAACCGGGCGTCACAACCGACGAACTTGACCAAATTTGTCACAAGTTCATTACGCTCGAGCAGAGTGCGATCCCCGCCCCCCTCAACTATCGCGGCTTTCCGAAATCGATCTGCACCTCGGTGAATAACGTGGTCTGCCACGGCATCCCGGGCGACAAGACCCTGAAATCGGGGGATGCCGTCAATATCGATATCACGGTAATCAAGAATGGCTTTCACGGCGACACAAGCCGTATGTTCATGGTTGGTAAGGAAAATATCCTTGCCAGGCGCCTTTCTACCATCGCCAGGGAAGCCATGTGGCTCGGCATCGAGGAGCTGGCACCCGGCAAACGACTGGGCGACGTCGGTGCCGCTGTCCAGAAGCACGTGGAGTCCCACCGCTACTCGGTGGTGCGAGAGTATTGCGGCCACGGCATCGGCGAGGTGTTTCACGAAGATCCCCAGGTACTGCATTACGGCAAGGCCGGCACGGGCATGGAGCTGCGTGAAGGCATGACCCTGACCGTGGAGCCCATGGTGAACGCCGGTAAAGCCGGTGTGCGCCTGCTACCCGATGGCTGGACGGTCGTGACCCGGGACCGCAGCCTGTCAGCACAGTGGGAGCATACCTGCCTGATTACGGCAGATGGCTTCGAGGTGCTGACGTTGGGCGCCGCTGACCGCTGAAATAACAATGAGTTACAGCGAAATTCGTGAATCGTTAGCAGCTGCCGGCGAGACTCTGCGCGCGCGCTTTCTTGCGGGTGAGTCGGTGGTCGACCTCGTGCATGCCCGAGCGGACCTGATTGACGACATTCTGATCGGCCTCTGGCGCGAGCACATCGAGTCACTTGGGGCCGCCTTGATCGCCGTAGGCGGCTACGGGCGGGGCGAACTGCACCCGTCGTCCGATGTCGACATTATGCTGCTGGTGCCGGATACCCTGCCAGACGGGAGCGATGACGGCCTCTCCGCCTTTGTCACGGCCCTGTGGGACATCGGACTGGAAGTCGGCCACAGCGTACGCAGCGTTGCGCAGTGCCACGAGGAGGCCGCTGCGGACCTGAGCGTTGCCACAACGCTGATGGAGGCCCGCCTCCTCGCAGGCCCGGAGTCACTGTTTACGGCCATGCAGGCCGCCATTGCGCCCGAGCAGATGTGGCCCTCAGACCGGTTTTTCGAGGAAAAGCGTAAGGAACAGATTGTCCGGCACCATCGCTACCACGATACCGCCTACAACCTCGAACCCAACGTAAAGGGCAGCCCAGGCGGTCTGCGCGATATTCAAATGATCGGCTGGGTGGCGAAACGGCATTTTGGCGCAGCCACGTTGCGCGAACTTGTCGATTATCGCTTCCTGACACCAGGCCAGCTGCGCCTCCTGAAGGAAGGCCAGGCGTTCCTGTGGCGGATCCGTTTCGCGCTGCATATTCTCACCGGCCGCCGCGAAGATCGCCTGCTGTTCGACCATCAGAAGAACCTGGCCGAGATGCTCGGCTACGAGGATGCGACCTACACGCTCGCTGTGGAACAACTCATGCAGCGCTACTACCGCACAGTGATGGACCTGAGCCGCCTCAACGAGATGCTCCTGCAATTGTTCGAGGAAGCCATTCTCATGGACCCGGACGCAGAAGCCGAGCCCCTCAACGCGCACTTTCAGATCAAGAACGGCTTCCTGCAGACGGTCCACAACAACGTATTCCGCAATGATCCGTCCGCGCTTCTCGAACTGTTCCTGCAGCTGCAGCAGAACCCCGAGATCCGTGGCGTCAGCGCCTACACGGTCGGTTTGATCAAACGCAATCTCCACCTGATCGACGACGAGTTCCGGCAGAACCCACGCAACCATCGCCTGTTCCTTGCGATCCTGCGTGCGCCCGAAGGTGTGACCCACGAACTGCGACGAATGAATCTTTACGGTGTCCTGGGGCTCTATATTCCGGCCTTTGGCCGCATTGTCGGGCGAATGCAGTACGACCTGTTCCACGCTTACACCGTGGATGAACACACGCTGTTTGTCGTCAGCAACCTGCGACGCTTTGCTCTCTCCCGTTTCGACGACGAGTTTCCCCACTGCAGCGAGGTCATGCAGGGGCTCGAACAGCCTGAAATCGCCTATCTGGCCGGCCTGTTTCACGACATTGCGAAGGGACGCGGTGGCGACCATTCCGAACTGGGCGCTGTCGACGCCGAGTCGTTTTGCCTTGAGCACGGGCTCAGCAAATATGAAGCCGGCATTGTGGCGTGGCTCGTCCGCAATCACCTCGTCTTGTCCATGACGGCTCAAAAGCAAGATATCCACGATCCTGACGTCATCAATGAGTTTGCATCGACCGTGGGCGATCCTCTGCACCTCGACTACCTGTATATCCTGACCGTTGCAGATGTTCGCGGCACCGACCCAAAACTCTGGAACTCATGGAAGGCACAGCTGTTCCACGATCTCTACCTCCTGACGAAACGAGCACTCAGACGCGGTCTGGAAAATCCGATAGATCGCGAACTCCTGCTCAATGAAAAACAGGAAAAAGCCCGTGCAATTCTCGTGGAGCGTGGCATTCCCGTCGAGCGCATCGACTACGTCTGGTCGCTGCTGAACGACAATTATTTCCTCAAACATCGGGTTAAGGAAATCACGTGGCACACCGAGTGGCTGGCAGATTCCGACACAGACTCGGAGATTGGACTCGTTGATGTGCGGCGGCGTCATACAGGAGATGGCGTCGAAGCCGTGCTGTACACACCGCGCGAGAGTCGAACGTTCGCACACGCCACAGCCGTGCTCGACGAACTCGGCTTCACGATCATCGACGCCCGCATCGTGTCCCTCGGTAAGTCCCGCAGTATCGTGACGCTTGTCTTCATGGAACTGGACCAGCGCGTTGATAGCGATGAGCGACGGATCGCCAAGGTGCGACGTGCCCTGACCCGCATCCTGACCGCGCCAAGTGACAAGATGGTATCGGTTACGCGCGCCCTGCCACGCCAGGCCCGCATGTTCACCACCAAAACGACGGTCGACTTCAGTCCGAGTATAGCCAACGACCAGACGGTCCTTGAATTGCGGGCCGCGGATCGACCCGGCCTCCTGAGCGGCATCGGCCAGGTCTTCATCGAACAGGGCATCGATATTGAGGCAGCGAAAATTGTGACTATTGGCGAGCGCGCAGAAGACGTATTCTACGTTTGCCTCGAGTCAGGTGGCGGTGTGCTGGACGAAAAGCAACAACAACAGCTGGGCGAAGCACTCGTGGAACACCTCGACCGCGGCGCCGGCAATACTTAAGAGCGAGAACATGCAGGAACTGGAACACATCATTGAAGACGCTTTCGAAAATCGGGCGCAGGGTTTCGCAGACCGCGCACAGGTCGAAGCGGCTGTGCGGGAAGCGATCGCCCTGCTGGATTCGGGCGCAGCCCGCGTGGCGGAAAAAAAAGACGGTGACTGGCAGGTCAACCAGTGGCTCAAGAAAGCGGTGCTGCTAAGTTTTGCACTGACCGACAACAAAGTCATAGAGAGCGGTCACAGTCGTTTCTACGACAAGGTACCGATGAAGTATGCCGAATACTCGGAAGACCAATTTCAGGCCGATGGCGTTCGCGTCGTGCCGGACGCCATTGTACGCAAGGGCGCCTTCGTTGCACCGGACGTTGTGCTGATGCCGAGCTACGTGAATATCGGCGCATACGTCGATAGCGGCACCATGGTGGATACCTGGGCCACGGTCGGCAGTTGTGCGCAGATTGGCAAGAACGTCCACCTGTCTGGTGGCGTCGGCATTGGCGGTGTCCTCGAGCCGATCCAGGCAGGACCTACGATAATCGAAGACGACTGCTTCATTGGTGCACGCTCCGAGGTAGTTGAAGGCGTCATCGTTGAACAGGGCTCGGTCATCTCCATGGGTGTCTACCTCGGTCAAAGCACCCGCATCTACAATCGCGAGACGGAAGAGATTACCTATGGCCGCATTCCGGCCGGCTCGGTTGTCGTTTCGGGCAACCTGCCCTCCGCCGACGGCAAGTACTCGCTGTACTGTGCGGTTATTGTGAAGCAGGTTGATGCCAAAACTCGTGCCAAGACCGGTCTTAATGATCTGCTGAGAAATCTGGACTAACACCATGCTCACTGTTTACGGAATCAAGAGTTGCGACACCTGCCGTAAAGCCCGCAAATTTCTCGCCGAAAATGACATTGAATTTCGTTTTCACGATGTGCGGGACGCCGGCCTCGACATCCAGATGCTGGAACGCTGGGCAGGACGAATCGAATGGCAAAAGCTGCTGAATCGGCAAAGCCTGACCTGGCGCAAGATTCCGGAAGTTGACCGGGTCGGTATGACAAAGAACCGGGCGTTTGCGTTGATGCTGGATCAGCCAACGCTCGTGAAACGTCCGGTACTCGAATCGCCGCGATTCATAGCGGTCGGGTTTTCCGAGAAGCGCTTCAGCGCCTTCTTGGAAAAAATGAGGGGCTAGCCGATACGGCCGGTAATGTAGTCTTCCGTGAGTTTGTGACGCGGATTGGTGAAGATCTTGTCCGTCTCATCGACCTCAACAAGCAGCCCCAGGTGGAAGTACGCAACACGCTTTGAGACGCGCGCGGCCTGCTGCATGGAGTGTGTCACGATTACAATGGCGTAGTCCTCGCACAGCTCGTCCATGAGATCCTCGATTCGAGCTGTAGCGAGCGGGTCCAGCGCCGAGCAAGGCTCATCCATCAGGATGACCTCCGGATTCACAGCAATCGTGCGTGCGATGCAGAGGCGCTGTTGCTGACCGCCGGACAGGCTGGTGCCTGGCTCGTCCAATCGATCCTTCACTTCATTGATCAGGCCTGCACGCTCGAGGCTTGAATGCACGATGTTATCGAGCTCCGCCCTGTCGGCCGCGAGACCATGAATCCGCGGACCATAGGCAACGTTGTCATAGATACTCTTGGGAAATGGGTTCGGTTTCTGAAAAACCATGCCAACGCGGGCGCGCAATGCCACAGGGTCCTGTTCTTTGCGGTAGATGTCCTTGCCATCCAGCGTGATGTTACCGGTTACACGCGCCGTCTCGATCGTGTCGTTCATGCGATTGAGACAGCGCAGGAAGGTCGACTTGCCACAACCGGACGGACCGATAAGCGCTATGACTTCCTTTTTGCCGATCTCAAGCGACACATGCTGAATCGCATGATTGTCACCGTAGTAGACGTTTACGTCCTCAGCGACCATAAACGGATGATCCGAACGGATGTTACCGACCGTCTCACCCGTAAGCTCAGTCCTGCGTTCCGGGATTTCCGTCACCGTACTCTTACCTCTGGAGGTTACCATTTGCGCTCCATTCTTTTCCGCACTATGACTGCAGTCAGATTCATTACCAGCAGGAACCCGAGAAGAACAATAATCGCGGCAGATGTGCGCTCAGCGAATGCCCGTTCCGGGCTGTCGGCCCATAGGAAAATCTGCACCGGCAACGCGGTTGCAGGATCTGTGAGACTCCCCGGAACGTCGACGATAAACGCCACCATGCCGATCATGAGCAAGGGAGCTGATTCACCGAGTGCACGGCTCATCCCGATAATTGCCCCGGTCAGCATGCCGGGCATCGCCAGCGGCAGAACATGGTGAAATACGACCTGCGTCTGCGACGCGCCGAGCCCCAGCGCGGCTTCACGAATGGACGGCGGCACAGCCTTGATCGCAGCGCGCGACGCAATGATTATGACGGGCAAGGTCAGTAGCGTCAGCACCAGGCCACCGACAAGCGGTGCAGATCTCGGCAACGCCGCCCAGTTGATGAAGACAGCCAGGCCCAGCAGACCGAACACGATCGACGGCACTGCGGCGAGGTTGTTGATGTTGACCTCAATCAGGTCTGACCACCGATTACGCGGCGCAAACTCTTCGAGATATATCGCTGCAGCGACGCCGATCGGGAACGACAGCATCATCGTCACCATCAACATATAGAGCGACCCCATAACGGCACCCTTGATGCCGGCAAGTTCTGGCTCACGGGAATCACCGTTGGAAAATAACGCCGAGTTGAAGCGCGTCTCGAGGCGCCCCGCCTCTCGAAAAAATTCCACCCAAGCAATCTGTTTATCGGAAACCGGTCGCAGCGCCTCCGCAAGGCTGGCGTCAATATTGCCTTTGATCAGCATGTCGATATTGGACGATGCGGGCACCCACAAGGACTGCGTGGTACCTAGTAGCTCCGGGTTCCCGGCCACAAGGTCGCGCAGCTGGTAACCCGCGCCGATGCTGACAATTCGATAGAGCTGACGGCGATCCTGACGGCCCGTAACGTCGGGCAGTTCGCGCCGCAGAGAAGCACGCACCAAGCCTTCAAAGTCGGCAAATGCAAGGTCGAGCTCGCCATCCGGTGCAAGCACAGCTTCGCTGAGTTCGATATCGAGTTGCAGGTAGGTCTGTTTGAACGCAGACGCCCCTTTGCCAATGAGGCTCGCAAAAAACACACCCAGGAATAGAATGCCAACTGTGGTGGCCAGCATACCCAACACCTTGAACCTCGCCTCCTTGCGGCGACGGCGCGGCAGTCCTGCCTCGACTTTCTGCCTGGTTGTCTTTTCAGTACTCATTATCAGCGCCTAGTCGTATTGCTCGCGGTACTTACGCACCACGCTCAAGCCGATGATATTCAGGAACAGCGTGACCACGAACAGCATCAGGCCAAGGGCGAACGCCGCAAGCGTTTTTGCACTATCAAATTCCTGGTCGCCAACAAGTAGCGTGACGATTTGCACGGTCACAGTAGTAACTGCTGCAAACGGATTTGCCGTGAGGTTTGCGGCGAGACCTGCGGCCATCACCACGATCATGGTCTCGCCGATGGCGCGCGATACTGCCAGCAGGATTCCGCCCACGATACCCGGCAGCGCAGCTGGCAAAATTACTTTGGTCATCGTTTCGGAGCGCGTCGACCCAAGCCCCAGCGCGCCATCGCGCATAGCACTCGGAACGGCGTTGATCGCATCGTCTGACAGAGAGGACACCAGCGGAATAATCATGATGCCCATAACAAGCCCAGCTGCCAGCGCACTTTCGGACGCGACCTCGAAACCGGCCGCCTCACCTGCCCGTCGCACCCATGGCGCCACGGTCAATGCGGCAAAGAACCCATAAACCACTGTCGGGATACCGGCCAGGATTTCCAGCAATGGCTTGGCAATACCGCGAACTCTTGTGCTGGAATATTCGGCCAGATAGATCGCCGTCATCAAACCGACGGGCACGGCAACCACCATTGCGATTGCCGTTATGAGCAACGTGCCGGCGAACAAGGGCACGGCGCCAAAGCTGCCGGAACTACCGACCTGGTCGGCACGGATTGCCGTTTGCGGGCTCCAGTTGAGGCCAAACAGAAATTCCGTAACGGGGACTTTCTGGAAGAAGCGTATAGCCTCGAACAGTACCGACAAGACAATGCCAACCGTCGTGAAAATCGCGATGCTTGATGCGGCAATAAGGAACCAGCGAATCACACGCTCCACGCGATTGCGCGCGCGCAAGTCCGGGTGAATCCGGCGCCAGGCTAACGATCCCGCCAGACCCGCGAGCCCTAACGCCAGTACCGCAAGAATCTGGCGACTGCTCGCGAGGTAATCGTTGAACTGCTCTGCCGCATCCTGGAGGACCCGGTCAACTTCCACACTGATGACGTCACCAGCGGCGAAGTTCTGGATGTTGTTGACGAGCAGATTGAGCTCTCCAGCTGGCAATGACTGGTAGGCCTCCGGTAGCCCGTTGACAACCAACGCCACCACAATTCGGGGTTCGAGTAGCACCCAGAGCAGAAACAAACCGAGCGCAGGCAGCGCCACCCAGATGGCGACGTAGTAGCCGTAGTAGCCGGGTAGTGAATGCAATGCCAACCCATGACCATGCCCGCCGACCAGGGACAGCGATCTGCCGCGACCTAAATAGAACGCGGTGACGGCCATGAGGCCGAGCAGCAGGATGAGTGTGGTGTTTTGCATGTTTAGTGTTTTAGTCTGCGGCCTTCGACAACGGTGTCAGGTCGCGAACCGCTGCCGCAACTTGGCGACGCTCGGCATCCGGCATTGGAATGAGGCCGCGATCCGAGAGGTAGCCCTCTTCGCCCCACGCACGTTCACTTGAGAATTCGCGCAGGAAGCCTCGCAGCCCCGGAATTACGTCAACGTGCGCTTTCTTTACGTAAAAGTACAGCGGACGCGAAACCGGGTACTCACCATCCGCAATGGCATCGAACGTCGGTGCAACACCGTCGACGAGTGAGCCTTTCACCTTCTCCATGTTCTGATCGAGGAAACTGAAACCGAAGATACCGAATGCGTCCGGATTGGCCTGCAGTTTCTGCACGATCAGATTGTCGTTCTCACCTGCCTCGACAAACACGCCGTCCTCGCGAATGGTGTGGCAGATCGCCTTGTAGCGATTCTTGTCGTGACTCCTGAGCGCAGCAATCCACGGCGTAGCTTTGCAACCGCCTTCCATCGCCAGTTCGACAAATGCATCGCGCGTGCCCGACGTCGGCGGCGGTCCCAGTACTTCGATCTTGATCGCCGGCAACTCCGGGTTCACATCGGCCCAGGTCGTGTAGGGATTTTCGACAAGCTCGCCGTCCGCACCGCCGGGAACTTTCTTCGCCAGGGCCAGGAAGATGTCGGTACGACTCAGTTTCATGGCCTTGCCGCCGATAGCGTTGGCGAAGACTATTCCGTCGTAGCCGATTTTGACTTCCACGATCCCGGTGACGCCGTTCGCGGCGCAGGAATCGACTTCCGACTGTTTGATCGCACGCGACGAATTCGTGACGTCAGGGTAGTCAACGCCAACGCCGTCGCAGAACAATTTCAGGCCGCCGCCTGATCCAGTCGACTCGATCTTCGGCGTTTTGAATTCGCTGCCGCGTCCGAATCGTTCAGCAACTACGGTGGCAAACGGATAGACTGTCGACGAACCGACAACGTAGACGTAATCGCGGCCAGCTTGCGCGACTGCGGTGGCTGACAGCGTCAGACCGAAAATTGCGATAAGGCTAAAGGACAATGCTTTGCGGTAGTTACTCAATGTGAGTTCTCCGGGCTACGTGAAATATCATGCGCAAAGCTTAAGCCGGGAATGTTACCGATTTGTTGCAATACGCCCGACAATAGGGGCCCGATACGCGGACTGAAAAATCGGTAGTTTTTACATATAATTCAATCCGTTAAGAAATAGATCCTACCAATGACCAACGAACTTTCAGAAGCGACAATCAATCTCCTGTGCGACCTGATCAGGCTGCGGTCGGTTACGCCTGACGATGCGGGGTGTCAGGCACTCCTGAACGAGCGGTTGACGAACCTGGGATTCACCTGCGAAACGATGCAGTTCAACGATGTGACCAATCTGTGGGCACGTCGTGGCATCTCTTCGCCTGTGCTCTGCTTCGCCGGGCATACCGATGTCGTACCGCCCGGTGACGAAAAACAGTGGGCCACCGATCCGTTCGAGCCGACCTTCAAGGATGGCTTGCTGTACGGTCGCGGTTCGGCCGACATGAAAAGCGGCCTGGCCGCAATGGTCGTTGCAATTGAAGAGTTTATTGGCTCGCATCCTGACTACGAAGGCAGTATCGCGTTGTTGATCACGAGCGACGAAGAAGGCCGGGCACGCGACGGCACGCTCAAGGTCATCGAGGCGCTGACAGCGCGCGACGAACCTATCGATTGGTGCGTCCTCGGCGAACCATCAAGCCAGAATGAGCTTGGCGACATAGTAAGAGTCGGACGACGCGGGTCGCTAAGCGGCATGCTGACCGTGAATGGTGTCCAGGGGCATGTTGCGTATCCCCAGCTTGCAAGCAATCCAATTCGCAGCTTCGCCCCGGTGCTCGCCGAACTACATGACATCGTTTGGGATGACGGAAATGAGTTCTTTCCGCCAACCAGTTTCCAGGTCGTCGATGTTCGAGCAGGCATTGGTGCACCGAACGTGACGCCCGGCGAATTATCCGCCCGCTTCAATTTTCGTTATTCGACGGAATGGACGCACGATTCGTTGCAGGAAAAAGTACACGCGGTATTCGATGCCCATCAAATTGACTATGAACTCAGCTGGCACCTGTCCGGCAAGCCCTTCCTGACGGACCCGGGCAAGCTGATCAATGCGGTCAGTCAGGCCGTTACAGAACACACGGGTAACGCACCGGAGCTGTCGACGGGTGGCGGCACGTCTGACGGGCGCTTTATTTCACCGGCCGGTGTGGATGTCGTTGAACTGGGGCCCGTCAACGCGTCGATTCACAAGATCGACGAACACGTCAAAGTCGAAGACGTTATTACACTGACCAGCATGTACCGGCGCATCATGGAACTGATGCTACTTTAGATTCGCGACATCAGGCTTTTCTGAAATTGTTGTAAATTCCGGCAATCCCGAGACCACCCAGACCGATGATCACCCAGGTGGGCATCGACAGTCCGAGCAGCCGCCAGACGACCTCAGCGCATTCGCCAGAGCCCTTGAAGATCATGCCAAGCGCATCGGACAGCGGGAAGTTATCAACTATGTACTCAAAACCGGGCCCGCAAGAGGGGATATCATCCGCCGGCAAATTTTGCAGACGCACATGCCAGGATGCGACACCGACACCAAAGCCGGCGGTTATCGTGACGAGTACCCCATAAATTTTCGCGCCGACACTACCCGGGTTATGCAACGCGGCAAGCAGGAATACCAGCCCCAGTGAGATTGTCGCAACACGCTGAATAATGCACAGCGGGCAAGGATCAAGTAGCAGGACATGCTGTGCGTACAGCGCGAAACCCATCATGCCTGCACAGGTGAAAAAGCCTGCCAGATTCAGCAGGCGGCGGTTCGGAAGTGTCATCGTTTACGAATCAGATTTGGTGCCTTCAGGAAGGCCAGTATGACGCACATCCCTCCCCTGCACCATATAGATGACGTACTCGCAGATATTTTTGGCGTGGTCTCCAATACGTTCCAGGGAACGTGCACACCAGGTAACGTTCATTACGCGCTTGATTGACCGCGGATCTTCCATCATGAAGGTAATGCACTGCCGCTGAATGGATTCGTATTCTGCATCCACTTGCTCGTCTTCGCGGACAACTTCCCATGCTTCCTCCACGTCGAGGCGCGCAAATGTATTCATCGCATCCCGCACCATGTGAGCAACATGCTGGCCTAGAGTCTTCAGCTCCCGATAGGAGTCGGACGGCCGATCCATGGCCGCCAGCTTCGAAGCCAGAAACCCGATCTTCTCGGCCTCATCGCCAATTCGTTCGAGGTCGGTAATCGTCTTGATGATTGCGACGATCAATCGCAGGTCACCAGCGGCCGGAGCACGCGTCGCGAGAATCCGACCGCACTCTTCGTCAATGTTGACCTCAAAGTTATTGACCTTGTAGTCGTCTTCCGCGACTTTCAGTCCAAGTTCGCTGTCACCACTAACGATCGCCGAGATGGCCAGTGACAACTGCTGCTCAACCAGGCCACCCATGGCGAGAACCTGATTGCGCAGGTCTTCGAGATCCTTGTTGAATCGCCGGGAAATATGATCGGTCAGGTCAGATGCTTCCATGATAATAAATCACTCATTTGTGTTTTTTTTCAGGCTACTTCCATTTCC
>Ga0224504_10000468_pt1 | contig 18117 bp, 13 predicted proteins | sample SF_Oct11_sed_USG_3_FD_170160 | JGI IMG/M metagenome (GOLD analysis project Ga0224504, IMG submission 170160) | Sediment microbial communities from San Francisco Bay, California, United States - SF_Oct11_sed_USGS_24 | ecosystem: Environmental > Aquatic > Marine > Sediment | place: USA... | reverse complement strand
CACGACGACTCGTTCGTGCAACACTGCGCGAATCACGTTCCCCGGCGTGTCCGAGCGGATGCAGTGGCGCACGCTCATCAGATCCTCGACGCCCGCAACCACTCCCTCGGCGTACAGAAATCCGGTCACCAAGTCACGGTCGTGCCCGGGCGTACGCATTGTCATCGCCAGGGGAGTCTCCGTGCGCGCGTGCGCCTCCCCATGCTCGAGAAGGATCTGGAGCGGCTCCTCCACGGCGACCAAGTCGGTGGTGTGCTCCCGGCGCTGGCGTTCGATACGCTCGACCTTCGTGGAAACAACCGGCGTACGGGCCATAGACCTCGAAGCCTACAGCGCATTAACCCTTTGAAAAAGGGGCCTGACCCCTTTTTGGAGGGGTTAATTGTTAGTAGATGCCGGGGATGATTCGGTAGGGGACTCGGTCGCAGTAGCGGGTCCAGTCGGCGCCGTACTTTTTCGAGCAGAAGTTGTGGTCTCTGCGTTCGCGGTGGATGAGGAGGATCGCGAAGTAGATTGGGTAGAAGTAGGGGAGGGCGGAACCGAAGAGACAGGGGAGGGACCAGGAGAGGGCCATCAGGATGTCGCCGACGTAGTTGAAGTGACGCGACCAACCCCAGAAACCGGACAGTAACAATTTCCCGCCTTGCTCGGTCTGCATGTACTCGGCCTTCTTGCCCCAGATCCTCACGTTCTCGGGGTCGCCGCGGAACTTGTGCTTCTGTAGGTTCACCGCGCGGAAGATGTAGAGGCCGAGCATGTTGGTGAGCACGATCAGAACGGCGCCCCACCATGGGAGCGAGTGAACGCGGTCGATGAGGTAGTGCGCTTGTAGCGAGTACGTCATCGGCACCCACACCAAGTCGCCGAACACCAGCATGTAGCCGAAGTTCTCGTGCTTGATGTCCATCGTGGTGAGGATCGCTTCTTCGTTCCAGAAGTAGTCGACGATGTAGAACATCTGGAAGATCCAAACGAGGATCATCGAGGTCGAAACGAAGCCGTATGCTTCGTACTGCACGTAGGCAAATGACGTGTTGATCAGCACCCAAAAGATGAGACCCGGCCGCGCTTCGCAGAAGATCTTGAGGTCGAGCCCCTCGCGTCCTGGTGGAACGCGGGGGTTGTGGCCAGTCCCCATCCAGAAGTCGTGGATGAACTTGCCACTGAGGTGACGGGCTTGTCCGTGCTGCTTGCCGTACCAGTACAGAAAAATGCTGAACGCGAAGGAGAAGATCGTCATTACGCTGATCAACGCGCCAAACTGGTCATAGAGCTCGCGAATCGAGAACACGCCGGACCAGTGCAACACGGCAACCGCGATGAACGTGACCAACAGCGAGACCAGGCCGTTCATTCGATAGGGAAGGCGGCCGCCGTCGGGAAGCTCGGCGCCAAGCACTTCTCGCCCCGGCGCATACCTTTGAAGCAGTGCCTGGAACACGAACCAAACGCCGTAAATGATCGCGGCGCGGCCGGTCGGCATCATCGCGGCTTGGAAGCCTTCCCAGTCGGCATTGGCCCCCGGAAGCACGGCGCCGTCGTTGAAGCGCACCGCGAAGAACAGGTAGGCCGTAAAGAGGGGGAGCCCGATGATCATCGCGAGGTTTCCAGGAACCCCGCCGAACTCCAGCTTCTGTTTCTGCTCACTCATCGGCCGGACTCTAAATCAAAAACAGGCGAGCGCGAACTGGCGCTGTTCAGCCCCGCAGACTTGGCGTAGTACGAGATCATGCGGCTTAGGCGGAAGGTCTGCCTGCTTGGCGCTCCCGGCGTAGGAAAGACGAGCCTCGTCAGGCGATTCGTCGAGTGCCGCTTCGACCAAGACCACGAGTCGTTGACCGCCATGCAGGTCTCCAAGGGCGCGGTGGAGCTGGGCGACATTTCTCTCGAAATGATGCTTTGGGACCCCGACGGCACCGAAGCCTGGGGGCAATACAACCGTTCGTTCATCTCCGGCGCGTCGGGCTTGATGTTCGTCGTGGACGCAACCAAGCCGCGGACCCTCGACCATTTGTTGGAGGCGCAGACCAAAGGGCGAGGGTTCATCGGTTCGCGTCCGGCGGTGCTCCTCGTGAACAAGGTCGACTTGACCGGGGACTTCGCCTTGACCAAGGCCCAAGTGGACGCAGCGAGCGCGCTCAACTGGCACTTGGTCCAAGCGAGCGCGAAGTCTGGCGACAACGTCGACCAGGCATTCACGCAGTTGGCCGAGCTGATGCTCGAAGTGAGAAAGGCATCCGCATGAGCAGATTTGATGGCAAGACGGTGGTGATTACCGGGGCGAGTAGCGGCATCGGTGAGTCGTGCGCACGGAAGTTCGTCGCGGAAGGTGCGCGAGTCGTGCTCGCGGCCCGCAGCGCTGAGCCTCTGCGGCGGCTGGCTGATGAGCTCGGGGCTGACGTTGCGCATGCCGTGCCAACCGACGTTTCAGACTTGGACGCTTGTGGGCGACTTCTCGAAGAAGCGAAGTCGCGTTTCGGAACAATCGACGTCCTGGTCAACAATGCCGCCCGCAATTCGAGAGGGCCGCTCGAAGAGCTTCCCACCGATGAAATGCTCCAGATTCTCAACGTCAATCTCCGAGCGCCGATGGTGCTCACCCGGCTCGCATTACCGACGATGCGTGCCCAAGACTCGGGGACGGTCGTCAATGTGGCATCCCTCGCGGGGCGTTTCCCGCTCGATGACGAAGCGACCTATTCGACAACGAAGTTCGGTCTTCGCATTTTTTCGTTCGCGGTTGCCGAGGAGCTTCGGAATACCAATGTCCGCATCTGTGTCGTGAGCCCCGGTCCCGTGGAGACAGGGTTCATCCTCGACGAAAGTGTGGTCGACACGGTTCCCCCGCTAGTGTTTTCTCAGCCGATGAGCACCGCGGACGAAATCGCGGACTTGGTGCTCGCCTCCGCTGCGGATGGCCGGAGAGAGCGCACGAAGCCTGCGCTGAGCGGAAAGATTGCGACGCTTACCTATCTCGTTCCCGCTGTGCGGAAGCTCTTGGTGCCGATGCTGGAGCGAAAGGGTGAGCGAGAGAAGAAGAAGTACCTCGCTCGCCATTCGAAGTGATCAGGGATTGTGATCGGACGGCGGTCGCAGTGACGACACGCGCGTTGGCGACGGGCCCCACGTGTCGACGCGGGGGAGCATCTTGTACAGAAGCCAATGGTACGTGCTCCGAGGCAGGATCCGGCGAAGCACGGAGAAGCCGAGCGCGTCGCGTGTCGCCGGTACGCGCAGCGGGGGGTGCTTTCGGCGCATCGTTTTGAGGACGACATTGGCAACCGATTGCGGCGTGGCGCGTGACGACTTCATCACCTTCTCGATGAAGGGCGCCATGTTCACGTAGTGCTCGTGATAGGGCTCGGCGAGCTCGTGTTCCGACCGGCCGCTCTTGGGCGTGTACCTGACCTTTTGGAAGCCGTCGGAGTGGACAAAGCCTGGTTGCACCAAGCTGACACGAATTCCCCAAGGCCGAACTTCGTACCAAAGCGCCTCGTGGGCTCCTTCGAGTGCGAACTTCGAAGCGCTGTACGCCGCCATCGTCGGCATCGCCATCATTCCGCCGACCGAGCTGACCGTGATGATGCGGCCAGCTCGCTTCGCTCGCATCCCTGGGAGCACGAGGCGGATGAGCTCCATGGGCGAGCGGAAGTTCACGTCCATCTGCGCGAGGCGTTCGCGCTCTTCGACGTGCTCCACCACTGCGCGGTAGGAGACGCCGGCGTTGTTGATCAGGATGTCGATGCCGCCCCAGTCGCGCTCGGCCTCTGCGATGAGGGCTTCGCGCTCTTCATCATTGGTGACATCGAGGGGCCGAATCCGAACGTTTTTCGACTCGCCGATCGCGTGGACATCGAACCGCGGGAGGGAGCTTTGCCGCCCCGTCAGAAACACCCGGTACTTCGTACCCATCAAAGCGCGTGCCATGGCGAGGCCAATGCCTGTGCTAGCGCCCGTGACCAGGACCGTCTGTTCCGACTCCATCTGGATTTGAGTTTATAGGGGCCGGCACTTACACTGGAAGCGCCTTTTGAAGGCAGGGGAGGTTGCGATGGGTTGGTTGCTCGGTCTGCTGGTGCTTGCTGTCGTGCTCATCGCCTGGTTTGCAGGCATCTACAACGGCCTCGTCAACCTTCGGAACCGCTTCAAGAACGCGTTCGCCCAGATCGACGTGCAACTCAAGCGGCGGCACGATTTGATTCCCAACCTGGTCGAAACCGCCAAGGGGTTCTTGGCGCATGAGCGTGAGACGCTGGAGGCTGTGATCGCAGCTCGAAACTCCGCAGAGGGAGCCCGGACACGTGCGGCTGCCGATCCCGGCGATCCGCAAGCGATGCAGGGCCTCGCGAGCGCAGAGGCTGGGCTCAGCGGTGTACTGGGCCGCTTCTTCGCGCTCTCCGAGGCATACCCCGACCTCAAATCGAATCAAAACATGATGCAACTCTCCGAGGAGCTCTCGACGACCGAGAACAAGATCGCGTTCGCAAGGCAGTCCTACAACGACTCCGTGATGCGCTACAACAACAAGTGCGAGATGGTGCCGTCGAATCTGGTGGCCAGCATGTTCGGGTTCCAGCGCGCCGAGTTCTTCGAGGTCGAGGTCGACGCCGAGCGAGCTCCGGTCCAAGTTCAGTTCTGAGGCATGGACTTTTTCGAGGAGCAGGCCCTTGCGCGTAAGCGCACTCTTCGGTTGGTGCTTCTTTTCGCGGCGGCTGTGGTTGGTGTCGTCGTGGCGGTCTACTTCCTCGCGATGATCTTCTACACTGCGGGCGCGACTGACGCGGCAGGCGTTGCGTACGTCACCGGCGACTACGACAACGTGGGTAAGCTCGCCCTATCGTTCTGGGACCCCGGCGTGTTGCTCTTCGCAGTCGGCAGCACCGCGACCGTGGTCGGTTTGGGGTCGCTGTACAAGATCGCCCAGCTACGAGACGGCGGCCCCGCCGTGGCTCTGAGTCTTGGCGGGCGCAAGGTGGACCCCGACTCGACCAAGCTCGAGGAGCGCCGCCTGCTGAATGTCGTCGAGGAGATGGCCATCGCGTCCGGTGTGCCGGTTCCCGAGGTCTATGTTCTCGACCGGGAGCCCGGCATCAACGCGTTTGCGGCGGGGAACACCACCAGTGACGCAGTCATCGGCGTGACCCAGGGCACTCTTCAGCTGCTCCGGCGCGACGAGCTGCAAGGCGTGGTCGCGCACGAGTTCAGCCATATCCTCAATGGCGACTCGCGTATCAACCTTCGTGCCATCGGGCTCCTACACGGGATCTTTCTCCTCGCGCTGATCGGTCGGTTCCTGACGCGTGGCTCCATGCATAGCAGGAAGAAGGGAGGTGGCGGCGTGGCTCTCATTGGGCTCGGGCTGCTAGCGATTGGCTCGATTGGGGTGTTTTTCGGGCGCATGATCCAGAGCTCGATCTCGCGCCAGCGAGAGCTCCTCGCCGATGCGTCGGCGGTGCAGTTCACGCGCGACACCGACGGTCTGGTGGGCGCGCTCAAGAAGATCGGTGGGGCAGCGCCTCGTTCGTACCTCAGCACGCCGAAGGCTGATGAAGCGAGCCACATCTTCTTTTCGGATGCGATTCGCCGACTCCGGTTGTTTGCCGGACTCTTCCGCACGCACCCTCCGCTCGGCGAGCGCATCCGCAAGCTCGAGCCTCAGTGGGATGGGGAGTTCACCGAGGTGGCCCTTCCGGACATCGCCGACGGCATGAGTACACCACCTGATGCGCCCGACGGTCAGGCGAACGCGTTTGCCGAGGCCCCGACGGAAGAGGCCGTCAGCGAGGCCATCGAGCACATCGGAAGCCCGCGCCCCGAGCAGATCACGTTTGCGCGCTCCCTTCATGCGGCGCTGCCAGACCTCTGGCTTCACGCGGTCCACCAAGCCCCGATGGCCCAGGCGATGATCTTTGGGCTCCTGCTCGCGCAGGACGAGGTGCTCCGCGGAACCGAGGTGTTGCGCGTGGCCGAGCTAACCGACCCTCAAACCGCCGACCTGACGCTGCGGTTCCACTCGGAGGCCGGTGACCGTTCGTCGGCGGAGAAGATCGCACTGTTCGACATGGCGATCCCAACGCTGCGCGGTTTGTCTATCGGTGAGTACGAGCGCTTTCGCGAAGTGGTCGATGCCCTCATGCGGAGCGACCGGCGAATCGATCTCTTTGAATACACGTTGAGCCGTATGATTCAGCGTCATCTCGCGCGGCACTTCGACGGAGCCGGCCCAACGCCGCTCCGATTTCGATCGTTGCGGGTACTCCTGCCCGACGCGCGCGTCTTGATCGCGACACTGGCAAGAGTCGGCAGCCAAACCGAAGAGGAAGCCGAGCGCGCATTCCGGCACGGAGTGCAGACATTACAGCTCAAGGGATCGGCCGGAGCGATCTTGCCGTCGGGCGAATGTACACTCGCCTCGGTCGACCGGGCCTTGCAACGCTACGATGCAGCCGCGCCCGCATTGAAACGAGGCATCATGCTCGCGTGCGCCGCCACCGTGATGGCCGATGACGACGTCACCGATCGCGAAGCCGAGCTGATTCGCGCCATCGGAGATGCGCTCGATTGTCCGGTGCCCCCTTTTGTGCAATCGCAGTAGCACCATGGAGACACAAAGCGTCTACGAGACCGACGATGAGGTGCAGGCCCTCGCCCTCCAGGAAGCCTTGGAGTCCGAGGGCATCGCTGCGGTTCTGATCAACCACCGGGACACCGCGTACCCGGGCATTACGGACCGGCAGCGGCACGGAACCGAGATCCGGGTCGAGGGCGCCCAGGTGCAGAAGGCGACCCAGATCATCGAGGAGTTCCTAGCGGCTCAGCCTGTCGAGGGGCCCCCCATTGCGCCTCCCCCCAGCTCCGAGCCCGCTCCCGCGGTCCGTGGGCCAGGATGGCTGGTTATCACCTTGTTAATGTTGGGTTTACTCGGAGTCGTCGCTTATATACTAAATGCCAAATAAGCCTTGGACCGCGTTCCTTTCTGCGCTATAAGTTAACTGTTAGTAAAGGAAGCGCACCATGGTTGTCACGGATACTTATGATCTGAGGGAGCTCGCCAAGCTCCTCAACTGGAACCCGGCTCACTGCAAGGTGATCCTCAAGCAGCTCGGTGCCGATCCTGCGGGGCCGATCGACGAGGACACGGCCGCGAAGGTTGCCGGCAAGATTCGCCGACCCTGGCCGCCGAAGGCTGCCTAGCTCGCGTCTTGTTGCACGAGCGCTGCGGCGCTCAGTCCTGCGCCGCCACGATCGCGTCCACCAGCCCGGAGTATCGCCGGGCTCTTCGTTCGAGCGCGGCAGCCACGACCTCTTTCGGACCGACAATTCGGATACGTTCTCGAGCCCTGCTCACCGCGGTGTAGAGGAGCTCGCGGGTCAATAGCGGTGCGTCTTCTTTTGGCAACACCACCAGCACCTCGTCGAACTCCGAGCCCTGTGCCTTGTGAACACTGAGTGCGAAGGCGTCGGAGAACCGCGGCAGCCGGGCCACAGCGATTTCGCGAAAGCCGCCGGCGTCGCTCTGCACTGCCGCGGTTGGAGGCACGCCGTCGACCAGCATCGCGAAGTCTCCGTTGTACACACGAAGCTCGTGGCTGTTTTCCTCGATGATGATCGGCGTGATGCGTGGCGAAGGGTCATGCGCCGCACTGAGCCGAGCCTGAATCGAGGCGCCAAGCGCGTACGTGCCGATTGGCCCACGTCGAAACGGCGTCAAGATCACGTAGCGGCTCCGCAGCCTGAAGTGCTCTTCGGCGTCAGCGGCGCTGACGGCTTTGGACCAATACTCCGCTGCGAGGTCGAGCTCGGCTGGCAGGCCATCGAGTGAGCTCCAGTCGACATCGTCCGCATCCTCGCGGTCGAGCAACGCATCGACGGTTGCGGGTTCCCCGCTTCGGATAGCTGCGATGAGCTGTCCAAGCGGTTGCTTCTCGTCGTAGCGGTAGGTCTTCGTGAGTTCGGTCACCCCGCCGCCCCAGCAGGTCTCTGCATCGGCCGTGACCAGATCCCGCAGAACTGAGCCGGCTTCGACGGATGTGAGCTGATCGGGGTCTCCAACGATCAGAAGCGTCGCCCCCTCTTGCGTGGCGTCGAGAAGCTGCCTCATCAGAACGAGGTCAATCATCGAAGCCTCGTCGACCACGATGATATTCGCTTCGAGTGGCAGGTCTGCACTGCGACGGAAACGCACGCCATCGCGCCGCATGCCGAGCGCCCGTTGAATGGTGCTCGCGGTTTCGGGGATTCGCTCCAGCACGGAGGTCGGAGCGTCGATGCGCGCCTTTGCGTGCTGGACCGCTTCCCCGAGGCGCGCAGCAGCTTTGCCAGTTGGCGCCAGGAGCATCACCTTGGGCGCGCCTGCGCCGTTGTTCAGGCGGTCTTCGATGAGAAGCGCGACGATGGCAGCGACCGTAGTCGTCTTGCCTGTTCCGGGGCCTCCGCACAGGAGGGAGACCTCGTTGCGCAGAGCATTGCGTGCGGCATTGCGTTGAGGGGAGTCTGGAGCTCCCGGGAAGAGGCGGTCGAGGGTCGCCTCCAACCAGCTCGCGTCGCTCGCCCTGCCGCGAGGCGTCGACCGTGCGCGCAGCTGATCGGCGATATCTCGCTCGAACTGCCAGTAGCGGCGAAAGTAGAGACGCCCCGCATCGTCGAGCACCAGCGGTCCATTCTCCGTGAGCGGGCTCCGCTGCAAGGCGTCCACCCAGCGGGCCGCCGAGGGCAACTGCTCACCCAACGCCGATTGAGCGGGCCAGATCTCGTTCGCGCGGAGCGAAATCGGAAACGCGGTGTGACCGCGACGCACGCTCCGGCTGGTTAGGGCGATCGCCAGCTCCACGTCCGGGTCGGCAGGACCGCCCATCCGGCTCAGCGCGCGTGCCATCTCCAGATCGAGAAGCTCGAGCAGCCCGTGCGATCGAAGATCGTTCAAGCTCATCGCCTGCCTCCCAACCAGCTGTCCGCCTCGCGCAGGAGCTCCGCCGGCTGTCGTTCGAAGAACACACTCTCGGTTCCCCGTCCGGGACCCCGCATCCCGCGGAGGAACAAGAACATCGCGCCGCCCCAGTGCTTCTCGGGCTCGTAACCGCCCAAACGCTCGCGGAGGTGGCGATGAGCGGCGGCGGTGTAGAGCTGCGCTTGGAGCAGATAGTGTTCGCGTTGGACGGCCTCGCTGACCGTTGCCGGCTCGTAGCTCGGCAAGCTGTTCGACTTGTAGTCCGCCACGTACCAGCGGCCCTCCCACTCGAACACCAGGTCGATGAACCCTCGAAGGTACTTCTGCAGCCTCTGAGAGCTGAGCTCCGATAGTCGTTCGGGGTAGCCGGGCGCGGCGGCCGGCGCTCCGTAGCGCTTCAGGAGCTTGCCGAGCTCGCCGAGGTTCGGACGGTCGACGGACAAAGCAAACTCCAACTCGCGTAGTTGGCGATCGTTGCTCAGTTTGCTCAGCGATGGAGCCCCCGACTCGGAAGTCAGAGGGGTGGACCCAACCAGCTCGAGGTCGCGCTGAACCTCCGGCGCGAGCGAGTCATCGAAGCCAGACGCCCGCAGCTGCCGTTCGATCAGGCCTCGTGTTTCGACCGTGCCGAGCTCGTCGAAGCGGGCGTGCTCCAAGATCGAGTGAAGCAACAAGCCCGTTCGCGTGCCTCCGGCGAGGCCCTCGAAAAGACCCGCCTCACCCGGGGTCGAGCTCGCGGCCGGTCGAGCGATGGGCATCTTCTCGTCGTGCCCGGTCAGGCTCGTGAAGCTCGCGATTCGCGGGACATGGTTGTAGGAGCGAGTTGGCTTTCTTACGCGGAGCGTCGTCTCGGCTCGCTCCTCCACTCGCGCTGGGGCCGGCTCGCCACGCGGCGGGCGGCAGCCGATGCTCCCTGACGAGCCCGCTGCGAGATCTTCGATGGCCTGGCGCAGCTCGTTCTCTTTGAGCTTGTTCAGAGCCTTTTCGTCTAGGTCGCCGTGCAGCAGGTAGCGAAGCGCAGCCTTCTTCCAGCCCGTGGCTCGCCCCCAGAACAGGACACACTGATGCTTGGCGCGTGTGGCCGCCACGTAGAGCAAGCGCAGTGCATCCGAAAGCTCTTCCAGCGCTTCTTGCTCCTGGTGCTCTTTGAGGTTCGCCGATCCGAGGTCGAGGTTGATGTTTCGCTGCGCGTCGTGGAACTTCACCCCCGCCTTCGTGAACCCACGGCTCGAAGTTTCCCAGGTGAACGGGCAGTACACGATTCCGTACTCCAAGCCTTTGCTCTTGTGGATCGTGCTAACGCGAACCGCGTCCGACTGCGCATCGGGTCGACGCTGCAACTCGTCACGTGCCATCCTGCCTCCGTCGCCGGAACCGTCGCTCAAACGACGGAACCATTGCATTAGCGCAACGGGGTTCTTCTGCTGCTCACGCTCGCCCCGGAGCAAGAGCTCTTCGAGGTGCAGAAGGTCGGAAAGATCTCGACGAGCTTCGGGCTGATTTGCGATGCGCGTTTCCGCATCCGTGCCCCGAAGCATTTCTTCCACAAAGCGCAGAACACCAAAGCCTTGCCAGAGCTCGTGCCAATGTCGAAACCGTGCAACCCATTCGGACCAGACCTCGTCCGTCATCGACGGCAGCTCGTACGGGGAGACCCCTAGAAGCGTGGTCAGAAGTGCGCGCCGAATGAGTCGTGAGTCGCCCGGCATCAACGCGGCCTCGAGCACGGCTTGCAAGTCCGTTGCAACCGTCGTCTCGAGCACACTCGAACCTCCATCGAGCGCGGCCGGGACATTCAGGCTCCGGAGGGCGTTCGTCACGGCGTTCGCCTGATTGTTGCTGCGGCAAAGCACGGCCACGTCGCCAGGCCTCACCGAACGCCCTTCGACCTCGGCTCCCGAACCCAGAAGAAGCGCGATCTCGTTTGCCACAATCGGCGCAACCGTTGGCGCGAGTGAACCTTTGAGCTCGCCTTCAGAAACGAAAACGACTTCCATTGGTGGCTGGACGCTCGTCCGGCTCTCGGGCTCGTGAGCGAGCGCCGGCTTGAACTGGATGTCCTTGATGAGGAACGGATTAGCGCGAAAACCGTACAGCCCGTTGATGGCTTGAACGACCCCCGGATCCGATCGTCGATTCGTTTTCAGCGTGTATATTCGTGGGCCGACGTCCGAAGCTGCGTCGATATACGAATACACGTCGGCCCCGCGGAACGAGTAAATGGCCTGCTTGGGATCACCCACGTAGATCGCCGCACCGTCTCCGTAGATCGCTCGAAAGATCCCGTACTGGACTGAGTCTGTGTCTTGGAATTCATCGATAAAGGCCAAGGGGTAAGCCTCCGACACCTTCTTGATGATGTCGTGGCGAACGGATGACGGTGCGGCAGCGCGCAGAGGCTCGTACACAGCGTTGAGCAGACCGTCGTAAGTCAGAACGGAGGTTTCGTCGCGCCGCTTTCGCGAGGCATCGCGAGCAAAGTCGATGAATCGCAGCTTGAAGTCGAACACCGCGTACTCGAGCATTGGAACGAGCTCTTCGTACGCGTCCAGCAGTGTTGCGCAGGCGCCGAAGAATTCATGCTCCGGTTCAGCGTTGCCCTTGGTCGTCCGCATCCTGCCCTGGGCGAGATGGCGAAAGAACTCCGGCGGGGAGCTGAAGCGGGCCTCCGCGAAGAATTCCCCGAGTTCGGGAATCCACTTCTCCCCGATCGATTTCTGGCTGTACGAGCCCTTGTGCAAGCCCTTGGTGCTCAACAGAACCTCGAGGATCTCAACGCGTTGCCGGGCCCAGATCTGTGCGGCCCTCTGCAGTGACTCCAAGAACCGAGTCATTGTCTTCGGGTCGTAGTCGCGCGGCTCGGGCCCGAGGATTTCGGTGTCAGCCAAGAGCGTCTGGTTCGCCAGCGCGGCAAGATAGTCCGGCCCGACAGACCCCCGCTGCAGGGCTTGCAGGAACCACTCCGGCTTGTCGTAGAGCTCGCTCGTCCAGAAGTCGACGGCCAGCTCGGCGTGAATCGAGCTCGCGTCCTCGGTCACCTCGAAGTCGAAATCGATCCCAAACAGGAGCGGATGCTCTTGAAGCAAACGCTGACAAAAGCCGTGAATCGTCAGAATTGGCGCCTGGTCCATCTTGCCAAGGGCCCTTCGCAAGCGGCGTTCGACTTCGACTCGTCCCAGCTGAGTCACGGCATTCGAAACGACTTCGTGCAGCGCATCGGGCTTCTCGGGCGGGCCGTCTAGCAAGGCGAGCGCTTCAACGATCCGCTTTCGCGACCGTGCCCGAAGCTCTGCGGTCGCCGCATTGGTAAAGGTCAGCACGAGAATCTGCTCGGGCTCGCGTCCGTACTCGAGGATCGCGCGCACGAAATAGGTCGTGATCGTGTACGTCTTGCCAGTCCCAGCGCTTGCTTCGACGAGGGTTGGCGCTTCGAGCGGGGCAAGCTCTGGGCGATCGAGGCTCACGATTCGCTCCAATGCTCGAAGAAGGCTCCGTACACGGCCAACGCGGCCTCCTGGAACGTGTCGGTCCAGTCTTCATCCTGGAATGGGTCGTCGGAGCCGAAGAGGTAGGCGAGATAGAGGTCGTGCTTGAGCAAACGCTTCAGCTCTGTCCTTGCGGCCTTGAGTGCGTCCTCTGAAGCGTCTTCGGCGAATCGATTCGCGAAAATTCGAGACGCCTTTCCGAGTAATGGAAGCGGCACTTCAAGACAGTTGCGATAGACCCCAACTAGCTCGTCGAGCAAGTGAGCCGGGTCCTCGACCGGGGAAAAGGACACCAGCGTGGCGCGCGTATTCGTTCCACGGAGCACGAGATGGCTCGTGCGTCTCGTTCCTGTCGCGGCTTGTGCGAGCAGATGCTCAATCCAAGTGGTTAGCTCGACCCGGCCTTCGGTCTTGGTAAAGCGCTCGACCAAGCGTTGATCAGGACTGAGTCCGTCGATCCGGCCCTCTAGACTGAGGTCACCGAGACTCAGTGAAAGGAGCCTAGAGCTCGCCGCGGATTCGCTTCGGAGACTGCTCGCTCGGACGTTCAGAGCTTCGATTTCCCGTGCCAACGCGCGCACTTGCAGGGTTCCGGGGGTTCCATCGGGAAACTCTGGAGCGGCGGCGAGGAGCCCCTCCATTGCACTGCCGCGCAGCCCTGCACGCAAGACGCTGTTGCCGACATTGGAGGCATCCAGCGACGAGATCTTCGTGACCGCGCTCGTCGGTTCGTAGAGCCCGGACCGTTCAAAACGGGCGAGCAAGACGCGTTCGACGAACGTTCTCGTAGGGTCCCAAAGCCAATGCGACAGCTCGTCCACCGACAAGACCGAATCCAGCTCGGCGAGCTCGGCTCGAAGCTCCACCGCGGCGCGCTCGACCGAAGGCTCCGCGAGCGTTTCTGCGATTCGATGATTCCGCTTCGACGAGCTCTGCGGAATCACACTGCCGTCGAAGTAGCGCGCGTCGAAAGCATGCAGCGGTTGAACCGTCGGCCCGAGCAAGCGCTCTTCGTCTGCTCGGCGGTAGTACCGATTCACCGATTCACAAAGCTCCCAGACGAGCGGCGACGGGTTTGCTTCTCCCCGGGAGCCAGTCGACGCCGCGCCGTAGGTCATGATCAGTCGGCCCCGCGTGCAGAGAATCGCCTGAAGGAAGGCAAGCCGATCCTCTTGGCGTTTGTTTCTGTCTCCCGGCAAGGGATTCTTACGAGTCTCGTCGAAGCTCGGTCGCTTGTCCGCTCGAGGAAAAGATTCTTCATTCATCCCCACGAGACACACGAGTCGAAAGGGTATTGAGCGCCTTGGCACCAGCTCGGCGAACGTTACGCCCCGCCGCATGAAACCCACGGCCGGGGTGGCGTCGCGCAGCTGCCCCGCAACCTCCCTGCGCAGGGCCTTTAGAGGGATCGCGTCCGCGTAGCCGCTTTGCTCGCCGAGCGTCTGCAGCGCGACGAGCGCTTCGCGAATGGTCCGAACCGCTTGGCTGCTCTCGTCATCTTCGGCAAAGAGCGAAGTACAGAGATGTCCGAGGAGCGCGGCCCATTCGCCTAAGGGGAGCGCTTGGCGGGTGCGCCCGTGGTATTCGAATAGGACCTCGCAGAGCCGGCTGAGGCGCGCCACGAGCTCGGCATCGCCAAGGGAAAGCCCGCCCCGGGGCAGCAAGCCCTCGAACACTTCCGTGGTTCCAGGCACGTTCGCGAAGCCAAGAAAAAGCCGACCGAGCCCGGCGCGCCAGGTGTGCAACGCCTCTGCGGGGAAATCGAGCTGAGCGCGGTGCTCCGCGTCGATTCCCCAGCGAATGCCCGAGGCAGCGAGGAGCTCGGTGAGCCGAGCGCGCTCGTCCGGCGTGAATCGAAAATCCTCGCGCATCGCCCCGGCGTCCATCAGCCGAACGAGATCGAACACTGAAAATCGCGAATCGAGGACTTCGAGCACGGCGGTGAAATCCTCGTAGATCGACGCATCATCTCTACTGAGGCGATCGTGAACCTCGTAGGGAATGCGATGCGCTTCGTTCTCGCCGAACACCGCCCGAAACAGCGGCGCGTAAGTGTCTAGGTTCGGGCTGAGCACGATGACATCTTCGGGTTCCAGAGTCGCGTCGCTCTCGAGCGCGTCGCGGACGAGCTCGTGGATGACCTGCACCTCTCGCATCGGACCCGCGCACTCGTGGAACGAGATGGAGCGATCCGAAGCGTCGATGAGCAACCTATCTTCGGGCCGGGGCGGGCTGCGAAACTCCACGATGTCGGCCTGTAAGGCTTTCAGCAGGTCGGTCGGCTCAGGAGCCTCGAAGAGCTCTACGCGTTCCTCAACGACTTCGTCCACGGACAAGAGCACTTGCTGGAAATCACGGCTCAGTCGTCCGACGTCCGAGACGAATGTGTGTCCATCCGTCAATCCCGGTTCCCCGCCCGAGACGTCCACGTCCCCGAGGTACTCCGAAGATGGCTCGAGAACATACAGCGTGGTTTGAACAGAGCGAGACAGTCCGCTGAAGAACTCCAGAAACAAGGGCGGTAGCGTCTCGAGTGCAAAGAGGTGAAGGCGGCAAAAAGGCAGCTCTTCTCGTGGGATTCCGGCGCTGAGCTTGGGTAAGGCGTCCTCGATCCTCGTGGCCAGGTCGTACGGACCCAGCTCCTTGGCTACACGCCGCCAGAGATCACCCTGCCAGTCGCCGTCTTCGCTTTTCGCCCATTGCCTCAGGAGCTTGGGGCGGAAGACCACGTAGTCGTCGAAGACCGAAGCGATGCTGTCGGCTAGGCGCAGCACTCGGTCGGGGTTCGCCGAGGTGCCGAGATATTCGGCGAACCCCTCCGGCGCCGACTCCTGTAGCAGCCTAGCGATCGTCCACTTCAAGCGAGCGGGTGCATATCCCGCTGCTTTGTCGGATTGTTCGACCGTCCGCTCGAGGACGTTTTCAATGACCGATCGAGGAAACGGAAACGAAGGGTTGCTCCAGATGCCAAGACGTTTGGCCAGAGTCAGGGTGAGCCAGGTCTCCGTGCCGCGGTTCTGAACTACGACGACTTCTTTTTGGAATGGCCCAAGTGGCTTTTCGCGCACCCGCGATGCGAGCGCATCGGCCAGGTTCTCGGTTCGGTTGCTGCGGATGAGCTCCATGCGCTCAGCGAGGTGGAAACTTTCGCTCCAAGTTCTTCATCCCTCTGCCGAGCGCGACCTGGAACAGCTTTTTGCCCGCCCAGGCTTTGCCTGGATTGCTTGCGAGGCGTCCATACGCGAGCCAGCAGACCACCGTCCCGCCGTCGGGATGTGGCTCGCAAGTCATTACACCGAGGTGGTCGGTACAAAGTCCCAGGAACGCGGCGTCGCCCGCGCTGTAGGCGAGCATCCGTGGCGCGTCGTACGCCTTGACTACCTCTCGTATGGGTTCTCCCGCTAGGCTCTTGAGCATCCGGGCCGCGCCGACTTGTCCGGGGATCTCGGCATTGCTGTTATCCGTCCAGCCCTTCATCGCGCCAGCAATCCACTCGCTCGATCGTTCGAAATCGGTGACGTAGTTGAACAGCTCTTGTTGCGTCGCGTCCAGGCGTCGCGTCTTTTCGAGGAGAAGCGGTTGATCGCTCAAGCGTGAGCCGGTTTCCTTGGCGTACGCAGTGAAATCCGAGAAGGCACCCATGGCGCGAGTCTTACCGCTTTGGATCGAAGTTCAAGCCTCAAGAGAGACGGTTTCGGTAGTCCTGGTAGTCAAAGCGGCGCTGGACCCGGTAGGAATCGTCCCGCGGGTCGTAGAGCGCAATCGATGGCAGCCGGACGCCGTTGAACGTCGTGGTCTTGACCATCGTGTAGTGGGCCATGTCCTCGAAGATCAGCCGGTCACCCACCTCCAACGGCTCCGCGAAGGAGTAGTCCCCAATCATGTCGCCCCCGAGACAGCTCAGGCCGCCGAGGCGGTAGGTGTGGGCCAGCTTGCCGGGCTCCGCAGCATTCCGAATCTGCGGCCGGTAGGGCATCTCGAGGACGTCCGGCATGTGGGCCGTTGCGGAAGTATCGAGGATCGCGATGGGCCCGTCGTTCTCGACGATATCGAGCACCGACGCGACGAGCACGCCGGCGTTCAATCCGATCGCTTCTCCAGGCTCGAGGAACACCTCGACCCGGTGTTCACGCTTGAACTCGCGGATCAGGTCGATGAGAAGACCCACGTCGTACCCGGGCTTCGTGATGTGATGGCCGCCGCCGAAATTCACCCACTTCACCTCGTCCAGCCACGGTGCAAAGCGCTCTTCGATCACTGCGAGCGTCCGTTGGAGCGCGTCGGCACCGAGCTCGCACAGCGTGTGGAAGTGCAGGCCCTCGATGCCTCTTAGGTTGGCCCTGATGAGCCCTCGTTTCGTCGTGCCGAGCCGCGAGCCTGGCGCACAGGGATCGTAGATCGCGACGTCGACCTCGGAGTGCTCAGGGTTGATTCGGAGGCCGAAGCTCGTGTCCGACGCGTGATCATCGATGATCGATCGAAAGCGATCGATCTGCGACGGCGAGTTGAAGACGACGTGATCGGAGTACCGGATCGTCTCGCGAAGCGACGCTTCGTCGAACGCGGGACAATAGGTATGGACTTGCTTCTCTAGCTCTTCTGCGCCGAGCCGCGCTTCGTCGGGACCGCTCGCGGCGACCCCGTCGAGGTATTGGCCCACAAGCGGGAACGTCGACCAGGCTGCGAAGCCCTTGAGAGCAAGGAGAATCCTACAATCGGCGGCGCGTTGAGCGTGCGCGAGCAGCTCCAAATTGCGCTCCAAGGCCCCGAGGTCGATCACGTATGCCGGCGAATCGACGCGACTTAGATCGAGCTGAGCGCAGGGGAGCACTACATCTCCTTCACATGCCAAGGAAGTCCGCGCACGGCGAGCTCTTCGAGGAACGGATCGGGATCGAACTGCTCGATGTTGAACACGCCGCTGCCGCGCCACTGCTTGGTCAACAGCATCTTGGCGCCAACCATCGTCGGGACACCGGTCGTGTACGAAACGGCCTGGGCACGAACTTCCTCCCAAGACTCCTCGTGGTCGCACACGTTGTAGATGAACACCTTGCGTGGCTCTCCGTTCTTTCGGCCCTCGATCAGGCAACCGATGCTGGTCTTGCCGGTGTAGTTTTCACCGAGCGTCGACGGGTCGGGGAGTAACGCCTTCAAGAACTGAATCGGCACGATCTCGCGACCTTCGTACTCGATTGGATCGATGCGGGTCATGCCGACATTTTGAAGCACACGAAGATGGGTCAAGTACTCGTTACCAAACGTCATCCAGAACCGAATGCGTTTGAGGCCGTCGATGTGCTTCACCAACGACTCGAGCTCTTCGTGATAAAGCAGGAACGCTTTGCGTTCGCCGACTGCTGGAAAATCAAACGTGCGCGACTGCGACATCGGGTCGATTTCCACCCACTCACCGTTCTCCCAGTAACGGCCACGCTGGGTGATCTCGCGAATGTTGATCTCGGGGTTGAAGTTGGTCGCAAAAGGGTGGCCGTGATCGCCACCGTTGCAGTCGAGGATGTCGACGTAATCGATCTCGTCGAATAGGTGCTTCTGGGCATACGCGCAGAAGACATTGGTCACCCCGGGGTCGAAGCCAGAGCCTAATAGGGCCATGATTCCAGCGGATTCGAAGCGTCCGTGGTAGTCCCACTGCCACTTGTATTCGAACTTCGCCTCGTCTGG
>Ga0224504_10000467_pt1 | contig 18121 bp, 15 predicted proteins | sample SF_Oct11_sed_USG_3_FD_170160 | JGI IMG/M metagenome (GOLD analysis project Ga0224504, IMG submission 170160) | Sediment microbial communities from San Francisco Bay, California, United States - SF_Oct11_sed_USGS_24 | ecosystem: Environmental > Aquatic > Marine > Sediment | place: USA... | reverse complement strand
TGTTTTCTTTTAAATAAGCAATATTGGTTTCTCCTTTTAAAAACCACAACAATTCATAAATAATAGATTTTAAATGTAACTTTTTAGTTGTTACTATTGGAAAACCTTCACTTAAGTCAAAACGCATTTGATAACCAAAAACGCTTTTTGTACCTGTTCCAGTTCTATCTTCTTTTAATATTCCGTTATCTTTTACGTGCTGTATTAATTCTAAATACTGTTTCATTTATAATGTTAGTTTATGTATTTATACGTTTAAATGATTAAATGTTTTTTATCAATTCAACATTTTTACATATAAACAATTAAACAAAGGTTATCCAATTATCATTCCCGCTATTGTTGCTGACAGTAAAGAAGCAATAGAGCCACCAATTAATGCTTTAATTCCAAATTCAGACAATGTTTTTCTTTGCCCTGGTGCCAATGAACCAATGCCGCCAATTTGAATTCCAATGGACGCAAAATTAGCAAATCCACATAACATATAAGTAGCCATAATTACTGATTTGTTATAAGTGAAATGAGTTAAGGAAGTGATGTCTTTTAACTCAGCAAGTTGAATATATCCAATAAATTCACTAGCGGCTAATTTAATACCTAATAATTGGCCCATTAACATAGTGTCTTCTGTTGCAACGCCAATTAACCACATTAATGGTGAGAATATGATTCCTAATATGGCTTCCAACGAAAAACTTTGGTAGGGGGTGTTAACAGCCATCCAAGTATTTAAATTTGTGATGTCACCTACCCAGCCTAAAATACCATTTAACATGGCTATAATTGCTACAAAAACCAATAACATGGCGGCAACATTTGCGGCCAATTTTAAACCTTCAGTTGTACCATTTGCAATGGCATCTAAGATATTTGATCCAATTTTATCTTGAGAAACGGAAACATCCATATTAATTTTTTCCGTTTGTGGGTATAATATTTTTGAAATAACAATTGCTCCCGGTGCAGCCATTACTGATGCGGCTAAAAGATGTTTTGCAAAATGAAGCCTTAATATTGGGTCACTACCTCCTAGAAATCCAATATAAGCAGCTAAAACACCACCCGCAACTGTGGCCATTCCACCAATCATAACCAATAATATTTCTGAACGATTCATTCGTTCCAAATAGGCTTTTATCATTAATGGTGCCTCGGTTTGACCCAAGAATATATTTCCTGCAACCGATAGGCTTTCAGCTCCAGATATTTTCAATAGTTTGGTTAATAACAATGCCATTCCTTTTACTATTATTTGAATAATGCCTAAATAGAATAGTAAAGAAGTTAACGCGGAAAAGAAAATAATTGTTGGTAAAATTTGGAAAACAAATATAAACCCGTAAGACTCAATATTCATTAAGCCGCCAAATAAAAACTCACTTCCTGCAAATGTATAATCTAAAATATTTGTAAAAATACCACCAACAAATTCAAAAACAGACTGAATAAAAGGAATTTTTAAAACACCGATAGCGATTAAAAGTTGAGCGCTTAAGCCTGCTCCAACAGTTTTCCAATTAATAGCTTTTTTATTGCTGCTAAATAAATAGGCAAGGAGAATTAATGAGGCCATTCCTAAAACACCTCTCATTATTGAGTTTAATGAAACTCCTTGATTATCGATTAAAGGGGTGTTTATTATTTCTTGTGCGTTTAAGCATAAAGCACTAAAAAAGAATAGTGCACTTAAACTAATTTTTTTTAACATGTTATTTTGGTTATTTGGAAGATCTTTTGTTTATCTCATCTCTAATTTTAGCAGCCAATTCATAATCCTCATCTTTTACAGCCTTAACTAATTTTTCATTTAATTGTTTTAAACTGTCTTTTGAATATTGTGATTTTTCAGTTGCTTTAGGTTCTTCAGCTATATCTTCGATATCTAAATCTTGTTTGGAAGAAGAAAATTCATCTTTAATTTTTAAGTATATACCGGCCTTATCCAAAATGTTTTCATAAGTAAATATTGGCGCATTAAACCTTGTGGCCAAAGCAATTGCATCTGATGTACGGGTATCAATTATTTCTTCAATATTGTCCCGCTCACAAATTAAACTTGAATAAAATACACCGTCTACTAATTTATGAATAATTACTTGTTTAATTACAATTTGAAACCTATCAGCGAAAGTTTTAAACAAATCATGGGTCAGTGGACGAGGGGGCTTTATTTCTTTTTCCAGTGCAATAGCAATAGATTGCGCTTCAAAAGCACCAATCACAATGGGTAATGTTCTTGTGCCATTGACCTCACTTAACACCAATGCATACGCACCACTTTGTGTTTGACTAGAGGATATTCCTTTAATATTTAGACGAACTAAACTCATACTTTAAAATTAATAAAAAAGGCTATCTAATCAAAGGACTTTATTCCGTAATTAGACAGCCTTTTAAAGAGGCACAATTTAATAAAATTATGTGTTACTTGCCCTAAATTCTTTTAACTTTTCAATTAAATTAGGTACAACTTCAAATGCATCACCTACAATACCGTAATCAGCGGCCTTAAAGAAAGGTGCATCAGCGTCGGTATTAATAACTACTTTTACTTTTGAAGAGTTGACTCCTGCTAAATGTTGTATTGCTCCAGAAATACCAATTGCAATATATAAATTTGACGCTACCGGTTTACCAGTTTGCCCTACATGTTCACTGTGAGGTCTCCAGCCTAAATCAGAAACAGGTTTAGAACAAGCAGTTGCAGCATCTAATAGTCCAGCTAATTCTTCAACCATTCCCCAGTTTTCGGGGCCTTTTAATCCTCGTCCTCCAGATACAACAATATCTGCATCGGCAATAGTAATAGTGCCCGTAGTTTGTTCAATTTTTTCAGATGTAAGATTACTTTCAATAATTGTTGGAGAAAATTCCTCTATACTTCCGTTGACTTGGTTTTCAATAATTCCGAATGAATTTTTTGATAAACCTATAACTTTAATATCAGTATTAATGATAGTATTGTTAAATGCTTTACTTGAAAATGCTTTTCTTTTTACTGTAAATGGTGAAGTTGAACTTGGTAATGCAACTACGTTACTTGCATAGCCAGCTTGTAAATTTACCGCTGCCAATGGAGCTACATACAACCCGTTGGTGCCATTATCTATAATTATTACATCAGCATGTTCCTTTTCTGCGGCTTGCTGAATAATGTTTGCATATATTTTTGCATTAAAAGTTTTTAAACTTTCATTGGTGACATTTAAAACTTTTTCAGCGCCATAATTGTATAATGTGCTTGGCTCATTTGAATTTATAGCCAATATAACAACTGATGTGTCCAACTGTTCGGCAACTTTTTTACCGTATGAACTTGCTTCAAAAGCAGATTTTTTAAATTTTCCTTCCGATGTTTCGGCAAAAACTAAAACTGACATATTTTATCTTTTTGTTTAATTGTTTTATCGTTGAGATTTCTAGGTAGTTCAACAATTCAACAGAAATTTATTATATTACTTTGGCTTCGTTATGTAGTAAATCAATAAGCTCATCTACTGAGTTAACTATTTTACAAGCAGATTTTGCTTGTGGTTTCTCAAAAGAGGACGATGACGTTGTAGAACTTTCTTGAGAAGGTTCTACAATTGTTAAAGGCTTTTTTCTTGCCATCATAATACCGCGCATATTTGGAATACGTAAATCTTTTTCTTCTACCAATCCTTTTTGACCTGCAATAATTAACGGTAAATTGCACGATAAAGTTTCCTTTCCGCCATCAATTTCACGTAATACAGTAGCATTATTATTTTCTATCTCAAGGCCAATACAGGCATTTACAAAATTAAAATCTAACAAAGCAGCAAGCATTCCAGGAACCATCCCTCCATTATAATCAATGGATTCTTTTCCTGTTAAAACCAAATCGAAAGCTCCATTTTTTACAATTTCAGCCAACTCTTTGGCAACTGAAAAACCATCAGTTGCATCAGCATTCACTCTAATGGCATTATCAGCACCAATTGCCAAAGCTTTACGTAAAGTTGGTTCAGTAGTGCTATTCCCAACGTTCACTACTGTTACAGTAGCGTTTTGCTTTTCTTTAAACCACATAGCCCTAGTTAAGGAAAACTCATCGTAAGGATTTATGACAAACTGAACGCCGCTTTTATCAAATTCTGTATTGTTTTCGTTGAAATTTATTTTTGAAGTAGTGTCAGGTACATGACTAATACAAACTAATATTTTCATTTTGTTATATGTTTGATTTGGATCTGTTAAATTAATCGTAAATATATTATGTTTATACGAATATATTACTTTTTTTTAAATATGCTATGCATGCATAGCATATTTTATAAATTAATATTTTTTTGATAGTAAATGTAGAAATGATTAGTTTTGCAGTTCCAAAAAAAAACTAAAAAATGAAGACAATACAATTTAGAGAAGCTATTTGTGAAGCAATGAGTGAAGAGATGCGACGTGATGAGTCTATTTTCTTAATAGGTGAGGAGGTTGCAGAATATAATGGCGCTTACAAAGCCTCAAAAGGAATGTTAGAGGAATTTGGTGAAAAGCGTGTAATTGATTCACCTATTGCTGAATTAGGTTTTGCTGGGATATCTGTAGGGTCAGCAATGAATGGAAATAGACCCATTGTTGAGTTTATGACTTTTAACTTTGCTTTGGTTGGAATTGACCAAATTATAAATAATGCAGCTAAGATTAGACAAATGTCAGGAGGTCAATTAAATTGTCCAATAGTTTTTAGAGGGCCAACAGGTTCTGCAGGTCAATTAGGAGCAACGCATTCACAAGCTTTTGAAAACTGGTTTGCAAATACACCTGGCTTAAAAGTAATTGTACCTTCAAATCCGTACGACGCTAAAGGTTTATTAAAAGCCGCAATTAGAGATAACGACCCTGTTATTTTTATGGAGTCAGAACAAATGTATGGTGATAAGATGGAAATTCCTGAGGGAGATTATATAATCCCAATAGGTGTTGCTGATGTTAAAAGAGAAGGTACAGATGTAACTATTGTTTCTTTTGGTAAAATTATTAAGGAAGCCTATAAAGCTGCTGATGTATTAGAAAAGGAAGGGGTTTCTTGTGAGATTTTGGATATGAGAACGATAAGACCAATGGATTTTGAAGCTATTTTTACTTCAGTTAAAAAAACAAATAGATTGGTTGTTTTAGAAGAAGCTTGGCCTTATGCAAGTATTTCATCTGAGATTACGTTTCAAGTTCAAGAAAATGTATTTGATCATTTAGACGCACCAATACGCAGAATAACTACGGCAGATACCCCTGCAGCATATTCTCCAGTTTTAATGGAAGAGTGGTTGCCTAATTTTAATGATGTTGTAAAAGCTGTTAAAGACGTTTTATATATAAAATAATTGCATTACATTGCAGTACGAATTCCTTTCGAGTTTAACTTGAAAGGAATTTTTTGTTAAATAATGTTATGGTGTTTAAAATTACATTTTTAAATGTATTATTTCTGCTTATTTTTTCTGCAACTATAGCGCAGGTGAAAATTAGTGGAATAGTTAAAGATGAACAAAATGAATCGATTCCCTTTGCAAATATCTTTTTTGTGGGTTCTAATGCAGGAACAGTATCAGACGAAAATGGTAAGTTTTATTTAGAATCAGACAAAACTTATACACAGGTTGAAGTTTCTTTTTTGGGTTTTGAAACAAAGATTATTCCAGTTAAAAGTCGAGAATTTAATATTCAAATTATTTTAAAAGAAGAAGCTTCTAAGTTGAAAGAAGTATTTATTTATAGCGGAAAAATAAAGAAAAAAGGAAATCCAGCTATTGCTATTTTAGAAAAAGTTTGGGGGAAAAAGCGTCAGAATGGTATTCATCTATTTGATCAATATCAATTTGAAAAATACGAAAAATTAGAATTCGATATCAACAATATAGATAGTACTGTTGTTAATAGTAAATTATTTGATAAGATCGAATTTATTTTTGAAGGTATAGACACTTCTCGTGTAACCGGAAAAACATTTTTACCAATTTTTATAAACGAATCAGTATATAAAACATACGGTGATAATACTAAAAATAAAAAACGAGAAGATATTGTCGCTAACATTAATTCAGGTTTTAGTTCAAATCAAAACATAATAGCGTTTATAAAAGATTTGTATATCGAATACGATATTTACAGTAGTTATATTAAAATTTTTGACAAAAGTTTTGTGAGTCCAATTTCAAAAGCAGGCACCTTATCATACAACTATGTGTTAGCCGATAGTGCTTTTATTGGAGATAAATGGTGCTACAATATTTTGTATTACCCAAGAAGAAAAGGTGCGTTAACATTTAAAGGCGATTTTTGGGTAAATGACACCACATTTGCTGTAAAAGAAATTAATATGCAAGCCAACCGAAGCGCTAACATTAACTGGGTAAAAGATATTTATATTGAACAGGAATATAACGTGCTAAATGATTCTGTTTTCTTACTGAAAAGAGATTATATGATGTCTGATTTTAGTTTTAAGAAAAAAGAAAAATCAAAAGGTATTTATGGGAAGCGAACTACCATGTATAAAGATTATGTTTTTGATAAGGCTAAAACCGATAAGTTTTATAAAGAACAAGTTGATGCTTTTGATGAAGCTATCTACAATAAGAAACCAGAATTTTGGAATAAAAACCGGCAGGAACAATTATCAAAAAACGAGCAAGGCATTTATAAATTAATTGATACCTTAAAAACGGTACCTAAATTTAAACGCTTGTACGATTTAATATCAATACTTGGCTCAGGATATATAGAGTTTAATAAATTTGATTTTGGACCTATTTATTCTACTGTTGGAGCCAATGATGTGGAAGGATTGCGATTAAGAGTTGGTGGTAGAACCTATTTTGGCCCGAATGATAAATGGCGCCTACAATCTTATTTGGCTTATGGTTTTAAAGATAATCAGATCAAGTACGGTGTGTCGGGAAAATGGATGTTGAATCCAAAGAGTAGGTTTATTATTGGAGGGGGAAATCGTAGAGATGTTGAACAAATAGGGGTGAGTTTGACTACTACTAATGACATTTTAGGGCGTAGTTTTGCTTCCTCGGCAATATTTGCAAGTGGTGATAACAGCAAGTTAACTTCTATTAATTTATCTAATGTTTTTATATCGGTTGAGCCAATCAAAAATTTAAATTTTAAGTTGGGAACTTCCTATAGAACATTAAAATCTGCCTCGCCCCAAACTTTTAATTTAGATTGGTGGGTTGATAAGGAAAGTGGTATTAAAGAATATAAAACCATTCAATCTGAAATTGATTTTTCAATAGATTATAGGCCTAATAGAAAAACCATAGGCTGGGGCGTTGAGCGTAATGAAGTTTCTAGTAATTACAGTACTTTGTTTTTTAATTATACTCAAGGTATAAAAGGGGCGTTTAATAGTGATTTTGATTATCAAAAAATTCAATTTTATTATCGACAACCAATTTTAATTGGTGGTTTTGGGAGGGCGTTTACAACTTTTGAAGCTGGCAAAACATTTGGTGAAGTACCACTTGGTTTGTTAAGTGTAGTGCCAGGAAATCAGTCGTATATGACTATTGAAAACACCTATTCCTTATTAGATTATTATGAATTTGTGACAGATACATATGCGTCCATTCATATAGACCATAATTTTAACGGGCGGTTTTTTTCAAGAATACCGTTGTTTAGAAAGTTAAATTGGAGGGAGTTGGTGGGTTTAAAAGCCATTTGGGGTTCAATATCCGATGAAAATGTAGCCTTAAATGCTTCAGATATTACCTATGTGGCGCCCTCAAAAATGTATTATGAATACAGTGTGGGTATTGGTAATATTTTTAAAGTACTTAGAGTAGATTTTAATTGGAGGGGGAATTATAGAGATATTGTAGGTGCAAATAATTTTACAATTAAGTTTGCTGTTGGTTTTCATTTTTAAATTTTGCAATTCAATTTGTTTAATCAATTCTGAAATTTGTATTTTTGAAAAATTAAACTAAATAACTAAAAATTATGAAAGCCAATAAAATTGTGACTTTTGATGTTTTAATAGAGATACCAAAGGGAAGTAGAAATAAGTATGAATATGATTTTACATTAAATAAAATACGGTTCGATAGAATGCTGTTTTCATCCATGATGTATCCTGGAGATTATGGTTTTATCCCTGAAACATTGGCTTTAGATCAAGACCCTTTAGATATTTTGGTTTTAGGTTCTGAACCTACTTATCCAATGGTGGTTATGGAAGTTAGGCCTATTGGTGTTTTTCATATGACAGATGAGAAAGGACCAGATGAAAAAATTATTTGTGTACCGGTGTCTGATCCAAATTGGAATAATAGAAATGATATAGCCGATTTAAACCCACATAGATTAAAAGAAATTGAACATTTTTTCCAAGTGTATAAAGATTTAGAAAAGAAAAAAGTTGATGTAGGTGGTTGGGGAAATTCGGAAGAAGCACTTAAAATTTACCACGAATGTGTTGAGCGATATGAAAATAGTGAACACAAAAAGAAAAGAACATTTACAATATAATTTGACTAATTATTAGTTAATTAACGAAGCCATCTTATTAAATTAAGGTGGTTTTTTTTATCCCATTGATTTCCCTACTTTAGCTTTAACTAAAAACTAATTAACTAAAACTAACATTAAAAAATGGAATTAATTGTAAAATATCTGCCTTTTTTTGGACTATTGGCACTTGTGTTTGTATACGTAAAAAACACCTGGGTTACTAAACAAGACAGAGGAAATGAAAAAATGATAAAAATTGCCAATCACATTGAAGATGGTGCCATGTCTTTTCTAAAAGCCGAATATAAAATTTTAGCAATTTTCGTGTTAGCTGTTGCAATTCTTTTATATTTCAAAGGTGCAAGTGAAGTTGGTTCAAATGGAATGGTGGCACTATCATTCATTGTAGGGGCTATTTGTTCGGCATTGGCTGGTTTTATAGGTATGAGAGCTGCAACAAAAGCCAATGTAAGAACCACACAAGCCGCGAGGACATCTTTAGGTAAAGCGTTGGAAGTTGCATTTGCTGGAGGATCTGTTATGGGGATGGGTGTTGTTGGTTTAGGTGTTTTAGGTCTAAGTGGTTTGTTTGTAATTTATCAATGGATGTGGCCAGGCATTGAAAATATTTCAATGGTATTAAATGTGCTTTCAGGGTTTTCATTAGGAGCTTCATCAATTGCATTGTTTGCTCGTGTAGGTGGTGGAATTTATACCAAAGCAGCAGATGTAGGAGCTGATTTGGTAGGGAAAGTTGAAGCAGGTATTCCTGAAGATCATCCATTAAATCCTGCTACAATAGCTGATAATGTTGGTGATAATGTAGGTGACGTTGCCGGAATGGGTGCTGATTTATTTGAATCATATGTTGGGTCTATTATTGGAACAATGGTTTTAGGTGCTTTTATATTAACACCTAATTTTAATGGCCTTGGTGCTGTTTATTTACCATTGGTTTTGGCTGCAGTTGGTATTGTAATATCAATTGTTGGAACCTTTTTTGTTAGAGTGAAAAATGAAGAAAGTCCACATAAAGCTTTAAACTTAGGAGAGTTTGGCTCAGGTTTTTTGATGATTATTGCGTCTTATTTTATTATTACCTCTTCAGGTTTGTTACCGAAATATTGGATTTCTGATGGCGTTCAATTCACAGCATTGGGTGTGTTTTGGGCAACGCTAGCGGGTTTGATAGCAGGTTTTTGTGTAGGGAAAATAACAGAGTTTTACACAGGTACAGGTACAATGCCTGTATTGTCAATTGTTAAACAATCCGAAACGGGTTCGGCTACAAATATTATTGCTGGTTTGGGTATAGGTATGATGTCTACGGCTATGCCAATTCTTTTAATTGCTGCTGCAATTATGGTGTCTCATCATTTTGCGGGCTTATATGGTATTGCAATTGCGGCTGTTGGAATGTTGGCTAATACAGGAATCCAATTAGCTGTTGATGCTTATGGGCCAATTTCAGACAATGCAGGTGGTATTGCTGAGATGGCAGAATTACCAAAAGAAGTGCGCGAACGTACTGATAAATTAGATGCGGTTGGAAATACAACTGCTGCTATTGGAAAAGGATTTGCAATTGCTTCGGCAGCTTTAACAGCTTTGGCATTGTTTTCGGCCTTTATGAAAACGGCGAATGTAACCGCTATTGATGTTTCAAGACCCGAAATTATGGCTGGTTTGTTAGTTGGTGGGATGTTGCCATTTGTGTTTTCAGCCTTGTCTATGAAAGCTGTAGGTAGAGCCGCAATGGCAATGATTGAAGAAGTCCGTCGTCAATTTAGAGATATTCCTCAATTAAATGCAGCATTGGAAGTAATGAGAAGACACAATTCTGATAAATCAAATTTTTCAGAAGAAGAACACGCTGTTTTTGATGAGGCCGATGGATATGTTGAATACGAAAAATGTGTTGAAATTTCTACGGAAGCATCTATAAAAGAAATGGTTTTACCAGGATTGCTAGCTTTGGCTGTTCCTGTTGGTGTAGGGTTTTTAGGAGGTGCTGAAATGTTAGGAGGTTTATTGGCAGGAGTTACAACTTCTGGTGTGTTAATGGCTATTTTTCAATCTAATGCTGGTGGTGCTTGGGATAATGCTAAAAAAATGATTGAAGAGCAAGGAGGTAAGGGAACTGAGGCGCATAAGGCTGCCGTAGTAGGTGATACTGTAGGTGATCCTTTTAAAGATACCTCTGGGCCCTCATTAAATATATTGTTAAAATTAATGTCTGTGGTTGCTTTGGTTATCGCACCAAGTATAGCCTTAGATATTGATGCTGTTTCAGGTTATGTAAATGAGGCTACACCAACGGAGGAGGTTGCCCAAGAAATTTCAAAAGAAGTAAAAGTTAAAATGACTAAAAATGAAGATGGAACTGTGCAAGCTGTTGTAATTACAACAACTAAAAAAAATGATGAAACTATTGTTCATGAGGAAATTTTTACGGGTACAGAAGAAGAAGTTAAAGCTAATATAAATAGGTTGAAAGATGTAGAAGTGAAAACCAAAGTAATTAGAGTTGAAAAGAGGTAAAATAAAATTCTTGATTTTAAGAAAATAATAAAACATATAAAATCCTGCTTTTAGTGGGGTTTTTATTTTTAAATAAGTTTAACTTAAAAGTATCAGGTACACCTTAATTTCACTCAATATAACCTAACACTTCACTGGTGGCTAAGCAAACAATTATATATGGCAGTAGTACATAATAAAAAAGAATGATTAAATTTATCATACTTTAGAAGTGGAAAAGCTGCTGCTTTTAGAAGAATGCTTAATAAAATAAATGAATTTGTTTTATGAAGAACATGAATAACAATAAAAACTATATCGGAAGAAATTCGTTAATTATCTCAATTACGGGGTTAATTGTTGTCCAATTGTTATTGTATGTTGGTTTTTTAAAAAATGAATACTGGCAAATTTTGTTATCTGGTTTTGAGGCGGCAACCATTGGTGGCTTTGCAGATTGGTTTGCAGTTAGTGCTTTGTTTTATGAAATCCCTATTCCTATTATAAAAAAACATACAAATATTATTGTAAGAAGCAGGGCAAAGTTATCGGAAGGAATTGTTGATTTGGTTACAAATAAATGGCTGTCTCCTGAAGTAATTAAAGAAAAAATTTCAGATGTTCCCATAACTGAAAATGTAATTAAGATATTAAATGAGCCTGAAAATAATGCGCTTATGACCCGTTTCTTAAGAGAAATAACAACGCGTTTAACGGTAAATATTGATAGTGCTGAAGTTGTTCAAATGCTACAGGCTATTTTAAAAGAACAGCTGAAAAGCGTTGACTTGTCTAAGCCTTTAGGAAATTGGCTTAAAAAATCAATAGAAAATGATGATCATAGTGAGTTATGGGACATGCTATTAAATGCTGCAAAAAAAACGATTAATGATAGCGCTACTCGTAACACGCTGTTGACCTTGGTTGAAAAACAAATAGAGGCTTATAAAGATGAAGATTTTTTAAAAGGTTTGTTTATTGGTGCTGCTGGGAAAGTTGGTGTTATTGATACTGAATTAATTGTAGATAAAATAATAAATTCCATAACTGATTTTGTAGTTGAAGCCGAAGGTGCCCCTACGCATCCATTTCGTGAAAAGTTTGACAACAATTTATTGGCGTTTTCTGTGGGTTTAATACAAGGCGATCCAGAATGTATAAAAGTAATACATGATTTACAAGAGGGTTTAGTAAACAATGCTGATTCCGAAAGTCTTATTCAAAAATTACTGGTTAATTTTAAGGTGTCAATTGAAAATCAGCTAAGAGACACTAACTCTCCAATTATAAATTTCTTCAAAGAAAATATCCACAACTTATTGGAAGAGCTTGATGCTGATAAAACAGCTCAGAAGAAAATTGACAGATGGGTTAAAATTACCATTAGCGAGTTGGTTGGTAAGTATCATCCTGAAATTGGTGAAATGGTTAGATTTAGTCTGTCAAAATTGAATGATGTTGAATTGGTAGGTCAAATAGAAGAAAAAGTAGGCAATGATTTACAGTTTATTAGGCTTAATGGGGCCTTGGTTGGTGGATTTGTAGGGGTAATAATTGCTGCAATGCGAATAATATTTTTGTGAAAAATATTGTTTAAATATATGTTGTAATTTACAGTTAGACAAAAAAGCGCTAATAGCCTAGTTTTAAGTAGTTAAAATTAAATGTTTCAACAATAATAATTTTAAAAATACCTTACATGTTATTTTCTCTGCTGAATAATAGCCAAGCTTTATTAGCAATGTCAGCTGTTCTTTTTTCAATATAAAAAGAACCTGCCCAGGGATCTACTGTTTTTAATATATTTGTTTCTTCTTTAAAAAATAAATAAGACTTGTCCTTTGAAGTTAAAGTTTGGCAACCTCCTAAAATAACAGTTAAAGTGTTTAAATAATTATTTGCGTAGGCATGTATGTTTAGAGCAAGCGAATCTTGATTTTTTGCATTGAAAAGTTTTATTAAGTTGGCCCAAAGTATTCTTGCAGCGCGCATTTTTGTAATTTCATCAAAATGATTTTCACTAACTGTTGTATGAAAAACCAATGTTGAAACGCATTGATCAATAAGGGTGTTTTCTTTAATGCGAGTTTGAATAAAATGAAGTGATTTGGTTAGAAAATTAGAGAGCTCAATTTCTGGAGGAATGTTTTCTGGAAAAGGAATGTTATTTGAAATAGTTGTTTTTAATGGTTCTTGCATGTACATAGAGGAAAAGATGCCTCTTAAATATGGGGCAAGGCCAGCTATATAATTCTCATGTTCAAAATGAAAACTTTTTTCTTCCTGAACTTCAACTTTTAATTTTGAAAAATCTTTACGCTTCATTTTCCATTTTTTTTTGTTCCTGTTTTTCAGTCAAACGTTTTGGTATTATTGGGATGATTAAGGTTTTGTGTGGTTTTCGTTTAATGAAAAAATTGTAGTTTATGTTTAAATTCATTTTATGAGCTTCCACTGGGTATTTGTTGGCTCCAATTAAAATTAACTTTCCAGTATCAAATTGAGCCTGTTCTTTGTTTGCGTTTTCTATAATCTTACGCTGTATAGTACCTTGTTTTAATTGATGTAAAAAACCACCACTTTTTTCAATTTCTTTAAAAAGAAACAACGACTTTTCGGCCATTTGTTTTGTGAGAGTTTCTATATAGTAAGAGCCCTTCGTGATATGTTGAGCGTTGGTATTTAAGTTCTCTTTATTTATTGCGAAGTATTGATGTTGGTTAAAATTTTCTTCAAAGTCTTCTTTTGTATAAAATAATGAATGGTAAGTGCCATTAGATATGGTATTTGCGCCTCCTAAAAATGCACTTATGTTAGCGGTGTTTGAGCGTAATTTGTTTGTTTTAAAGTTGTATGCTGTTTTGTTGCGTAAGCTTGGCTCTGTGTATATGTTAACGTCGGCAGAAGTGTTGTATTGGCTTAAAATTAGATTGTATAAATATCTAAAGGCTCTTAATTTTGCTATTTCAAAAAAATAATTATTACCAGTTGCTAAATTAAATTGAATTTTATTCGCAATTTCAGATCCAAATTTGGTTAGGTATTCGTTGGCATGAGCCAAGGCATATGCAATTTGTTGTATAATGTTGGCTCCTGCGTTTTGATATAAATCGGCATTAACACTTAAAATGGTGGCTAATTTGTTTTTATTAATTAGGTTTTCAATACTCTTAAAATCGGTATTAAACGAGGTGTACCAATTACCCGTTTTTGCAAGATTACCTATAATGTCAATGTTGAAAAAAACAGATTCTTTTTTAAGAAATTCACAAAGTTTATTTGTAAATTCTTCTGATAGAAAACGTAACTGGAAATGAAATTCGATATTCTTATTTAGTAAGTTTTTAAATAATGTTTCAAAAATAAAAGGGGTTTTTACTTCAAATTTTAATGCTTTAATTCCATTGTTAATAGCTTGTAGAGCTTTTAAATTTGATGCTTTTTCTGAAGAAATATCAATTTTCAAACAATGTTTAAAATTTCTTCCTGAAATAGGAACGTTAAGCTTTTCAAAATCATCTGCATGGTAAAAGGGTTTTATAGTAATGCCTTCATTGGTTTTAGTTAGAAGACTTTCGTTATAATCAGCTCCTTTTAAATCAAATTGAATTTTTTGCTTCCATGCTGCTGAGGAGCTTGGTTTAAAATTGTTGGTAATAAAATTACTCATATCTTTTCTGTATTAAAAAGAGTGAAGCAAAATTTATATATTGAATAAAGTAATTGCTTATTAGTTATTTTTTCGCGAGCGTATCATATTCAATTAAATAAATATCTTCATTCTCTTTCTTCATTTTGTATTCTTCTCTAGCAAATTTTTCTAATTCTTTTTTGTTTTTTAGTTTGTTTATAAGAACGCTATCTAGGTATATTTCAGATTTATAATATTCCTTTTCGTTCTCTAATTTTTCAATTTCATTATTAAATTCCATGTGGTTTAACAAAGAATTTTCATCAAAAAAAAGCATCCATACAATAAAAACTGAAAATATGACGATGTATTTATTGGTGATGATTTTTACCATTGGTTTGTTTTTGAACTGTATTAAAGTCATAAATTAGAGTTTCTGGCTGATTACAGTTCTAACAATATCAACTGCCACGGTGTTGTATCTGTCATTTGGAATAATAATGTCGGCATAAGTTTTGGTTGGCTCAATAAATTGTAAATGCATGGGTTTTAAAGTGCTCTGATAGCGTGTTATGACTTCATTAACATCTCTGCCTCGTTCTTCAATATCGCGTTTTAAACGTCTAATCAATCGTTCGTCAGTATCCGCATGTACAAATATTTTTATATCAAATAAGTCTCTTAATTCAGAACTGTTAAATATAAGAATTCCTTCAACAATTACAACTTTTCTAGGGTGTGTAATTAAAGAATCTATTGTACGGTTGTGTGTGATAAAGGAATATACGGGCTGCTCAATTATTTTTCCATTTTTTAGGTCTGTTAAATGGGTTACTAATAAGTCAAAATCAATAGCTTTCGGATGGTCAAAATTAATTTTTGTCCGTTCTTCATATGATAGCTCGTTTGTTTCTTTATAATATGAATCTTGTGAAATTACGCAAACTTCATCTTCTGGTAATTCATGTAGAATTTGATTTACCACCGTTGTTTTTCCACTTCCAGTTCCACCAGCTATTCCTATTACTAACATAAATTATTATTTTGAAAACAAATTTAATGAAACTAAACTTGTAGTAAATAGATTGAAGTAATTTTTTTATTTTTTTAGTAAAGAATGTCTTGTTTGAAAAAAACAGAAGATCATAAAAAAAGCCTCTTCAATTTGAAGAGGCTTTTTGAGCCGATGGAGGGACTCGAACCCACGACCTGCTGATTACAAATCAGCTGCTCTAGCCAGCTGAGCTACATCGGCTTATTTCGAGTGCAAATTAAATCACTTTCAAGACAAAAAACAAATATTTTTTAATTTATTTTATGTTTAAATTGTAATTGCAACATTGTTAGTGTTTTGTGTTGGTTTAGAGTGTGGTTTTATTTGTTTTTTACTTCTGTTGAAAGCATTTTTTGTTAAAAATTCTGGTGTGTAATTAAATAAAACACCTAGAAGGAGCTAAAGTGTTATGTTGATTGTATATATTTGATATATGAAAAAGTTTAGTTTACTGTTTGTTTTACTGTTGGTTACGCTTAATATATGTTGTCAAGAAATAGAGGAAAAAGACTACCCAAATTTTCAAGCGTTTTTAACAGATCAAAATTTAAAAATTTCAAAGATTAAAAACGGCTTAAGTAAATTGTTGGTTAATGAAATAATAGGGCCATCTATTATTGTGAAGGTGCCAAAAGTTGGAAGAATGAAACCTTTAAAAAAATTGTTTAAACAACCCATATATTTAAATGAGTATAAAAGTAACCCTAAAAAAGTAATAAGTATTAATTGGTACTTTACCACTCCAAAAGACCAAGATGGTATTATTTCAAAGAAAGAATGTATTCCTGTAATTTTTGAAAATGATAGTGTTGTTGGTTTGGGATGGGATTTTTTTAATTCCTACAGGCGCAGCAATGTACTGCGGTAGCATAAAAACAAAAAGAGCTTTCACAATTGTGAAAGCTCTTTTAATATTCGTCGGGGTGGCAGGATTCGAACCTGCGACCTCCTCGTCCCAAACGAGGCGCGATAACCGGGCTACGCTACACCCCGAATATTTCGGTGTGCAAATATAAAACTAAAAATACATTTTACAAGCAATTATTCAAAAATAAGTTGATAAGGTCTTTTTATTATTTCTTCGAGTTCATAGATGCTTATATTTCTACTTTTTCTTATGGTTTCCTTTCCGTCAAAAAAAACTAAAATGGTTGGCTCAACAAAAGCATTGTATGCTGCAGAAATTTCGGGAGAAAAATTTATATCTACCGTACACATTTTAATTTTAGGAAAAGATTTATTTAAAAGAGCTTTTACTTTTGGTTCCAATGCTTCACCAACCTTGCATGAATTTGTATTGAAATATATCAATACCGCAGAATGATTAGTTAAGTAGTTGCGAAATTCGTATAAATTATTGAGTTGCTTAGGAGTTTTCATTATTTGCTATTGTAAAGATATTAAACCTAATTAAAAATATATTTAAGAAGGTATTTTTTTAGATTATAAGTGTATTTTCAAAAAATGTGAAAAATACGGTTTAAATATAAGAAATAGTCATAAATTTGTGCGGTAAAAATAAAATTATAGAATCATGTCTGATAGAATTGAAAGAATAAAATGTTTAATTATTGGTTCAGGACCAGCAGGATACACTGCTGCAATATATGCTGCTAGAGCGGATTTGAAACCAATAATGTATACCGGAATGCAAATGGGAGGTCAATTAACAACAACAACAGAAGTAGATAATTTTCCTGGATATCCAAACGGAACTGATGGAACTGCAATGATGGAAGATTTAAAAAATCAAGCAGAGCGTTTTGGAACAGAGGTAAGATTTGGAATGATTACTAAGGTTGAATTTAGTAATGAAATAGGTGGAGTTCATAAAATTATAGTTGATGAAACCTTACATATAGAGGCCGAAACAGTAATTATTTCAACTGGTGCTACTGCTAAATATTTAGGTTTAGAAAGTGAGCAACGTTTAATAGGTGGAGGTGTTTCCGCGTGTGCTACTTGTGATGGATTCTTTTATAAAGATCAGGATGTTGTAGTTGTTGGTGCTGGTGATACAGCTGCTGAAGAAGCTACCTATTTAGCTAATATATGTAAAAAAGTAACCTTATTGGTGCGTAAAGATTATATGCGAGCTTCAAAAGCAATGCAACGTAGAGTTCAGAATACTTCAAATTTAGAAGTTAAATTCAATACTGAAATTGATGAGGTGCTAGGTGATAATGTTGTTGAAGGTGTACGAGCGGTAAATAATATTACTGGGGAAAAAGAAGTTATTGATGTTACAGGCGTATTTATTGCTATTGGTCATAAACCAAATACCGAAATTTTCAAAAATGTTTTAAACATGGATGATACAGGTTATTTAATTACCGAAGGTAAATCAACCAAAACCAATTTACCTGGAGTTTTTGCTGCAGGTGATGTACAAGATAAGGAATACAGACAGGCAGTAACAGCTG
>Ga0224504_10000462_pt1 | contig 18218 bp, 16 predicted proteins | sample SF_Oct11_sed_USG_3_FD_170160 | JGI IMG/M metagenome (GOLD analysis project Ga0224504, IMG submission 170160) | Sediment microbial communities from San Francisco Bay, California, United States - SF_Oct11_sed_USGS_24 | ecosystem: Environmental > Aquatic > Marine > Sediment | place: USA... | reverse complement strand
CGCGCCGAGGCGTGGTCGCCCGGATCGATCAACGCCCGCGCCGAGGCGTGGTCGCCCGGATCGATCAACGCCCGCGCCGAGGCGTAGTCGTCTTCTCCTACGGTGCACCGAACATCGGTCGACACTTCGTCGGGAAAGGATTCGGAGTTCGAATCCTGATCCACGTACTGGCAGGTGTCCGCAGACACGACGTAGAGCACGCCGTCCGCGCCCCGAACCATCGTACCGTTTCTATTGTCTACCATCATCGCCCACTCCAGTCATTGCCCACTCCAGTTTTTCCGCTCTAGGGGCCCAATAGGCTAGGGGCCCAATAGGGCGGAGTTTTTTACGATCTAAATGTATGAGTGTCTGTGAAGTCCTTCACAGCGGAACAATGGCTCCGTGAATTATCATCTTCCGACTTTACGTGGCCAATGGGGAGAGCCGGGACCATGATGAAGAGGTATAAGGTTGCAGGTGCCGACCTGAACAGCGACATTCAAGCACTCCAAGTGTGTTTGGAGGAGTTGGGAGATCACGCGGCGGCCAAGGGACTATCCCTCGCGGCCAATTTGATTGGAGCGGCTTCTCGGGCCGTTGCGGACGAGATCCTTGAACGTAAAGTGCAAAGGCAGGCCTGCAACAAACACGCCGCCGTGCCCGGCGCCTGATCCACGATCGACCAACCGGGGCCGGCATCCTCGATCATGGTCTTTGCCGATTTGGTTTTCGCGCGAAGGACGTCCTCTTTCGACGACTTCCCTATTCCCGGGTGTCTGTCGCCGATAGATGCACCGACGGCTCAGCGCAGCGAAATCGGTGCGGGCGCCCTTTGGTGTTCATGTGCCAGTTCGGCTTCGGTCTTTTCCAACCAGTAGTTCATGCCGAGGTCGCGGTATAGGGACATGGCAGATTCGAACTGTGATTGCGCTTCGTTCCAAGCACCTTGGCGGCGGTATAGCCTTCCGAGCCCAAAATCGATATGGGCGACCAATGGACCCATGAATTGCTCAACAGCGATGTCATGCGACCGAAGCAGGTACTCTTCGGCCTTGCGGGCCTGAGAGCTGTCAAGTCTACTGTGAATCTCGCCAAGCAACCATAAGGCCCAAGCTTTGTCGCCTTTTTCGCCGTTCCTCTCGGCATATTCCAAGGCTTTCCGGGCATGAGTAAGGGCACGCTCGTGGTTATTCGCAAGTACGTACGCTTCTCCCAACCAGGTCAATTCCTGTGACAACTGAAACTTGATGACATGCTGTTCAGCAGCGGCCGTCGCACTGTTTAGAAGCTCAAGCCCGCGCGATATCTTTCCCATCCGAACGTGGGCATAACCCAAGGAAGCCGCGCTCAAAGGCAGGAGCAGCTTGGCTCGCACTGCCTTACACAGATCATAGCTGTGTGACAGTGGCCGGAGACCCCGTTGGAAATCCCCTTTTCTTAGAAGCGCGTTCCCGACGAACAGGTATGCATAAATCTGGCTGAACACGTGCCCGGTCTCTTCGGCGATCCGTATGCCTTCGTCCCCGACCCTGATGGCCTCCTCAAAGCGCCCCAGTTCTCCCAATGCGCGCGCCAACGACGTACGGCTGCCTACGGATGCGATGACGAGCAAGCCAAACCGGTTATATGACGCTCTGCTGGGAATCTTCTTGATCGTCGCCTTCAATAACTCACAAGCAGACCTGTAATCTCCGCGGTCCAGGTAGATAGAGCCAAGCCGTGTCGCCGCCTGAATTTCGAACTTGCTGTCGTTCAGTCCCTTGGCCATGGCCAGGGCCGTCTTGCCCTTGCGAATGGCGCTTTCCAAATCGCCCTTGACCCAATGGGAAAGGGCGAGCGCAGCAGCAACATTTCCAAGGCGCCGTTCGTCGGCCAAGTCGGAAGCGAGTTTCTGCGCCGCCATCAATTGACGAAGCCCCTCGTCGTGGCGTCCAAGCGGAAACAGCGACTGGACGAGTTCCAGCCGGCTATCGATCTCGCGTTCCCTGTGTCTCCGGGTGCGGGGATTCCGCTCTGCGGCCTGCAGGGCGCGTCCGAAGAAATCCACGGCTTCGCGATTTGCCGATTTCGCCTGCGCGCGTTGGCCCGCCCGGCGGCAGTAGGCGAACGCCTTGGGCCAGTCTTCCGCGTGAAAGGCATGGTGGGCGACCAACTCGACCTTGTAGGTAAGCAACGCCGCCGGTCGCTTTTCGATCGCCGCCATGAGCTGTGCGTGCAACTCCCGGCGTTTGCGTTTGAGCAGGGTATTGTAGGCCACATCGTGGATCAGGGCGTGACGGAAGCTGTATTCCAGGTTCGGTATGATCCGGGTCCGCTCCAGGAACCCCGACTGCTGCAACCGGCTCAGGCGTGCGAGCAATTCCTCGCGCGGCTGCGGGCACAATTCCCGCAACAGGCCGACATCCACCCGTTGTCCGATCACCGAGGCGCAAAGCAGCGTCGCCCTTTCGGACGGGGAAAGCGAATCGACCCGCGCCGCCAAGGCACCGTGCACGGTGACCGGAACCTCGAGTTCGGCCACCGGCACCACCAAGCGATAGCTCCCGGGGGCGCCAGCCAAGCTGCCCGCTTCTTCGAACGCGCGCACACATTCCTCGATGAAGAACGGGTTGCCCTGCGTCTTCTCCGCCAAGAGCTGCTTCAACTCCTCGAGCTCCGGATCCACCCCCAGCAGAGCCTCGAGCAGTGCCCAGGTCTGGCTCCGCGACAGCGGTCGTATTTCCCGCTCGGCCGTGTCCGGCCATGACGCCCAGGCCTTTTCGTGATGGCTTCGGCAGGTCACGATCAGCAATACCCTGCACGAAGCGCTCGTGCCGGCCAATTCGTCCACCAGCACCTGCGTTTCCGAGTCCGCCCAATGAAAATCTTCGAAGACAAGCACCAGGGGCTTGCGTCGGCTCGTTTCGGAAACGACCCGGCCCACGGTCTTGGCCAAGACCTGGAGCCGTTCCGGCGGCTCCAGCCCGGCCCAAACCGATTCCTGTGCGGGCATGCCGAGGATTTCCATAATCGCCGGAAGGGCGTAGCGGTCATTGACGCCCAGCGTGCCGAGCCAGTCACTGACGGCGGCACGAAGATCTTGACCGTCCTGGTCCGTTTGGCACGGCAGCAGGCTCTTGATGATTCGTGCCGAAGCGTAGAGCGGCCGCACGAAGGACGAAGGCAGCAGATCGCAGGTCACGAGGGAACAGGCGCGTTCCCTCACTCCCTCGAGGAACTCGTAAAGCAGCCTCGATTTGCCGACACCGGCGTCGCCAGTGAGCACCACGGTGAGTCCGGTTCCGGCGGCGACGCCATCGAGATCGCCATGCAGGTCGTTGAGATCGCGGGTCCTGCCGATGAAGGAGGTCGAGCCTCCCTGCGAAAGGCTTTGGGAACTCCTGTGATCGAGATTGATCTCGGAAAGCTCGAAAGCTTCGACCAGCTCGGAACCCGCCTTCAAACACACCGCGCCGAAGGGCCGCGCCCGCACCTGCTCGGCAACCAGGTTCAGCGTCGCCCGGCCCAACAAACTCGCACCGGGCGGCGCGGCGCTTTCCATGCGCTGTGCCAGATAGACGGCTTCGCCGATCGCCCGATACTTGAGGTCGAGCTCATGTCGTGCCGTCCTTATCACCAACTCGCCCGAACCCAACCCGACCCTGACCTCGACGGCGTCTCCCGAGGACGGACGGCTCGTCTCGTGCTGACGGGTCATGGCATGGATTGCTTCGGCGGCGAGACACGCTCTCAGCGCGTGGTCTTCCTGAGCGCGCGGAACCCCGAACAAGGCCATGATGCCGTCGCCGAGCACCTGGTTCACCGTACCGCCAAAACGATGAACCGCGTCGATCATGATCTGGAGTATGCCGAGAAGACGCTCGTCGGCATCCTCCGGGTCATGGTCCACGATCAAGCGGGAAGACTGCGCGATGTCGGCGAACAGGACCGTCACGAACTTGCGCTCGCCGTCGAATGGTCCGCCGTTCGACTGGTTAGCGACCAGTTCTCTATCCCTCCATCAAATGAACCGACTCAGCAAACCCGTCGGGCCCCCATTCCGCGTGAGCTCATCAGAACCCGAAATCGTTTCACCGGCTATCCATTCTTTTCTTTGTTGCCGCCAGGCTACCGACAATGCTTCTATCCCTTTGTTCCGAAGTTCATACTAAGGGATTCTATGATGAATAGTCCATGACAAAGCAGACCCGGAGCCTTTCGCCTCGGGGTAGAATAAACAAGTTGAAGTTTATGATAGACTTTACCGTTGAAGTAGGTATGCTTTTAGTGGTCTCTGGCAAGATGCGATGTTCAATCGAAAGTAGAAAATCCTGCCGGAATGAATCCAAGTCTTTGGGGTGGCTTATCCGTAGTTCAATTGGAAATGGAGCAAAGCGTTATCATGGGTAGTCGGCGAGACTCAAGAACCGCGTATGTCGATTCGCATGTTGGTGGTCGACTGCGTGAAAGACGGATTCTACTAGGCCTAAGCCAGACGCGCTTGGGAGAATCCCTGGATCTGAGCTTTCAACAGATCCAGAAATATGAACGCGGCATCGATCGAATCAGTGTCGGTCGCTTGGTGCACCTCGCCCATGTGCTCGAGGTGCCGATAACCTATTTCTTCGAGGAACTCATCGAACCCGGTTTTGCCGACGGCTCCGATAGCCCGGTTCGGGCCGCCGTGTCGACGCGCGCAGATGAGAGGGCCGAAGATCCAATGTCGAGAAGGGAAACCCTCGAATTGGTCAGAGCCTATTACCAGATCGAACAGCCGGACTTACGGAAGCACGTGTTCGCTCTGATTCGCTCGATCGCGACCAAGGAGCACTGAAGATTCCCGGTTGTCGGGGGCCGGTTTGGTCGAAGACCAGTTAACCGGATACGTTCCTGACCTATGCGACGTACCGGTTACTCGCCACGTGACGGTGTCCGTTGTGAGTGGAGTTTTGTGATCCGCCGGAATAGATCTCCTGCGGCGGGTCGTTTTCGGCCGCATCTCGGTGAAGGATTCCTTAACCCCGATCAATCGGATTTTTCGCGCCTTCCGGCAACTATTAATTCACCAATAACCGTGAGAATCCCTGCGGTGTGACAGGCTGCACTGCCCTGCTGGTACCAGCTGGCAATCCACGACAAGGTGGCTCGAACCCACAGGGAGAGGACTGGATTGGCTGACCACTTTGGCGAGAAAGCGGCCTCCCGCGGGGTAGATGACCCGAGCGCCAACGCGCCGGGTGACGACCTCCGCCGGTCGGGTGGAGGCGCCGCGAAAGCGGGCGCCCCATCGGCGACCGCCCAGAGCCGAAACCGGGGGCCGGTGCGGCTCGATATCCTGAGCCGCCTCGACGGCATCGACTTGATGTCGAACATCTCGATCATCATCGAGGGTGTACCCGAAGGCGCTCACCTCTCCACCGGCAAGAACAATTGGGACGGCACTTGGTCGCTCACGCCGATCCATCTCACGAAGCTCGAGTTCACTCCCCCCGATTCCGGCGAGGACGAATACACCCTGACCGTCCGGGTCATCAGTATCGACACCGACGGCTATGGTGTGGCGACAACGGAAGCCCTCTTCGATATCACGGTCCCGGTCAACGGCGAAAACGCGGCGCAGGCGCCGGCCCGCGATCTGCCGTCCACGGTCGATACGGCCATAGAGGTTCCCAAGGACAAGGCCGAACGCCTCTTGGCGGATATGGAGGCCAAGTGGCGCGCCGAGGAACAGCGGCGCCTGATCGAGGCGGAATCAAAGTGGAAGGCCGAAACGGAAGCCAAGTGGCGCACCACGATACAATCGCGCCTGACCGAAATAGAGGCCAAGCGCCTGGCCTCGGTCGACAAGGGCGATACGGAACTAGAAGCCAAGCACCGCGCCGAGGAGGAAAAGCGCCAGGCGATCGAGCAAGTCAAGCGCGAGGCCGCGGAGGAGAAGCGCCGCGCCGTCGAAGAGGCGCGGCGCGAGGCCGAGGAGGAGAAGCGCCGCGCGGTCGAAGAAGCCACCCGCCTGACTTCGCGGAGTCCACGTGAGGACGACGGAGATACCACCGGCGGAAAGGCCGACGCGGAACAACGCCTGGCCACGGAGAGGGCCAGGTGGAAGGCCGAAGAGGAACGGCGCCTGGCGGAAATGGAAGCCAGGTACCAGGCCGAGTTCGAGACCCGATTGGCCGAGGCGGAAGCCAAACAGATGGCCGAGGTCGAGCAACGCCTCCGGGAGGCGGAAGCCAAGCGCGTCGCCGAGGAAGAAAAGCGTTTGGCCGCCGAGGAGGCCGCCCGCCTGGCCGAAGAGGAAAAGCGCCTCGCAAGTGAACAAGCCGAGCGCCTTGCCGGAGCCAAGAAACGCCTGGCGGAGGAGGAGACCAGGCGGCTGGCCGAGGCCGAAAAGCGCATCGCTCAAGAAGAGGCCCGACGCCTGGCGGAGGCGGAGGCCAGATGGAAGGCCGAGGGCGAACAACGCCTGGCCGCCCTGGAAGCCAAGCTCAAGGCCGAGGGTGAACAGCGTCTGGCTGCCGAGGACGCCAAGCACAAGGCCGAGGACGAGCTCCGGCGGGCCGCCGAGGAGGCTAAGCGGAAGCTCGAGGCAGAACTGGGAAAGGCGGCAGAGGAAGCCCGCCGCCGGACCGAGGCGGAAAAACGCCGCGCGGCCGAGGAAGCCAGGGCCAAGGCGCAAGAAGAACTGCGCCGCGCGACCGAGGAGGTCAGACGCCAGACCGAGGAGGAAGTGCTCCAGGCCGCCGAGGAAGAGCGGATCCGCGCCGCCGAAGAGAAGCAGCGTGCCGCCGAGGAGGCCAAGCGCAAGGCGAAGCTTGAAAAGCGCAAGGCGGCGGAAGAGGCAAGACTCAAGGCCGAAGAGGAGAGAAGACGGGCCACCGAACGCGCCAGGCAAAAGGCCCAGGAAGAACGGCGCGCCGCCGCCGAACACGCCAAACTCAAGGTCGAGGCTCGGCGCCGCAAGCTGACGGCGGACAAGGACGACAAGGCCGAAGACGCTAAGCGCCGCGCCGCGGAGCGTGCCAAGACCAAACTGCACGGTGGCGCCTCGACCGGCACGGATCAGAGGATGCGTGAGGCCGAGGAGGCAAAGCAACGGGCGCGTGAAAGGGCCAAGCGCAGGGTGCAGGAGAGCAAGTTCCCGGACCGTGCACGCCGCCAGCAACAGGCGGCCGATACCGTACGGGAGACCGCAAGACGCTTGCTGAACGAAGGCGAGGTACCGGCCGAAGAACCGATCGCGCTCGAGACCGCGTCTGTAGAGCCACAGACCGTACCCACAGCGGCAGCCGAACTCATCGAAAGCGAGCTCGAAACCGAGGCCCCCGCCAAGGGCAGAGCCGAGGAAGAAAGGCAGAAGTCCGCCGAGAGAGCCAGACGAAGGTTGGGTTCGAGCCGGTCGGCCAAGACTGGAAAAGCCTCCAAGAGCGGGCTGTTTGGATTCCTCAAGAAAGGCTGAACTGCAGGCGGCGTTCCCGCCGGAGGGCGGTCGAATATGCCGACGTCGCCCGGGTCGGTCCCGCCGTGGACGAGGGACCCGGCCGCCTGGTCAGAAGACAAGAAGACCGGTCGCAAGGCATCGACCTCCGTGATCACGACCGGGATGGCCGGCACCAGCACCACTCGCCGCTCGCGACCCCGGACCGAAGGCCGCGGAGATCATGGACGAAGAGAGTCCTGTGCGAAGCATCCCATCGTGTTATTGTGAAGTCGATATGGCAGACACTCGCGGGCCGCAACCGACCGCCTCCGTGGCGCTTTCCGGGCGGGAGTGGGGAGTACGAGCCACGGGAGGCTACAAGCCTTGACCCGTGGCGCGGTTGCTTTGCTGGTATTACTGGCTTGGCTGCCAGGCGGCTCCCCGGCCTTGGGGCAAGTGGCAAAGGACAGGATCGCCGCGATCGATGTCCAGCGAATCTACCGCGAATCCGCCGCAGCAAAGGCATTTCGCCAAGAAATCGACAAGCGACGGGCCGTGGAGCAGGACCAGTTTCGCGCCAGGGAGAAGGCCTTGCTGGAGACAGACAAGGAATTAAAGCGACAGCGAACGATCCTGTCGAACGCGATCTTCACCCAAAAGAGCCAGGAACTGGCCAAGCAGGTTGAAACGCTGAATCGCGAAATCCAGAACCACAACAAGACGCTCAAGAATCTCCTGGATCGGGGCATACGCGAAGTCCAGAAATCCCTGATCGACGTGGTGCAGGAAATCGCTGTCGAACGCGGTTTCGACCTCGTTATCACCGCCGGATCGGTGGTCCTTCAGAATCCTCAACTGGATATCACCGAAGAGGCGATGGCGCGTCTGAACGCCAGATTGCCCGTGCTGCCCCTCGAAAAACCCTGAGGCGAAGCCTTCGCGCGTTCCGCCAAGCGGTGCGGCCCATCTTCCCGGGGCGCGTCACACCGCAAATCGGACAGGACCGCTACTCATGAACGGTCGATATTGAAACAAACAATTCTACCAAAATACGCATCATCCTCCGTCTGACCTTCGTTAATTGTGTTCACTATTTATAAAGCAGCGCCTGGGCAAGCTGTACCAAACCAATTCGGCTTCACAGGAGGAGGCCATGGCACTGTCCAAACGGACATTCGAGACCATTCTTGATCTTATCGAGAACAAGATCACCTGCATGGAAGGCTGGGACCAGACAACGGCCCGTGAACGGGCGAAACTGGAAGCTTGCCGGCGCGAATTTGTCACTGCGTTCGAGCCGAAAGGACTGTCGGATCAGGCCGGGATGGAAGCACTGCATCAAGACGCACCCCAAAGAGCCTGACAGGCGTCGCCCCGAGGCGGAGCGTTTTGCGACCGGGGACTTCGCTGGACAGCGTGCCCCTCGATAGATTACCCAGAGGCGGGTCAAGAGCAGAGAACGGAGCGAAACATGCCGCGGATCCTCATGGCGGCATTCCTCTTTGCGATCTTGTTGGGCAGAGTCCTTTGCGGCGATGCACTGGCCGGGGACGGCCTTTACGGCAGCCTGACCGTCATCGGTAGCCTGGCGGAAACGCAAGGCGCCCGGAACGAGGGGACTCTGGGAGGCGCGCCGACGAACCGGAACCATTCCGACCAAGTGGCCGGCATCGGCGCCGCGCTGGGCTACGAGGTGAGCGTCTCGTACGGAAAACTCCGCGCCGAAGTGGAGTTTCACTACCGCTTTCGCTTCGATTTCGACGAGAACCGACCGGTTATCGGCGCCCTGCCCGGCGCCGGTCTGGACAGCAATCTCGCCAGCACGACCGGCTTGGTCAATTTCAACTATCTGGCCGATCTCGGCACCGCTCTGTCTCCCTACCTCGGTGCCGGCCTGGGCGCCACCTACTACCGGTCTGACAACGAACTCAACGACTTCGGTGCCCTCGGCCGGTCTACGGATATTTCCACCGGTACGAACTTCACCTGGGCGGTAAACGCCGGGATCCTCTGGCAAGCGGCCGAGGACCTGCGGGTCCAGCTCGGCTACCGCTACATCGATATGGGAGAGATCGGGTTCGGCAACTTCGCCGGAGGAGGCGTCCAGGTGACCGCGGACTATGTCTCCCATGACGTAATCCTGGGCTTGAGCTACGACTTCTGATCGAGTCCCCCTGTTTTCGCGGTCGCGGCGTGCCATCTCCACGCGGATAGCTAATATTCGTAACAGCGGTATAATTTCTTATCAAAATACCCCGCCCAACTGGGCTCGCCGCACTTTTTCGCGGAAGTGTGACCGCCGTCATTTCCGGCAGTACTCGTGAAGCCGTATCTCGTGGCCAGCAACCTCCCTATTTCCTCCTCGCGTTACCGAACGGGCCCTCCCCCCGGCTTGGTAACGGAAACTTGAACCCGCCGGCCACCAGAGGCCGGCGGGTTTTCTCTGCCGGCAGGGTTGCGGAAGTCGGCCCCGCCGCCTCTCCAACGGTGACGGTCACTATTAATGGTACCAATCCACAAAGTTGACACAGCGAATCCGGCCCGGGCATGGCATCCTTGATAGCTGCAAGGTTATGCATGAAGTCCTCAGCGATGGGCCTGAGCCGCGAGGGCCTTCCCTGTCGGCCAGGAGGAGTAGGTAGCTTGGCACTCTGGGAAAAACTGAGAATGTCTCTGGCTCAGCGTAGCGAGTCCGTGACGGCTGCGCGCGTGAGCGACCTGAGACTGGCGGCAAGCTTTGTCAGGTCGATCGATTCGGAGGACCCCGAGGTCAATCTCGAGATCCAACGGATTGCGCGGCGGATCTCGTATGTTGCCGATAGATTGAACGAGGCCGCGGAGACTTCGAACGAGACCTGTCACACCTGACCGGCGGAGCCGGATCCAGGTTTGCAGGGCGGCCGCCATGACACGGCGCGGCATGCGGGACATTCGAGACCAAGGGCCGGCGGTTCGGTGTTCTCAGGGCTTGGTGCCGCGGTCTATTGCCGCAAAGCAAGCTAGCCCGAATGGACGAACTCGATGCTACTGCTCTCGAATGCCGGGGCCGCGATCACCCTCCCGGCCGGAAAGCGTATGGTTGCGGTTGTTCCGCGACCAAGCTCGCTTTCGATCTCCAGGCTGCCGCCGTGCAGCTTCAAGATCTGTTCGACCAGCGGCAGGCCCAAACCGGTGCCCTCGTGCTCGCGGTTGAAGGCACTGGCCACCTGGACGAAAGGCTCGCGCACCTTGGGAAGGTCCTGGGGCGAGATTCCGATGCCGCTGTCCTGGACCCTGAGCCGATAGCCGCCGTCCGGATCTCCGGCCAAGGAGATCACGATCGCACCGCCCTCCCTGGTGAATTTGATGGCGTTGGACACTAGGTTGATGGCGGCCTGACTGATCAGCCGGGAGTCGGCGCGCAGCTTCGGCGTCTCGGCCGGAAAGTGAGAAACGACCTTTACGCCCTGGGCGACCGCCTTCTCCCGCAGCATGCGCAGGCACTGGTCCACCACCACCGGAAGCTCGACTTCGGTCTCGTCCAGGGACAGCCTGCCCGATTCGGCTTTCGAGAGATCCAGTATATCGTTGATGATCCCGAGCAGATGGTTTCCGCTGTTGTGGATGTCCTCGACATAGGAGGCGTAGCGGTCCGAACCGAGCGGCCCGAAGACCTGTCTCAACAGGATTTCCGAGAACCCGATGATGGCGTTGAGCGGTGTTCTGACCTCGTGGCTCATATTTGCCAGGAATTCGCTTTTCGCCCGGTTGGCGACTTCGGCCTGTTCCCGCGCCGCCTCGGCCTGTTCTTTGGCCGCCCGCAGCTCGCGTTCTGCCCCCTTGCGCTCCGTGATATCGCGCGCGAAGGCACAGCTGTACGACTCGCCGTCGAACTCCACGTAGTTGGCCGAGACGTCCATGGGGACCATCCGACCGTCCTTAGTCAGGTAACGGGATTCAAAAGCCAGCGATCCGGCGGTCTGGAGCGACTGCCAGTGCTGCGGCCAAGCCTGCGGCGGAAGACTTGGATCTATGTCGTGAACCGTCTTCGACAAGAGCTCTTCGCGTGTATAGCCGAGCGATTGCCAAGCCCGCTCGTTGACGAACAAGAGGCGCCCGTCAGGCCCAATCCAGAACGCGCAGATGGCGGCACGCTCAATCGAGAACTGCGGCAATCTCACCGCTTTTTCGCTCTCCTTTCGCTCGCGGACGATCCGCTCCATGAAGACCACGGCCAGCATGGCCAAGGCGCTCATGATCACGCCGAGAAATTCTTCGCTGTTGCTCCCGACCGCAGAATAGGACCGATCCGGCGCATAGTAGACGCGGGCCCCATAGTAGATGGCGATTGTGGCCGACATAAACGCGGTCATCGCCGCGAGGAAACCGAAACGCCAGTCCTCGAAGCGCCGCAGCAACGCCAGGGCCGCGCCGAAGGCGAACAGGCTGATCAGGATTGAAGCAATTAGACTGATGCTCATCCCTGCCCTCGTTGGCCCCCGCTTTCGACAATGCCTCGGTGAATCCGGCACGATCCGGCCAGGTTCATGGGAACTTAGTCAAACCTGTCCGAGCTAAATAAAATACCCGGGAAATCCTAAAAATTGGGTTATGAACTTATTAACACGATGGAAAGCCGGCGCGGAGACGCTCGGGACAGCGCGCCGTGGGAAGGACCAAAGGTCATTGGGAGTGCCTCCGGTGGGACGCAGGTGCACCGCAGGAGGCCAGGAACATTGCCCCTGACCCTGGGAAACGTGGACGGGCCTGGAGGGGAGCCTTCAGGCGTATAAACGGCCCAGGGAAGCGATCTGATCCGGCTCGGCCGGGACGGCCACCGGTAAGAATTAGACAAGGCCGGGGCTTTCGCTACCCCGGCCTTGATCCAGTCGATTTGTACCGACGATCCGGCTATCCGGTACCGTCGATCTCTCTTAGCCGGCCGAGATCACGGCGGCGGAGAGCTCGCCGGAGACCACGCCGAACAGGTTCGACAGAGATTCGCCCATGCCGCGCAGCGCAGCGATGGCGGCGACCGACACGAGAGCGGCGATCAGGCCATACTCGATGGCCGTGGCACCGGATTCGTCTTTTGCGAATTCGAGCAGCTTGTTCAACATTTTCATCACCTCAATCGGTAATTTGGTTAGCGCCTAGGAAGCTGAGACCGTGTTGCAAGACTCACAGCTCACTAAAGTAAAATCGTACATACAGATTAATATTTGATTGATGCACTATAACATTTAATTTATTTTTAAATAGTATTTTCATAAAATTCGATCTTTTACTGAGGTCACCCAACGAAGGTTTCCGAACAAGGTGATTGGAGACCCTGGCCCCCGCCCGCAGCCCGGCGAGCAGAAAGACCGCGCGGGCACCGGCAGCTTGATCGAACTCGAAGCGCGCGCATTGATGTAAATCATCGCAATGCTACTGATATCCCGGGATAAATGGGGCTCGGCGGGGAAGCGCGAAGAACCTTGAGGCAGCGTGGCCATGGCCGGCCCTTACATCGTTCGGCCTCTCGCCCCGGAGCGGGTCGCACAGGCCTTTCCCTTGGTAATGGTCCTCGATCCAGGATTGACTCTCGATCGTTGGTCCCGTTTCGCCGCCGCATTCGTCCGGGCATTGGATTCGCCGGAGCCGCGCGAGATCATCACAGTACAGAATGAACAGGGCTATATTCACGGCCTCGCATCGTGTCGCTTGCGCCGCGACCTGCGCCATGACCGCGTTCTGGAAGTGGAGAACTTCGTAAGTCTCGATCTGACCGGCCACAAATGCGCCGCCCGCGCGCTCCTCGAGGGAATGGAGGAACTGGCGCGGGACTGGAACTGCAGCCACATCTGCCTGTCGTTGCTCAATCCGCGTCTGCGGGACTACCTGCACGACGCCCGCCGCCCGGCGGGCGACCTCTTCGATTGCGCGGGCTATCGCGAAGAGCCGTTCCGCCTCGGCAAGGACCTCCCCGCCCCTGGGCGCTTGCCCCGAATCGCTTGAGTTGGTCTAGAATTCCCCGCTGGCCATTTCCTTGAGCCGTTCCGGCCGTCGCAGGATCACGTCGTGCGTCGAGGGCAGCGCGAGGATGCCCTCCTTGGCAAAGCGGGAGAAGGTGCGGCTGACGGTCTCGGTCGTGAGGCCCAGATAATCCGCGATGTCCGTGCGGTTCATCGGCAAGTCGATGACGCAATCGGATCGTTCCCGTCGGCCCGCCTTCAGGCACCACTGCCACAGAAAGGTCGCGAGCTTCTCTTCGGCCGATTTGCACCCCAACAGCACCATCTGGTCCTGCGCGGCCTTGATCTCGTCGAAGGCCATGCTCAGCAACCGCCGTTCCAGACCCGGCAACTCGACGATCAAACCCTCGAGTTGCCGCCGCGGGAAACGGCACAGCGCCAAGGAAGTCACCGCCTCGGCCGAATAGGAATAGGTGTCGGAATAGGCGATACCGAGGAACCCCCCGGGCGACAGAAAACCGGTGATCTGGCGACGGCCGTCCAGCAGCATCTTCGACAGCCTGACGGTCCCCTCCGTGACAGCGAAGACGGTGTCTGCCGGGTCGCCCTCGCAGAACACCACCTGTTCCGCCCCCAGCCGGGATCTGCCGGCGATGGCGCTCAAGCGCTCGAGCTCCTGCGGTTCGAGCGGCGCGCAGATTCCCGCACCACGCACCGCACAGGCTTCGCAGGGATTGTAGAAACGTGCAGGCCCTTGGGCCGCCGTTCGGCTGTCACGCGTCGCTGCAGACTGTAACGCCATGGACTTTTCCCCGTTTTGCCCGGGTGACTCGCCCAGCTATGATATGGGTTCGGCTCTCCGCAAATTCATGAACTTTCTCACCCCTACGCGCCCTGCAGGGGCCTGCGCCATCCACCGGGCGCGCGGGGCTAGGTGGTTCCACGTATACTACGCCCAATTCGGGCGCGCGCCAAGGACGGACCGCCGTTCGGTCCTGCGGCCTCGGCCGACACAACCCAAGGGGATCGAGAATCGATCAGGAAAGAATGGTGCCCAGGGGAGGAATTGAACCACCGACACCGTGATTTTCAGTCACGTGCTCTACCAACTGAGCTACCTGGGCAGGGGTCTGCGGACCGCGAGCGCTTATAGGAAAAGTCCGGGGCTCTGTCCAGCCTTTCTAGGCAATTCGGGCGGTCCGGGGCCTTGACCCCGACCGGGTCGCGCTGGATGGTGCCGCCATGCACCGCTGGCTTCCCACCGCGCTTCTGACGCTCGTGCTGTCCCCCGCCGCCGCGGCCCCGAATATCGATCCCCGGCCCGACCCGCTCGGCTACCTGCGCCAGGCCCTGGCGGCGACCTGCGCGCTGGAGGACCCGGGCGCCGGGGCGCTGGGCGAGCGTCTCGGCGGTGCCGGGATCCTGGACCGCAAGGCCTTCGGGGCGGCCGGCTGGCGGCGCCGCTACCAGCTCGGCTGGGGCGACGAGCTGGTGCTGATCCGCCACGCGCCGGATGGCCTGCTGCGGCGCTTTGCCGTCGAGTACCACCAGCGCCAGCCGGACGACGCCCTGCGCCCGGTCGCCACGGCAATCGCCGGCAGCGACTGCCGGATCTTCCACGGCCGCCTCATGCGCTACGACCTCGAGGGGCACGCCGTAGAGATCGAACTGCTCGGCGCGGGTCTCGCGCCCAGTGGGGCGCGCGAGCCGCTAAACCCGCCGGTCCCCGCGGGCCGCGATCCGGGCGGCGTTACCGTCGCCTTGTTCGACAGCGGCCTCAACTACACCCTGCCGACCTTCTCAGGCCGCCTTGCCCGCGGCCGGGACGGCAACGCGTTGGGCTACGACTTCTGGGAGCTGGACGCCAGGCCCTTCGACAACAACCCGGTGGGCTCCGCCTTCTTCCCGGTGCGCCACGGCACGGCGGTCGCCAGCGTCCTGATCGAGGAAGCGCCGCAGGTCCGGCTGCTGCCATTCCGCTACCCGCGACCGGACATGACGCGGATGGCGGATATGGTCCACGGCGCGTTCAAGACCGGTGCACGGATCGTAGCCATGCCCATGGGCAGCGCCAACCGCAACGACTGGGCTGAGTTTGCCCGCGCGGTGCGCGCTCTCTCGGATCACCCGCATCAAATGCTCTTCGTCGTCTCGGCCGGCAACGACGGGCGCAATATCGATGAAGACCCCGTCTATCCCGCGGCGCTGGACCTCGACAACCTGCTCGTGGTGACGTCCTCCGATGACCTGGGCCGTCTGGCGCCGGGCTCCAACTGGGGGCGCGAGAGCGTCGACCTGATGGTGCCGGCCGAGGACCTGCGCATCGTCGACTTCACCGGCGCGCCGGGGCGGGGCTCGGGCTCCAGCTTCGCTGTGCCCCGCGTGGCGGCGCTGGCCGCCCGCCTGCTCGCCGCCAACCCGGGCTGGCGCGCGCCCGAGCTCAAGGCCGCCATTCTGGCCCGCGCCCAGCCGCCGCCCGGCGACGGCCACAGCCCGGTGCGCCACGGCTGGCTCGCCGACCCGACAGCAGATGCATTGCCCTGAGCGCCAACCGAACAACTGTAGGGAAACTGGGACAGGCACGGATTCGCTGACGCGAAGTCGAGCCAGTCCCCATTTTCGCTGCCATCATGCGCGGCGGTGCTACAGCTCGAGCCTGGCCACGAACTTCTCGGCGTTGATGACGACGTCGTCCTCGCCGACCTGGTCGAAGGGGTTTTCCAGATGGTGCTGGATGTTGTCCAGGCCGACCAGGATCAAGCTGAACAGGACCGGCATGAGGTATTCCAGGCCCACGGAAAAGTCCTTGGCGATCTCGGCGAAGTAGGGGCCGTAGAGGATCGGCAGGACCAGGATGAAGATGTCGCTGTAGGCCCGCAGCGTGACCGGGGTCCGGTACTGGTAGATGTGCTTCATGGTCTCGAAGTACACGATCATCTTGCTCAGGTACTGGTTGCAGCGCGAGACCTCGCCCGAGGCGAGGCCCTGGTGCCGCAGCCCCTTGATGAACAGCGACAGCTCCGAGAAGTTCCGGTAGACCGCCTCCTCACGGGTCGCCATCTGGTTCAGCGGCGCGGTGAAGAGCGCGCGGCAGCTCACGAACAGATCGCCCATCAGTCCCTTGATCCGGTCGCGCGTGGCCGTGTCGCTCTCCTCGAGCCAGTCCCGTGCGGCGAAGTAGATGGCCCGGCCGTGGGCCTTGATCCCGCCGTACTTGTCGAGCGCGGCCTCGCGCCGCTTGTAGGCGCCGCCGATCGAGAACACGATGGGAAAGATCACCGCCGTAGCCATCAGCGTCAGCGGAAAGTCCGCCGTCAGGCCGTAGGTCCGGCACAACAGCATGGAGCCGCAGGCGAGCGCCGCCACGACCACGGCCTTGAGGTTGACGACGGTAGCGATCTGGCGCAGCTGTCCCACCGGTCGGTTCTCCCCTAGGGACACAATAAGGATACGGGTGCGCCGGGGCCCGCGGCCCCAACGGCACCAGCGTGGATACCCTCCTAAGGCGTCGAGGTTACAAAAGCTCTAACGCCGGGCCCGCCGGCCCGCAGCTAGCCTGTCTTCGCTCGCGCAGCCAGGCACACTTCTCTCTCGAGTCTCTATCGAGACTATTCCCCCGGTTGGCGAGCTGCGTCGCTGGGGATATCCTTTCGAGACTGCCTGTAGAGGCAGCTTGTCGACGGGAGGAGTCCGATGAGCGCCCTGATCGAGTTGCTGCACTGGCTGTCACTCATAGCGGCCGCCTACCTGAGCTTCCGGTTGTTCCGCGACCTTGCGGACCTGAGCCAGTGGCTGGTGCAGACGCCGCGCGGCAAGACCATGTGGACATTCTATCATCGCCATCCGCTGGCCGCGGCGACGGCCGGGCTTTGGCTCATGGCCTTGCTGACCTGGTGGTTCGGCGAGGCGGGCCTCGGCGCGGTCTTCTGGCCGGTCGGCGTCCTCGCCGCGCTGGCCTTCTACTCGGGCTACGTCAATCCGCATATCATGATGCGCGCGCAGCAACACAATGCCCGCTACTACCCGATCGAGGACGCCAGAAAGCATATCAAGCCCGATACCAGCCTGATCGTCATCGAAGCCAACGGCGAGGCGCGCGGCCATCCGGACGATCATATCCTGCGCCCGCATGTCGCCGGCACCGAGGACGGCCTCGGCGGCGAAAACGTCGTCATGACCTATTGCGGCCTGACCCACCTGGGCATCGCCTACAAGCCCGAGATCGACGGCGAGCCGCTGGAGCTCGGCGTGATGACCCAGCTGGAAAACAATCTCGTTCTCTGGGACAAGAGGTCGGGCGAGCCGATCCAGCAGTTCTGGGGCACCAAGGAATGCACCGGGCCCGGGGGGTCGCGCATGCCGGAATGGCCGAGCTTCAGGATGCCGCTTTGGGCCTTCGAGAAGGCCTTTCCGGACGGCAAAGTCTTCCTCAATCCGATCCCCGGCTTATTCGAAAACCCGTTCCTGGCGCTTTACGACCGTCTGATGCACATGATCTTCGTGCACGGCATCACGGATCAGGCCACCAAGGACGAGCCGACCTTTCCGACCATCAAGCGCTTCGACGACCGGCTGCCGAACAAGGCGAAGATCTACGGCGCCAATGTCGGCGAGGATTACGTCGCCTATACCGAGGATTTCATTCACGAGCACGGCGATCTGCTCAATGTCGAGATCGGCGGCCGCGACATCGTCGTCGCCTACCACAAGGACCTCGACAGCGTCGGCATGTACTGCAACGACACCGGTGCCGCGGTCGCGAGCATCGACTTCGGCGGCGACAGCGACCGCGGCCGTCTGCCCCGCCTGGAGTCCATGAAGGCGCAGGCCTATTGGGTCGTCTGGCAGAACTTCTACCCGCGTACGGAGGTGAACCGCGCCCCGAAACTGCAAGCCGTATCATT
>Ga0224504_10000460_pt1 | contig 18246 bp, 13 predicted proteins | sample SF_Oct11_sed_USG_3_FD_170160 | JGI IMG/M metagenome (GOLD analysis project Ga0224504, IMG submission 170160) | Sediment microbial communities from San Francisco Bay, California, United States - SF_Oct11_sed_USGS_24 | ecosystem: Environmental > Aquatic > Marine > Sediment | place: USA... | reverse complement strand
TCACAAAATTGGGGATTGAAATGCCAAGCATGGCCACCCCCATCAACGAATAATCGACACGTGTATTTTTTCGTAAAGCCGCAGTAATACCCAGAATCGTCCCAAAAATAAAAGCCAACACCATGGCGGCCAGACCTATCGTAAGTGAAACAGGCATACCCTGGCCTATCAATTCGTTGACGGTCCAGTCCTTGTATTGAATAGAGGGACCAAAATCAAGAACGGCAACCTGGCTGAGATAACGAAAGTACTGCTGTAATAGTGGCTCATCCATGTGATACCTGGCATTCAGGTTGGCCTCGATATCCGGAGGTAATAGCATTTCAGAGTCAAACGGGCCACCCGGGGCCACCCGCATCAGAAAAAACGCCACCGTGATCATTATCAGCAACGTTGGAATCAATCCAAGCAACCGCCACAAAGCATATCGTGCCATACCTGAGTCCTTGATCATCCCGGAGAATCCTCCACGATGGTCTCGACATCATCAACGACTTCGGTTGGCTTGTTTTCACCGGAATCGTCTGTTTCTTTCTGCTCCGGCGGCAACTCCTGGCCAGGCTCCAATGTTTCCGTGTCCTGTGCAGGCTCTGCCGGGAGTAAATCCTGCTCAGTTGACAGGGGGTCGTCTCCTTCCACAGGTATGTCAATGTCCTCCAACAAGATAGTTGTCGTCGTTTCTTCACTCACTGTTTCACTGGTTTCAAGCTCCTCGACCACGGTAGTAGCTTCATCAGTCGCGGCCTTGAGGAAAAACATATCTTTACTGTAGTGGTGATCCATTACATTGCTTTGCCAACCTTTCAGACGTGGGTTGACCATGCGCTTGGTCACATAGGTGTAAAGCGGTATAAAAGGTACGTCAGCCAACAGCAGGCGTTCGGTTTCATACATCAGACGTCGTCGCCGTGAGGGTATGCGCTCGGCCGCCACCTCGTCGAGAAGTGCGTCATACAGGCTGTTGGAATAACCGTAATCATTACGTCCGTGACCGGTACGGAACAGATTGAGAAAGCTATAGGGATCAGAATAGTCGCTGATCCAACCTGCCTGAAATACCTGCGTGAGAATTTTTCTTTCCCGATTCTGTAAGAATACCTTGTACTCTTCGTTGAGTAATGTCGCCTGTACACCCAACACTTGCTTCCAAAGGGAAGAAGCGGCCAGTGCCATTTTTTTATTGTTTAAACCGGCGGTGTAGCGAATTTCAAACTGCAGTGGATTGTCCTCCGAATAACCTGCTTCGGCGTAAAGACGTTTTGCTTCGGCTTCACGTTCTGCCTGGGTCCACTCTGCCCACTCGGGCACCGGTGATACATAATCCATGATGCCGGGTGGTACCAGTGTATAAGAAGGCAATTCTCCAAACTGGGTCACCTTTTCCGTCAGCAAATCCCTGTCGAGCGCCAGTATCAATGCCTTACGAAGCCCCGGGTTTTCTATAAAAGGTTCACGCTCAAGATTAAAGCCAAAGTAATATGAGCCTAGCCATGGACTGATCACCAGTTCATCAGGATAGTGTTTTTGCAGCCACTTGAACTGATTGTTGGGAACCGAGGAAGTCCAATGTAATTTCCCGGCCCGGAAACGCTTTAACGCAGTGGACCTGTCTTCAAAGGGAAAATAGTTAACCTTTTCCAGAATGACATTGCCTGCACCCCAGTAATTCTCGTTTTTTACCAGCGTAATACGTGAACGAATGACCCATTCACTTAAAATATATGCACCATTGGATATGAGATTACCAGGTCGGGAAAATGCCGAGCCGTGCTCTTCTACGCTGGGCCGGTGAACCGGGTAAGTCGAAGAGTGGCTGAGCAGGGCGAGAAAGTAGGGTGTAGGGTCTCTCATGCTAATCTGTAGGGTAAATTCGTCCATTGCGGAGACACCCAATTCACTTGGCGGCAGGTCACCGGCAAGCACTTCTGCTGCATTTTCAATCGGTAATAAAACCTGGGCATATTTTGATGCCGTTGCGGGGTCAGCGCTACGCTGTAATCCAAAAACAAAGTCCGCGGCAGTTACCGGGTCACCATTCGACCAGAGTGCATCGCGCCGGAGATAAAATGTATAGGTTTTTCCGTCCCGGCTGATGTTCCATCGAATGGCTGCTCCCGGAACAATTCGGCCCTCTGGTGATTGGGCTGTTAATCCCTCAAACAGGTCCCGCAATATGTGCGCAGACGGTAAACCTTCAGCCAGGTGCGGATCCAGTGTTTGTGGCTCCTGTCCGTTGTCACGGTTCAATTCCTGTTCTTCTGCTAAAACAGACGGAGCGGGACGGCCATCCTCGTCAAGAATCAGTTCAACGGGTCGGGCGTGACTGCCCCGGCCAGCCAACTTTTCCCGGTAGTCATCGCCACAGGCACCCAAAAAAATTAAAAGAATGGCTGGCAGGACGCATTGGCGCAATAGAATCACGGAGTCATACATTCCACTCTTCATTGACCAGTTTTGCATTTTCACCAAGGATCTGAAGGGATGAGAAGAAGTGTCAAGACTTGCAGGGCGAAAGGCTAATTGAGTGCATTTTTCAAACACTCAGGTTTCATTTTGCCCGCTGCAGCATCTCGCCACACTAAAGTATATATAGTACATTACGACCATCGTTCCTTGCACTGAACAAATTGACTCCGGTCGACCTGTTCCTGCAAGTGATTACTTACCCCCGGGTTCATACCGGACAGAGTCGACATGGAGTGCTTCACTTGAATCTACCAGGCAGCCCGGCCCCCATTGAAAACCGTCAACAACTGGTTGAATACCTTGAATCCGGTTGTAAACCCAAGTCTGAATGGCGCTTGGGCACCGAACATGAGAAATTTGGATTTACCACCCGGGATTTGCGACCTTTGCCTTACGAGGGCCGCAGCAGTATTCACTCAATGCTAAAAGGTCTTGCGGACCAGTTCGGCTGGAACCCGGTTTATGAGCAGGGCAAGCTGATTGCATTGCTCGATGATACGGGTGCATCTGTAACTTTGGAACCCGGTGGTCAATTGGAGCTCTCCGGGGCGCTGCTCGATAACGTACATCAGACCTGTGATGAGGTTTATACCCATTTAAAGCAGGTCAAAACCATCGCTGAACCCCTGGGGATCGCATTTTTGGGTATGGGCTTCCAACCCAAATGGGAACGCAAGGATACACAATGGATGCCCAAGGGCCGTTACCGCATCATGCGCGAGTACATGGCCAAGCGCGGCAATCTCGGCGTGGATATGATGGCGCGTACCTGTACCGTTCAAGTCAACCTCGATTTTGCTTCCGAGGCGGATATGGTCAGGAAGTTCCAGGTATCACTCGCGCTGCAGCCGATTGCAACGGCGTTGTTCGCGAATTCACCATTTGTGGATGGTAAACCCTGTGGTTATGTCAGTTACCGCTCGCACGTTTGGGAGGATACCGATCCCGACCGGACCGGAATGCTGCCTTTTGTCTTTGATTCTTCAATGGGATTTGAACGTTACGTTGATTACATGTTGGATGTACCGATGTATTTTGTTTACCGGGACGGTGAATATATCGATGCTTCGGGCCAGTCCTTCCGGGATTTTCTCAATGGCACTTTGCCTGCACTCCCCGGCGAAAAACCGGTAATGAAAGACTGGGAAGACCATCTGACAACCGCTTTCCCGGAGGTCCGCTTAAAACGTTATATGGAGATGCGAGGTGCAGATGGCGGTCCGTGGAGGAAATTGTGCGCTCTTCCAGCCTTTTGGGCCGGTCTGTTATATGACGATGCAGTACTCGAAGCCGCGTGGGATCTCGTGCGTGACTGGAGCATGGAAGAGCGTTTAAAACTCAGGGCAGATGCACCGAGACTGGGCTTAAAAGCAGAAATTCGCAATCGAAACCTTCAGTCCATAGCTCTTGAAGTTCTGGAGATGTCATCCAGGGGGTTAACGGTACGTAACCGCCTGAGCTCATCCGGAGAAAATGAGACCGGCTTTCTTGAACCGTTGTTTTCAAATGCTCACCTGGGAACAACACCGGCGGAGAAAAAGCTGGCGCTTTATGATGGTCCCTGGAATGGTTCAGTGGACCCGGTATTTACCGAAGCTGCGTATTAAGCTGTCCGCCTACCGGTTAGAAGTATCAGCATTGAGGGCTTCCTCAACGTGCCAGACGACCAGTTGCCACTCTTCAGGGTTAGCAGATTGATGTTGATAACCAAGATAATAAGTAGTGCCTGGCTGAAAATTGACTTCCAGATCAGCGGCTCTGCTGATATACAGGTTGTTGTCGCTTAATGGGCAGCTTGCCAAATCCAGCGTGGCCTTGCCGTTGACTGTATGCACGCCCGGTTCAATCAGGAACCCACGTGCCGGCACCACTCTGTTTTCACCATCAATTGTATTCACAGCAAGTGGAGCGAGGCAGTCTGCAGGACGGCCCGTAGAAGTCACCACTTTGGCCATCCTGTCAGTGGCCAATTCACTTGATAGGGGCAGCACTAGTGTCTGCTCACCAACAGCTATTTGTGCCAATACCGGCTGGGCTGCCAATACCAGTGTTCCGGCGAGTAGAATTTTAAGCGCGTGAACCATGACTAGAAAGGCATCTTCAACTCGTTGTTGATCGCCAGCATCTGCTGCCTGAACACATCCTTGATACGCTGCAGGGATTGCTCCGTGTCACCTTCAAAACGAAGAACCAGTATCGGTGTAGTGTTAGAAGCGCGCACCAGGCCCCAACCATCGACAAAATCAGCACGTACACCGTCTATTGTGGTGATCCTGGCATCGGAAAAGCGTGCTTTTTCCTGCATTTCTGCAACAAAAGCGTGGTTCTCACCCTCTTGCATATGAAGCTTCAATTCCGGCGTACTGATACTGTTGGGAAGACCGCTGAGTACCTCTGCCGGGTCACGTTCATCGGCCGCCAGGATCTCCAACAATCTGCAGGCGGAATAAATACCGCAATCAAAACCATACCAGCGCTCTTTGAAAAAGAAGTGCCCGCTCATCTCACCAGCGAAAGGTGCATTGACCTCTCTCATCTTGTTTTTGATCAGTGAGTGACCGGTCTTATACATCATGGCCCTGCCGCCCGCTTCCTCAATAACGTGATGCAGGTGACCGGTACATTTAACATCATAGATAATTGTTGAACCCGGCACCCTGCTCAGGACGTCAGTCGAAAACATCATCATCAGCCGGTCAGAGTAAATAATCTCGCCGACGGAAGTAACCACACCAAGCCGGTCTGCATCACCATCGAATGCCACACCAATATCAGCATTCATCAGACGAACGGCCTCAATCAGGTCGGTCAGGTTTTCCGGTTCGCTGGGATCCGGGTGATGGTTCGGGAAAGAGCCGTCGACCTCATCAAACAGGGTAATGACCTCGGCGCCAATATCACGCAACACGTCGGCAGCAGCAACACCGCCAATTCCGTTTCCACAATCTGCGATGACTTTCAATGGCCTTTGCAACTGGATATCACCGGCAATTTTTTCCCGGTACCTGCTCAACATATCCTGCTGACTTACATTGCCTTTACCCACACGCACACTGCCGCTCTTGATGCGATTGTATATATCGGTAATCTGCTCTCCGGACTGCGTAACACCCCCGATAAGCATCTTGATTCCATTGTAATCCGGGGGATTGTGACTACCGGTTACCATGACGCCGGTGGCACTACCCAGTTCGTAGGCCCCAAAATACAATACGCCGGTTGGCACCGCACCAATATCCACCACGTCACAGCCTGTGGATGCAATTCCATTGATCAGACCTTCGCTAAGATCCACACCGGATTCTCTGCCGTCCCTTGCCACTACCACGGGTGCAGCTTCCTGTTCCAACGTTAAGGTTCCCACCACCTGGCCAACCTGGTAGGCAACATCGGCATCGAGGGTTTGACCAACAATGCCACGAATGTCGTATGCCCTGAAAATACTCTCCACCAACTCAACAGGGGGAAGAATCTTTTTACGATGCATGCTGGCTTTCTCCAAATTAAACCCAAGATCCGGCAATTCAATATGTCCCAATCCATCATTCGTACTTTCGGCGGTTTGTAAACGGTTATGGCTTTCTTCTGTGGCACCCTTTTCTACGGTACCCTGACCATCTTCCAGCTGAACGAGAGCACTCTGATCCTCCTGCGGTTCGGTACTTTCAAGTGGAGACTCAGAGTGAGAAGGGTCTTCGCGTAACTCCAGCGGTGGTGGGCGAAACTTTAACAGCAGGCCCAAAGCCAGCAACAACAGACCTGCAATAAAGAGTACCGGACGTAAACTATCCAAAGACCCACCGACCTTGACTCCATTTACGTACCCAATCCGAAACAGGGTCGTGGGAACACGAAGCCAAACGATATGCTCGGACGAGCTTGGCTGTACCGCAAGTTCACCGAGTATCAAGGGGTTAAACCGGCCGTTGGATTGATCGAGCATAAAGGCACCGGGTTTAGACAATGCCGCCTTGAACGTCGAAACCAACCCTTCCGGGCTTACTTTCGCCAACAAATACCCTTTTGGGGCCTCCTTATCTCCGACCCGCACGGCCATGGCCAGGTATGAGCCCTCGCCCTTACCGTGAATCTGTGCAGGTGCCAATCCCATTGCTTCCGTAGTAAACAGCATATCCAGCACGGCATATCCAAAAGGCCCCAAGTCTGCTCCCCGCAGTGTCTCAAGTTCCGTTGTGTAAATATCAACGGCTATGACGTCTGGAATGCGACCACTGATGTATTGCTGCAGGTTTGCCAACTTTTCCGGGTCGCCAGCGGCTATAACTGCCAGTTCCTGTACTTGTTGATCTTCAAGCACCCGGCGAAAATTCAGGACATGAGCATTAACCTGCTCAATAACCTGTTTGGCCTGGGCGAGATTTTCGTCACTTTCCTTCTGACTGGTACCGCCGGTGAGAAAAAGAACCAAAACCAAAACCAGTGCAACTGCACCAGCCCCAATCAACACGACAGGATTCAGATTTTCAATACGGAATCTCAAAGATTCAAGGATCTCACGAATATCCACTTTGCCATTAAATTCAATCTTTGGAGTGTTCATTGGCGACCTGTATGTCCAAATCCACCTGCACCCCGCTCGCTTTCCTCAAATGACTCAACGACTTCGAAGTCAGCCACGACCACGGGCACGAAAACCAATTGAGCAATTCGCATACCTGGCTCAATTTCAAACGCTTTATCTGAGCGATTCCAACAGGAAACATAGACCTGCCCCTGGTAGTCGCTGTCTATCAGGCCAACCAGGTTTCCCAGCACAAGGCCATGTTTATGTCCCAGCCCGGAACGTGGCAAAATCACTGCAGCCATACCGGGGTCGGCTATGTGCATGGCGAAACCCGTTGGTACAAGTAATGTCTCACCCGGTTGCACCAGTGTTTTATTTTCTACGCAAGCGCGCAAATCCATTCCTGCGGAACCATCGGTGGCATGTTCGGGCAATGGGATTTCCTGGCCCAGCCTCGGATCAATGATTTTTAACTGGATGGCTTTTAAGCTTTGTGTTTTCAATTGACATCCCTATTCAATCTAATTTCATTTTGCTGCCGCAATCATACCAAGCCTTCGCCTTGTAGTCTGCAACACTTGAAAATTGGGGTTTGATCCTACAAACACTGTTTATAAGCACCAATATACACCACCACAGCGATGATTCAGCATTGAAACACACTCAAAACCAAGAGCTGATCATGGTATCGATCCAAAAACAGTCCATAGTTTCCGAGACCCTGTCTACGGCCCAGTTTCAACCCCGCTTGCTGACGGATACAGAACTGCTTTGCAAGCTACTCTATCCCGGTAAACCGAAAGCTGAAAACAATCGTAAAGCTGAAAACCTGTTACGCAGTTTTGACGGTTTGCGCGGTCTCCAGATCGCCAGCCGCCTCAACCCGGGTGAACGCCAGGGCCTGAATGACACAAGCGCTGCCATGATCCGGCTGGCCCATGAGCTTGTACGCCGGCAACTTAAGGAGTCACTAAAACGGGGTGTTTCACTGACCAGCCCGGCGATGACCATGGAATACCTGCAAACGATATTAAGAGATCGCAGACGTGAAATTTTTACCTGTTTGTTTCTGGATACACGTCACCGTGTAATCGCTTCAGAAGATCTGTTTCAAGGCTCCATAGACGGGGCCTGCGTTTATCCCAGGGTGGTTGCAGAGAGAGCTCTCAGGTTGAGTGCTGCAGCGGTCATCGTTGCTCACAATCACCCGTCAGGTGTCAGCGAACCCAGTCTTGCAGACCAGGCCATTACCCGTCGTCTGAAAGATGCTTTACTGTTATTGGAAATCCGTTTGCTGGATCATTTCGTTGTTGGTGACGGGCCGCCTGTATCCATGGCTTCAAGGGGAATGTTATAGTTCCGGGCCGCCACGATCATCAAACCTGGTATTTTGACGGTTATTTAGTCAAATTTATTGCATACGCAGCAATATTGCGGTATAAAGTGCGGCTCACTTTTGATAGTACAGAAACGGAATAATCTAATGTCCAGAGTTTGTCAGGTAACCGGTAAAGGTCCCATGTCCGGAAACAACGTAGCGCATTCAAATGTAAAGACCAGACGGCGCTTTTTACCCAACATTCACCGCCATCGCTTTTGGGTGGAAAGTGAAAACCGTTGGGTTCGCTTACGTATCTCTGCCAAGGGTTTACGTATTATTGATAAAAAAGGCATCGATGCCGTTTTAGCCGATCTGCGTTCGCGCGGCGAAAAATTCTGAGGAGTTTGAATCATGGCAAAATCAGCAAGAGATAAAATCCGCATGGTATCTTCTGAAGGTACCGGTCATTTTTACACCACGGATAAAAACAAAAAGAATACTCCCGGAAAAATGGAGATGAAAAAGTACGATCCTGTCGTACGTAAACACGTGATGTACAAGGAAGCCAAGATCAAGTAAACGATCCAGGGCAATCTGTTTTTAAGAAACCCGCTCACAAGCGGGTTTTTTTATGCCGGAAAAAAGGTGAGAACAGATGAATGAAGATTAACCCGCCCGGAGAGCGGCCTCCTCGACCGCTGGGGAATGGTTAAGAGCCAGGCCAGGACATGAGGTAGAGGTTTGTCTGGATGACTGTCTTACAAGGCTCAGTCTCGCAGCTATTCAGGCTTTAACGTACTGCTACCAGTCGAAACCGGAATTGCGAATATCTTAACCAAGGGTAGAGACTCAATGGCCGTTGTGTGGCCCCAGGAGGACACTGAAAACGCCGAAGGTGTGTAACTGAATGTTGCATTATCCTTGTTGCTGAACTCCAGGACCGCGACACCACCAACATCGCGGGGAGTCGGTACACTATCCGGGTCGAATTCCCCGTAAATCATACCAACCGGAGACTCGAACTGTATCTCTACCCGATTGCCATCTGGAACTCCAGTACCCAGCATAAAAATCGGGTTCCCCTTATCGTCATAGGTATACCAGTAAACGGCAGCCATAGGCGAACCATCCTCCAGATAGCTGAATTCCATGGAAAAACCATGCCCACTCTGATCCGCGTTATACCAGGAACCAGAATAGTCGGGCCCGATGCCCTCTGTTGCCGGTGCTGCGGAACCACCCAGCTGGGTAAAACCGTTATCAGATATACGAATATAATCAATCAGCATTTCCGCCGGCATTGCCGCAGTAATTTGCCCCGGACTTAAAAGCCCCGTGTAATTGCCACCCACTGCCATGTTGAGAATAATGAAATGCGGCTGGTGAAACTCACTGCAATCAGCACAACTGTCAATCTGGATACGAAACGTCCATATCAGCTGCCCATCGATATAGGTTGTAATCTGGGTAGGCGTCCAGTCCATGCTGAAGACGTGGAAGTCATCATCAAGATCTGCAGATGTATCCTTAAAGCGGGAATAGCTCGACCATTGCCCCATGTTGTCCCAGTGCGCAGCTGATCCTACACGCCGGTTGATAACACCTGCAGAAATGGCCGTACCACTACCCATTTCCATGATGTCAATTTCACCACAATAGGGCCATCCAACCTGGCTGAAATTGTTTCCCAGGGTCCAGAAGGCCGGCCATAAGCCATCGGCCAGATCAGGAACCTTGATGCGTGCCTCGATGGTGCCGTATTTGAATGTGAGCTTGTCCTCTGTGCGAATTCTCGCCGAGGTAAAACCATTGTCATCCTTCTGAACCGCGATGACCAGGTTACCGTCTTCTATACGGACATTTTGAGGGGCGCTGGTATATTCCTGCAGTTCATTATTTCCCCAGCCACTGGCACCCCGGTCATAGGACCAGACCGCACTGTCTGGTGCTGATCCTGTATCGAATTCTTCACTCCAGATCACTTGCCCAAATGCGCTACTGACGGGGCTTATGATTAAACCGGCGAGTAACAGGTACTTGATGGGCAGAGATACCAGGCCGGAGAATAAACTCCGCTGGTCTGAGAGGGAATTTACTTTTGAATTAACCATTTCTTTCACTTGAACATATCCATAGTATTTAGCAGGGCCGTACCTTGGCCTTGCCATTTGAGTCACTGGTTTTTTTCGACTAAAACCCTGAAACCAAAGGCACTCCACCCTGCTCGAAAGCAAGGTGGATGTGCCTGGCCAGCCGCCTGTCGTTATTCAGGCGTACTGAAGTTTTTATCTGCAGGTATTCCGAATATCTTAACCAGCGGCAGGTCTACGATGGGTGTTGTATGACCCCATTCGGTTTCCGAAAATGCTGATGGCGTGTAGTTGAAAGTGGCATTATCGCGGTCACCAAACACGATGACTGCTGTGCCTCCGATATCAAAGGGCTGCGGGACCGGATTAAACTCACCATATATCATGCCAGTAGGTGATTCGAATGTTACCTCCACCCGGTTGCCTACCGGAATCCCGGTACCGAGCATGAAAATGGGGTTGCCCAAATCATCATAGGTGTACCAATAAATGGCTGCGAATGGAGATCCATCAGGCAGTACCCCGAACTCCATAGAAAACCCTTGCCCACTCTGGTCGGGGTTATACCAGGAACCGGAATGTGCCGGTCCAATGCCCATCACGTCCACTTCGATATTATCGTAAAGTGCAGCAGAGGTGCCCCACCCCTGGCCGAGGTTTTCGGCCAAGTCCGTGTAGAAACCAAATTGAAGTAGCTCACCAACCATATCTTCAGTGATAGTGAAATCAACCGCCTGGGATGCCATATTGGCATTCTCTGGTGTTGAGGAAACCGGCGGGTTCGTTTCTTCTTTCTCGAAGAGCACCGTGGTATAGCTACCGTCACTTGACTTCAGAACTTTCACAAACGCACCGGTAACTTCACCGTTTACGGGCGCACCGTAACGATCCTGTGCAACATCAAAAGAAAAGCTGAAAGTACCCGCACTCGCAACGTCCATTTCCTGGAAAACCAGAGTACGCTTACAGGTGGTTACACCGGGGTTGTAGTACTGGTCACCATATACCCTCAGCATATTGCTCAGTACGACCGGGTCTCCTTCCGTACTCGCCCAGGCCGGAACTTCCAAACCTGCACGGAAATACGAGTCCCCCCCGCCTACATCCGAACTCGCGGTCCAGTAGTTGCGGTTCTCCTGCTCGTAATCACTGGGATCGCCATCATCAAAGGGACCAAAGCCGGAAGTGGGTTCCCCGCTGCAGGTATCGTCTGCGAAAGTCTGGTTATACCAGGTCCAATCACCGCCGATCAGAACCTGATCTTTTACGCGGTTTTCAAAATCATCGGTGAACAACGGATCTGCTGCAGCCAGGTTACTGAAACCTCCCAACAGAAGAAACGCGCTGCACAACATCGTTAATTTACAAACTGAGTTACTCATACCATATTCCTTTGATTATATAAGATCGCGCTACTTGACTTTTCTGCGGGAGCGCAACTGAGACCCACCAAAATAAGCCAGTAATCCGGCTATACCGAAAAGTGCCCATGCAGGGATTGGTACACCTTCAAATTCGTAGGGTGGTGGTGGCTCTACTACTACGTCCGGGGTGAATTCCACATTGTCATAAAAACGGCCTGAGGGCAGATAATCAGACACAATGTTTGCGAATCCCCACTGAATAAGTTTTCCAGCGTCATCTGAAGTCAGGTTGATTGCGAGACCTTTTTTTCCTCCGGTTTGAGTCGAAACTTTCTTGAAAACAAACGTCTCATAAGGAGGGTCCGGATTAATTAATTTAATGAATCCATACGTTTGTACATCTTGGCCCAGTTGGTCCGTTACCTGGGTGTCGAACCGGAATGTGTACTGGCCGCCATCCGAGGCAGTAAGCAAACGCTCCTGATATACATTTGTTTCTACGCAATTGCCAACAGGGTGCTGGTCACTACCGTAGTCGCTGAATACGTTCAGTGCCTTACCCGTGTCTCCTTCGCCAATATTGGAAACATAGTACGGGCCGTTGCTATTTGGGGCAGGGTTGGGTCCATAGCCAAATATGTAACCATCACAGACTGGAAAGTTTGGATAGGCATTAAGAAACCAGGTCCAGCCCCCGCCAATAATACCGCCATCGGGAAGATTGTAGCTTTCAAAATCATCACTGAAATCAATCACTGCGAATGCCGGGCTACATACTAAGGTTGCCGCTAACAAAACCAGAATGTTTTTTACTAATCGTTTCATTTTAATTTTCCTACTAAGTTGACATGTCATCAGAAGTCATAACGAAATTTCATTCCATATGAACGAGGTGGTGCATAGCTTGATTTTATATATCCTGGACCATAATCAGCCCAGTTTCGCGTACGCTCATCAAAAGCGTTGTAAACATAGAGTTCCAGACCCCAACGGTTTTCCTCATTGATCAATCGTAAAGACGCGTTCACCGTTGCATATGCTTTCTGACCACTGTGAAAGGGCCCTTCATCAAAGTTGTTATCCTGGAAGAAAATCTCGTCCTGCCAGTGGATCGTGGCAACCGGACTCAGGCGTAGACCGTTGTCAAAATACCAGTTATGTTCAGCCGTAACGGTCGCCGACCACTTTGGTGACCAGGGCAGTTGATTGCCTTTGAAGTTGGTTGGACGGATGTTGGGAGCATTAGGATCGGAATTATCAACCTCTGGCGGGCACTCTGTAAGACCTAAAAGAGCGCGCTCAAAGCAGAACCACCCGTCACCGGCAGGCATATCTTTGATCTCGGCATCAAGATAGGCGATCCAGCCATACACGCGACCACCATCATAGGGATACCAGTCCACTTCAATTTCAACACCGCTAATGGTTGATTCGGCGATATTAGTGGTCAGGTTGGTTCCAATATCATTACCACTGTAAATGCTCTCACCCACGATGGCGAAAAATGTCCTCTGCATATCATCATACTGACTGTAAAAGACTGTACCCAGCAGATTCAGCTTGCCATCCGCCAAAGTCGATTTGAAACCCAGTTCATAGGTAGTCACGGTCTCTGGATCGTAATCGAAGGTTGTCCAGTTACCGCATTCACAGGTATCTACGTTGTCTCCGAAACCGCCGGCTTTGTAGCCTGTGGCCACATAACCGTAGAAAAACAGGTTATCTTTCGCGATGTAGTCGAATCCCAGTCTCCAGGTACCCTTGCCCCAATCGGCTTTATGACTGTTATCAGTGCCAGGAACCCGGCTTGTAAAATCAGCACCAAGTGTGCCGTCGTTAGGGCCTAGATCATCAGATTGGTAATATTCGCTCCAGAATGGGACATCGAAACCGTAAAAGGGGATTCCATCACCTACGAACGTCCAGCTTTCATACCAGAACGTATCATCCGGGTTTTCAGAATACAGGCCGGGGTTGGTCCAGTAGCCCGTGGTCGAGTGGGTTGAACCGTTCTTGTCCTCTTTCTCATCCCAGGTGTAACGATAACCGGCAGTCAGGTTGAGCCGGTCATTAACACTGTAATCAAACTGGGCAAACAGCGCCTGGGACTCAACCGTTCTTTTAGGTTGCACAAAGGCCTGGGCAAGCGGGCGGATGAAAGCACAACAAAACGGCAACTCAACATTGAATTTGATTTCATTATCTTCTTTCAGATAGAAGTAACCAGCCAGCCACTGCAGGTCTGAGTCTGTTTCAGACTTGAAAATGATTTCGTGAACTGTCGATTTGTAATGTGAATACTCGGTTTCCAGGGCGAGGTCTTCAAATGGCTGCATTGCCACCGGATCAAAGCCACGGTCAATGAATGCCTGTGGATCACGAATCAAAACGCCATTGACGCCGCCAAATATGGTGCCTTCAATGGCGATACCATATCCAGGGTGATCTGGATCAGTGAACGCGCCCGCATCCTGATCGAATAATTGTGTCCGGTCCTGCGTCGAATGCGCAAAGCGATACTCCGCAGAAACAGAATCTGTCATGTCCCATACGAACTCGGACCGAATGGTCTTGATTGACATGTCCAATTCACCAGGTGTATTGATTTTTACGTCAAACTCGTCGTGATCGCACTCAAAAAAAGTGCCTTTTGCTTTCTGGCAGTCTTTCAGGAAAGGCACACCCGGGCTTTTATCCTTGAAATACTCATAGGTCACCAACCAGTCAATATCATCCGTTGGGGTCCAACGCATGCTTAAACGGCCCGCCCAGCGATCAATGCTGCCGTAGGCGCGGGAATCTTTCTGGTGATGGTTTCTGCGCTGGTCCGTGTTGGGTATACCATCGGCCGGAACATCATTTGGCCCATCGGTATTCCCATCGAGGTCGACATCCCAATCGAGATCATACTCATCCATTTCCTGGTTGAGATAGGTGTCCGCTTTTTGTGCCATGAAGGATGCACGAAACGCGAGATTCTCGGTGGCCGGAATATTTAACCAGCCACGAAATGCGCGGTTTGAATTATTACCTGCTTCGATCTCAGCAGAACCGGCGATCTCTTCAAACTGGGGTCTTGCGTTGATGATGTTAATGGTTCCCGCCGTTGAGTTGCGTCCAAACAAGGTTCCCTGTGGTCCGCGAAGAATGTCGATGCGTTCCACATCGAATAACAAAGCCAGCCCACCCTGTGGCCGCGGAGAATAGATGCCGTCGAAGTGAATACCAACCGTGGGATCACCCAGTTCGGTGAAATTATTTGATGTAATACCACGGATAGCAATCGATACGCCGGAATCAGATGGCGAAAGACCGACTTGCATATTAGGCACCAGGTTGCCGACATTGAGAATATTATTGACGCCTTCCCGGGCGAGGGCATCGGCGGTAAGCGCCGAAACTGCCAGTGGTGTTTCCATCAGGTTGGTGTCGCGCCTGACAGCAGTTACAACGACTTCTTCAAGAATTAACTCTTCCGCCCAGGAACCCGAACTGATGGTTGCGAATACTAAAAAGGTGAGTATTACCCGGCGAAATGTTGGTTTGAACATGTTGTCTCTCTCATATTTCCCCCAACTAACTTCTTGGCGGATAGTCTTATCACCAATAGTCCGTCATTTTACTGAGGTCTAGTTTGTAAACAATGTGAAAGCGGTGAGTTGGACCAGCGATGAGATCAAATGGACAAAGATAACCAGCCCGGTAATATATGGGCCTTCAGGCACTCTGACAAGACAGTGTTTTGATCATGTCAATTGCATCACACTGACGAAATGAAGGCAAAAATCAGGGCCGGTTCATTGAAGCAAGAAATGTTTTTATTGCACCACGATACTTACGACTCACCTTGATCCGCTCACCATTATCAACCCGCAGATAGTACTCTCCCTTGGTATGCGGGATAACTTCCTCAATACAGTTCAGGTTAACAATGGTGGAGCGATGCACCTGCTTGAATGCGGTATCGTCAAGGTCATTGAGTAGTTGTTTCATTGTACAGCGCATGATGTGCGTCTCACCCTCTGCATGAACACACATATAGTCCCCTGCGGCATCAACCCAGGCAATGGTGTCAACCTTAACCAACTTGATAGTGTCACGATCCTTGATAGTGATTTTCCGCACTGGTTCCACAGATGCTGTACTAAGCCCGGGATCACCCTGCACCTGTTCGTGTTCAGTGACGTTCGTTGTGATTGAATCAATGGCACCAAGTAATGAGGCTTTATTTTCGCCCAGGTACTGCTCCTCATGAAAACGGGCCATGGCCCGCTTCACTGCGAGTTGCAAACGCTGTTCATCCAGTGGTTTGACGATGTAATCAACAGCGTGCACATCAAATGCATCCAGGGCATAACGCTCAAACGCCGTGCAAAAAATCACCATTGGCAACAATTCCGGCTGGATTTTTTTAATGACATCAAAACCATTCAAACCAGGCATGCTGATATCGAGAAACATCAGATCAGGTTCCAGTTCCATCACCGTTGTCACCGCTTCACGTCCATTGCTGCATTCAGCGAGAACCTCTATTTCAGGCAGGCCTTCAAGACAAGACAATATCAACTTGCGTGACATCGATTCATCATCTACAACAATGGTCTTTAACTTATCCATAGGCTTCTATACTGGATCGTAGGGGATATGGATGTTGATCTTCAGGCCTCCCGAAGGGCGCAGTTTGATATCAAACGTATAGGCATCATTATAAAGCGTCTTCAAACGTTCCAGCGTATTGTGCAGCCCTACTCGTCTACCCGTGCCTGGTTTTGGCCGGTTATTCGCCATACCGGGACCTGTATCTGCCAGTTCGATTTGTAGCTCATCATCCTGTACGTTTGCCCGGAGACTGATAGTGCCGCCGTCCTCATTGGCCGCTATCGCATACTTGATTGAATTTTCAGCCAGGGGTTGCAACAACAGGCTTGGCACCAGGGCCCGGGCGGCCTGCTCGTCGATATCAAACTGCAGTGTCAGCCGTTCGCTAAAGCGTGTTTGCTCTATTTCCAGGTACAACATTAAGGCTTCAACTTCCTGCTCCAGGGAGATTTTCAATGCCGGATCATTATCCAGCGAGTAGCGCAAAAAATGACCCAGCTGTGTAATCATCCGATGCGCTTTTTCGTTTTCCTTGAACTTCACCAGGGCACTGATGGTATTGAGTGTATTAAATAAAAAATGAGGGTTTAACTGGTATTGCAACATGCCCAGTTGTGCGTTTTTTGCATCAGCTTCAGCATTCAGTCTTTTTAATTGTTCTTCCTTGACGGCAACAGCTGCATCCTTTCTTTTTCCGTACTCAAGTTCAGCTTGATAATAAAACTTATTGCCGTAATAAAGTGCTACCCAGCATAAATAGACCAGGAAAGAGGAGAAATACCAACCACCAAAATCCGCCCATATACCCCCCGACCCGGTAATTAGAGTAAATGTATAAATGCGCAACATCGTCCAAAGCAAAGACAACACGATGACAGCCAACAGGCTCCAGCCAATACGCGCCAACATTGAGCGTTCCCAAACAGCCAGGCAAACCCGGTGCAATGGAATGGACAGCAACATACCCAGAAGGGACTGCACGATGGTGTGGGAGACATGGGTCCAGGTCGCCGTTGCGTACCACAGCGTCAGGCTGAAAAAGGTCACCATGCCGAGCCCTCCCCAGCCGATAAACTGCATCAACCAGAACTGGTAGGTGCGATTGTTGTAGATAGCAGTTACAACTGCCCCAAACAGATTCGAAAATCGGTTGATCAATTCCCTGTCATTCCTCTTAACTGGCTGTTATGTATAAACGGGATTACCATTATTTCCCACCAAATTCCCTGTTGTCGTGTTTCTGGTCCAACCTGACGCAAACACACATCACAAGCTATCGACCGCCGATACACTTAGGTCTCAATACATAAGTATGCCTACAAATGACTGTACAGTCTTGAGTACGGACGATTTGATGCTATGAATGGTTCATTTCTAAAAGACAAAAATATCTGCCAGAGAGCGGAGGCTTTGCTGTCTGAAATGAACCTGGATCAGAAAATCGGGCAGATGACCCAGCCCGAGCGTACGACCCTCACCCCGGAAGATGTCACGCAGTATCACCTTGGCGCTGTTCTGAGTGGTGCCGGATCAAGCCCCGGCAGCAACCTGCCCCAAGACTGGGTGAATATGAATGACACTTTTTGGGCTGCGTCGATGGTGCAAGATGCTCAACATATGGCCATCCCCCTCATTTATGGCGTAGATGCCACTCACGGAAACTGTAACGTTCAGGGCGCAACCCTGTTTCCACATAACATTGGGTTTGGCGCAGCCAATGACCCGGATCTGATTAAGCGTGCCGCGACGGTCACTGCACGGGAGCTTCTCGCTACAGGCGTTGAGTGGGGGTTTGCACCAATGCTTGCCGTTGCAAACAATATTCATTGGGGCCGGACATACGAAAGCTATTCAGAAGACCCTGCCATCGTCGCATCCTTC
>Ga0224504_10000458_pt1 | contig 18304 bp, 19 predicted proteins | sample SF_Oct11_sed_USG_3_FD_170160 | JGI IMG/M metagenome (GOLD analysis project Ga0224504, IMG submission 170160) | Sediment microbial communities from San Francisco Bay, California, United States - SF_Oct11_sed_USGS_24 | ecosystem: Environmental > Aquatic > Marine > Sediment | place: USA... | reverse complement strand
GACGCGGGGCAGCAGGGTTAGCGGCCTCCTCCTAGGGCTCCTCCCGATCCTCGTCCTGCTCCTCCTTCCGCCGGTCCTTGCGCTTGGCCTTTTCGACCAGGCCCTCGTATTTGGCAGCCGGGAGGTGGGAGTGGATCTCGCCGACGGTGTCCATGGTGACCGCGACGACGATCAAGAGGCTGGTGCCGCCGAAGGTGAAGGGCACGGCGAAGTCCGAGATCAGGATCTCGGGCAGCAGGCAGATCAAAGCCAGATAGGAATTCCAGGGACAGTGTATTTATCTCTAGGAATTCCAGGGACAGTGTATTTATCTCTCGAATTCCGAATAGTGGAATTCCTGGGATGGTGTATCTATCTTCACCCGCCTGAGATTTCCAATTCGGCGAGAAAAGTATACTGTCCCGGGAACTCCGGGAACTCGTCCCGGGAACTCCGCGTGGTGGCGAGATGGCAACGGCTCTAAGCTCATGCACACGATGATCGGCGCGCTCGTGCCGACATTCTTGGTACGATACTTCTTCCTGCTGGCGTTCCGAAGACTTTCAAGGCCGGTATGGCAACCGGTTGCGGCAAACAGCGCGAGTTGGGTTGTCTGCGCGACGATAGCGGTTTTCGGATTTACCGACGGCAGTCCACCGATGCTCGTTGGTGGCGCCATCATATATGGCGTACCGCAGTTGCTGTGGCTTACGGTCGATCTCGCGTGGCGGCAGATTCGGCCGGAAAAATCACACGGTCGACAAGGACACTGAAACGGAGTCAGCCATGCGTTGTTGCGTTATTGGCGACCTCGCTGAGACTCCCGGGGATAGTGCGACTGCCTCGCTCGACGGGAAGTTCCGATGGTGAGGTGACCATTCGATCACAGGGTTTCGCCGCTTCCATAGGGCAAGACGCTCGTTCCTACGGCCCCTCCCCGTCCTCTCCCTCTTCATCTTTCCGCCGGTCCTTGAGCTTGGCCTTCTTGACCAGGCCCTCGTACTGGCTTGCCAGAAGGTGGGAGTGGATCTGGCCGACGGTGTCCATGGTGACCGAGACGACGATCAGCAGGCTGGTGCCGCCGAATTAGAAGGGCACGGCGAAGTTCGAGATCAGGATCTCGGGCAGCAGGCAGACTAGGGCGAGGTAGGCGGCGCCCACCGTGGTCAGGCGGGTCAGCACGCGGCTCAGGTAGTCCTTCGTGTCCCTGCCCGGCCGGCACAACCGATTCGCCGCCTTCCCTGTTCTCGGCGCAGTCCGTCAAGTTGCGTCAATTTGCAGCCAGCTGTGGCAAGCGTGTGGCAACTCGATATTGCGCCTGGAAGAGTCTTGCTACCCCCACTACATCACACCCAAGGGCAGAAAGCAGCGTCGGCGAAGCCCATAGGTCCCGCAGAGGACCGACAAGAGGAGAGGGAGCGCGCATGGTACCGAATGTCCGGCGACGGCCCGGGTCACGGGTTCTGGCCGCGGCGCCGCTGTTGGTCCTGGCGCTCTTGCTGCTGGCGCTGGCCGCCTGCGAGAGCCGGCCGCCGCTGGGTCCCGAGGCGGCGCTGATCGCCGAGGGCCGCGAGATCTTCTTCAACGAGACCTTCGAGGGCAACGGCCGGACCTGCGGAACCTGCCACCGGGCCGAGGACAACTTCGGCCTCTCGCCGGCCTTCATCGCCACGCTGCCGCCCGACGACGCGCTGTTCGTCGCCGAGACCAACCCGGATCTGGCCGAGAACTTCGAGAACCCGCGCCTGATGCGCGCCTTCGCGCTGATCCTCGAGAACCAGGACGGCTTCGACGACCTGGCGAACAACTTCAACATGCGCGGCGTACCCCACACCCTGGCGCTCGGCACCTCGGTCGACAGCGCGGCCGGCCCGCGCACCGGCTGGTCGGGCGACGGCGCGCCGGGCGACGGCTCGCTGCGCGCCTTCGCCACCGGCGCGGTGATCCAGCACTTCCCCCTGACCACCAACCGGATCCCCGGCGTCGACTTCCGCCTGCCGAGCGACGCGGAGCTGGACGCGCTGGAGGCCTTCCAGCTCTCGCTCGGGCGCCAGGAGGAGCTGGCGCTGCCGTTGGCGCTCGAGGGCGTGGTCGCGGCGCGCGGCCAGGAGATCTTCCTCGACAACACCCTGGGCAAGTGCAACGCCTGCCACGCCAACGCCGGGGCCAACGGCGACCCGAACATCTTCGGCCCCGGGGCCGGCAACCTCAACTTCGACACCGGCGTCGAGGCCCTGCCCGACCAACCGGCCGACCTGACCGGCGAGCCGGTGCCGCCGGACGACGGCTTCGGCACGCCGGGCGACGGCACCTTCAACACGCCGGTGCTGGTCGAGGCCGCCGACACCGGGCCGTTCTTCCACAACAACTCGGTCGAGACCATCGAGGGCGCGGTCGCCTTCTATAACGGCGATGCTTTCAACAGCTCGCCGGCCGGCGCGCTGCTGGTCGGCGCGACCGGCAGCGGCATCAACCTCGACGGCACCCAGGTGGTCGCCGTGGCCGCCTTCCTGCGCGTCCTCAACGCACTTGAGAACATCCGCGCCGCGACTGCGCTGCTCGAGCAGAGCAAGGACGAGCGGCACGGACTCGGCCGCGAGACGCTCGAGCTCGCCGTCGCCGAGACCGAGGACGCGATCCAGGTGCTTGCCGGCGGCGGCCTGCACCCCCAAGCCGCGATCCATCTGGAGGAGGCCAGGCGTCTGACCCGCAAGGCGGCGCGCAGCTTCTTCCAGCGCGGCCGCCTGACCCGGCAGGCCATCGAGGAACAGGAGAAGGCGCGTGATGAGCTGGTCGAATAGCCGCGGCCGCGGCCGGTCCGCGGACAAGGAAAGAAGCACCGCCCTGCGCAGCAGCCTGATCGTCCTCGCCGCCGCGGCCGCCCTGCTGTGGGGCCCGGCCGCGGTCGAGGGCCAGATGATGACCGAGCAGTTCATCCCGATCGGACAGTCGCCGGGCCTGTCCTCGACGCACACGGACATCGGCGAGATCGAGACCGTCGACCCCGCGGCGCGCCGCATCACCCTGGGCGGGCGCAGCATCGCGGTGACCGCGCGCACCCGCATCTGGCTGGACCGCAGCGCCCTGCGCCAGGCGAACGTCACCGGCGGCTTCGCCGACCTCCGCCAAGGCCGCCGGGCCGAGGTCAAGTACGAGGACGCGGCGCGCCGGGTCAGCGCCGAGTGGATCAAGGTGGCGCCGGAGCCCGGGGGTTGATGCCGGATCGGACGTCTGTCCGGTCAAGGCTCGCGGGCAGACCTCGTTCACAAAGCACCGAAGGGCGCGATTGCACCCCAATAACCCTCTCCCCCCGGGAGAGGGCAGGGTGAGGGCGCGTTGGTTTGTGCGGTCACCCAAACGCACCGGCATCCGGTGGAGCAATACTGAACCCACTCGCCCTCACTCTCCCACGCGGCCAAGGCCGCGCGGGCCCCACCCTCTCCCGGTGGGAGAGGGTGGGCCGTGGCGCCGCGGGCTGAGAGGGTGGACCGTGGCGCCGGTGGCGGCGCTGGCTGAGAGGACCAGCTTCGCTGACCCAAGGCAGGTCTCAACCGGACGCGACACTGCGCGCCGAAGCCATCGCCGGCCTTTCCTCCCCGCGAATCCGTGCTAGCCTTTGGAAGGTTGTAAGCGTTGGCCTGACGGCGCGGCCCGCGCCGCGACCGGCGCCATTCGCAAGGGAGGGGACCCATGAGACTTCTTTCGGTACTGACCGCGCTCGCGCTCGGCGCCTTCGCGGCCACGGCGGCACTGGCCATCGACATCCAGGAGGACTTCGACCCGCTCGGCCCGACGGTGCACAAGCTGGAACTGGCGAACGGCAAGACCATCGCCTACATCGACGACGGCGATCCCCAGGGCATCCCCGTCGTCTTCGCCGGCGGCTCCGGGACCAGCGTCAGGGTCTTCGGCATCACCGAGTTCCTGCGCACCCTGCGCGGGCAGCTTGGCCTGCGGGTCATCTCGGTCGAGCGCGACGGCTTCGGCGAGACCGCCTTCACGCCGGGCTGGGGTTACGCCGACTACGCCGCCGAGGTCGAGGCCCTGCTCGACCACCTGGGCGTCGACCGCTTCGTCGCCGCCGCGATCTCGGGCGGCGGGCCTTATCTGACCGAGGTGGTCGCGCGCCTGCCCGAGCGGGTGCGCTCGGTGCACCTGATCTCCGCCTACTCGCAGTTCGACCCGGACGACCCGTCCTTCGGCCCGCTCTGCGCCCTGCCGCTGCCCGATCTCAACGACGTCGCCGCCTTCTTCGCCGCCAACCCGAACATCTGGTTCGCCTTCGCCCCGGACAGTCCGGTGCAGATCATCCCCGGCTTCCAGGACTCCGCCTTCGAGGACGCGGCGCGCACCTTCTTCGTCGCCGGCCAGCTGGGCGACCCGGCGCCGCTGACGGCCGAGCTGCGCCGCTACTGCGAGGATCCGGTGGCCGACGTCTCGGCGCTCCAGGCCCCGGCCTTCATCTACCAGGGCACCGCCGACACCTCCGTCGATCCCCTGCACGCGGCCTTCTGGGAGGCCCACTATCCCAACGTCGCCAAGGTGCGGATCTACGAGGGCGAGGGCCACGACATCCAGTACCGGCACTGGGACCAGATCCTGGTCGACATGGCGGGCCTGAGCGACCGCACCGTGCTGTGCAACGGCGCGCAGTCGCTGCTGCTCCCCGAGGGAACGGCCGAGCGCCTGCTGGCCCAGGGCGCCACACCCGGCATCTGCGCCTGGCAGGCGTTGCCCTAGGGGGGCGGGGCGGGCGGCGGTCGTCAGCGCCGCCGCGCGGCCTTGAAAGGATTGATCAGAGGCACGCCCAGGGTCTTGAAGTCGGCGACGTTTCGGGTGACTACGGTCAGGCCGTGCACCCGCGCCGTCGCCGCGATCATGGCGTCCTCAACCAGTGTCTCCGATCGTCGGTGCTTCAATCGCGCCCACTCCCGGAACGCCGCGCCGTCCATCGGCAAGACGCTGTATGTTCCCATGACCTGATCGAGCCACAGCTCCAAGGCCTGGGCCTTGGGTTGGTCCTGCTCACGCGTGATCTCGATGCCGGCTTGGATCTCGCCGATCGTGACAGCAGACAGAAGAACGGTGTCTGCCGGGACATCGGCGATCCATTTCACGACCGCGCCGTGCGGCTTGGGACGGCGGAGCTCCGAGACGACGTTGGTGTCGACGAGATACACGGCCCTAGTCGAGCGCCGGCACCTTGCGGTGGCGCTGCGCGCGGCGCGGCGGCGTCAGGTCTTCGGTCCGCGGCTCGGCCGTGAGAAGCAGATCCTTGAGGTTCGGCCGCGCCCGCCGCTCCAGGCTCCGCCATTGCTCGATCGGCACAAGCACCGCGGTTTCCACGCCGCGCCGGGTCACGACCTGGGGGCCTTCCGTCAAGCTCGCGTCCAGGAACTCGCTGAACCGGGCCTTGGCATCCTGCACTTGCCATTTGCCCATAAGAGATCTCCTCATTTGATCGTTCTGACTAGATATATGACTAGTCATTCAATGTTTCAAGGGAGCTGTGCGCTCCGATGCCACGTGGCGCCGGGCTGACGTCTACGTAATGCTGGCGACGCTTCTTAAGTACAGGGCGGGCGTAGTTGGGCTCAAGGCGTGCGAGATCGCCCACAGCACGGCAGAATTGTGGCGCACAACGCCAGCCGAGCTTTGTGATGATCGAAAGGAAACCGTCGGTCCTCGAATCGGCGAAATCGATCAGGAGAATGTCGCCAGATAGTCAGCCAACAGCAAGAGGCCCACGATCGCCGAAACCAGAACGATCACCGCCGGCCACGAAACGCCTCCTTTTCGGCGGATCCGTTCCAAGTCGTGCTCGTCTGAGCCCTGCCCTGACCGCACCCGCCGGATCATCCGGCACGCATAGAGGAAGTACCAGTAATTCGCGTAGCACCCAAGTATGACCATGTACAACACCGCTGTCGGGAGAGTCATTACCTGCCCCAGGTCGCGCCAGCCGAGCCAATACTCCAGAACAAGGATTTCGGCGGTGCCTTGCAGGACAACCACGCCTAGATAGGCGAGAAGCAACAGGTAGAACTTGCGGTAGACCATCCAGAACGGGCCGAAAATCCCGGCCAGCCCGTTGACGGCGATCTTCGATTTTCGTCCGTAGTCGATCGAACGCCATTTGTCGAGGTAGCCCTCTGCGTTCGGCCCGATGAAGGCTCGCAGTTCCTCCTCGTTGATGTTGCCTGGCAAGCCGGCCACGAGTGTTCACGCCTACCCCACCGGCCGTCCCGTGATCGGGTACTTGGGATCGCTGTAACCGGGCGTCGAGGGGTGGCCGGGCGGGACCAGGGCGTCGAGGAAGGCCTCGTCCTCGGCGCTCCAGTCGTGCTCCAGCGCGCCCAGGTTCTCGGACCACTGCTCGACCGTGCGCGGGCCGGCGATGGGGGCGGTCACGAGCGGATTCGCGAGCACCCAGTTGAGCGCCCACTGGCCCGGGGTCATGCCGCGCACCTCCGCGCGCTCCTTGACCTTCCGGGCGATCTCGAGCGATTCGGGGCGGAACTCGGTCTCCATCATGCGCTCGTCCTGGCGTCCGGCGCGGGTTTCGTCCGACGGCTCGGCGCCCGGCGCGTATTTGCCGGTCAGGACGCCGCGGGCCAACGGGCTGTAGGGCGCTACGCCGATGCCGTGGTGGCCGCAGGCCGGCAGGACCTCGACCTCGGGCTGGCGGTTCATGGCGTTGTAGTAGGGCTGGCAGACGACGGGGCCGGCGATGCCCAGGGCGCTCGCCAGTTGGACGATCTCGGCGATGCGCCAGCCGCGGTAGTTCGAGACCCCGAAGAAGCGCGCCTTGCCGGCCGCGATGATGTCGCCGATCGCCGAGAGCGTCTCCTCAAGCGGCGTCTCGGCGTCGTCCTTGTGCAGGTAGTAGATGTCGAGGTAGTCGGTGCCGAGACGACGCAGGCTGTCGTCGATCGCCGTCATCAGCCACTTGCGGCCGAGCCCGCCCTGGTTCGGCCCCTTGCCCATGGCGTTGCCGGCCTTCGACGCCAGCACCCAGGCCTCGCGGTCGGCCTTGATCAGGCGCCCGACCATCTCCTCGCAGGCGCCCCTGGAGTAGACGTCGGCGGTGTCGATGAAGTTGACCCCGGCCTCGCGCGCCAGATCGACGATGCGCGCCGCCTCGGCCTCCTCGGTCCGGCCCGCGAACATCATGGTGCCGAGGCAGATCGGCGAGACCTTGAGGCCGCTCGCTCCCAGAGTGCGGTAGTCCATTTTCAGCCCCTCTCGATATCGCCGTGCCGCGCCAGCAATAGGATGATGACACCACAGAACCGCCGAGGACACAGAGAAAACGACGGTTTGTTACCACCAAGACACGAAGGCACGAAGAAGGTTCTTTCGCGCGCGCTGCGCGCAAACCAAAACCTTTGTGTCTTTGTGCCTTGGTGGTGAAACTGAGTTGGTTTTCCGCGGCTCTGTGGTGATACCTATGAGTTGCTCGCGGCCTGCCCGCCTTTCCGCTGTTCCGCCAGCAGCGCCTCCTTGACGGTCTCGCACTTGTTCTTGAGGTGGTCCTCGAGGATCGCGCCCAGGCGCGTACCGTCGCGCGCCTCCAGCGCCGCGAGGATCGCCTCGTGCTCCTCGACCGCCCGGGCCCAGCGCCGGGCCGACATGTTGGCCAGATAGCGCGCACGGCGGATACGCCCGGCCAGGCCCTGGTAGAGCGCGGCCAGGGTCGCGTTGCCGGCGGCCTCGAGGATCTTCTCGTGGATCTGCTGGTTGAGGCGGAAGTAGGCCGCCAGCTCGCCCCTCTTGTGGTGCAGTACCATCTGGTAGTGCAGCGCCCGGACCTCCGCCAGGCCCTCCTCGGTGATGCGGCTGGCCGCCAGCTCGCCGGCCAGGGCCTCGAGCGCGCCCATGACCGGGAACATCTCCTCGACGTCGGCCACAGTCAGCGCCGCGACCCGGGCGCCGCGGTTGGGCGCGAGCTGCACCAGGCCGTCGGCGGCCAGCACCTTGAGCGCCTCCCTGAGCGGCGTGCGCGAGACCTGGAAGCGCTGGCACAGCTCGCGCTCGGGCACCCGGGCGCCGGGCGAAAGCTCACCCTCGATGATCAGGTCGCGCAGCCGGGCAACCAGCCGATCGTGCAGCGCGCCCCGCGCGACCGGCTCGGGAAATGGGGTCAGACCCCTTTTTTCTGCGGACTCGGTGTCCATAGCGTCCTCCTCAGTCTCGACCGGCGAAAAGGGGTCTGACCCCAATTTCCGGGTCCTCGGCGAGCGCGGCGGCGAGCACGCGGGCGACATGGACGGCCTTGCGGCCGGCGCCGTCCAGGATCTGCTGGCGGCAGCTCGTGCCGTCGGCCACCACCAGCACGTCCTTCCCCGCCGCGCGCACGGCCGGCAGCAGCGACTCCTCGCCCATCCTCATCGAGATGTCGTAGGTCTCGGCGCCGTAGCCGAAGGCGCCGGCCATGCCGCAGCACGACGAGGCCACGGTCTCGACCGCCAGCTCCGGCACCAAGCCCAGCACCTTTTCCACGCTGCCCATGACGCCGAAGGCCTTCTGGTGGCAATGGCCGTGCAGCAGGGCGCGCGCCCGGCCGAGCGGCCGCAGCGGCAGGTCGAGCCGCCCGATCTCGGCCTGGGCGGCCAGGAACTCCTCGAGCAGGACCGCGGAGGCGGCCAGCGCCTCGGCCCCGGCGCCCGGCAGCATTGCGAGGAATTCGTCGCGCAGGGTCAGCAGGCAGGACGGCTCCAGCCCGAGCACGGGCAGGCCGCGCGCGACGAAGGGCCGCAAGGCCTCCAGCGTGCGCCGGGCCTCGGCCCGCGCCTCGTCGACCAGGCCGGCGGCCAGGAAGGTTCGCCCGCAGCAGAGCGGCCGGCCGCCGTCCGCGGGCCGCGGCAGGTGCACCCGATAGCCACCGGCGTCCAGCACGGTGAGCGCCGCCTCGAGGGTCTCCGGCTCGAAAGTGGTGTTGAAGGTGTCGGCCAGCAGGACGACCTCGCGGCCGCCCTCCGGTCCCACCGCCACCGGCGCCTGGAAAGGGTCGCGCCGCCAGGCCGGCAGGCCGCGCTTCGCGCTGATGCCCAGGGCCTTCTCGCCCAGCCAGGCCAATCCCGGCAGTCGGTTGCGCAGGTTGAGCAGCGGGGCCAGCCGCGCGGCCCTGGGGGCATAGCGCGGCAGATAGGCGACCAGGCGGTCGCGCAGCGAGAGGCCGTGGCGCTTGCCATAATGATAGAGGAACTCGGTCTTCATGCGCGCCATGTCGACGCCAGTCGGGCACTCGCGCTTGCAGCCCTTGCAGCCGACGCAGAGCTTCATGGTCTCGGCCATGGCCCCGGAGGTCAGCGCCTCGGGGCCGAGCTGCCCCGAGAGCGCGAGCCGGAGCGCATTCGCCCGCCCGCGCGTCAGGTGCTGCTCGTCGCGGGTCACCCGGTAGGAGGGGCACATGACGTTGGCATCGAACTTCCGGCAGGCGCCGTTGTTGTTGCACATCTCGACGGCGCCGGCGAAACCGCCCCAGTCCGACCAGTCGAACGCGGTCTCCGGCGCCTCGCTCCGGTAGCCCGGCTTGAAGCGGAACAGCGAGCGGTCGTCCATCCTGGACGGCCGGACGATCTTGCCCGGGTTGAACAGACCCCCGGGGTCGAAGCTGTCCTTGACCGCCTCGAAGGCCTCGACCATGCGCGGGCCGAACATGGCCTCGTGGAACTCGGAGCGGACCAGGCCGTCGCCGTGCTCGCCCGAGTGCGAGCCCTTGTAGTCGCGCACCATGGCGAAGGCCTCCTCGGCGATCGCGCGCATCTTCTTGGCGTCGGCCTCGAGCTTGAGGTTGAGCACCGGCCGCACGTGCAGACAGCCGACCGAGGCGTGGGCGTACCAGGTGCCCGTCGTGCCGTGCTTCTCGAAGACGCGCGTGAGGCGCTCCGTGTAGTCGGCCAGGTCCTCGAGCGCCACGGCGCAGTCCTCGATGAAGGAGATCGGTTTGCCGTCGCCCTTCATGGACATCATGATGTTGAGGCCGGCCTTGCGCACCTCCCAGATCGCCTTCTGGAAGGCGGGATCGACCGCCTCGACCACGGCTCCGGGCAGGCCCAGCTCGCCCATCAGTTCGCCGAGGCGCTTCAGGCCCGCGAGCTGCAGGCCGCGGTCTTCGCCGGCAAACTCGACCAGGAGCAACGCCTCGGGCTCGCCCTCGACGAAGGCGTCGACCGTGCGGCGATAGAGCGGGATGTCGCGCGACAGCTCGATCATGGTGCGGTCGACCAGCTCGACCGCCGTGGGGCCGAGCGCGACGATGTGCCGCGCCGAGTCCATGGCCTGGTAGAAGCTGGGGAAGTGGCAGACGCCCAGCACCTTGTGCGCCGGGACCGGCTGCAGGTCCAGCTCGATGGCGGTGGAGAAGGCCAGCGTGCCCTCGGAGCCGACCAGCAGGTGGCCCAAGTTGGGCGGCGCGTTGCCCGCCAGCGCGTCGATGTTGTAGCCGCCGACCCGGCGCATCACCTTCGGAAAGCGCGCCGCGATCTCGCCCGCCTCGCGCTGGCCGAGCGCGAGCAAGGCCTCGGTCAGCTGGCGTTGCCGCGCCGGCATTTCGGCGCCGTTGCCGTTGGCGATCTGGCCGAAGCGGAACCCCTGGCCGTCGGCCAGCACCGCGTGGATCGCGGCCACGTTGTCGCGCATCGTGCCGTAGGCGAGCGAGCGGGCGCCGCAGGAGTTGTTGCCGGCCATGCCGCCGATCGTCGCCCGGCTCGCGGTCGAGACGTCGACCGGGAACATCAGGCCGTGCGGCTGCAGGACGGCGTTCAGGCAGTCGAGCACCAGCCCCGGCTGGACCGTGACGCGCCGGGCGCCGGGGTCGAAGGCCGTGACCGCGTCCAGATGCTTGGAGACGTCGACCACGAGCGCCTCGGCCACGGTCTGGCCGCACTGCGAGGTGCCGCCGCCGCGCGGCAGCACGGGAATCTGCTCCTCGGCCGCGATCTGGATGGTGCGGACCACGTCCTGGTCCGAGCGCGGCACGACGACGCCGAGCGGCTCGATTTGGTAGACCGAGGCGTCGGTGCTGTAGCGGCCGCGGCTGAAAGCGTCGAACAGCACCTCGCCCTCGAGCTCGCGCCGCAGACGGGCGGCGAGCGCAGAGTCGCCGATGCGCGAACCGGCCGAGGGCCGGCCGGCGGGACTGGCAGTGGGACGGGCGGTGGGACGGGCGGTCGCCGCAGAGGTCATTGCCAACCGTGGTGGTCATTGGTTAATTCCCACCGAGCCTAGCATTTTGCATGCAAAACAAAAAGCGCCGGGTAGCCGATTCCACGGAATTTTCCAATAATTTGATTTAAATACGAATTTTTCACAATCTTGAAACCATACACTCGTTGATCAGCCGAGAATTGTATGCATAATTCCCAATACGTGTTTAACCTCTTGTTAACCACACCCGCAGGCATACGAAGAGGCCGGCCATGACCCACCGCAGCGGACGCCACTTCCTGCAGATTCCGGGGCCGACCAACGTGCCCGAGCGCATCCTGCGGGCCATGGATTTCCCGACGATCGACCACCGCGGCCCGGCCTTCGGCGCCATGGCGCGCGAGGTGCTGCACGGCCTGAAAGGCATCTTCCGGACCGACGGCCCGGTGGTGATCTATCCGGCCTCGGGCACCGGCGCCTGGGAGGCCGCGCTGGTCAACACCCTGTCGCAAGGCGACCGGGTGTTGATGTTCGAGACCGGGCACTTCGCCACGCTGTGGCGGCAGCTCGCCGAGCGGCTCGGCCTCGAGGTCGAGTTCGTGCCCGGCGATTGGCGGCGGGGCGTCGACCCCGGGGCGCTCGAGGCCAGGCTCGCCGAGGATCGCGACCATACGATCAAGGCGGTCTGCGCCGTGCACAACGAGACCTCGACCGGCGTGACCTCGCGCATCGCCGAGCTGCGCGAGGCTATCGACCGCAGCGGCCACCCGGCGCTGTTCTTCGTCGACACGATCTCGTCGCTCGCCTCGATCGACTACCGGCACGACGAGTGGGGCGTCGACGTCACCGTGGCCGGCTCGCAGAAGGGCCTGATGCTGCCGCCGGGGCTCAGCTTCAACGCGATCAGCACCAAGGCGCAGGCGGCTGCCGAGTCGGCGCGCCTGCCGAAGAGCTACTGGGGCTGGCAGGAGATGCTGACGGCCAACGCCAAGGGCTTCTTCCCTTACACGCCGGCCACCAACCTGCTCTATGGCCTCGGCGAGTCCATCGCCATGCTGAACGAGGAGGGGCTGGACAAGGTCTTCGCCCGCCATGCGCGCCTTGCCGAAGCGACACGGCGCGCGGTCAGGACCTGGGGGCTCGAGCTGCTCTGCGTCGACGAGCGGGAGTACAGCAATTCCCTGACCGCCGTGCTCATGCCCGCCGGCCACGACGCCGACGCCTTCCGCAAGGCGGTGCTGGAAAACTACGACATGTCGCTCGGCAACGGGCTCGGCAAGGTCGCCGGCAAGGTGTTCCGGATCGGCCACCTGGGCGACTTCAACGAACTGATGCTGGCCGGCACCCTGGCCGGGGTCGAAATGGGCCTGGCGGTCGCAGGCGTGCCGCACGAAACGGGGGGCGTGCAGGCGGCGCTGGACTTCCTGTCCGGCCAGGGTGGCAAGAGCCAACGCGAAACGGAGTTGCAGGATAGTTTGGCTTTATAACCAAGTGTTGTAGACTGGTGGAATGGTAACTTCGCACCAATCGACAACTGTAACGTCAAATCCAAGAGGGAGGACTGCCATGAAGATCATCAAATTCCTGGTCCCGGCGCTGCTCGGGACCGCGGTCGCGGGCCAGGCCCTGGCCGCGGAACTGGAGCTGAAGTTCGGCCACGTCGGCGCCCCGGGGTCGCTGTTCGAGGCCTCGGTCAACGAGTTCGCCAAGCGGGCCAACGAAAAGCTGGCCGGCAAGGCCAAAGTCGTCACGTTCGGCTCAAGCCAGCTCGGCAAGGACAAGGAGCTCTTGCAGAAACTCAAGCTGGGCACGGTCAATTTCTCCCTACCGTCTACCGTCATGTCGACGGTGGCCGACGAGTTCGGCCTGTTCGAGATGCCCTATCTGGTCAAGGACCGCGGCCACATGGCCCGCATCGAGAACGAGATCTTCTGGGCCAAGATCGAACCGGCGGCCGAGGCCAAGGGTTACAAGATCCTGGCGGTCTGGGAGAACGGCTTCCGCCACATCACCAACAATGAGCGGCCGATCAACAAGCCCGCGGACCTCCAGGGCATCAAGCTGCGCACGCCCAAGGGCGCCTGGCGGGTCAAGATGTTCAAGTCCTATGGCGCGAACCCGACGCCGATGTCCTTCTCCGAGGTCTTCACCGCGCTCCAGACCGGCGTGATCGACGGCCAGGAGAATCCCTTTGCGCAGATCTACAGCGCCAAGTTCCAGGAGGTGCAGAAGTACCTCTCGCTGTCGGGCCACGTCTACACGCCGGCCTATGTCACCGTCGGCAAGGACGCCTGGGAGAAGCTGCCCGCCGACGTGCGCCAGGTCCTCGAGGAAACGGCCAAGGAGACCCAGGCCTACGTCTACGAGACGGCGGCGGCGATGGAAATCGACCTGCTGGACAAGCTCAAGGCTGGCGGCATCGCGGTCAACGAGCCGGACAAGGCCGCCTTCGTGAAGGCCAGCAAGGGGATCTATGACGAGTTCTCGGCCAGCGTTTCCGGCGGTGGCGAAATGGTCGACAAGGCCATGAGCCTGGCTGGAGGTTCCTGATATCGTTCGGCCCGCCCCGGCGCCATCGGGGCGGGCCATTTTCCAGCAGCTGATCCCGGGTGGATAGGAGCGAGGGCGACGTGCATTGGCTAGCCCGCGCGAAGGGGGCCTTTGAGCGCCTTCTGGAAGCGATACTGATCTTTCTGATGATTGCACTGACGATCGTCGTCGTGGTCGCGGTTGTCTATCGCAAGGCCGGGGCCTCGCTGGCGTGGTACGACGAGGTCGCCTCGGTCATGCTGGCCTGGATCACCTACTACGGAGCCGCGCTGGCGGCGCTCAAGCGCGGGCACATCGGCTTCGACGGCTTGGTCCTGGCCCTGCCCCTGCGCTGGCGTCTTGCCGCGGCGGTCATTGCCGAAGTCTGCGTCTATGCCTTCTTCCTGCTGCTCGCCTGGACCGGACTGGTGGTGCTCGACGTGCTGGAGGGCGACACCCTGGTCAGCCTGCCCGAGGTCTCGGTGCAGATCACCCAGTCGATCATCCCGATCGGCGCGGTGCTGTTCCTGGTCTGCGAGACGCTCAGCCTGCCGGACCATTGGCGCAAGCTCAAGGCCGGTATCTCGCATGAGATTCCGCCCATCGATCTCGAGGAGTCCGCGCCGTGACCCTCTTGCTGATGATCGCCGGGCTTTTCGCGCTGATCCTGATCGACGTGCCGATCGCCATCGCGCTGGGCGTGGTGGCGGTGACCGCCATGCTGCTGACCCAGGGCGCGGACATCCTGCCCAACGTGGCGCTGGTCATGTACGACGGCGCCACCAAGTTCCCGCTGCTGGCCATTCCCATGTTCATCCTGGCCGGCGCGATCATGAACGCCTCGGGCATCTCGCGCCGGCTGATCGCCTTCGCCTCGGCCCTGCTCGGCTTCGTCCGCGGCGGCCTGGCGATCGTCAACATCGGCGTCTCGATGTTCTTCGCCGAGATCTCGGGCTCGGCCGTGGCCGACGTGGCGGCGACCGGCTCGATCCTGATCCCGGCCATGAAACGGCGCGGCTACCCCAAGGCCTTCGCAGCGGCGGTGACCTCCTCCTCGGCGACCATCGCGGTCATCATTCCGCCGTCGATCCCGATGATCCTCTACGGCGTCATGTCGGACAGTTCGATCGTCCAGCTCTTCGTCGCCGGGATCATCCCCGGGGTCTTGGGCGGGCTCGGCATGATGAGCCTGTCCTATTGGATGGCGCGGCGCCAGAACTGGCCGGTCGAGGAGATCTTCGCGCTGTCGAAGCTGTGGACCACCTTCAAGGAGGCCTCCTGGGCGCTCGTCCTGCCGGTGATCATCCTGGGCGGCATCTTCGGCGGTCTGGTGACCGCGACCGAGGGGGCGGGCCTGGCCGTCGCCGCGGCGCTGCTCATCGGCGGCGTGGTCTATCGCGACCTCGACTGGCCCTTTCTCAAGCAGGCGATCATCGAGGGCGGTCTGCAGACCGCGGTGGTAATGCTGCTGGTCGCGTCCTCGGCACTGGTTGGGGTCTACCTGACCGAGCAGCAGGTGCCGCAGAAGCTGGCCGTTGCGATCCTGCAGTGGACCGACGACCGCTATGCCGTGCTGGCGCTGCTCAACGTCTTTTTCCTGCTGATCGGCCTCTTTCTGCATTCGGCGGCGGCGATCATCCTGGTCGTGCCGGTGGTCATGCCGCTGGTCACCGCGGTCGGCATCGACCCGGTGCACTTCGGCCTCGTGGTCACGCTGAACCTCGGCATCGGCCAACAGACGCCGCCGGTGGCCAGCGTGCTGATCACCGCCTGCTCGATCGCCAAGGCGAACATCTGGGAGGTGTCCAAGGTCAACATCTATTTCATCTCGGTGCTCTTCGCGATCCTCATGATGGTCACCTATCTGCCGGCGATTCCGATGAGCCTGGTCGAGTTCTTCTACCGCTGAGTGGAAAAAGGGGACATTCTTATTTTTCTCGCCGCGTCTCCAGAGCTTCCTTTGCCACGCTCGGAAAAATATGAATGTCCCCTTTTTCCAGGGAGAGAGATGCCATGTCCGACCTGATCCTGGTGCAGCGCGACGGCCCGGTCGCCACGGTAATCCTCAACCGGCCCGACAAGCTGAACGCGCTGACCAAGCCCATGTGGACTCGGCTCGGCGCGGTCATGGAGGAGCTTTCGGCCGAGGACGCGCTGCGCTGCGTGGTGCTGCGCGGGGCCGGCGGCAGGGCCTTTTCGCCGGGCAACGACATCTCCGAGTTCGAGACCGACCGCTCTAACCCCGAGCAGGCCAAGGCCTACGGCGAGATCCTGCATCGCTCGCTGACCGCGCTCAAGACTTGCCGCCATCCGACCGTGGCCCTGATCGAGGGCATCTGCGTCGGCGGCGGGCTCGAGATCGCGGCGCTCTGCGACATCAGGATCTGCGGGCTGTCGAGCCGTTTCGGCGTACCGATCAAGCGCCTGGGCCTGGTCATGGCCTATCCGGAGATCGATGGGCTGCGGCGCCTCGTGGGGCGCGCGACGACGCTGGAGATCCTGCTGGAAGGCCGAGTCTTCGACGCCGAGGAGGCCTTGGCCAAGGGCCTGATCAACCGGGTGGTGCCCGACGGCGAGGTCGAGGCCGAGGCCACTGCGACCGCGAAGCGGATCGCCGAGGGCGCGCCGCTGGTCGCCCGTTGGCACAAGGCCTTCCTGGAGCGCCTCGAGGACCCGAGGCCGCTCACCGAGGCGGAGTCGGACGAGGGCTACGTCTGCTACGCCACCGAGGACTTCCAGATCGGCTATCGCTCGTTCCTGGAGAAGAAGAAGCCGGAGTTCAAGGGACGCTGACATGACCGGGCGCCAGGGACCGCTCACCGGCCTCAAGGTCGTCGAGCTGGCCCACATCATGGCGGGGCCGGTCTGCGGGCTCATGCTGGCCGACCTCGGCGCCGAGGTGATCAAGGTCGAGAAGCTGCCGGGCGGCGACGATTCCCGGCGCTTCCTGCCGCCCGAGATCGAGGGCGAGCCGGCCGCCTTCATGATGATGAACCGCAACAAGCGCGGCATCGCGATCGACCTCAAGCAAGCCGACGGCAAGGCCGTTCTGCGCCGGCTCCTGGCGCGCTCCGACGTGGTCATCGAGAACTACCGCAAGGGCACCATGGAGCGCCTCGGCCTCGGCTACGAGACGCTCAAGGCCGACAACCCCGGCCTTATCTACTGCGAGATCTCCGGCTTCGGGCGCACCGGCCCCTACGCCGAGCGCGGCGGCTTCGACCTGATCGCCCAGGGCATGAGCGGTCTCATGAGCATCACCGGCGAGGGCGCGGGCCGGCCGCCGGTCAAGGTCGGCGCCCCGGTCACCGACATCACGGCCGGTATTCTGGGGGCGCTGGGTATCGTCGCCGCCTACGTGAAGCGCCTCGAGACCGGCCGGGGCCAGCGGGTCGACACCTCGCTGTTCGAGGCCGGCATCGTGCACACCTACTGGCAATCGGCAATCGCGTTTGCCACGGGGCAGTCGCCCGGACCCATGGGCTCGGCCCACCCGCTGAACGCGCCCTACCAGGCCTTCGAGACGGCTGACGGCTGGATCAACGTCGGCGCCGCCAACCAGGCCAACTGGCTGCGCCTGCTCGACGTGCTCGAGGCCGCCCGATTGGCCGAGGACCCGCGCTTCGCCGACAACGCGGCGCGCATGGCCAATCTTCCGGCGCTGGTCGAAACGCTGACGCCCTATTTCGAGACGCACACGACGGCGGAGTGGCTGGACAAGCTCGAGACCGCCGGCGTGCCGGCCGGCCCCGTGCTGTCGATCACCGAGATGCACCAGGACCCCCAGGCCCTCGCGCGCGGGGTGGTGACGCGGGTCGAGCACAGCCGCCTGGGCCCGGTCGATACTCTCGGCCTGCCGATCACCTTCTCGGAGACGCCGGGCAAGGTCGCCCAGGGCGCGCCGCTCTACGGCGAGCACACGCGCGAGGTCCTGGCCGAGGCCGGCTACACGGCCGCCGAGATCGCGGCGCTGATCGAGGCCGGGACTGTGGCCGCGGCTTGAACGGGCTCGGGGCGGTCAGGCCTCTCGGACGAACGAGAAGGCGGTCTGCTCCGCGACGCCGCCCCTGCCCCGCCGTTCGAGGGCCAGCAGGGCCGCCTTGGTGTCGAGGCCGCCGCCGAAGCCGGTCAGCTTGCCCGTGCTGCCGATCACCCGGTGACAGGGTATGACGATCGGCAGCGGGTTGCTGCCGTTGGCCGCGCCGACCGCGCGGCTGGCGGTCGGCCGGCCGATCGCCCTGGCCACCTCGCCGTAGGAGACGGTCTCGCCATAGGGGATCCGCCGCAGCGCCTGCCAGACCGAAAGCTGGAACGTCGTGCCCTTGGGCGCCAGGGTCAGGTCGAATTCGCTCAGCTCGCCCGCGAAATAGGCTTCGAGCTGGCGCACCGCCTCGGTGAAGGGCGCGTCATCGCGCCGCCAGCCGGGCTCCGTCGTCCGCTTCTCGCTCGGAAAGCAGATCAGCCGCAGTCCCGCCTCGTCGCCGGCCAACAGCAGGCGCCCGACCGGGCTATCCAAGCAGCTGTAGTGCATGGTTCGCCGAAGCCCTACGGCAACGGCAACGGCGCCACGTGCTCCAGCACCATGCCGATCGCCGCATAGGCGGGGAAGCCCGTCCAGTAGCGTGGGTCGCTGGTGTCGACGCGG
>Ga0224504_10000457_pt1 | contig 18307 bp, 19 predicted proteins | sample SF_Oct11_sed_USG_3_FD_170160 | JGI IMG/M metagenome (GOLD analysis project Ga0224504, IMG submission 170160) | Sediment microbial communities from San Francisco Bay, California, United States - SF_Oct11_sed_USGS_24 | ecosystem: Environmental > Aquatic > Marine > Sediment | place: USA... | reverse complement strand
AGCCGGATCGTGGGCGCGGCACCGGGCAGCCGCCGCGGCTCTCATAGCCAGCAAGCCCTAACTGTCCCTCAAGGGGGCCGCCTCGAATCGGCAACAAGCCGGATAGCAGCTTGAATTAGGTATTGGGGTGTGGGTTTGACCACTCATGCCGCCGCATCGAATGGCCGCACGGTATCCTGGGAGAACAGAGCAAGAATCTCGATAGGTAGGTTCCGGTGGTTGCGAGCCCCCGCAACCAAAACGACACAGCCCCGCCACCGGCGGGGTTTCGTCGTTTTTGCTTGTGTGGCCATGACCCGGATTCGGGGGAACAGGTCAAATGCTCTCTGGAGTTGCCCCGGTCTTGGCCGGGGCAATTGCTGGAATATGCTCCAAACCAATCCATAGACCTGGACAGAGACATGCACGTGAGTGCTGGAGCATGACGGTGATCTCCGGACCCAAGAATGACAGTTCGCGGCGACTGGACCAGGAGCTAGCTCAGCCATTCGCCGGCCACCTACTCGGACATGCCGCGGCTGGCGGTCGATCCCTTCCCAACGGTGGGCTCGCACCGCGTTCAGAGCCAGGCAAGGTGCTCGCACCTGGCAAAGGAGCGCCATCCGAGGCGGTGCGCGTTCAGCAGCGCGGGACATCCATCAGGCTCGCCTGTGGATGCGGGCACTTCGTTCTGAGCTTCCGCAGCCTGGGTGTCGTCCGTCATGGCCGGTTTCGTTGCCCGATCTGCGGCCGGGAGGTGCGGCTCTCGAGCCTGGAAGCTCTGTTCGAGATCTGCCAAATGTCAATTGGTGGGGAAGCACGGACATCCGTGTCCGAACCGGCCTCGTCTCAAGGCTCTGGCGGATCGCCCGGCCGGGATTGACCGAAGAGGGGGACCGAAGGGTGCTGCCGAAAGCCATCGCGCGGAATCCCGACCGAGTGATGGGGATGACTGTGCCGTTCTTGTCGTATACTGTTAACCATGTCTGAGAGACCTTTGCCGTCGGCAGTCGGCAGCCAAAAGGAGGCGTTCGAGGACGAATACGCTGGGACAACCCCAAAGCTGCGAACTCCGTGGGGTGCTGGGCGCCAATTGGGCCGGTCACCGGAGCAAACAAGCAGGGGGGCGCAGATGCATGCGGGCAGCCGGCCACGCCAATCAACGTGGCAAAGGCCGGCTGGATTTGAACCGACCGACGGCAGGGAGCACTCGTTATGCACCACGTGCGGCTATTGACACTGGCCACGCTCTTTCTGATCGCCCCTGTGACTCACGGTGGCGCGACAGTTGACGCCGAGGGACCGAACGTTCTCCTTATTGGAGCCGATGGCGAACAAGACACGGTGCCGCGACATAGTCGGGTCTTCAAGGGCGTGGCAGACGAGCTCAGCGCGGTACTTCAGGACAACGGGTTCGCCGTTTACGACGAGGCGGCAATCACGCCCGGCAATTTCGCCCGGGGCCGCGCGCGCCGCGACGACGCCGAGTTGATCGACATCGCCCGCTCGGCCCTTCGGCCGCCGGTCGACGTGGCGATCATCTTCTCGATCCATACCAGAGCTGAGCAGCTCAGCTATACCACGAAGGTCGGCTCGCAGATCACGGCACGGCTGCTCAACGTGATGACAGGCCAACACCTGGGAAATTTCCGGGTCAGCTCACCCCGCTCGTTGCGGGCGCCGGTGGACTGCGTGCGCGGCTGTCTGGCGGAGGTCGTCGAACGCGACACCCGGCGTCTGTCGCGCGAGCTGGGCCGGCAGATTGCGCAGAGGCTGACGTCGATGCTCAGCGCCAAAACCGTGCCTTATGGATCGCCGGGCGATGTGTATAGCGGGTTGCCGACCGCCTATACCCTCGTTTTCGAGGGCTTTTCCGACGAGGAGGTGTTCGAGATCGAAGAGTATCTCGTCGTCTTTTCCGGCTACCAGCACCATCGGCCGATCAGCACCGGGCGGCGGCGCCATGAGTACTGGTACGAAACGGGCAGCGCCCGCGGCCGTCTCAACCGAAACCTGAGCAAGATGCTGGATTATCTGGGTATGCCAGGGCAGGTGGACCTGTTGGGGAACGACTTCACGGTGACGAAGACCGCCGTGGTCGAAAGCAGGGCTGGCAGCTGGGACGACTGGTAATACCGAACGCTGCGCATTGAAGGAAAGACAGGGCATGGGCCAGGGCGACAAGGTTGATCATGCGGTTTGGGACCGCGGGCGTGGGACGGGGCCCCGCCGTCGCCTATCTGGGCTTGGGCGCGCGATGACCGGAAGCTCTGAAGGTCGATTGGCGACCGGACCCAGCGTCCCGTCGCGACTATATAGATCCTTTCGGTTCTGGGCGGCTTGTCTCTGGGCGTTCTGCACGTTGGGCGCCTCGGTGCTCGCGGCCGAGACCAGCGCACGTCCGATGCCCCGCGAGTTCGATCCCTTCGACATTCTGGCCTGGGAACTCCTGGCCGGGATCGATGCCTCGGGTGATGCCCTGCGCCGAAACGATGTCCGGGAAGAGGATCAAGTTCGCATCGCCATCCGGCCTTTTTCCGTGGGACAGGCGCCGTTGCCGGCCAGCCTCGCCAACGAGTACAACGACAAGGTGCTCGTCTCACTTCTGAGCCAAGGCGCATCCCGGTACCGGTTCATCGCCCGCGAAGCCCTGGGTGCGGTGATCAAGGAAATCGACGAATCGAGCGCGCGGGAGGCGGAGCTGGACGATCTCCTCGCGGCCTTGGTCGAGCGTGCCAAAGCCGACATCCTCGTTGTCGGCAAGCTGCGCCGGATATCCGAAGATACGGCGGTCCTCTCCTACGAGGCGATTGCGGTGCGTGACGGCACTATTCTGGCGGCCACGTCATACCAGCGCCTGCCGCTCGATCCGGCGGAGGTCGATCTGGCCGCAAGATCGGAAGCGCTCGACGAGAGCGCCAAACCGGCCGCGCGCCCGAAGTCCGGCGATCTCCTGGATTTCCCCAGCGGGGCCGGCGTGGACAGGACGACCGAGCCGACCGCCCCGAAACCGCGCATGGCCGAGCCGGACCCCGAGATCGCAATGGTGCAGGCCGATCTCCAGGAGTTGGGATACGACCCTGGGCCCGTCGACGGGATCCTGGGTACACGGACCAAAGCGGCGATCAGGGCCTATCAGCGTGATACCGGTCTTGCGGTTGACGGCCGGCTTTCGGCGACGCTGATCGACAGCCTGCGCGGGGATCTCACGGTTCCCGAAGCCCATGCCACGAAGGCCAAGCCTCTTGGGTCCGAACCGGTCGCCGATCGGTCCAGCCGGCCGAAGCACTACGGCGCGGTCGGCACGTACTGCCGTGAATTCCAGCAGAAGGTGACGATCGGCGGTGCAGAGCAGGCAAGCTTTGGAAAAGCCTGCATTCAGGCTGACGGGTCTTGGAAAATCGTGAAATGAGGAGCGGCAAAGCGCCCGTCGACCAGGGACGCGTCTGCTTCTCGTCAAGATAGGCCGCTCCAAGACCAAGACCCCATTCGTCTTTCTCGACACCATTCAACCCCGATCCCGATGGGGTACTGTCGAGGACCTGCGTGCAGGGTAGAGCCTACCGAAGCATCTTACCATTGGACGCCGATGCCATAGCGATGCTGGCTCTGCACGGCTCGGAGAAGCGGCCTGGCCGTTCCATAGAACAAGATATCGCGACACTCCTCCCTCACCTTAGGGCGTCCCTTGGGGCGCCCTTTTTCTCTGTGAGGCTCGGCGAGGAATTTGGCTCTTGACCCTTCCATAGACAGAGGAAGAGACCCGGGATCGGACCTGGGATACGCCGCATGGATCGCAGATAGAGGGCAGATAGAGAGACGGTCATGTACGACGGCAGCCAAGGCAACGCAATGACCGAGATCGCCCTCGCTCTGGCCATGGGCTTCTTCAGCCTTCTAGTGCTCGCGATGGTGTCCATGGGCGCGGGGCGCGGCAAGGAGACATCCGCGACGGCGGCCATTCTCGCGCCGCCGGCGGCGAAGGCTACGGACCAGGGCACGACCGGAGTAGAGCCGCAGGACATCATTCTGATCTACTTCGACGGCGGCTTCCTCGACACCGAGCTTCGGGCGGTCGAGCCGGACAGCTTCGACGGCGCGAGGCGCATCGTCTTGGCGTTTGCACCGGATGTACCGCTAGCGGAGGCCATGACCGCCCGCTCCCGCGTGTCGGCCGAGCACCTCGTCGTATCCACCCTGAACGATGCCTGGCTGAGCACGCTGGCTGATCTCAGGTCGCAGAAAGGATCGAAACCGTGACTCGACTCGGACACGTGATCTGCTGCTGCCTCATCCTCCTTGGCGGTGCCGCCGACGCCACCGTCGCCGAAGCAGCCACGCGCTCTAAGGTGAAACGCATCGTCGTCGAGGAAGCATTGCGGGCGGGTTTTCCACCATCCTTGGCGATGGCTGTCGCCAAGGCCGAATCGGATTTCAACGACGCAGCGGAGAGCTCTGCGGGTGCCCGTGGGGTGATGCAGATCATGCCGAAGACGGCAAGGGACCTCTACGGCGTCGATCGAGACGACTTGTGGGATGCGCGCCTCAACGTCCAGCTGGGCATAGATTATCTGGAAAGCCTGATCCGCCGCTATCGGGGTCGATGGGATATCGCCCTGTCGCATTACAACGGCGGGTCGGCCGTTGGCGATCCCTCGAATCCCAGGGTCATTCCCGCCACCAGCGCTTACGTGAACAAGGTCCTTCGCCTGCAGCGCCAGTACCGCTCCGAAGCTGGATCATGGGCCGCCGAACTGAAGAACGGGACGGGCGAACTCGCCATGATCCGCGCCCCATACTCGCGATCCGAAGGTCGGGCGGCCAGAGTTGAGCCGCCGCGTCGGCACGCAGGGTACGTCGATCAGCAAGGTGGCGGGTCGAGCGGCTCCGACTTCGAGACGACCATCGAGGCGCGCCGCCGGATCGCTCGCCGCTTTCTGGATGATTTCGCGCCGATGGTGGTCGGATCTGACGGTTGAACGGGTAATGGGAGGCTTCTCGTGCGAGGTCAAGACATGAGCAGAAGGGCGATGATCGGCCTGTGCGGCGCGGTTCTCGTGCTGAACGGCTGCACCAACGGAGCTTTGGCGGGTAGGCCCGAGAGGCGTCGCTATGCCAGATCCAAGATCAAGGCCTTGGTCGCGAACGAAGCGGCGAACCTCGGCGTTTCGGTGCCCCTCGCACTGGCGGTCGCCCACGCCGAGTCCTACTTCGACGCTCAAGCGGAAAGCTCCGCCGGGGCGCGAGGCGTCATGCAGATCATGCCCGCAACGGCCCTTGGGGAATACGGCATAGAGCCCGACCTGCTGTGGGATCCTCGTATCAACGTACGGCTTGGGCTACACTTTCTTGGGCGATTGCTCCGGCGCTATCGGGGACGAGTCGACCTGGCGCTTTCGTACTACAATGGCGGGTCTGCGGTGGGAAGGCTGCCGAACGCCCGGGTCATACCGGCGACCTACAAGTACGTGGTCCGAGTCCAGCGGCTGGAAAAACAGTATAGAAGGCAACTCGCCAGACAGGTGATTTGAGGTGCACGGAGCAACTGTAGAGCAATTGGATCTGGTGGCCGGCGGCAGCCCGGAGCTGGCGGCCGCCTTCCAGACCGTATCGGACACGGAGGCCCGGGGACTGCCGAAGTTCTCGCCTCGGACCTGCCGCAATCTGACGCACAGCGTGGTTTGCCGGGCCTACGCACCGGCGATGCTCGAGGTATGCCATCTCATAACAGTGGCCGAGGCTTGCAGCAGGGGCCCGAGACGCTACGAGGAGTTCTTTTGGGACAGCGGACCTGCGTGCACGGCAGGCTTTCGTGCCTATGTCGACCGGGAGCTCTTTGGCGAAGCGGAAGCCGCGCCGCACGTGTCGGCCGATCACGCGAAGGTGGACATCAGCTATGCCGACGGCAGCTTCGCAATTACCTATTCGCGCATGCCGTTCCTGTCCGCCATGGTGGAGTTCCTGGTTACGGTGCTGGGCTACGGCGAGCTGGATGATCTATGGCAGACGATGCTTTCGCGGGGCCCGACCGCAGCCTCCGTGTCAGACGCCGCCAACCAACTGTCGAGGCTGCTCTACGGCTATCTCAAGGGCCATCTTACGACAGCCCAGAACCACCGAAAATTCGCCTGCCTGGTGACCTTCCTGCGGGATCTTGGGGACGGCGACTTCGGTCTAACTGCGATCGAAGACCCCGTGGTGCTCGATTTCTGGTTGACCCGGTCAGGCAAAGACAGCTCAGACAACCTGGATTTTCGGACCTTTGCCTCGGTCTTTCGCGCCTTCGTGCGGCTGCGGCAGGTCTTGGAGGACGTGCACGATTTTCGAGCGCTAGGCAACGCGCGGCCGATCGGACCCGATCGCGAGGCCGGGGAGGTCGACCCGGACAGCATTCGCTCGATAGTCGAGAACATCGAGGAAGCCGAGAATCCGCTGGAGGCTCTGCGAGATCCGCCCGCCAATGCCATCAAGTTCCTGAACAAGACCGAATCCGCCGAGCTGGACATGCTCGTCGCTTGCGGCAAGACCAGCCTCACGCTACCCTTGTCGTTGATGCGTTGCGAGGTCTTCGGGGCGGCTCAAGCGCGCATCTCGCAAGCTCAACGCCGGAAAGTGGCGCCCGAAGCGTTGGGGGCTCTGATCGAGGACTGTGTGCAGGACGACTATCTTGAGCGCCAGAGCTGTTTGGAGAAGCTCGCCGAGCACGTGGACCGCGTGTTGCTTGCCAGCCTCGACGTGCTCGCGGTCGCGCGCCGGTCGGAGGCGGTAACCTTGGTGGCGGCGCTGCGGCCGGACATCGACCTTCGACCGCTGGCGAGGTTCCTTATCGCCGGAGACGACGAAGGCAAGATCGTTCAGCTCGATGGCATCGCGTTCCGGGAAGGACTGATAGCCGCGATGGCCTGCCCGCAAACCGTGGGTCCCGCGCTGGCGTCCCTGATGGGCGAGGCGAGCAAGGCATTCAAGAGCTTTTCCCGGCGGGGCTTTGGCGAGGAGGAGACGGCTCAACCTGGCGCCACCGAGGGCTTTGCCTCCGGGGTGGAGCCGCTTATCGAGATCAGGCGGCAGCTGACCGCCTTTCGCCAGAAACTGCGGCGCATGGGGCTTCCCCAAGGCGATTGGGAAGAGCAGTTTGGAGTGGATTCGAAAACCTTTCGCAAACAGTTTCTCTTGTTGTACGGAGTTGCGGCATGACCGGCACTTGGAAGACGCTTACGCAACGTCGAAAGACCCTGGCCGAGCGCGCTTTCGGCGCCCTGAGCACGCTCGACGAGATCACTGCTGCGGAGCGCGCCCGAGCAACCGGCGGGCGCCAGGTCGGCTTTGCCGATATCTATGCCTACGTCAACGAGCCGGGTCGTCCGATGAACGCCCGGCTGAGCGAGGCGCTCGAGGCGGATGCCGGATTGCGCGACGACCTACTGCGGCTTCTTACCAAGACCGCCGGCTACCGCTGTCCACGATCGGCCGCTGCCGGCACGAAGGTTCTGGAAAGTCGCCATGGTCAAGGCTTCACCATCAGACTGCGGCCGTCTCGCGCCGAACCGTCGCAGGTCTATGTGGTGATCGAGTTGCTCGACCCTGGCGCAGAGACACCCAAAGCGCTGTTCATCGCCGAGCACCGGGAGGGGTTGCTCAAGCATGCCTTGCCCGAGCCGCGTGGCGGCATGGTTCAGCTCTTGGCGGAGACCGAATCGGATCTAATTCGGGCGCTGCGGAATCCCGGCAGCGAGGTGTTCCTGCGTTGACTTCGGTCAGGGTTTACATTGCCACCACGGAAGGCGCCGCCGAGGTGCAACGGATCACCGAGGAGGAGCCTAATGTCAAGTCCGTCGTTTGCCTTGACGGCAAGGCGCTTGCACTTCCGATCAGCCCTGATTACGAGGCCTTCGTACGCAAGCCCACGGGCATTCTCGAAAGAGCTTATGGACATCCCGCCTATCGCATGGACGTATCCACCGCGATCTCAGAGGGCATGAGTTGGCAGCTTGGGGCCCTAGTCGCGCATGCCCTCTTCGCGGCGGGTCGTCTTGCGCAAAAGAACGATCAGGCGAGCCAAGTTGTCTGGTTGACCGGCGAGGTTGACCGAGATCTTCAGGTCTTGCCCGTGGAGTACGTGCGGGAAAAGATCCGGCGCTTCGGGCATTTGCTCGCCGAGTTGAAGGCTGCCAAGATTCCGGTCACCCTCGGCGTACCGCGACGCAACCACGATGAGCTGGACGCCGGTTGGCTCGAAAAATTGGGCATCGGTGTCGAGGCCTGTCGGATCGTTCCCCTCGACTCCGCGGACCAGATCCTTGACCTCCTGGGTCTCGCGGCGCCTTGCGCCAAGGGACCGCAGGCGGCCTCCGCGCGCGCCTTACCTCTTGTCGGCCAGAGCAGACCGGCGATCGGAGTTTTCTTGGGACTCGTCGTGATGAGCGTTCTGTTGAGCGCCGTCGCGTGGTGGGGCTACGGCCTCAATTCGCCGGCACGCGCCCCGCCCGCCGGGCGGGGTGGGGGCCCGGCCGAGAAGCATGGCATCAGCCAATTCACCGTTGCCGCGATCGAGACACGGGCCCAGCCTGGCTCGACCTGCGCGGCCGTGAATTTTCGCTCCGCCGAGGCGGTGGTGACGGAGATCGCGCTATCCAGTCACACTCCGATCACGACCCAAGGCGCCGAACAGCTCTGTGGCCTGCGGTACCGGGTCTCGAACCTGGGTGGCAAGGCCGAAGTCTGGATCTTCGGGGCGCGTTCGGCGAAAGGCTCCTCATCGCTCAACACCAAAATCCTGGCACAGGCCCGCTTGGTCGATGAGGAAGAGGGCGTCTTGCTGGACATCCGGCTGCCCCGCCGCCTGGAGCAGCCTCTCCTGCACCGGCTCGCCATCGTCGCCCTTCGGAATCCAAGCGGCAACCTGGGCCAGCGACTGAAAGGGTTCATCACAGCTCTGGACGATCCGGTTCGCCCGGTGGAGTGGAACCGGCTGCTGGCTGGCCTCCAACAAGCCGGCCTGGACGTCGTTCACCTGACACACGAGCTTGATCCCTGACCGCGTTCCGGCCCGAGAAACCGCTCAAGCCCTTTCATAGCCCAGCTAGGGACCCAAGAAAGGGAACGAGCGATGACCAAATCACATTCGAACGCGACGGTCTGGACGAGGATGGCGACGACCCCCGCGCTGCTTCTCGCGATGCTGACGGTGGTGGCGTGCAGCACGAATAAGGAGCTGCCTGATTTCGGCAGCATCGACTTTCGCGAAACGCGCTACCAGGACGTAGCGGCCCTGCGCGACTTCCGCGATTGCCGGGACCAGGCCATCGAGTTGGATAGCCAGGCCCGCGCGAGCGGAGATCCTGCGCGCTATCTGTCGAGCGCGGAACTCCTGGAACGTTGTGACCTCGACCTTGGTTCGGACGCGTCCATGGTATCCGAGGACGAGCGCATGCGCGCCCATGGTCTCGGCATTCAGAACTACATCAAGGGCGGTGACGCCGGCGCTGCGCGCCGCAGGCTCGAGCGCTTCAAGCAGCTCTATCCCGGCAGGGATCTCTACTATGCCGACGGCTCCTCCTTTCGGTCCACCATGGAAGTCCTCCTGGGTCAGCGCGAGCAGCGTGACTTCGGCCGGTACTCGATGCTCAACGTAAACACGGCATTGAAGGATGAAATGCGGCGGATCCAGTACTGGAAGCATAACTGACACGAGCCCGGGCCCACGAAAGGAACGCGATGATGACCAGGACCCTCGACAGGCGCACGGGCCGGAGACCAGGACTCGGCATCCGGGTCGCCACCTGCCTTCTCACCTTGGCGCTTCTGGCGGATGCAACGCCATCCTCGGCCGCTACCGAACCTCGGCACGGATCCTGGAATCCGGTCGCCAGCGAGAAGCTCATAAAGCTGCCCGGCTCCTATCTCAAGAAGGCCATAGAGAACGACTTCTCCAACTCCGGCCTGGCGGCCGCCCTCCGGGACACCGAGATCTCGATGGGCCTCAAGTCGCAAACCCTGGCAGATCTGCAAAGCGCCATCGACCAAGCGGACGGAGAACTCAAGGTCGATCTCCAGCATCAATTCCTCGCCGAGAAACGGGACTACCTTGAGCTGGTCGGACAGCATCAGGATCTGCGGCGTGAGCAGATGGCCACGAAGATGCGCCTCTACGAGAAACTGCTCGGCAAGCTAAGCCGGGACAATGCCGCCATGACGCCGGCGCGTCAGGCCCTCGTCGAGAAGCAGGATGATGCAAAACGCCGGTTCGAGAACTCGATCTCCAAGGTCGACATGAAGCTCTTCAGCACCCCCATGATCAGCGAGAGCAAGTATGCGGTCGAATACTCGAAGAACGTCGTGGCGGTCGAGCGGCTCGTGCAGGCGATCAAGGCGCACCCAATGAATGCCCAGTCCGAGATCAATGGGCGCGCGGTCACGAAGCAGGAGTTCCTGCGCCAAGCGGTGGCCGACACGCAGGCCGAGCTTGCCATCGTCGATCAGGAGGAGACGATCCTTGGCTACATGGCCAAGCTGATCGCCTTGGATGCGTTGGCCCTCACGGAGGCCGTGGCCGACGGTGACGGCGAATTGGCTGACGAGAAGCAGACAAGCAACCTTGCCTCTGCCGTCGACTACTTCATTCCGCAGTGAGCTTCGTTTGTCGGTGAGCACAAGGAGGATATTGCACCATGAACCGCAGAACAGCCTTACTTCTCGCGGCCTTCGCCTCGAACATTCTGGCGTCGGGCGCGGCATTGGCCGGAACCGTGGAAAATCTGGAACGGGAACGGGCGATCGCCATCGAAGCCCTGCTTTCTCCCAACATGGACCCGGCCGAACGCCAGAGCAGCACCGAGATCGCAAGAACGCGACTGGTCGACCTGGAGCGCATGGTTCTCAGGGACGACGGCCTGCGCGGCCGCAATACGCCCGCGGTGCGCTCGGCCTTTGAGAACTATGATCTTTCGTTCCTGGTGCATGCCTCGATCGAGAAGAACCGGAGTCTGATCGATCACTGGCTCGAACAGGTCGGCGTGACGACCAACTCCCTTATGAGCGCGCGGATCGGGAGACGCTGACATGAGGGAACCGGCACCGCTGTTGGCGGCGGCCTCCCAGGCGATCAGCTACATGCTCGGCGGCCTGGTGATCGCCTTGGCGCTCGGCGTCATGACGACCTCGGTCAGCGCGGTCGAGATTACCACCTGGGCCTGGGACGTTCTCGGCCTCGCCTTCGCACTGCTGCTGGGATGTCTCGTCTTCATCGCCTTGCTGTGCTGGGTGAAGATCAAGCACCTGCAGGCGAGGGGAGGTGAATACCGGCCCTGGCTCGTTGCCGGCGTTCAGGCAGCCAACGGCGTTGCCACCCTCGCCTTGACCTACACCCTGCTCGGCATCAGCCTGGGCATCGGCAGCCTCGCGGGCCAGCAGCTCACACCGGAGACCATACAGGAGGTGATCAAGGGGCTGACGGAGAACTTCAGCATGGCCTTCATGACCACCGTCGTCGGCCTGCCGACCTCGGCCTTGCTGCGCAGCCTCCTTCTGGTCGCCGATGCCCGCAAGAGATCCACTGCCCGGAGCATCGCCGCGGCAGCCAAGCGTGGAGAATGGAGGCCGTCATGAGATTCCTGCTCTTTAACCTTGCGGTGGTCGCGGCGCTTTTCTACCTGTTCAGCGCTGATCGCAGCGGCTCGGACATCGGCAACGATCATCGCGCGGACCCCCTCCAAGCGATGCGCCAGCAAGTGGAGTCCTTGGTGCGCGACGTTGCCGGCGGGCGCAGAAGCGCCGACCAAGCCGCGCCGCAGTCGGTCGCGGCAGAAACGCCGAAGCATGTCGCGCAATTGCCGCGGACAGGGGCGGTCGATCCCGCTCCCGGAGAGCCGAGGGATCAGCCGATCCCCGCGGCTTCCACTCCGGCAGAGACGGCGTCGGCCGGGAATGACGTGGCGTCGGTCGCGACGCGGGCCCCGCAAGCCTTCGAGGACGATCCGCAGCAAGGCGGTGCTGTCGCCGACCCGGTCGGTCCCCAGCCGCAGGCCGACGACCCGGCGCTGGCCCAGCGCCGTGCCGAAGTGCTGGACGGCGCCGCTCCGCTGGACCACAGGGGCGGCAAGACTCCGGACACGGGTGGATCCCCTATGGCCCCCGAAGAACGTCTTCGAAAGCTCTATTCATTGGCCGAGGAAATGGAGCTGCTCTACGTGAGCAAGATGACCCGTTGAGGCCATGATTTCGCGTGCGATCGCAAGCAAGGTATCGGTCGTCCTCTCGCTGGGTCTGATCGTGGTGGTTGTCTTCGCGTTCTTGGGTAAATCCCAGCGGCAACCGCCTATCGTTCCGGCAGCCGTTCCCGCAAACGACGAGACGACGGCTGCTTCGGTTCCGGCCCAGCCGAGGGTGCCGGCGACCCTACCCGTGGTGCTGCCTCCCCCGCCGGCGCCAGCGCCGCGACCAAGTCCAGACCCCCTGCCGGCTCGAGCAACGCAGGCGCCGCAACCTGCGGAACCCGAGCAAAAACCCCCGTCGACAGAAACAGTTCAGTCGAAGGAACCAGGCGGGCCATCGCCTGCCACCGAGGCAAAGGTCAGCGCAGCGCATCCTCGGACGCCGGACACCAAGCCAACCGCCAGCCGCCAGCCGCCGCGACGCGCCGCGCAGGAAGCGCCGGATCGGCCGAGCCACACCGCGCGGCCAAGCCTGAAGGTCAAAGGCGCGACCGCCGAAGGGCGGGGCAAATCGATCACGGCGAGCCAAAGCGACGTTGCCGGAGGACGGACCTTGCTCCGTCTCCTGGAATTCGGTTCGGGTCCGACCATAGAGCTTGCCTGGCCCGATTCGGCCGGGCATCGCGAGAGCTTGTTCGCGCTGTTGGGCCAATGTTTCGGCATGCAGGTGGCACTCATGGATGCTGACGGTCGCCTCTACGTGGCCGAAGGCCAGCCGAACACGCCCTGGAATCTGAACCTCGATCGCTTCAGCGGCTTCATCCGCGAGCCGGCCGGTGAGCTGAGCAGGCAGGAGCGACAGGTCGCAGAGCAAATTCGCGCGCGCCACGGCGGTCTGGTTTCCGCATCCCCGGTGCGGGTCTTTCCACGGACGGTCGATGCCCACCTGCTGGGCGGGCTGCGTCGGCTGGTCGGCGAGTCCTACACGACGGCGCAGGCAATTCAGGCGCGCTATCGAATCAGCGGCGGGCGCCTTGTCGTGGAGCGGATCGTCGCCGATGGCCGAATGATCCAAGGACGGCTCGAACTGCCACCCGTTGCGCGTGGCGCCTGTCGCCGCCTGGCCAGGACATGACCGCGGGATTTGCGCTTTTGCAAGCTCCGGACCTTGCCGGGATTTCGCCGGGGCCAGCCTCGGGTGAACTGTCCAGCAGCGGAACGGCCTTCTGACCGACGTCGGTTTCCGCACTTGTTCCTTTCATAAAGCCTCATAAGGACACGGAAACGCTGCGGACGAGCAGGACTTTGAAGGCATGCAGCCTTGACCACTGCATTCAAGAACATCTACCCACTGATCGCCTTGGGCGTTCTATTCTGGGGCGCCTGCGCCGAACCGATGGCTGCACAGACAGGACGATCCTTGGCCCTATCGGCCGCATGGCAGCGCAACAGTGCCCTGCCGGTCGGTCAGCCGTGCGTGCCGCCACGCAGGCAGACAATTGAACCGGATGCCTCCTCGGCCCCATCCGCCAAGCTGTTTGCGAGGCCATCGCTTCGCCTTCTCTATGTCCTGATGCTGCTCCGTCGCGAGCAGTTCATAGTTACCAATCCAGCGCAGTTACGCGACAAACTGAGAGGTGGTCCCCGACCATCATCACATCAAATCGGCAACAGACCCGATTGCAGCTTGAGTTGGTTGCAGGCCCCCGCAACTAAATAATTCCCAAAGAAAAACAAACACTAAGCTCCGCTCACGCAGGGCTTTTTTCTACCAGATTCCAATCACCCTGCAAGACTATACTGACGGTAGTGTCCATAATTTTCCGCACTTTTGGTTGGAGTTGGTAGCTGATCCGGTCAGGTGGTCATCCTTTGCTGCTTGAGCAGGTCCGTGTTCATGTAGCGCTTCAGTGACCATTTGGTCCCTTGGCCTGCCCCTGAATCTGGCCGCTCAGTGTGAGGGTCCTGGTGACGCCGACTTTGCTCGGTTGTGCAAGCGCCACCAGGACTATCCCTATCACGCCGACATCTGAGATTTCCGGCGTGACTTGCCGCAGAAGAAGGCCCGCATTCGATCCAATCTCCTGGCGGGGCGTTCGGACCGCATCAATCCTCCGGCTCGACGTTGATCGCCGCGGCGAGAGTCCGTGTTTCCGTATCCTCCGGTGATCCGTCGTCCCATCGGAACATGACGAACTGGCCGGGGGCCCCGAGCGCGGCTCTCGGCGCGTGCCAAACGTCGGCGTTGTAATTGACGGCTTGGGAGCCGTCGGCGACGAAAGCCCGCAGGTCCGCCAGCTCCGGCTCGCCATCGGATGCCGATGGGCAGACGGCGATCAGATGCCGCGTCCCGCAGAGGGGAACGAAAGCCTGGTTGGAGAAGCGGTGCCGCTCGAGGGCCGTGATGAGCAGCGGCGGTTGCGCCACCGGAACCCGCATGAAGGTGAGATTGGGTTTGGCGTCGGGACGGAGGTTCTGCATCTCGGCTGCGAACTCGCGACGCTGCGGGCCGTCGCCCTTCGCCATGAGCACTTGGCCATAGGGCATGAACGCCTCCGCGGTCAGCGGTTTTGCCTTGACGATCATGATCTTGTCTCCTGTGGCTCTTTCAACCGCCGATACTGTTGTCGCCGCGACAGGGACCGCCGGCAGGGCCCCGGACCGCCGTTTCGAACCGGCTCACCGTCGGCGAACGGCGACCCCACTGCCTCCAAAACGTTCGTCCAGCCAGTAGACGCAGGCGCCGGCCGGTTCAGTCCTCGACCGGCTCGAAGCTCATCTGGACGCGCCGTCCGGTTTCTCTCACGTGATGCTCGAGCAACTGTCCGACCCGTTTTCCGTCGCGGGACGCAAGGGCTTCCAGGATCGCACCGTGCTCCTTGACCCCGCGGTCCCAGTGGTTTTGGGACTGTATGGCGATGTAACGCGCCCTCTGGGTCTGCGCCATCAGGTTGGAGTAGATACCGGCCAGGACCGAGTTGCCGGCAATCGTAATGATGGTGAAGTGCAGTTCGCGGTTGAGACGGAAGTACTCCAGACGCTCTCCCGCTTGGTGGTGGCGCATCATGCGCTTATGGATTCGTCTCAAGGCGGTCAGGTCCTTGTCGGTCACCCTCTCACCGGCGAGTTCTCCCGCATGCCGGTCCAGCCAGGTGACGATCTGGAACACCTCGGCGACACTTTCCCGGGTCAATCTGGTAACGCGAGGACTGCGGTTGGGGAGCAGTTCGATCAAGCCCTCCGAGGCTAGGACTTTGAGCGCCTCGCGCAGCGGCGTGCGCGAGATCCCAAACACCTTGCAGAGTTCCTTCTCGTCGACGCGCGCGCCCGGCGCAAGCTGGTTTTCGACGATCATTTCCCTCAGGGTCCCGACAATCTGGGCGTGAAGCGAGGGCCGCGCTATCAGTGCTTCCATTGTTCCAGTCGCCAAGGGCTGCTCGCGTATTTGTCTCTATGGTCTCGGAGTCGGGCCGGGGGCCTAGTCCGCAAGGCCTTGCGCCGGGTGGAATGCCCGTGCCATGCGGCAGATCGGTTCTCGCGATGACACGCGAATCCCAGCCGCCTCACGGCCGCATATTCCTCGGTCTCTCATCTGATCTGCCCTGCGAATACCGGTCAATTCCGACGCTTCGGAGAAAATTATAGTTAGTTTTCAAGCGTATATCAATAATATAATGCACAATACAAAATAAATTATTCACAAATCATAAGCTTGGGCGTATGATCGAGCTTGGTCCAGAGGCATCTTTGGGCCAGGGCCCTTGAACAGGGTGAAGACAGGGCGGAGGCGTTGTCGATCTTGCATTCAAGCGACGTCGCCGGCAGCGTGTCGGCTCGGCGTGGACTATGAAGGGCCGCGCGACGCCATGAACGGATCTGGTTGATCCAACCAAGTGGAGAAGGTCGATGAAGAGAGAAGTGTTGGCGGCGGTGACCGTCCTAGGTCTGGCTTCAGGCCCGGCCCTCGCCGAACAGATGACCATCAATGTCTTGGGTCAGCCCCTGGCCACCGGGATGATCCAGAAGAATATGGAGCAGCCTTTCTTCGAGAATTTTGCGCAGCGCACGGGTCTCGACATCAAGGCGAACTACAAGGCCATCGATGTCACTGGGATCAAGTCGGAGGAGACCCTGCGGGTTCTGAAGAACGGCCTGTTCGACATCGTGTCCATCAGGACCGCACAGGCCGCCCGGGACGAGCCTTTTCTACTGGGCCAGGATCTGGTCGGGTTGAATCCCGACTACAAGATGGCCCGGCGTGTCTATGAACGCTACAAGGTTTACTTCGACGAGCGCCTGCGCGAAAGATTCAATGCCAAGCTGCTGGGCCTCTGGCCCTTCGGTCCGCAGGTCTTGTTCTGCAAGCCGGAGATCAAGGGTCTCAAGGACATCAAGGGCAAGAAGGTCCGGGTGTACGACCAGAGCCTGGCTCAATTCGTCGGGAGCCTCGGCGCCATACCGGTCGCCATAGGCTTTTCCGAGGCGCAGCAGGCCCTGGCCCGCGGCGTAGTCGAGTGCGCAATCACAGGCGCCAGCTCGGCCAACTCGGCCGGATGGCCTGAGGTTTCGGAATATTTCATGCCGATTGGCTTCCAAGTCGGGTTCAACGGATATGCGATCAACCTCGATACCTGGAACAAGCTGGACCCAGACCAGCAGAACAAGCTTCAATCAGCCATCAATGGTCTCAACGCCGATATCTGGGCCTATTCCGAAGAGCTGTTCGAGGATGCCTTGCGCTGTAATGTCGGCAAGGAGCCGTGCACGACGGTGACCAAGTACAACATGAAGAACGTGCCGGTCACCGACGCGGACCTGAAGCTCGTGTCCGAGGCGGTGGGCAAGACCTCCTTCCCGACATGGTCGAAGGTCTGCGAGCAGAGCTTGCCCGGCTGTGGCGAGAAGTGGAAGCAGATTCTCGGCCCGCTTGTCGGCCTCGACTAGACCGGCATACCGGATCCCGATCCCACTCGGGCGTGTCGCGGCCGCTTCGCTTGGCGGCACGCCCGGTCCCGCTTTCCCGATTCGGATGGAACCGGCGAGGCCAAGACAAGAATGCTGAATGTTCTGTCCAAGATTCTCGGCTGCGTCTTCGGGTATATGTGCCTGGCGCTTTCGGTCCTGGTCAGCGCCGAGACGATCATGCGCAAGGTCTTCGACTTTTCGATCCAGGGCGCCGACGAACTCGGTGGATATACCCTCGCCATCGGTTCCAGCCTGGCTTTTTCGGTCGCCCTCGTCGGCCGCAATCACATGCGTATCGACATCCTGCATTTTCGCATGCCGGGCAAGGTCCAGGGCGTTCTCAATTGGCTTGCCATCCTTCTGCTCGGCTTGTTCGGACTGCTCCTCGCCTGGACCACCTATGGAATCATCCGCGACACCATTGCTTATCGCAGCACGGCGCCCACTCCGTGGGCGACGCCGCTTGTCTACCCGCAAAGCGCTTGGTACGCCGCGCTGACGATTTTCGCCGCCTTGGCGGTCGCTTTGGCAGTCAAGGCGACGGTGCTGCTGGTGTCGGGTCGTTTTGCCGAACTGAACCGCGACTTTCAGCCGAAAGCGGCGAAAGAGGAGTTGGAGAAGGAGCTCGAGGACATCGCCGCGCGGCGTTGACCGCGCGGCACGAGCGACCCGGCTGCGCCGGGAACGAGGAGTGAAGGCGAGCCAATGGGGATCCTTGAAGTCTTTATCGCCTTCGTGGCAGGTCTGGGGCTGCTGCTGATCGGCATACCCATTGGGGCCGTGATGGTCGCTTTGGGCACCGTCGGCGGCGTTTTGGCCTTCGGAACGCCCTTCATCGAATCGATCGGCAACGTGGTCTGGGGGGTCCAGAACGAAAACATCCTGACGGCCATTCCCCTGTTCGTCCTCATGGGCGAGATACTGCTCCGTTCCGGCATCGCCGACAGGATGTATGGCGCGCTTTCGGTGTGGCTCGGACGGCTCCCCGGTGGGCTACTGCACACCAACATCGGATGTTGCTCGCTCTTCGCCGCCACCACCGGATCCTCGGTCGCGACCGCGGCGACGATCGGCACCGTTGCGCTTCCGGCCCTCAACGAACGCGGCTATCCCAAGCACCAATCTCTTGGCTCGCTCGCCGCCGGGGGTACCCTCGGTATCCTTATCCCGCCCAGCATCGCACTTCTGATTTACGGCAGCCTGACTAACAACTC
>Ga0224504_10000455_pt1 | contig 18340 bp, 18 predicted proteins | sample SF_Oct11_sed_USG_3_FD_170160 | JGI IMG/M metagenome (GOLD analysis project Ga0224504, IMG submission 170160) | Sediment microbial communities from San Francisco Bay, California, United States - SF_Oct11_sed_USGS_24 | ecosystem: Environmental > Aquatic > Marine > Sediment | place: USA... | reverse complement strand
AGTCGGGACCACCCATCAGAGCACCCTGGCGCGCACGCCGGCCCTCGTGATGCCATAGGTAGTAGAAGGTAATCTGGAACTCGTCGCTCCACGGATTGCCCTCCAGCAGACCTTTCTCCTTGAGTTCGTCGGGCAGCGCCTTTGCCGGCCTGTAATACGCCTCGTTATACAGATTGACCGCCTTGTCGCCTTGCGCGAAGAACCCATCTGTGTGCAGCGAACTATGGCACTGGGCACAGACTTCCTTCACTCGCTCGCGCCCTTTCGGTCCGTCGCCAAGAATCGGGCTCATCGGGTCGTCCGAATTTCGCACCGGCGAACTCTTCGACCACAGCACCCAGTACAGGCGATCGGAAACATTGTGCGTGGCGGGTTGCTCACCGGCAGCGCTCATATGGCAGTTCGAACAGGTTGGCGCGCAATAATCGACCCCTGCAGTCCAGGCGTCGCTGGCACCCTCCCGGTTCCAGTCCTCGCCCTGGGTGTTGTAGACATGGCCATGCTTTCTGTTTCGAAAATCTCGATGTTCGGATGATCCGGACGAAGATGGCACGACGCGCAGGCACGCGGGCGTCTCGCCTCGGCATTCGGAAACGCATGGCGCGTGTGACAGGCCGAACAAATTCCGGTGCTACCGTCGGGATAAATGTTGCCCATACCCACCTTCGGCCAGGTTTCAGGGGTCGGGCTGCCATCTTCATTCAGCTCGATTTTGGTTCCATGGCACTGCATGCACCCGGTCTCGTTCGGGGCGTCACCGAATTCGGGATGTGAGCGGCCTTCGTGCACCTGGGTCAGCGCATGCAGGCTGTCCTTGGGGATAATCTGCCAATAGGCGCGGAACTGGCCGCTGGCATTGATCTGTTCGACCTGGTCCGCGTGACAGCGGCCGCAGGTACTGGGAGCCACCAGCACCGAGACCTTAGCGCTGAACTCATATGCTCACCGCCCATGCGCGAATGCTCGTCCGCAACGCGATGACAGTCGAGGGATGTGCCGGGGCGAAACCCGGGTTTGCGCGAACAGAGCCCCGCGGCGGCGGCCTGGAAACAGGCTCGAGGCCCGCGCTGGCCGAGGGCGGGTTTGCAGCGAATGCATTGGCCGATCCGCGCGCCACTCAGGTCCCGCAGGCAGCCGGACACATGGCGTCGGGCGGCCATGGAGACGCTCGCCCCGGACTTTGCGCCCTACTTTGCGGACGTCTTCCGGCTAGGCGGCGGCGATATAAACAGCGCCGCCCTGAGCGCTTCTGAGAACTGCACGCAAATCTTCATCGACCGGCAAAACATCAATGTATTCACCGAGATGAATTGCATGTACCCGATCGTCGGTGCCCAGAAACGCAAGGGATCCCCAGTCTGCGGACCAGGTATCGGCCGGACGGCAACACAACATACGCCGCAGCAGGGACCGGTCGAGCACGATGGGACTCACAAGAGACATCATAGGCTTACAACTCTCGCTACTGATCCTCAAACCTGCCAGCCACTAAAATTTAGCACAATAAGTAGAATTGCGGATGTTGCAGTGCCGCAAAATAATCGCCCTGAATCCTGCCTCAGCGCTACTTTTGCCATGATCGGCAATGCGCCGATAGAGGTCGCCGAAACAAAACGAGGCGGCTTGCGCCGCCCCGTCCCCCTTCGAGCTGCGCTCAGGCTACCTTGATGGTCTGCCGTTTCTGAACTTCGACTTTCGGCAGCACGATCTCGAGGATACCTTCCCGCAATTCGGCTTTGGCTTTCTTGATATCGACTTCAACCGGCAACAGAACAGTGCGGAGCAATGATCCATAGCCCATTTCGGATCGGAAGTAGGTCTCGCTCTTCTCCTCTTCCTTGAACTCCCTCTTCGCCTTGATAGTGAGGCGGTCGCCGAGGAGGCTGATATCGAGATCTTCCTTTTTCACGCCAGGCAGTTCGGCGCGAACCAGCAGGGTCGCTTCGCGGTCGATCAGATCGACATGCGGATAGAAGGCTTCGCCGAAGCCCTCAAACTCGCGCGCCAAAGGCCGTTTGAACATAAACGGTTCCATCAGCGACTCCATCCAACGGCGCGGGAACAATTCGAACAGGTCTTCCATGCCGTGGACAATCGGTCTCATTGCCCGCTCGCGTTTCACCTCCACCGGAGTCTCTTTCGGGGTGATTTTGCGCACGGTTGTCATGATTGTCTCCTCCTTGTTACAGACGCGATGGCCAAACCCTTGGCCATCATGTTGAAATGTATACCGATTAGCAAAAAAACCAACCCGGTCATATACTTATTGACTTTTCCACAACAAGACACTGATCCCGTCAATGCCGTGTCCAGAACGAATTTCCGAACCAGATCTGAGCTGTTTGACCAGCTGTAAGCGCTGGCGTACAGAACAATAAATAGCTATAAGATCAGTTCGGAAACGGCTTTTGCGGCCGTCCGGCCAGCAGCCAATTGCACGACAAGCGCAGCCACGCCATCGCGAATCCAGGGGGACTCTGACGATGGAACTGACTCCGAAGGGATTTGTAACGAAAATATTCGAGCGCGCGGGTATTCGCATTGATGGGGATGCCCCGTGGGACATCACGGTCCACCATCCGAGATTTTTTCGCCGGGTGCTGCGCGGATCGATCGGCCTTGGCGAGTCCTATACCGATGGTGACTGGGATACGCCGCAACTGGATGCGACGATCCGCCGCCTGCTGCGTACCGGCGTACCCTCCTCCACGCTGGCACGCACCGGCAGGATTCTGAAAGACCTTCGTTCCCGGGTCGCGAACCTGCAAACCCGGCGCCGGTCACGAGCCGTGGCGGAACAGCATTATGACCTCGATCACCGTCTTTACACACAGTTCCTCGGCCCGCATAACCAATACACCTGTTGTTTCTTCGACGGCACAGACGATCTCCGGGCAGCGGAAGAGCGCAAACTGGAGATGCTATGCGACAAGCTCGAGATCGGTGCCGATGACCGGGTCCTTGATATTGGTAGCGGATGGGGAGGCTTTGTCGGTTATGCCGCGAGAACCCGCGGTTGCAAGGCAGTAGGCATCAGCCTGTCCGGCGAACAAATCGAGTATTCCCGAAGATACACCTCGGGTCTCGGTGTCGAGATTGTTAAGTGCGATTACCGCGACCTGCCGCAACGTTTTGCCCCTGCCAGTTTCGACAAAATACTGGTGTGCGGAATGCTCGAGCACGTGGGGCACAAGAACTACCGCAGAATAATGCAGATCATCCTCCGACTGCTGAGCACCAGGGGCCTGTTCCTGCTACATACGATCGGCAACAGGGATATAACCACCATCGTCGACCCGTGGATCGAGAAATATATTTTTCGCAATTCGATGATCCCGGCGATGCAGCAAATAGCTGACGCCGCGAGCGGTCTGTTCGTCATCCAGGCCTGGGAAAATTACGGATACTATTACTCGAAAACACTCCGCGCCTGGTATGAGAACTTCAACCGCAACTGGCCAAACATAACGAGAATAGAGGCCGTGCCGCGTTTCGACGAGAAATTCAGGCGCATGTGGAATTACTACCTGTTGTCCTGCAAGGCTGCATTCGACGTCGAGGAGTTGCATCTGTGGCAGATCGTGATGTCGAAGTATGGCGCGCGCAGTGACGTGTATGGCCGCGTGATGAAGTCCGCGGCGAGGTCGTAATGACAGCCATGAGTTCGTCGATCGGGCAGGTTCGGAGCGGGCTTGGCGTGGCAGCCCGGCTTTCTGCGCGACAACATCCACCCACCGGAACCGATTTTTATTGGCACGATACGGTCACTCGCAGCTAGAATTCGAGACAGATCGCTGCCGAGGGCAGTGCCGACAGGTCACTTCCATGGATGATAAGAACAAGGTTTCGCGGCGCAATTTCGTCAAGGCCTGCAGCATGATGAGCGGTGCCGTGGCGCTGAATCCATCTTTGCTCGCTGCCAGCGGGCAACCGCTGCAACAGGCCCACGCTGCGCTGTTGACAGACCCGGCGGGCGCACCAGTCGATGGCAGAAACCTGCTACCGGGTAAGTCCTATGTTTTTCACTACCCGTATGCCACAACGCCGTGTTTCTTGCTGAACCTCGGTCGCCGGATTGGCAAGACTGCAGATCTCGAGACCGAAAGCGGCGATCGTTACAGCTGGAACGGCGGCGTCGGACCCGACGGGTCGATCGTCGCGTTCTCGGCCATATGCGCGCACAAGATGAGTTACCCCACCCGGCGTGTCAGCTTCATTAACTATCGCCATGACGGTATGCCGGGAACCAGTCCCGGGCAGTCACAACGTCCAGTGATCTATTGCTGCTCCGAGGGCAGTGTCTACGATCCGGCCGACGGGGCGCGCGTGCTAAGCGGCCCTGCTCCGCAGCCACTCGCGGCCGTTGCATTGGACTACGACAACGAAACGGGACAAATTAAGGCCGCCGGCGTATACGGCGGCGATATGTTCCGGCAGTTCTTCGACGAGTTCGGGTTTCAGCTCGCGCTGGAGACGCGCAGCAGCGACGTCAATGCATTCGTCGGGACTACCAGCACGGTCTGGCCGATCGAGGAATACTGCACCAACCCGGCGCCGTGCTAGGCGGTCACTTCGTCTCGGCCGCCGCTCCCGATGCGTAAGCGTCGGATGTGCCTGCAAGCGCTGCCGCGAGATCGTTGAACCCCGCTCCACGCGCTACCGCTGACGGTGTTCTTCCTGACATGTCACGCAGGTCGATATCGGCGCCATGTCTTGCAAGCATCCGGGCTATTTCCGCATGCCCGCCAGCCGCGGCGATGTGCAACGCGCTCGATCCCGTTTCCTGAACCACGTCGATCCTGATGCCCTCGGCGCCGAGCAGCATCGCGACGATGTCGGCATGCCCGCCACGGACCGCCCGCATCAAACACGTCCAGCCGTAAGCGTCCTGGCGATTTAAGTCGGCCCCCGCCTCGATCAACGCACGCGCCGGCTTGCCATGTCCTTTCACTGCCGCCACCAGCAATGCGGTCCATCCCAGCTTCGCCGTAGCGTCGACATTCGCGCCGGCGCCGATCAACAACTCAGTGGCTTCCGGATCTTCCGCCATCGCAGCGTACATAAGTGGCGTGCCGCCATTATCGTTTACCGCGTTTACATCGGCACCGGCCTCGATCAGCGCCTCCACCAATCTGGTTTCACCCTGCTGCGATGCCAGCATCAAACCGGTCTTGCCGTTGGCAGCCGCAATATTCGGATCCACGCCGCGGCCGAGCAATTCCCGAAGCCCCGCCGTGGACCTCGTATCGAGCGCCGTCACCCAGGCATCCGCATCCGCGATATCGGCACCGCCGGATTGCAAAGGCGCCAGAATGCAGCCAAAAGCGAGGACAGTGGCGAGAAGGTACTTAGGGGAACTGACGCGATATGGCAACGGACTAGGGGATCGCGGGCCAGTTGATCGGACAACGGAAACGGGGACGCTTTAGCGTCCCCGCTCCATTTTGCAATCCGGACATCAGCATTGCGACGTCAGTCAGGTCGTGGCGCCGCGGGTGCCGCCGACGGTGTTCCTCCATGCGGGGAGGAAGCGCCGCCGAGTTGCTGGTCCTTGATTTCTTCCCACCAAAGCGGATGGTGGTTTATTGCGTACTGCTCATCGACATAGCCGGTGAGCATCCCTTCCAGGGAACCCTCGCTGCCGATCGTGGCGAGATAGATATGGAGACAGATAAACGCAATACAAATCAGCGATGTTATGCCGTGGATCAGGTTGGCGAGTTGCATGCCCTCGCGACCGGTTCCGAGATTCGGGAACAACAGGAAAACGCCCGACACCACCATCGCACCGCCCGCGAAAACGAGCGTCCAGTACAGCATCTTGTGTCCGGCGTTGGCAAAGCCCGCAGGCGGATGTCCGCCCCCCAGATAACCGCCGCCCTGGAGAATCCACTTGAGGTCATAGGCCTTGGGCCAGTTGTGATGCATCCATTTAAGGAGCGCAATCACGAAAAACACCGCGAATGGCACGGCGAGATAGTCGTGGATCGGTTTCGCCACCTGGGCCCAGGCAGCGAATGCCTCCTTGCCCATCAGCGGAATCATTACCGCACGGCCCCACAAAATACTCAGCCCGGTAATGGTCAGGATGATAAACAGCGTCGCCATTATCCAGTGCAGAACGCGGTCACTCAGCGGCCATCGCAGTACCTTGCGACCTGTTCTCGTCGGCATTTTGTAGCCGCCGGTAATCAGGTGATAGGTCAGCAATGCGGCAATGATCCCCAGAATCAGCCACGCACCCACATTGGCAACGGGACCATTACGGAGCTCACGCCAGTTCTGACCGCCATTCTGTATCAGTACGTTGGCTTCCTGCCCGGTCACCGCGGAATAGCCCGCCGTTCCTTCGCGAACCGCTCGCCAGTATTCCGCGCGCGGATTGACATCATCACCGCTTGCCGCGTCTTTTTCTTCGGCCGACGTGGCCTGGGCCTGCGTGCTATCGACCAGCAGATACCCTGTCAGCGGCAGCACCATCGACCCCCCGAACATGAGCATCACGCTCAGGATCATGATACGCCGACGCCAGCTGCGCCTGTCTGCAGTATTCTTGACCATGGACTCAGGTCCTCCTGTCAGTCCTCGTTGTGCCCCGCGTCTGAGCAGGACGACAGCCGCGAAACGATTATTCGCCCGGAGACGTCAGTCGAAACGCTCCGGACATAATATCGTTCGCTATCTGTCGCCTTGTTTTTCGAAGCGTTCTGCGATCTCGCCTTCCTGTTCAGCACTCAGGCTCGCGACATCGCCTCCCTTGTAAACTCCCGGTTCGTGCAGCGAAACTCTCACGGGTTCGTCATAGCAACCCGTGAGAGCCAGAATCATTGCAACGAGCGGAAGGGCCTTCGTCATGCTCGGCATTGCTCCCCCCTTAGACATTACTGAGATGACCGTTGGCATAGGCTTCGCACCTTGTGCTCAGACGTCTTTCTTGTAGGCGGTATCCCAGCCCCAGGTCTGAGGACGCCCACCGCGTTTCATAATGCGCTCACGATAGATGTCAGCAACCTGGTCGCCATCGCCCGCGATCAGTGCCTTGGTCGCACACATCTCGGCACACAGAGGCAGTTTGCCTTCCGCCAACCGGTTGCGCCCGTATTTGCCGCGCTCGGCTTCCGAATTCGCCTCCTCGCCCGGCCCGCCAGCGCAGAACGTGCACTTGTCCATTTTGCCACGAACACCGAACGCCTCCTGCTGCGGGAATTGCGGCGCACCGAACGGGCAGGCGTAGAAGCAGTAGCCACAACCAATACAGAGGTCCTTGTCATGCAAAACCACCCCATCGTCGGTAGTGACAAAGCAGTCCACCGGACAGACCGCAGCACACGGCGCATCGGTACAGTGCATACAGGCCACCGAGATCGACTTTTCGCCGGGCACACCGTCATCGAGCGTGACCACCCGACGGCGGTTGACGCCCCACGGCACCTCGTTCTCGTTCTTACAGGCGGTTACGCAGCCGTTACATTCGATGCAGCGCTCGGCATCACACAGAAATTTCATTCTTGCCATGGTTTGATACCCTCCTAGGCCGGCGTAATCTTGCAGAGGCTGGCCTTGGTTTCCTGCATCGCAGTCACCGAGTCATAGCCATAAGTGAAAGCCGTGTTGGCCGAATCACCGCGTACGTACGGGTTTGCTCCTTCCGGATACTTGTCGATCAGATCCTCGCCCTGGAACCAGCCGCCAAAATGATATGGCGTCCAGACTACGCCGCGTCCGACGCGACGCGTCACCATTGCCTTGACCTTGATCTTGCCGCCCTCCGGCCCCTCGAGCCAGATCCACTGCCCGTCTTTGATTCCGTTGTCGTTGGCATCACCCGGATGAATCTCGGCAAACATGTCCTGCTGCAATTCAGCCAACCACGGATTTGAACGCGACTCTTCACCGCCGCCTTCATATTCCACAAGTCGTCCCGAGGTATGCACCAACGGATAGTCACCGGAATAGTCTTTCTCCTGGATTGACTGGTAGCGTGTCGGCAGTCGCCAGAAACGCTTGCGATCCTCGTACGTCGGATACTTCGCGACCAGATCATGGCGGCTCGTGTAGAGCGGCTCTCGATGAATCGGTACCGGGTCGGGGAAAGTCCAGACTACCGCACGCGCCTTGGCGTTGCCGAACGGTGCACAGCCATGCTTGATAGCAACGCGCTGGATTCCACCCGACAAATCGGTCTTCCAGTTCTTGCCCTCGGCTGCCGCTTTCTCGTCGGCAGTGAGATCATCCCACCAGCCCAGTTGTTTCAGCATGTCCGCGGTGAACTCCGGATACCCGTCCTGGATTTCCGCACCCTTACTGTAGGAGCCGTCCGCGAGCAAGCTTTCGCCGTCGCGCTCGACCCCAAAACGGGCGCGGAAATTCAGCCCACCGTCAGCAACGTTCTTGCTGGTGTCATACAGATTGGGCGTGCCCGGATGCTTCATATCCGCGGTGCCCCAGCACGGCCACGGCAAACCGTAATAGTCGCCATCCGCGGGACCGCCCTCGGCCTTCAACGTAGTCGTATTGAAGGTATGTTTGTTTTCCATGTGCAGCTTCAGGCGTTCCGGACTCTGCCCGGTATAACCGACTGTCCACATGCCGCTGTTCCATTCGCGGGTGATGTCCTCGATCAATGGCTCTTCGCCGTTAACCTTGATGTTCTTGAACAACTGTTGATCGAACCCGAGCTTCTTGGCCATCTTGTACATGATGATGTGATCGGGCAGCGAATCGAACAACGGATCGATAACTTTCTCACGCCACTGCAGGGACCGATTCGAAGCGGTAACCGAACCGTAGGTTTCGAATTGTGTCGTACAGGGCAGCAGGTAGAAATTGTCGTCCCTGTCGGGGAGCACCGCGGTAACCGTCGGCACCGGGTCGACAACAACCAGCAGGTCCACCTTCTCCATCGCTTTCTTCTGCTCCGGACCGCGAGTCTGGCTGTTCGGCGCATGGCCCCAGAGGAACATCGCCCGCAGGTTGTCATTCTGCGCAATGTTCGCCGGATCTTCGAGGATGCCATCGATCCAGCGCGACACTGTGATACCGCGCAGGTTCATCGCCTTGACTTCCTTGCCACCCTCTTCGTAACTGCCCTGATCGAAGCGGCCCTTGACCCATTCGTAATCGAGGTCCCAGACGCGGCTCCAGTGCTTCCACGAGCCGTCCGACAGACCGTAGTAGCCAGGCAGGGTATCCGCCAGCACACCGAAATCGGTAGCGCCCTGGACATTGTCATGACCGCGGAAAATATTGGCGCCGCCACCCGACTTGCCGATGTTGCCAAGCGCCAGCTGAAGGATGCAGTAGGCGCGCGTGTTGTTGTTGCCAATCGTGTGCTGAGTTCCACCCATGCACCAGACAATCGTGCCCGGGCGATTCTCGGCCATCGTCTTGGCGGCCTCGCGAACCTCGTCACCAGGTATTCCGGTTACGTCCTCGACCACATCGGGCGTCCACTTGGCGACTTCGGCGCGCACCTCGTCCATGCCCCAGACACGCTGCCTGATGTACTCGTCGTCCTGCCAGTCATTTTCGAAAATATGCCAGAGCAGACCATATATCAGCGGCACGTCCGTGCCCGGACGGAGGCGCAGATGCTGGTCCGAATGCGCTGCCGTGCGGGTGTATCGCGGATCCGCAACGATGAACTTGGCACCGTTCTCCTTGCCGCGGAGGATGTGCTGCATCGCTACCGGATGAGCTTCCGCCGCGTTGCTGCCGATAAAGAACATCGTCTTGCAGTTGTGCATGTCATTGTAGGAGTTGGTCATAGCACCGTAGCCCCAGGTGTTAGCCACCCCCGCTACGGTCGTCGAATGACAGATACGCGCCTGGTGATCGACATTATTCGTTCCCCACATCGCCGCGAATTTGCGATACAGGTAAGCCTGCTCGTTGTTGAACTTGGCCGAACCCAGCCAGTACACCGAGTCGGGGCCTGATTTTTCGCGAATGGAGAGAAGCTGATCGCCAATTTCGTTGATCGCATCGTCCCAGGAAATTTTCTTCCATTTGCCGGCGACTTTCTTCATTGGGTATTTAAGCCGACGCTCGCCGTGACCATGCTCGCGCACGGACGCGCCCTTGGCGCAATGACCGCCCAGGTTGAACGGCGAGTCGAAGTCCGGTTCCTGTGCGACCCAGACACCGTTCTGCACCTCGGCGATTACGCCGCAGCCAACAGAGCAATGGGTACACACCGACCGTTTCGTCGATATCTCACCGGTAGCTGCCGCTGCTTTTGCTTCGGCGCGACCAATCATCGATGTTGGCAATGCGCCCGCCACGGCTCCGCCGCCCAGCGCCAGGCCGGTTCGACTCAGGAATGTCCTTCTGTCTATCGCGCTGCCGAGCACACCTGAAAGCGCATGCTTTGCCTCTGGCCCGGTCAGGTCTCTTTTTTTGATCAGCTTCATCGCTGTTCCCTCGAAATTGTGCTGGTAATCTCTTTTCTGGCTTCGCGTCTGCCGCTATCCGTCAGAACCGCGCTTTCTTGTAATAAGTCTCAACGTGAGATGTGACCTTGTAGCCCGGGCTGGCCGGCCTCACGCTGTCGTCGCGGACTTCGATCTCGTCGCCGTGCGCGGTGCCAGACACGACTACGGCCGCAGTAGCGCCGCCAGCGACCGCAAGATCTTTGAGAAACTTACGACGGTCGTTCCGTTCAGTTTTTTTCGCCTCGGTCATTTCCCTCTTCCTCCCGAACTACACACTCTGGATTATCAATTCGACTCAGCCCGATTGACTCCGGCTGTCATCGAGCCGCGGGGCGGCCATCGCCAGATACTGCGACTCCACCTCCAAAAACTGCTCGCCCAACTGGCCGACCGCACGATAAAAATGCGCTGCATCCGCCTGTTGCAAATCTCTGAAAAACCGACCCATCCACGACTGAATGTGTCGAGTGAAAAATTCTGCCTGGCGCTCGGCGTCACTGCCGGCCTCGGCTTCGACGATCAGCGACATTGCTTCGCACAATGCCGCCGCATGATCTTCCGGCTCCGCAACGTCCTGCTTGCGCCCGAGTCCAAGCGCGTCCAGATCGGAACGCAGTTGCGCCAGTGGCTGCTCCATCAGGAATCCGGTCAGATACCATGAGCCGTAAGGTACCAGTTCGCCGCGCCCGACGCCGATGAATAACTCGTGATACTCGTCATCGAGAAGGCCGCACTCGGCCCGACCGGCCGCACCCTTGAGCATTCCCCAGGCGGCGCCAAGAAGACTGGAAGCATCGCCTTCTTCGGCATCGATTTCGCTCAGTTTCTCTACCAGAGCGGGCCCGGGTGGAGCCGCCAAAAGTGCGCCGAGCAGACTATAGGTATTGGCCCGCAGCTGATCCTCACCGGACACCACCGCAGCAAGCGGTTCGGAGAGCTCGGAATCTGTCACTGACACTTCAGCCATACATGCCTCTGCGGACGGTGTTGCCTAACAAAGCAAGAAGCAGGCCATGTCTATTCGGAAAAAACACAGCCAAACTTACCATTTATCTGCCTTGAATCGAAATTCTCTCGCCATGTGCGACATTTTTTCCAGCGCTGGCACATTATGGCGAATCCTGGCCGTGAATTCATGCGTTCCCTGCCTCGCCCGAAAACATGTCCTTCACCCGGCAGTTCTCGCACATGTGCAGGCGTCGCCGCGATTCGTCCGTTTGAAACATCCAATGCCCTTCGAGCTTCTTCTGCATCACGTCCAGCATCGATCGGGTCGCGAAAGGCTTGCCGCAGGTAATACAACAGAATGGCTGCTCCTCGTTAAGCGTGCGCGGCTTGTTTCGTGCCTCGCTGTCGAACAGGTATCTCGGCGCCCTTTGAATAGCGTCCTCGGGACAGGCTTTTTCGCACAGACCGCACTGCACGCAACTCGCCTCGGCAAAATTCAACTGCGGCAGCCCGGCACCATCCCGCAGCGCATTGACCGGACAGATGTCGACGCACCCCATACACAAGGTACAGGCGTCCCGGTCAACCCGTATATCGCCAAAAGGCGCACCTGCCGGCAGCTTCGCCTGCTTGCGCTGTGGGCTGGCCTGGGCGAACAGATGATCGACGGCCAGACGAATCACCGTGCGTTTTTCGTCCGGCGCCGCAAACGTCGCCGGCCGCGACAATGGCGACACTGGCAGACCGGACTCCAGAACCGCGAGACCGGAAGCGTCCGCACGGACCAGCAGCAGACAGTCCTGCTGTAGTCCCAATGCCTCGAGTATTGGCCGGACAAATCCTTCCTGCGCACTCAATTCGCGCTGCACGCGCTTCGGCGTCCCGGCGTCGACGGCGAGTACGACCGATCCCGCGCCATAGGCCAGGCAGGCAAGCCAGGTATCCATCCCGACCGAACCGATCTCCTCCAAACCAACCGGCAGGAGGTTTTCACAGCCGCCATTTCGCAGACACGCGGAGACCGCTGCCTCTGAAGCCTCGTCATGAAAAACGATACAGGGATTCTCGCCGCCGGCGTCACGATAAGCCCTGATCAGGGTCCTGACGTACCCCAGCAAATCGCTAACGCTGGGATAGGCGTACCGCATGGCACCACTGGGACAAGCGGTGACGCAACTACCGCCGCCCTGACAAAGATTGGGGTTGACTTCCACGGTATTGCCAAGCGATGTGATAGCCAGCGTCGGGCAAGCATCGATACAGCGCGTGCATCCGCTGATACCACTGCCGCCGTGCGCACAAATCTCGGCGTCGTAGGCGAAAAATTTCGGCTTTTCAAATTCGCCGCGCATCTCCGGCAATTCAGCCAAGGCCGCGTCCAGTGCTTGCGCATCGCCACCGGGCGCGTAATACCCGACCGGAAGCACCTCCTGCGAAAGGAGCGCCGGCACGCCGAGATCGAGCACGAGATCGAAACAATCGCCAGCGCGTGGCAACAGGGACACCAGCGACCTGAATTCACCGCCTATCTCGACACCGACGTCGAACTGCCCGAGACTGCCGCTGATTTGCGGCGATCCGAATCGTGCAATCTGAATTGCGCCGTCCTCACTAACCGCCGGCTTGCCGTCGCCCGGCGGCGCCAGAACCACACAATGGAGGCTTTCGGGCAGGCCCATGGCAATCGGCACCGCAACTTCCTCGGCGCCCACAATCAACAGCCGGCCGCGCGAAAGATAAGTAACTATCGATGTCGGCGTGACCTCGGCCCGGCGGCGTTCGGTCAGCGCAAGCGCGCGCGCCGCACCGTGCGCTGTCGCAGCCGGGTACTCAGACATCTTTTCGGTCATTGTTCACCTTTGCTCGAGACTCATCTCCGTCCGCAGGGACATCCAGATTCTCGTCCATATTCTCGCCACCATCGGTGTCCGCCGCTGCGGCCCCGGATCGCGCCACGCTGTCCTGCGCGTCGCTCGATTCGACCGCTTCGCCGGCTTGCGCCATACGCTCTTTCAAAAGTCGCTCCATGTGGTGACGCATATCCGCCGTGATCGTGGAACCGAGAGCGGGAAAGTTCGTGAAATCCTCGCAATAATCATCGAGCCCGTCGCAAACGTTGAACTTGGGACTGTGAAATAATTTGCGCAGCGCGGCGCGGCGCAATCCCTCGCTGACACCCTTCGACAGGAATCCACTTACATCGGAATTGCCGCTCAACGATTCCAGGGGCGGCATATCGGCATCGGTCAACGGAGCGGATTCGGTCTCTTCTGTGGCGCCATCATCACCGGGCAGCGCCGCGGGGGCCGCAATGTCCTGTTCGGGTCCCTCCGCGACACCGCTGCGTTCCGCGTTTTTTAGCCGCGACCAGCGACTCAGAAAACCTTCCTCGTCATCGCTCGGCGGCGCTGCCGGCGCGGTCCGAACCGAATCCTTGTCACTCATGATGGGGGCCGTTCCGACCAGTTTTTTCGTTTCCGCTTTTTCCGTTGCTGCGGCTCGTAGTTCTCGACGACGTAGCGTTCGAGATGCTGATAGATCTGTGGCGGCATATCTACCGCAAAAACCTGATCATCCGTTTCCACTGCGGAACCGGCCTCGTCCTGATCTGCGGTAATCACAAAAGGCTCGAGTTCGCCGTCCTCCTCGGACAGTCTGCAAACCACGAAGATCCTCGGCTTTTCAACCGTGAGGTTGCACCAGTAGCTCTCACACGCATCGCGGAACAGACGCAGACGATAACCGCTCCACAAATACTGTTGCTCGTCGGCACCATCCCGCAGTAATTGCCGCGATACCTGACCCGATCCGAGGCCTTCCCCGACAACGACAGCAAGCGCATCCCAGCTCGGCACGCACCATCCCCGGCCGCTGACCACGCGCCTCCGCATGACTACAGACACAGGTATGGTCAAATCTTCTTTCATTTAATTGGCACCGGCGAGCGAGTCGCCAGCCACATCTCCGCCAACTGTGAACCGCAAGCCCCGTACTTTACCGCAAGTAAGCCGGTCATTTGGACAAAATTCAGTGGACTGACGCGAACGGACCGAATTGTCGCTGTGATTCAGTTTGCGCCGGGACAAAAACACCCAACCGAGAATCTGTCGGGACATTTTGTCCCAGTCCAAATAGCATTCAGACGCGATCAGTGTAAGCGATTTGCCAGCTTTCAAGCTGTTATGCGCGCGGAACGGATATTGCATTGGCTATCGCCAGGGGCCCGGGCACTGCAAGTTTCTGCGCCATGCAGGCGGGCATCAAACGCCACCACGGAGGGGCACACAGTGGACAACCTGGCGACCGATATTTCCGAAGCGAATGCCGGCAATGCCGCACCCGAACAACTTCCGAGGTTCATGAGCGTCAAACAGGTAGCCGGTTACCTGCAGATAAATGAGAAAAAGGTCTATGCCCTGGTCGGCGACGGGATGATCCCGGCGAGCAAAATAACGGGCAAATGGCTGTTTCCGAAAGACCTGGTCGATCAGTGGCTGCTGGAATCATGTCATGGTGGCCTGTTAACCGACCGGATGCTGATCGCGGGCTCGGACGATCCGCTGCTCTATCGCGCAATTATCCGGATAGCGAACGAATTTCAGGCAAGCGCACTGATCAGTTTTACCCCAACGGTCACCCAGCTGGGCCTGACATTGCTGGCCCGGCGTCGGGCCGATCTGTGTGGCATGAGCTGGGGACCAGCGGAGGAAAGCCATCAGCGTCATCCGGCACTGATCCGCCAGTACCCTCAACACAATGACTGGCTGCTGGTGCGCCTTTTCCGGCGCGAGCAGGGACTGATCATGACCCCCGGCGCGTGGACCAGCGGCGCATCGCTGGAGAGACTTTTCTCCAGCGAGACCCGCTGGGTAGCCCACGAACAAGGGACGGGATCGCAGAGATTTCTGCTCGAGCTGGTATCGCAATACGATCTCGATCTAGCGTCACGCAGAATTGCCAGTCACGCCTTTTCCGAGCGCGACGCAGCGTCGCTGATCGCGATGGGTTATGCCGATGTAACCATCGGGGTGCGCGCATCAGCCACGGAGTACGGACTGGACTTCCTGCCGATTGGCTGGGAGGCATTTGATCTGGCGATGCACCGCGGGATTTTCTTCCGCACTTTATTTCAATCGCTGCTCGAACATATCCGCAGTAAAGACTGCCAGTCGCATGCCCGAATGCTTGGAGGCTACGATCTGAGCGAGGCCGGCAAACTGATATGGCCCGCCTGATCGGCGAGCCCACCATTTTCGCGACACGGTAATCCGCGGCGGTTTTGGAACGCCAATCAGTCTGCGCCGGACGAGAGATCCTGTTCGACGACATGGGTCACACCGAGATCGGGCAACTCCAGCGTCATCCGTGCGCGGACCGGGCTGTCAGCATTTAGCGCTCCCGATTTCAACGCGGCTTCGACCGCCTCTTCAATCTTGCGCTGCGACGAAATTCCGACCGCCTTCAAAAATTTTCGCAGATCGGTATTCAGAGCTGCGCCTTGCCTGTCGTCGCCTTTAGCGTTCATTGCCACTCCTCAGTTTTCGAAATCGTGAAACCCACCAATCAGTGCCGTAGCCCTGCTAATCCGGAAATTCCGCGACACCGAGTTTGCGCTCGAGCGTCTTGCGGGAGATCCCCAGCCGGCGTGCCGCAGCCGACTTGTTTCCGCCTGCCGCCTCGAGTACCCGGCGCATGTGATGACACTTGACCTGTTCCAGCGTCCAGTCGATCGGATACTCCGGAACCGCGATCCGCTCTGCCGGTCGGCGCGTCCCCAGAGACCCGCGCGGAACCTCGCCCAGCATCAGGGTTCGTTCTACAATATTTTTCAGCTCCCGAACATTGCCGGGCCAGTCATGCGACTCCAGCAATTCGTAGGTTGGCCTGTCTAAAGCGACGGCGGGCAGTCCGAGTTCGACCGCAATAGACTGCATGAAAAAATCAGCCAGTATTACGATATCGGCCGCTCGCTCACGCAGCGGAGGCAACTTGAGGTTGACGACATTGAGACGGTAAAAAAGATCCTCGCGAAAACGGCCTTGCCTGACCCGCTCCAAAAGATCGTGTTGGGTGGATGCGACGATCCGCACATCGACCGCGGTTTCCGCATCCGCGCCCACCGGACGCACGGCGCCTTCCTCAAGCGCGCGAAGCAGCTTGACCTCGAGCGCCAGCGGCATCTCGCTGACTTCGTCCAGAAACAGGGTTCCCTGGCGGGCCGCGACAAACAAGCCTTCGCGCACCTGGTGCGCACTGGTGAAAGCGCCTTTCTTGTGACCGAACAGTTCGCTTTCCAGCAGCTCCGGCGAAATTGCACCGCAGTTAACCGGAACGAATGCGCCCTTGCGGCCGCTCAGACTGTGCAGCAGGCGCGCCGCGAGCTCTTTGCCGGTTCCGGTCTCGCCCTCGATCAGCACGGTCGCGGGCAACGGTGCAATTCTCGCGACCAGGCGTTTCACCTCGCGCATCGCATCACTTTCGCCGATAAGCGAATCGGGCCGGCGATCGCTGCTGACTATTCGCTGCAGGGGCGCTGCCGCCGCGCCGGCCGACTGCCTCTCGCGCAACCGCCCAATCGCTTCGATCACGTCCGCATCAACGCAGTCACCGGAGAGAAGGTCAATGATCCCGCACCGTATTGCGGCCGCGGCTGCATGCTGATCGAGGTCATCGCTGCACAAAATCACCGGGCGGAAATCGCCCTGCCGGCGCAGAGATTCAATCCAGTCCAACCAGCGACCGGGTCGGCCGTTTTCAAAAACGAGTAGAAAATCGAAGCGGCACCGCGCCATCAACGGCACGGCTTCGTCGGAATCGTCGGCGCATTCAACCAGGCCGAGCCGCCGTGACAGTGCGCCAACCAGCCTGCGTCGTTGCGGCAAAGTGGCTCCCAGAACCAGCATCGACTCCTGCATCAACCGCAGTTCGTCCGTCTTGTCAGGTTGCTGGGACACATCGCCCACGGGCTTTCCTCTTTGCTACCGGGTACTGTTTACGCTGTTGACTCATGTCTGCGAATCCGAACATCCGGGTTCTCCGGTCGTGATCCGGTATGGTCAACGCGGATCCCCGGCCCAGCTCACAGCGAATGCGCTGCAGCACAACAGATGAACAGCCCGAAATTTATGAACAAATGGATAAATGCTCTGCAAAAAGAGTACGGGATGGGTCAGTATGGCGCAAATAGACTCGCAATGTATGTCAAAATGTCCCGCCACCTGAGTCGCTGACGGCCGCCTCAGGGATCCGACTCAGCACCAGTAGCCGGACGATCGTGCAGCGGGAGGTTTTCGGTTGGCTGAGGAGGTGCACAAAGAGCGCCCGCGCGCCACAATCACTCACCCGCGGCGACGACACGAGAAAACGGAACGCACGTATGCAAAATCAGATTACCGGTATCGTCCTGGCAGGTGGCCAGGCCCGCCGCATGGGGGGCGTCGACAAGGGTCTTATTTCTCTGTGCGGCAGACCGATGGTCGAGTGGACGATAAGGGCGTTGCGCCCCCAGGTAGAAACTATCGCGATCAATGCGAACCGGAATAGCGATCTTTATGCCGGCTTCGGCTACGCCGTCGTAGCAGACAGCGACAGTGGATTTCTTGGTCCGCTCGCCGGCATGGCAAGCGGGATGCGGGCGGCCCGGACCACTCACATACTAACGGTGCCGTGCGACTCTCCCTTGATCGTCCCCGACCTCGCCGAACGCTTATGGCAATGCTATCTGAGCAATGGGGCCGAGGTGTGCGTCGCTCATGACGGAGAACGTCTGCAGCCGGTTTTCTCGCTGCTCAAGACAACGTTGCTTGACAGCCTGGAGACGTATCTCGGCGGTGGTGGGCGAAAAATAGATCGCTGGTACGCCAGTCACTCAATGGAGCTTGCTGACTTCAGCGATTGCCGGGACAATTTCCTCAATGTAAACGAACCGGCCGACGTCGCCGCGCTCGGAGTAAAACTGA
>Ga0224504_10000454_pt1 | contig 18355 bp, 19 predicted proteins | sample SF_Oct11_sed_USG_3_FD_170160 | JGI IMG/M metagenome (GOLD analysis project Ga0224504, IMG submission 170160) | Sediment microbial communities from San Francisco Bay, California, United States - SF_Oct11_sed_USGS_24 | ecosystem: Environmental > Aquatic > Marine > Sediment | place: USA... | reverse complement strand
TAGGGCGGTAAAGGTTGTTCGCCGCAAGGGTTGGTTGCACGGATATTCTCGCAAAACCAGTTGTTATTCATTTCATTGATGCGATCAACCATGATAAAGCCAGGCTCTGCAAAGTCATAGGTTGATGACATGATCATGTCCCACAAGCGCCGCGCCGGTATGGTTTTATAGACCTTGCATGCAACCAGGCCGTCCTCACGTTTCACGTAGTCGTCCAGCAGAGGCCAGTCACGCCACAGCACCTGCCCCGGGTCATCGATATCCAGTTCGCCGGCTTCCTGTGTGGTGATGGGGAATGCCAGCGCCCAATTCGAATCAGAATCTACGGCACGCATAAACTCATCGGTAATCAGCAGGGAACAATTGAACTGACGTAAACGTCCATCTTCGCGCTTGGCCCTGATAAACTCCATCGCATCGGGGTGTCCGATATCAAATGTTGCCATCTGGGCACCTCTCCTGCCACCGGCAGAAGAAACGGTGAAGCACATCTTATCGTAGATATCCATGAAGCTCAGTGGACCGGAGGTATAAGCCCCCGCACCGGATACATAAGCTCCCTTGGGGCGCAGGGTTGAGAATTCGTAACCGATACCGCAACCTGCTTTTAGGGTCAAACCCGCTTCATGCACCTTGTCCAGAATGCCATTCATGGAATCCTTGATGGTTCCTGAAACCGTGCAATTAATCGTAGAGGTTGCGGGCTTGTGCTCACGCGCTCCGGCATTTGATGTGATTCTGCCGGCGGGTATTGCACCGCGTCGCAATGCCCATAAAAATGACTTGTACCAGTGCTCACGTAACTCCCTTGTTTTTTCAACTTCGGAAATGGCGAGGGCAACCCTTTTATATGTTTCGTCAATACTGGTATCAATGCTCTCGCCAATCTTTGACTTCAATCGATACTTCTTATCCCATATATCAAGAGATGCTTCCTGGAAAGGAACTGCTTGAATATCAGTGTCTATGGCCTCAACCCGCACGCTGCTCATGAATTATCCCGTTTAATTACTTGGTTTTATTTGATTATAGACACAAGCTATTGTGCCGTCCCCTCTTGAACAACACAAGATGTTGTGCTTGAGGAATAGAACAATACCGACGATCACAGGCACTGTCAAATCCACTTTTACTTCAGGCTGTTTCGGCTATAATTTCTGATAATTAATTAAATTTCATAAAGTTACAAAGCTTGCGACGTTTTTTGCGCGCATGGCGTCCTATAAGGGAGTCATGAAAACCTTGTTAACAAAGGCTTTCGTTTCGTCGCAAAATTTAAAAAAATTGGAGAATCGACTATGAAACACTATTTAAGACCCGTTTTTACCCTCGCAGTGTTACTGCTTTTGACCGCCACCTGGGTGCAGGCTGCAAGCGAGGAAAAAATGGTTATCGCGCTCAAAACCGATAACTTTGAATTGGCTGAAACCGATATCAGCGAACTGGCTATCGGCGAAGCTCAAACCATCGAAACTGAGAGTGGCACCATCATTGATATTCTGCGCACGGCGAACGGTGCGGATATTTATGTTGACGGCGAGTTACTCGACATGGATTTCGACGAGGATGGATTGCACGAAGAACACATGATCCAGAAACATGTGGAAATCGTATGTGATGATGAAGAAGAGTGCGACAAACATGTGATCGTGCTTGGAGATGGTGACAACTCAGACTGGGTCACTGCGGATGGTGAAAATGTGTTTATCCACAAAGAGGTTGAAATATCATGCACTGACGATGAAGACGGAACGACCTGTAGTGAACATATGGTGTTGATGTCCGATGATGAAGACTTTGATCTTGAAGAGCTTCACGAAGCGCACCAAAGCGGTGAAGGACACAAAGTCATCGTCATTAAAAAAGATACTGTCAGCAAAAATTGAATCCATAAATTAGCGCTATACTGAAGGCTCTGCCCGGCACACCCGGCGGAGCCTTTTTTTTTGAGACCCTTTATATGCTTCACATCATTCTTTACCAACCCGAAATACCACCCAACACCGGCAACATTATCCGTCTGTGCGCGAATACCGGCGCAAGGCTCCATCTTGTGGGGCCGCTCGGGTTTCAATTGGATAACTCCCGAGTCAAACGCGCGGGACTAGACTACGCAGAAATGGCTAGTGTCAGGCAGTATGTTAACTGGAGTGATTTCAGAGCCGGACACCCTGATATGCGAATCTGGGCGTTCAGCACCCGCGGAAAGAAACCTTATGACCAGGCCGATTTCAAGACAGGTGATGGATTGCTGTTCGGCCCGGAAACCCGTGGCTTACCTGATACCGTGCTTACCGAAACAGGTTCTGCATACTGTCTGCACCTGCCCATGGCGGATGCATCCCGCAGCCTCAACCTTTCCAATACAGTTGCTGTCGGCCTGTATGAAGCCTGGCGGCAAACAGGATTTGAAGTAGGGGTTTCCTGACGTCTACGGGCTAGTCGCCGTATTCCGCTTTCTGCTCTCTTGCCATTAAGCTGGCTACACCTTGCGCTGGATCCCAGTCAAGATGAATAATGCCGTTAACCTGCTCTGTGATGGGCATATTAACGTTATATTGAATGGCCAGACGCTGAACCTCCGCCGCGCTGTTAACACCTTCAACCACTTGGCCGATTTCATCCAGCGCCTGCTCCAGCTTTTTACCTTTACCAAGCTTCAAACCAAGTCGGCGGTTACGTGAGAGGTCACCGGTACAGGTTAAAATCAGATCACCTGCACCCGCCAGACCCATCAAGGTTTCCGGCTTCGCTTTTAACGCCGCACCGAGCCGCATCATCTCAGCCAGACCACGAGTAATAAGTGCAGCACGGGCATTATCACCCAACTGCATACCGTCACAGATACCGGTTGCCACCGCCATGACATTCTTGACCGCACCACCAAGCTCAGCACCGATCATGTCATCACTGGTATAGGCACGGAAACGCCCTCCATGCAGAGCAGCTGCCATAACTCCGGTAAAATCGCGGTCGGGACCTGCTACCGTTACAGCAGTAGGCAAATTCATCGCCACCTCTTTTGCAAAGGAGGGACCGGTAACAATGGCCAATGGGGTACTCTCAGCCAGCAATTCCATTGCAACCTGGTGCAATAGACGACCACTCCCTGGCTCAAAGCCCTTACAAGCCCATGCAACACCCTGCCCCGGCACGAGCACTTTGCGTATGGTCTTCATGACTGTAGCAAAGGCATGGCTCGGCGTGACCACCAATACGTGGTCTGCAGCTTTCACAGCAGCAAGAATATCATTCTCGACAACGATCGATTCCGGGATATCGATACCGGGTAAATAGCGTTGGTTGAAACGGCTTACCCGGATTTTTTCCAGGTTCTCGGTATCGCGGTCCCACAGGATAGTGCGGGAACCGCTACGATCCAGCTGCAAGGCGAGGGCGGTTCCCCAGGAGCCGGCCCCCAGCACTGCAATTTGTGGATCTTTCATCGGTTCAGGCGTTGCCCTGGACTTCCATGCTTTCAGCAGCGCCTGCCTGTGCTTCCTGCATACGCTGTGCATAGATCTGATCAAAATTGATCGGCTGCAGTACCAGCGGAGGAAAGCCACCTTCAGCAACCAGATCAGTAATCATGCGGCGCGCGTAGGGAAACAGTGTGTGAGGACAAAGTGTGTTCAGCGCAGCATGCTTGCCCTGTTCAGGCAGACCACTGATACCAAAAATACCTGCCTGCTGAACTTCAGCAAGGTAAGCTGTTTTTTCACCAAGATTAGCTGTAACGGTAACCGTCAAAACAACCTCATGAACACCTTCCGCCAGGTCTTCGACCTTCTGTGCGAGGTTCAACTTGATTTCAACCTGTCCGTCTTCCTGGAAAACCTGTGGTGCATTGGGAATCTCGAAAGACACATCCTTGATGTACAACTTCTGGAGTTGGAATTGTGCCTGCTGCTGTTGTCCAGCAACGGCTTCCTGGTTCTGTTCTTCTGCCATGGTAATTTCTCTTTGCTTTTGAATAGTTAGTTTAATGCCACTCACCTGACAGTGAAGTGACAGGGAAAATTATCTCATTACGCCATCTGTGTGACCAGACAGCATTTTCAATCTTTTGAGAGCGGATACTGATCCGCTACCCACTGTGTTGTCCCGCCTTTGAGGACAGCCACGTCAGTTGCACCCAATTTGACCAGTTTTGCTGCCGCCGTATGGGCAGTCTGGCCATTTTTACATACCACCAACACCGGACCGGATTTTACTTTAGCAATTTCCGGATCCGTTTCGCTGAACCGGGACAAGGCTATATGCTTCGCTCCCGACAGGTGTCCTTTGGAAAAATCTGCAGCTGACGAAATATCAACGATCGAGATATTTCCCTGGTTGATTTTTTGTACAGCCAGCTGTGGTGTCAACTCTGTATAGGCCCGTGTGAATCGGCTAATTTCCGTCCATACAAGCAACAACACAACAGCGGCGAAACCTGCTACAAGCATGCCATGGTTACCTGCAAACTCAATCACTTGTTCCACTTTTTGGTCTCCTGTTGATCATCCGGTGGTATAAATCGGAAGTCCGGTTCTAATAAACTCAATCCATAATACAGAATGCACACCATTTATTTCTTATGCATTACGGTCTCATAGACCGCTTTTTATCTGCGACCGGCCTGATGTTATGGAATAATACGCCCATATCAGTATCGGTTTTCGAGTCACACTTTCGCAGCGATCATTAACTTCACTGCGCGCCTGAGTCATGTTGTGGCTAAGGTGTTAATTTGCAAGAGTCATCCGTAAATTTTTACCCGGACACTATTAAATCTTGCCCCACGGCAGTGCGAGTGAGATACCGAAACGTTACTATCGAGATAAATTACCTTCTTAATATGGAAGCTCAATGACAGAAAAAGAAACACCAAAAAATGAAACTATCAACCCAACCGGACCGTTGGTGCTAATGATCCTGGATGGCTGGGGTCACCGCGAGGACGCCGAAGACAACGCTATCAGTCAGGCATCTACACCGTGCTGGGATAAGATTCAGCAATTGGGCGTGGGCACAACCATTCAAACCTCGGGTGAATTCGTCGGGTTACCAGCGGGTCAGATGGGAAACTCCGAAGTCGGGCATATGAATATCGGGGCCGGGCGCATTGTCTTCCAGAACTTGACACTTATCAGTAACGCCATAGAAGAAGGCAGCTTTTCCAGTAACCCGGCACTTTTAAAAGCGATTTCAGCAAGTCGCAACATGGGTTCAACACTTCACATTATGGGTCTTTTGTCACCCGGTGGCGTGCACAGTCACGAGGATCATTTTTTTGCGATGGTTAAACTGGCGGCGGCAGAAGGTGTTCCTGATATCAGGGTGCATGCTTTCCTTGACGGCCGCGATACGCCTCCACGCAGTGCCGGCCCCTCAATCCAAAAGATGCAGAAATGTCTGGATGACCTCGACCAAGCAGCCTTTGGCAGTTTGTGCGGCCGCTATTATGCGATGGATCGGGACAAACGCTGGGACAGGGTTGAGAAAGCATGGAAAACACTGGTTGATGGCGAGGGAATGTTCCATTGTGCTGACGCAGAAACGGCACTCAAGAACGCCTATGAGCGGGGTGAAAATGATGAGTTTGTCAGCCCGACGGTCATCAGTTCTTTTTCAGGCATCAAGGATGGTGATGCTGTCATATTTGTCAATTTCAGAGCCGACCGGGCCAGGGAAATCAGCCAGGCTTTCATTGAACCCGGCTTTACCGGTTTTGAACGACAGGCACCTGAACTTTCTTCTTATGTTTGCATGACCCAGTACCTGGAGGACTTGCCTGCCGAAGTCGCCTACCCTCCTGAACAACTTACCGGCCTTTTAGGGCAGGTACTCTCGGAGCATGGTTTGTCCCAGCTTCGGACCGCAGAGACTGAAAAGTATGCCCATGTGACCTTCTTCTTCAATGGCGGTGAAGAGGAACCCTTTCCCGGAGAGCAGCGATTACTGGTGCCATCACCTGATGTGGCCACCTATGATCTCCAGCCGGAAATGAGTATTGAGAAACTATCAAGTGAATTGGACAAGGCCATTCGCAGTGGCGAGTTTGACGTCATTATCTGTAACGTGGCCAATCCGGATATGGTCGGTCATACCGGCAGCATGAAGGCCGCTATCACAGCAGTTGAAGCAGTAGACGATTGCCTTGGAGTCGTGCTGGAAGCAATTCAGTCAGTGCATGGAGAACTACTTGTAACTGCCGACCACGGTAACATTGAGCAAATGATAGACCACCAATCCGGCCAGAGTCATACCGCACACACAACCAATCCCGTGCCCCTGGTCTTCTATGGCCGCAAGGCGGAAACCCTGGCGGGCGGTGCACTCAGGGATATTGCGCCGACGATGTTATATCTGCTTGAGTTACCACAACCTCCTGAGATGACAGGACGTTCATTGCTGGAGTTAAGCAACAGGTCTTGTGTGAAGAACTGAGTAACCCATGTTTCGAAGGCAACTCACATTACTTGGCATGGCAGCCTGGTTAATACTGGGCTGGATGACATGCCAGGCAGATGAGGCTCTGACGAAAGCAGAGGCTGAATCTCGCCTGAAACGGTTAAAGACCGAGATCAGTTCATTACGGAAAGAACTGGAACGAACCCGCTCGACACTCTCAAACGAGCAGAAATCGCTCAAGGCAGCTGATCTTGAGATTCAGTCAAGCGCATTGGAACTTCGTCGACTGGAATCAACCCGGCAGGTACATGAAGACGAGTTATCGGTACTTCACACTGAACGCAGGAACTACCTGGCCAGCCTGGAAAAACGCAGAGATTTACTTGCAGAGCAGATCATGGCGGCATACCGGCTTGGAAGAGAATCCAGGCTAAAACTGGTACTCAACCAGGACAGTCCTGCACTCCTGTCTAGAACACTGGCTTATTACGATTATTTCAGCCGTTCGCAATCAGCACAGATCAGTGAGTTGAAGCAGGTCTTAAAAACGCTTGATCAGATGCAGGTAAAAATAAATGTGGAACTGTCTGCCATCGATGTGGTTCAAAGAAACCAACAGGCCGTACTCGATGACATGACTGATCAGCGTAATCAACGCAAAGTTGTCATTGAAAATCTGGCCAGCCAGATTGACACGGAAGAAACGCGGCTTGCGGAGTTACAACGTGACAGGCATGACCTAGAGGAATTGCTGGAAAAACTTTCAAATGTTCTGGCAGATATACCAGCAGACCTTGGTCAGCGACAAAGCCTGGATAAACTGAAAGGAAAATTGCCGATACCGGTGAAAGGCCGCGTCAAGCACGCTTATGGCCAACCAAGAACAGCGGGGCTACACTGGCAAGGCTGGTTAATCAGCGCCAGTATTGGCAGTGAAGTCAAGTCCATTGCACATGGGCGCGTGGCGTATGCAGACTGGCTAAGAGGGTACGGTCTACTACTGATCATAGATCATGGTGATGGTTTTATGAGTCTGTATGCCAATAATGAAAGCCTGTTGCGTGAGGTTGGCGACTGGGTGGAAACGGGTAGCGATATCAGCACGGTCGGTACCAGCCCTCTCAACGGAAACGGACTATATTTTGAAATCCGGAAAGACAGTAAGGCGATGGACCCTGCCGTCTGGTTAAAACGCTGAACATTTTTTGAGAAGAGCACGAAATATTAATATGTTACATATTGGCAGAAAAATTCTATTGGCCCTGTTGTTGACACCCGCCGTCGTGATGGCAGCCGAGACTGAAACCACAGCATCCAACACACAGCTTTCACTCGATGATTTACGCACATTTACAGATGTATTCAACCTGGTTCGTAATAATTTTGTAGAGGAACTGGATGACCAGGCGCTCATGAGTGCTGCTATTCGAGGCATGCTTACGGAACTGGACCCTCATTCATCCTATATGGAAGCGGGAGAGTTCCGCCAACTTGATGATAGCTCCCGGGGCCGCTACAGCGGTATTGGTGTCGAAATAGTCATTCAGAACAGCCAGGTCAAAGTGGCTTTTGTCATGGACGGAGGAGCAGCGGACAAGGCAGGCATGGTGACAGGCGACATTATCACATCAATTGACCAGACCGATTTACGCGGACGGAACCTGCGACGGGCGGTGGATAATTTGCGCGGTAAAGTTGGTACGACGCTGGAAGTTACCGTCAAGCATGAAAACGGAGAGGTCTCCACGCTCGAACTGGTGCGCGATTTCGTTGAAGTCGACAGTGTATTCAGCAGACCGGTAGATGGAGACTACGGTTACTTCCAGATCACCCATTTCACCCGCAAAAGCGCGGATGAACTGCTTGAGCAGATCGAGTATATGAAGGAAAACCATGAAGGGCCGTTGAAGGGCGTCATCCTGGATCTGCGCAATAACCCCGGTGGTGTCTTGAACCCTGCTGTGACAATGGCCGATGGTTTTCTCGATGATGGTCTGATCGTCACCACTCGCGGCCGGGCCGAAAAGCAGCTGGAATACACTGCAAAACCCGGCCAATGGCTGGATTCGATTCCCATGGTAGTACTGGTTGACCGTAGCTCAGCTTCGGCATCGGAAGTACTGGCAGGGGCTTTGCAGGATCACGGGCGCGCCGTGATCGTTGGGGAAAAAACATTCGGAAAGGGATCGGTGCAATCGGTTCTTAACCTCCGCAATGGTTCTGGTATTCGTCTGACGACATCCCGCTATTACACACCCAGTGGACGTTCAATCCAGGCTGAGGGTATCCAGCCGGATGTGGAAATTACAGAAATCCAAATGGTGGAAAACAAAGACCAGCGTAAAAGGGAGGCTGATCTTGACGGGCACCTGACAGGCGAAAAAGCGATGGAAACTGTTAATTTCGACTCAGAAGTCAGCGCTGCCGACGACTACATGATGTACCAGGCACTGATTCTTTTGAAAGCCGCCTCCATCCTTTCCAACGGCATTAACTAGCAACAGCTCTCGGGAAAGTGCTTATGGGCGCGTTCGGCTACCAGGCTGGACCGGAAACGGTGTGACTTTTTCACCGCTTTCGCGCTCACGGATGACCATCTGGCCTTTTTTCTTTACCTGCTCAACACGCAGTACACTGTGCAATGGCAGGTGCAGAACCTCCACGCCGTCAAATTCATCACGCATTTTTTCTTCGGTTGGATCAACAACCAGGGAATCCTTGTCTCCCAGCTCCAGGCCCGAGATCTCAATAAAACCCAGCAGGCCACTTGTGCAAACCCCGGTACAAAAAAGCTCATAAACCTTGCCATGGTTCAGAAATGCAATGCGATAAAGTTTTTCGTTATCCGGCTTGGACATGTTTTATCCCAATTTAATCTGTGCTGTTGCCCGAACCAGCAGAGCGAATATTAATCCCAGTGCGAAACCCGCCATATGTGTCCACCAGGCCACTACTCCCGTTATGGGGCCTAAGACCGTATAAACCAACTGCAGTGTAAACCAGGAGCCAATCACGAGCAGGGCCGGCACCCGGGCAAACTGCAGATACAGCCCAAGTGGCAGCAACATACCTATGCGACGATATGGAAATAGTCCAAGGTAGGCGCCTACCACTGCCGAGATTGCACCACTGGCCCCGACAATCGGCGAGCTCAGTTCAGGTAAACGCATTGTGACAAAAAGGTTGGACAGCGCACCACCCAATACAAATACCAGCACCATACCGGGGCTACCCAGACGACGCTCCAAAGGCAGACCGAAAACCCAGAGATAAACCATGTTACCCAGCAGGTGCAACCAGCTTGTGTGAATAAACAGAGCGCTGACCAGGGTCAATAATTGATAGTCCCCCCAGCCTGAGAACGGGCGACTGAAAATTGGAGCAAGCTGATTGGGAAGCACACCTCCTAATTCCACCATCGCATTTTGGGCAAGGGGCGTCATACCAGAAAGTAGCAACTTAACACTCATGCAAAACAGAAAAAGGGTCAGCGTGACCCAGGGGAAACTGGGCGTGGATTTCGACCAGTTAGTGACAATGCCAGATTCCATCGTCAAAAAATTACCGCTTATGAACTACCTTTCAACAAGAAACTGGTAAAGCTGATAACTGAATATAACGCCATCGCGCCTAATCTCCTTCACCACTAGACCGGGTTGGGCGCTGTCACCTTCCCCGAGGCGCTCCCCGTTAATCAATACGAAACGATCTTCAGGTTTCGTAGCAAAGACCAGCACACTGAATTTGATTTCCGGTACGCTGGCTCGTACGGCATCTGGCAACTCCCAGTAAGTTATGGGCTCAGGTTCACCTGGGTGAAACTGCTCTTCTGCTGGTTCGGTGCTGCTGGCCTGTCTTGGTCGCGCTTGAGTATTGTCCGTTTTTTGGGCTACTGATGCACTGGCGGCATCCTGGACAACCGGTTCCGGCTGTGAGTCATCGCTGACCGGCGGCTCATAGGACTCAACAGGCGTCCTTGTTTGTGCTGATGAAGTGTTCGCATCAGACTCTGAATTTGTCGCTTGATTACCTTGCTTCTCTTCAGGCTTGGGGGTGGAATCGACTTGAGTTTCGTTGACTACCTGGGTAACTGGCGGCTGGGAAACTACGGTTGGCGGGCGATACTGACGCCAGACAAACCATCCGCTGACAAATAAGGTGACTACCAACATCAATGCCAACATCCCGGCCGGAAGCGGCTCTGACGCGGAGTCGGGTTGATCATCGCTATGGATCGTTGGCGCTTCGCGTAAGTGCTGGTTTTTTTCAGACTTTCTAAGTGCTTCCAGAAGTATGGACATAATAAGCAGGTCCTGATTTATTCCCAAGTCCGTAAGAGTTTTGGTTCTTGTATAGATGCTGTCATCAAGTGAAGCAAGGTATTACGGCCAACAATTCCATCAGTTTCCAGACCATTTCGAGCCTGAAAATCCTTCAGCCAGAGTTCAAAAGCAGCATCAAATACCCGGTCACCATGGTACGGGACATCAACCAGTGATGCCATTTCCATTATTGTTGCCACTGCAGGCCCGGTATCTCCACGACCAACGAAGGACGGCCACCCCGCCGCCTGTGGCCAAACTACCAGGTAGCTTCCCAGCCAGCTTGACTCGACGGACTCCCTTGATACCGTGGTCAACTGTCCTGGCGCTCCAACCAGCAAACGATCGTCGTCAACACCTTGAAGAAGAAGGTAGGATGCACTTCCATTCTGTAACACCAGTATGACCGGCAATCCAAGCCGGTTGATCTTCAACCAATTTCCCTGATCCCTCAAGCAGGCATATCCCAGGCTGTCATCTTCATTGCAAGCCGCCTGGATCGCAAACCCCGCACCCGGTTGCCGCCAAATCTCAGCGAGACCTTGCCAAACGACCTGCTGATGACCCTCAAGCCAGTCTTTATCCAGCGCCTCAACCATTGCAGGCTGTATGGGCTCCGGCAGCGATTCTGGAACAGGCTGAGGTAAAGAGGCAACTTCTGTCTCCGGTTCATCCGCTACCTGCATGACGGCACTCTCTGACTCCTTACCATCACTATCAGAAGGGAGTTGAAAGCCGCTGAAAGATGCAACTGCCAGCACGGCAACAGCGACAACAGCGGTTGCGCCCAGTAATAATGGCCATCTGACGCGTTTAACCTGTCGTTCCCCCAATTGCACTTCATTCGCTGCCTCATGCACCATCGCTGAGGTCACGTCCATACGCTCTTTGGCAAAAGCTGCAATCAGCGACCTGTCAGCAATGATATTAATCAACCGTGGAATACCCTGTGATCGCTGATAAAGGGCATTCATTGCACTGCGCCGAAATGGGTTTCGCTGTGCGCCCGCAACCTGCATACGGTGACGGACATACAAATGTGTCTCCTTCGGCCCCAACGGACTCAGGTGATAGCGCGCTGTAATTCGCTGAGCCAGCTGTCGAAGGGTGCGGCGCTGCAATAGATCCCTCAGCTCGGGTTGCCCTAAAAGGACAATTTGCAGAAGTTTTTCCTTACTGGTTTCCAGGTTGGTCAATAGCCTGACCTGCTCCAGTGCTTCAATACTCAGGTTCTGAGCTTCATCAATAACAACCACCACACGCTCGCCCCGCTCATGCGCAGCGAGTAAATACCTGTTCAACCCGTCTACAAGCAAACGGGTACTGTCAATGGACGCACTGACATCAATACCGAGCTCTTCGCTTACGGCAGCCAATAATTCACGGGGCGTCACCAGGGGATTCAGCAACAGGGCAATTTGTGTGCCTTCCGGTATTTGTTCCAGTAAACAACGGCACAATGTGGTCTTGCCGGTACCGACTTCGCCGGTCAGTTGCACGAAACCGCCGCTGCCACCCTTGCCAATTCCATACATCAGATGCGCCAGGGCATCACGGTGCCGTGGGCTCAGGAATACAAAAGCAGGATCGGGAGTGATTGAAAACGGTGCTTCATTGAGCCCAAAGTAGCGCAAATACATGTTTCAGACCCTCAGCAAATATAGCAATTCAATCGGTGGCACAAACATTACAGACTCAAGCCGGAAATACAAGTTTAGTCACCCAAGCCACCAAGTCCAAGCAGTGTAACTATTATGTTGCATTACAGACATTAATTGTCGAAGAAAAATTCAATAATTGATAATATTTGAATTGTAAGTCTTGCCGAAATAACAGCAGCAAAGCTACAATGAACGGTTAACGTTAGCTATTTTTAATATAAAAATCAGAAACTCCCTGATGACGATCTGGATATCGCATGATCAGCGGTACGGGCAAGTATCTGTAAACGTGTAATTTTTTGATTCACCGTTTGAGGAGAAGCACCTTTTGCAGTTGCCTACTCCCGGAACACAATGATAATTATCTTGAGGCCAGAGTTTTCATGAAGAAAGAAAATACAATCATCGTCGCCCTTGCCGTGCTGGCGGCTGTCATTGCGGCCACCTGGTTAATACTGGTTGCCCCGGCGTTAACGGGTAACGAAATCAATATGACAAAGGGTGTGACGCAGCAAAGCGCAGATCATTTTGACCTGCACATGATTGTCTTGTGGATTTGTGTGGTTATCGGAATTGCCGTATTTACAGTGATGTTCACATCCATTGTGCTGCACCGCAAGTCGCGGGGCCATAAGGCTGCAAAATTCAGCCATTCAACCAAAGCAGAGATCATATGGACAATCATTCCCGTATTGATCCTGGTCGTGATGGCCGTTCCAGCGACAACCGCACTGGTAAGAATGGAAGATTCATCCGGTGCCGAGATGACGGTAAAAATCACAGGCTTTCAATGGCGATGGAAATACGAATACCTGGATCAGGACATCAGTTTTATCTCCAGTCTCGACTCATCATCCAATGCCGCCCGTCAGCTGAACTCTGGTGTCACACCCGAAAGTGTTGACAATTACCTGCTTGATGTTGACCACCCGCTGGTGCTGCCGGTCGGCCGCAAAATCAAGTTCCTGATCACCGCCGATGATGTCATTCATTCGTGGTGGGTTCCTGCGCTTGGCTGGAAACGTGACGCCATTCCGGGCTTTGTTAACGAAGCCTGGACAAACATAGAAAAACCCGGCACTTATCGTGGTCAGTGCGCCGAATTATGCGGAAAAGACCATGGATTTATGCCCATTGTAGTCATTGCCCTGGCCGAGGAAGAATTTGATTCCTGGGTAAACGAGCAACTGGCTGGAAAGACTCAAAGTGATCAGCAGGTAACAGTACGATGACTACGGAAGCAATCCACGAAGACCTAAACGAAGCCCATGACGATCACGATCATGGCGACCACAAACCCACCGGATTTCTAGACCGCTGGTTGTTTACGACCAATCACAAGGACATTGGTACCTTATACCTGGTATTTTCATTGACGATGTTCATGATTGGCGGGGCCATGGCAATGATCATCAGGGCAGAGTTATTCATGCCTGGCCTGCAACTGGTTGAGCCTGATTTCTTCAATCAGATGACAACCATGCACGCACTGATCATGGTATTTGGCGCCGTGATGCCTGCATGGGTGGGATTTGCCAACTGGTTGGTTCCAATGATGATTGGAGCACCGGACATGGCTTTGCCACGCATGAACAACTGGAGCTTCTGGATTCTCCCATTTGCATTCACCATGCTGTTGTCCACACTGTTCATGGATTCCGGCGGACCCGCCGCAGGCTGGACACTGTACCCGCCACTGGTTCTGCAGACTGGTAGCAGTTTCGCGTTCGTGGTTTTTGCAGTACATATGATGGGTGTCTCATCCATCATGGGTTCGATCAATATCATTGCAACCATCTTTAATATGCGTGCACCCGGCATGCGGTTGTTACGTATGCCGATGTTTGTCTGGACATGGCTGATCACTGCATTTTTGCTGATCGCCGTAATGCCGGTTCTGGCCGGTGCTGTAACAATGCTATTGACCGATCACTTCTTCAGCACCAACTTTTTTAACGCAGCCGGTGGCGGCGACCCGGTCATGTTCCAACATATTTTCTGGTTCTTCGGACATCCCGAAGTGTATATCATGATATTGCCGGCCTTTGGTGTGGTCTCAGAAATCCTGCCAACCTTCTCGCGTAAACCGCTATTTGGTTACGGCTCCATGGTCTATGCAACGGCCACCATCGCCTTTCTGTCATTTATCGTTTGGGCGCACCACATGTTTACCGTGGGTATGCCACTACAGGCCGAGCTGTTTTTCATGTACGCAACCATGTTGATTTCGGTACCAACCGGCGTGAAAGTATTTAACTGGGTCGCCACCATGTGGCAGGGCTCGATGACATTTGAAACGCCGATGCTATTTGCCATTGGTTTTGTTGTACTATTCACCATTGGCGGTCTGTCCGGACTGATGCTGGCCATTACGGCAGCCGATTTCCAATATCACGATACCTATTTTGTGGTCGCGCATTTCCATTACGTACTGGTGCCGGGCGCAGTATTTGCGCTTATGGCAGCAACTTATTACTGGCTGCCCAAGTTCACCGGCAATATGTACTCTGAAAAATGGGGCAAGATCCATTTCTGGTCATCGGCAATTTTTGTCAACGTACTGTTCTTTCCGCAACACTATCTCGGGCTTGCCGGTATGCCACGCAGAATACCCGACTACTCGCCACAGTTCGCCGATTTCAATATGATTTCATCCATCGGTGGTTTCGCCTTTGGTGCAACACAGTTGATCTTTGTCGGTATCGTTTGGCATTGTGCGTTTAGAAGCAAGGTCAGGGCCACACCGGAAGTATGGGAAGGCTCCAGGGGCCTGGAATGGACTCTGGACTCACCGCCGGCATACCATAGCTTCAATACACCGCCCGAAGTAACCTGCAATGCACTCAGCCGCGCGGATTAAACCGGATAGAACGATGACAGATAAGCAAGAGCCGGACGATCTTCGTATCAAACGCGCACAGGCAGTTAAAACCGCCTGGGTGCTCGGTATTATTGCCATCGCAATATTTGCAACCTTCATTGGTTCTGCCGTCATAGGGCGCTGACATGGATTTGAAACAGAAAAACCGCAAAACGGTCAGACGCCTCACCCTGGTGGCGGTTGGAATGTTCGGGTTTGGCTTCGCACTTTGGCCGCTATACAGCGTTTTGTGCGAGGTTACCGGACTGGGCGGGCGTGCTATCCAGGTTGAACAAAACAACTCAGAAGCCGTTGCTTCAGACAGGGTTGTCAGCATTCGTTTCGATGCCAGCGTTAATTCTTCCCTGTCCTGGGATTTCAAGGCAAAGGAAAAGGTCAGCGAATTCAATCTTGGCGTACCAAGCACGGCCTATTACGTGGCCACGAACCCGGGTAGTGACGCGGTTACCGGTCAGGCAACCTATAATGTGACACCACCCGAAGCCAGTCTGTATTTTGTAAAAACAGAGTGTTTCTGTTTTACAGAACAGAAGCTGGAAGCCAACGAAAGCAAGGACATGCCAGTTTATTTTTATATAAAACCCGATTTGCCCGAACATATAAAGGACATCACCCTGTCCTATACCTTCTACCGGCACGGCTATGATCCGTCGGACCGCATGGCAAATCATTAATCTTTCAGGAAAACGAGAACACAAGATGGCACAACACGCTGAAGATTCCTATTACGTTCCCCATGGCAGTAAATGGCCGATCGTAGGCTCACTGGGCATGATCACAATGCTGGCCAGCGCAGCTAGCTGGATGAATGGTTCGCCAGTTGCACAATGGACTTTCTGGTTGGGCATGGCCATCCTTATTTTCATGATGTTCGGATGGTTTGGAACTGTCATTCGCGAAAGCGAAGCCGGCATGTATAACGCACAGGTTGATAACTCATTCCGTCTTGGTATGACCTGGTTCATTTTTTCTGAGGTGATGTTTTTCGCGGTCTTTTTCGGTACCTTGTTTTATGTGCGGGCGCTGGTGGTGCCGTGGCTTGGCGGAGAGGGCTCGGGAGCTGCAACCAACGAAACTTTGTGGCAGGGTTATGTGCCGACATGGCCTACCAATGGCCCCGGTAATATCGGTGGCGAATTCAAGACCATTCCAGCCTTCGGTATACCATTTCTCAACACGTTGATCCTGTTGAGCTCCGGTCTGACTATCACACTGGCTCACCATGCACTGAAGAAAGAAAATCGCAATTTACTGGTATTGTGGCTGGCAGCAACCGTGCTGCTCGGGTTTATTTTCCTAGGGTTTCAGGTCTTCGAATACTATGAGGCATATACAGAGCTCGGCCTGACACTTGGCTCTGGCATTTATGGTGCAACTTTTTTCATGCTGACCGGCTTCCATGGTATGCACGTAACACTCGGTGCCATCATGTTGACCGTCATCCTGTTTCGATGTATCAAGGGCCACTTTAAGCCCAATCACCACTTCGCGTTTGAAGCGGTTGCATGGTATTGGCATTTTGTTGACGTGGTCTGGCTGGGTCTGTTTATTTTTGTATACGCGCTCTGAACCAGCCCCGATATAAAATATTCGGCAAAGCCCGCTAAATTGCGGGCTTTGTCAATTATTAATCTTTAAACTCTGGTTTCAGTGGGCTCACTATCCCCCACTGCCATATCTGATCGGACCACCTGAAGATTCAATCCAGCCCATTTGAAACATGAAAAATAGAAACAATAGAAGGAACAGGGAAAGACCTATTCGCCACATCAATCGATGCAGTGTACGGTCACCTTCTCCTTTATCCTTAACCATGAATACGAATGCCGACCCCAGAGAATAAAGAATGACAACCAGAAACAAAATGATGACAGCTTTGACCAACATACCCCAATTCCAGTGCGGAAAAGCCTAGAGTAGATATGGTTCTGAAAGTAATCAAGTCATTCCGGCCATCCAGGTTGGCCACGATTGTTTTATTTCTGCTGGCATGCGTTTTTGCGACGCTTGGAACATGGCAGGAACAACGGGCCATGGAGAAGGCAGAATTGGAGCAGCAACACCAAAATGCCGACGCCCTGTCTCTTAAAACAGCTATAGCACAGGAGAGCCGCTTCGCATCCATTGATGTGAGTGGTCGTTACGATCCAAACCGCCATATTCTGCTGGACAACCAGATTTGGAAGGGGCGTGCCGGCGTTTATGTATTTACACCTTTCTATCCAAACGGGGGCACCGCCATACTGGTTAACAGGGGTTGGTTACCCCTCACCGACAGAACGAGCATGCCGCAGGTCCCTACCCCGAAGCATGAGATTGTCTTGAAGGGCATGCTTAACACCTTACCGGTACCGGGAAGAATCCTGGGTTCAGCCGACCAGCTTAAGCAGGAAAAGTGGCCTCAATTGGTGACTTACCTGAATCTGCCGGATATTTCTGCATCACTGGGAACACCTCTCGAAAACTGGGTGATACAATTGTCAAAATCCGAAGCGGACGGTTTTGACGGACGTGAGTGGAAAGCTGTATTTTTAAGTTCAAGCCGTCACAAGGGATATGCATTTCAATGGTTCGCTTTGGTAGCAGCCTGTTTCGTTATGTGGATATTTATCGGCTTTAAGAAAACCACCAGGAAATAACAAATGAGCCTGTCCCGTCAACAACTTACACTTCTTGGCATTTTTGCTATGTTTTTCGGTCCACTGCTGTTGGTCATGATGATGCGTTCATCATGGTGGCAGTATCAGCCAAGTGGTTTAAAAAACCAGGGCCTGCTTGTGCAGCCACCCATTACACTTTCGCTCAATCAAACAGAGGCTCTTGAAGACAAGTGGCTGATTCTCTATGTTCTTGATCAACCGTGTGATCAGGGATGTATTGATAACGTAACTGCTTTACGGCAGATTCACCGGGCCACTGGCAGGAATGGTGAACACCTCGCCATCGCATTGCTCAGCAGTACTCTGCCGGATCCGGTGCTTCGATCCAGGCTGGAAGAAATATACCCGGCATTTAATTTCATCGCGGACTCATCTCAAAACGCGTTAAGCGCACTTGAAGCCATCAACTCAGGTTTTACAGTAGCCGGACCGGAA
>Ga0224504_10000453_pt1 | contig 18379 bp, 16 predicted proteins | sample SF_Oct11_sed_USG_3_FD_170160 | JGI IMG/M metagenome (GOLD analysis project Ga0224504, IMG submission 170160) | Sediment microbial communities from San Francisco Bay, California, United States - SF_Oct11_sed_USGS_24 | ecosystem: Environmental > Aquatic > Marine > Sediment | place: USA... | reverse complement strand
TTACGTAACCGACCGTCATGACGCGAAAGGCGATATCGATACCGATGGCCGCCAGCGTCGACGCGGAGAGGAACCAGGCGAACAGCATGATCGGGATGGCGAGGAAGATGCCGAGGTAAACGCCCTGGCGCGCATAGCGTCCGATCAGCGCCACGTCGCCGGCGCCGTAGTGACGCGCGGAGATGGGCGAGATGGCCATCAACACTCCGAGCACCAACGCAAACCCCATGAACCAGACGCTGCCGCCTACCGCTACAGCCGCCAGCGATTCGGCTCCGAGCCGGCCTGCCATCACGGCGTCGGTGAAGTTCATGCCTGCGACCGACAGATTATTGACGATCAACGGCCACGCGATGCTCAATAGCACTTTGGTCTCGCGCCCGAAACGTCGGACTTTTTGCCGCATCTGTATCTGCCGTGGCTGCCGGGATTTCCCGGCCGGGATATGTGGATGCGCAGAAGCAGTATTGCCACCTGGAAATTGTGGGAGACGCTTCTACGTTCCACTCGGTCAATAGTGTAAAGTTGCTACGCGTTCGTGTGAAACTCTCTCTCCGGAGGCATTATGCTGCACGATGGTCGTTCCAATCGCGTTGCCGTTGTCGGCGGCTCGCGTATCCCGTTCTGTCGCTCACATTCCATATACAGAAAGTGCACCAACCAGGACCTCATGGCCGCGGCCTTGCAGGGGCTCGTCACGAAGCTGGATCTGCGCGGCCAGACCATGGGCGACGTCGCCCTGGGTGCGGTTATCAAGCATTCGCGCGACTGGAATCTCGCGCGCGAGAGCGTGATCGACTCGGGACTCACGCTGCGCACGCCCGGCGTGGACCTGCAGCGCGCCTGCGGCACGAGCATTGAAGCAACAATCCTGATCGCCAACAAGATCGCACTGGGCCAGATAGACTGCGGGATCGCCGGCGGCACCGATACCGTCAGCGACGCGCCGATCGTGTTTCGCGACGAATTCCGCCACATCCTGCTGGACGTGCATGCCGCTCGCTCCGCGGTGCAGCGGATCATGCCGTGGTTCCGGCTGCGCCCCAGGCACTTTGCGCCGCAATTCCCCGGCGTCGTCGAACCGCGCACCGGCCTTTCCATGGGCGAGAGCATGGAAATCACGGCGAAAGAATGGGACGTGCAGCGTGAACACCAGGACCAACTCGCACTCGCAAGTCATGTAAAGGCTGCGGCAGCCTACGATGCCGGCTGGTACGAGGACCTCGTCGTGCCCTTCATGGATGCGGAGGATGACAACAACGTCCGCCGCGATACGACGTTCGAGAAACTGCAGAAACTGAAACCCGTGTTCGACAAGTCTGCCGACGGTACGATGACGGCAGGCAACAGCACGCCGCTCACCGATGGCGCCGCGGCGGTATTGCTCGCAAACGAGGACTGGGCTCGCAAGAAGAACCTGCCGATACTCGCGTACCTGACCTTCGCGAAGGTGTCTGCCGTCGACTTCATCCACGACGAAGGCCTGCTGATGGCGCCCGCATACGCGGTCTCGGACATGTTGAGGCAGGCCGATCTCCGGCTGCAGGACTTCGACTTTTACGAGATACATGAAGCATTTGCAGCACAGGTCATCGCCACGCTGAAAGCCTGGCAGTCCGAGAAGTTTTGCCGCGAGAAACTCGGTCGAAACGAGGCCATGGGGCCGATCGATCTTTCGAAGCTGAACGTCAAGGGCGGCAGCGTCGCGATCGGTCATCCCTTCGGCGCAACCGGTGCCCGGGTAATCGCGACGATGGCGAAGCTTCTCAGCGAGAACGGTTCCGGGCGGGGCCTGATTTCCGTTTGCGCTGCAGGCGGCATGGGCGTTACGGCGATCATGGAAGCCGCATAACCCGACGAGGCGCAGCGATTTTCCCGCCGACTACGTTGTCGTTCGCTGGTGTAGCCTGGCTACGCGGCGCTCATTCCGCATTGCCGGACGAGAAAATTGTCTGCCGCAGCGGCCGTGTTCATCGGGTTGACGGGCCCTGATGGGCAACTTCAGCGCCGTCCTGGCCACGCTCAACAGCTATCTCTGGCACGAGTACGTGCTGTTCGCGATTGTCGGCACGGGCATCCTGTTTACGATATGGAGCGGCTTCTCCCAATACCGTGCGCTCACGCACGGTCCCGCCGTCGTGCGGGGTATCTACGACGACCCGAACGATCCCGGCGCCATCAATCATTTCCAGGCGCTGTCGGCAGCTCTGTCCGCAACCGTCGGCCTCGGCAATATCGGCGGCGTTGCGCTCGCGATCGCGCTGGGCGGCCCTGGTGCCATGTTCTGGATGTGGATAATCGGTTTCCTCGGCATGGCGATAAAGCTCACCGAGGTCACGATGTCGATGCTCTATCGCAACACCGACAATCCCGAGAACCCGCATGGCGGGCCGATGTGGGTCGCGGCGAAGGCCCTGGAGCGGAAAAACCTCGGCGGACTCGGCCGCGCCATCGGCATCGTCTTCTGCGTGATGCTGCTCGTCTCCACCACCACGGGTGGCAACATGTTCCAGGCCTGGAACGTGGGCGAACTCACCGAGGAATACTTCGGCGTGCCCAGCTGGATCTGCGGCATCGTACTCGCGATCGCGGTGGGCTCCGTCATCATCGGCGGCATCAAACGCATCGGCAAGGTGACCGCGACGCTGGTCCCGTTCATGTGTGCCCTTTACCTGCTCGCCGGCATCTACGTGCTCAGCATGCACGTTTCCGAAATTCCGGCGATGCTGCTGCTCATCGTCAAGTCCGCATTCATGCCCACGGGTGCCGAGGGCGCATTCATCGGCGGCACCGCGGGTGCTGCTTTCGCTTTCGGTATGAAACGCGCCATCTTCTCCAACGAGGCCGGCCAGGGCTCCTCGCCGATGGCGCATGCAGCTGCAAAAACCGACGAACCCGTTCGCGAGGGCATCGTCGCCGGGCTCGAGCCGTTCATCGATACGATCGTCGTCTGTACCTTTACGGCACTGATCATTCTTGCAACGGGGGTGTGGAACCGCGCGCCCGACGATGCGCTCGATGTTCTGCCCACGGTAAACGCTACCGACGCCGGCTGGCAATTCGAGGATTCTCGCGTCAGTGGCGATGACTGGCGCGATGGCGAACGTGTGGTCCTCGTCATTGCCGCGCACGGACGAGATGGCGGTTTCGACCGCTACCGGCTGGGGGGAACCGTTATGGACCGCGCCGGCAGCTACGTGGTGAGCTGGGACCTGTTCGTCAGCGACGTGCAGCCGAGCATCGTGGGTGACGGCCTGTATCGCTCCTATGTTGGTGCCGCGCTCACCGCGAAAGCCTTCGACAGCGTGACGCCCGGTCTCGGGAAATGGCTCATCACGATCGCCGCATGGATGTTTGCCATCTCCACGATCATTTCCTGGGCCTACTACGGCGAACAGGGCGTGGTATTCCTGGCCGGCGAAAAGCCGGTGCTGGCCTACAGGATCATTTACTGCATACTCGTTTTCGTCGCGACGCTCGGGTTCATCGAAAGCGCCGCCGATCTCGACAACTTCACTGGCTTCGGCACGGGCGTGCTGGTGTGCGCCAATATCCCGATTTGCTGGTTCTTCGGTTACCAGGCGATGCGTGCCTACAAGGATTACATCTCGCGCCTCAAGGCGGGCCGGATGGGCCCCGACCACCCCCCACCGTCACTCGACGACCTGCTCTCCGGCCGCGACATCGAGAAATAATCCAGTCCGGCGCAGGCGCTATCTTCTTCGCCATAACTCGCGATGGAGTGGCAGGGAGCCCGGTCTGCGGTATTTGTCTCCGGGCTGCTCGCTGCGCTCGCTTTAGGCCTCATCGACAAACACCCCGAATCGGGCTCCATTGTCGGTAGTCGCGACGAACAGGCGCACCGGGGCGTTTGTCGACCGAAGTATCGTCGCTCTCGCACATCCCTGTGCTCCGGGACATTCATCCTTCCATGGATGTCAGCGCAGCGCAGCGACAAATTCGCCGGGAGCGAATTTGGACGCGCTCGCGCGCCCGAAGAACCAGCGACAGGACGTCACTGGTCAACCATGAGGGAGACAAATGCCCCGGGCGCCTGCATTCAGGATTCGGGTGCGAGTCATGGCGAAGAAGCGCGTCACTGCCGGACCTTGAGGCGGGATTAGAGCGTCAGGGGGTGCGGGAACGCTGGATGGCGTCGAGCGCCTTGTCGATGCGCTCCTTCGCCTGCGCCGTCACGCCACCCCGCTCGTATTCCTCGACGACAAAAGACTCGAGCCTGTCGACGAGTTCGTCCAGGTTGCTCACGGCAATTTCGTGCTCGCGCCGCACATCCTCGGGTGCATGTTCGTAAGCCTTGAACAGATCGATCCAGAGCTCGCTTTGCTTGCCGAGGCTTATGAGTTGGTAGAACTGCGGTCCGGGGCGGTCCCTGTCACCGCTGACGAGGCTCCAGATCCCCGCGACCAGCGAAGCGGGCACGAGCAGCAGGTCGCGAAACCCGTCCACGATGAGTTTCGCCTGCAACACGACGAGATCACGTATCAGGGTCCAGCGATCGGGGTGTTTGCCGGATTCGGGCAGGTTCGTTTCCATGATTCAATGCCGTGGTAAATGTAAGTCGGAACAATCGATTATAGCGAGTCGTAGCACCGGCAGCGGTGGCACGCGGCGAACCTTTGCAGTAGTGTTACGCCGTTCGCACCCCGGCCTTCAGGTTTATGGCGACCTTCCAGTCCACGCCCACATATGAGCACGGCAGTCCCGAGTCACTCGGTGTACTCGTCGTCAACCTTGGAACCCCCGACGAGCCGTCGCCGGGCGCGGTGCGTCGATACCTGCGCCAGTTCCTCTCGGACCCTCGGGTCGTCGAGATCCCCAGGCCGATCTGGCTGATGATCCTGTACGGGTTCATCCTGCCATTCAGGCCGAAGCGCTCGGCCGAGGCATACGAGAAGATCTGGACCGAGGACGGGTCGCCGCTGTTGCGCATCTCGGAGGACATCACGCGCTCTTTACAGGACAAACTGAAGCAGCGTTTCTCCGGACCGGTGCACGCAGAGCTCGGCATGTCCTACGGCAGCCCGTCGATACCGGCGGCGCTCGACAAGCTCTACGCTGAAGGGGCCAGACGCATCGTCGTGCTGCCACTGTATCCACAATATTCGGGTACCACGACGGCGTCGGTGTTCGAGGCCGTAACTTCAGCGCTTTCCACCCGGCGCTGGGTTCCCGAACTACGATTCATCAATCACTACCATGATGCGCCCGGTTACATCGCGGCGCTCGCGGCCAGCGTCCGTGACTACTGGGAGCAGCACGGCCGCGGCGACAGGCTGCTGCTGTCATTTCACGGTGTCCCGAAGCAGACCCTGCTCAAAGGCGATCCGTACCACTGCCAGTGCCAGAAGACCGCCCGGCTGCTTGCAAACGCCCTCGAGCTCTCTGCCGACGAATGTCAGGTAGCCTTCCAGTCACGCCTCGGAAAAGCGGAGTGGCTGAAGCCTTATGCCGACGAAACCATCGCGGGGCTCGGCCGCAGCGGGCTCGAGCGGCTGGATGTGCTATGCCCCGGTTTTGCGGCAGACTGCCTGGAGACCCTCGAAGAAACCGCCATGCAGAATCGCGACATATTCCGCGAGGCCGGTGGTGGCGACCTGCATTACATCCCTGCGCTCAATGCACGTGATGACCACGCCGCTTTTCTCGCGCGCCTCGTCGAGAAGCACTCCGGCGGCTGGCCGGAGTCGTCACCGGACTGGAGCGAGAGCGAAGCCGCGCGCGAACGTGACAAATCGCGGGAAAGGGCGCTCGCGATGGGTGCCGATCGTTGAGCGGCATCGGGCAATTCCTGGAAATTAGCGTCCGTTCGAAGGACGTCGTGGAATCCCTGCTCTGGTACAAGACGCTCGGCTTTTCGGAGCTGGAGACGGCCGACGTCTACCCGCACAAATATGCAGTCGTCAGCGACGGCGTACTCTGCATCGGAATACACGACCGAGAACTCAACTCGCCCGCAATCACTTTCGTGCAGCCGGACCTCGCGCGGCATGCGCGCTCCATGGCTGATCACGGTTTCGAATTCAGCTTCATGCACCTGGGCGAAGAACGTTTCAACGAGATCGGCGTTATCGACCGCGATAGTCACCTCATTATGATACTCGAGGCGCGGACCTTTCACGGCAATGACGAAGACGACAACGATTCGGCCTGCGGTAGCTGGTTCGAACTCACGTTGCCCGTAAAGGATGCCGTGCGATCAGCGCGCTTCTGGGGCCCGGTCGCCGGTTCCATCCTGAATATGCGCGAGGAGCCGACGGTGCACATGCGCTTCGACGCTGGCGGAATCGCCCTCGGCCTGTCGGAGAGTATTGCGCTCGAGCGTCCGTCGCTTTGCTTCAAATGCCAGGACAAGTCAGCGCTCAAACACCTTATAGAAGTGCGCAGCCTGGCGGTGAAGGAGTTCCCCGGATTCGAAGGTGCGTTCATGGTGCTGACCGCACCGGAAGGCACCCAGCTGTTCATCTTCGACGAGGACTTTCTCGGCGAGCCCATCGAGGTCGACGAGGACGTCGATCCGAGTGAGATCGAGGGCCAGTTCGACTGAGCCAACTGGCGCTAAGCCAGGTCCCGCAGCAGTTTCATCGCCTGGTCGAGGTAGCCCGAGCCGAACAGGTTCAGGTGATTCAGTACGTGATAGAGCTGGTAGAGCTTCAACCGCCGCTCGTGGCCCTCTGCCATCGGCCAGCTTTCCTCGTAGGCGCGGTAGAACGCGCGTCCGAATCCGCCGAACAACATTGTCATCGCGATGTCGGATTCGCGGTCGCCGTAATAGACCGCGGGGTCGAAGATAACGGGCACACCGCCGACCACGCCCCAGTTGCCGCTCCAGAGGTCGCCGTGGCACAGCGATGGTTTCGGCCGATAGTCCTGGAAAAACTCCGGCAGCCGATCTGCGAGCGAGAGGCCGAGCGTCTGCAGCTCTCCCGAATAGCCTTGCTGCGCGGCGAGGTCGAGCTGGAAGCACAGGCGCTGATTGCGGAAAAACCCTATCCAGTCTTTCGTCCAGGGATTGTGCTGCGGAGTCGGACCGATCGTGTTGTCGCGATGCCAGCCGTGCCGCTTCTCGGTGTGCCGATGGAGCGTGGCCAGTTGCCGGCCGAGCATGGTCTCCGCCGCACGCGTTGCCGGTTCGAAGTGTAGCCGCTCGAGCGCAATAAACGCCTTGCCATCTCCGATACCACAGTCAATCACGGCAGGGACGCGGATCGCGCTCGCCAGCGCCAGTTCCCGCAGGCCTTCAACTTCCGCCTCGAACATGTCGAGCGCTCCGGCGGGACCGGTCTTGATAAAAGCGTTGCCGCGGACGGCCATCGTCAGAATCGGCTAAGGTCGGAGACGCGTTCGGCCTGTCGTCGCAATGCGGTACCGATGTCAGCTTCGTCGAAAAGCGCATTGATGGCGCCGAGATCGGGCATCGAGCGGCGCAGGTTTGTCTCGGGGTCCTCGATCGGCGCGTCACAGGCAATGCCCGTGAGCTGCCGTGCCAGCATCGCCGCATCCCGGTGAGTCTCCAGCTTCGCACCCAGCGTCTTCGCGCCGCGCACCGACACCTCGTGAATGCGCTCGAGGTTATCGTAGATCTCGTCGAGCGTACCGAAGTGCCCGAGCAGCGCCGACGCCGTCTTCTTGCCCACCCCTGGCACGCCCTTGATGTTGTCGACGGCGTCGCCGGCGAGCGCAAGAAAGTCCGCAATCTGTTCCGGCCAGACGCCGAAGTGCTCGGGAATATGGTCATAGCCGAGCTTGCCCTTGCCCGCAAAATCCCAGAAAACATCGTCTTTGGTGAGCAACTGCGTCAGGTCCTTGTCGCGGCTCACAATCGTCGACGGACGCCCGGCGCGGCGCCCGTGTTCGACGAGCGTGCCGATCAGGTCATCGGCTTCGTATAGCGGGTCGGCACAGTTCATCAGGCCGAGCGCGCTGACGAATCGTCGACACTGCGTGAACTGGCGCTTGAGTTCCTCGGGCGCCGGCTCGCGGTTCGCCTTGTACTCGGGGTAGATGCTGGTGCGGAAGGAGGTCGTCAGGCTCTCATCGAAAGCCACCGCGACGTGCTCGGGGTTGACCTGCTCGATGAAGTCGCCGAGAAAACGGGCGAAGCCGTAGAACGCGTTGATCGGGTTACCGTCGGCATCGACCATGTCCTCGGGCATCGAGTAGTAGGCCCGGAATACGTATACGCTCGCGTCGATCAGGTATTGCATCGACAAAGTATAGCCGAGCGCCGGACTTGGCGGCTGAAAAGCCCGATTATCCGGATTGCCGATTTGTGCGCTGTGTACCGGACATCCGCGGCATATGTCGCCATCCTGCAAAAGGATTTCGTGCTGCACGGTGATCGAAATGTTGGTACCGGACTGGATCTACTCCCGCGTTCCGCAAATCTGGTTGTCCATCGGCCTGCTCTTCCTGTTCATCGGCCTGGCCGCTGGCCCTGACTTTCGGTACTTCTATGCCTATCTGCTGTTGAGCGTCGTCTGCCTGTCCCGGGCCCTGTTTATCTACCAGTGCCGGCGACAGTTTCACCGCCGCAAGCGGGTCGCTTTCCTCAACGAAACCCAGGTAATCGATCACGCCAAAAAATAGAGAACCCGGCTCAGTCGTGGAAGTGCGTGTCGATGACTTCCTCACCCGAGAACAGGTGATCGGTCAGCCGGGCATGGAGGGGGCTCGAGCGCGGGATATGCGCAAGCAGGTATTGCATCTGGTCGGCGAGCACCCGTCGGCCCTTCAGATAGATGTATTCCGCATAGGTCGGCGTAAACGGCACGGCAATGAGCTGCATCGCCGCCTGCTCGGGCGTGCGGCCGCCCTTGTAGTTGTTGCAGCGGCGGCAGGCCGTGGCCACATTGTTCCAGGTATCACTTCCGCCGCGCGAGAGCGGAGTAATGTGATCGCGTGTCAGGTCGCGCGTCGGAAAACGCATGGCGCAGTAGAGACACAGGTTGGCGTCGCGCTTGAAAAGCGTTCGATTGTTGAGCGGTGGAATGTATTTATCGCGATTGCGCGACAGGCTCTGGCTCGTGCCGTGCGTCGCAATGATGGAATTGACGTCGATCTTGCTGCGGCAGCCATCGAGAGAACTGTAGCCGCCGAACACCGTGTAAAGAAGGGTGCCGCAGTCATACGCTACCTGCTCGGCGTGGTATAGACGCACCGCTTCGCGGTAGTCGATCCACTCGAGCGGCATTCCGGCAACGTCGGTTCTGAGAACCTGTTGCGAGATGTCGGATGCGACTCCAGCCAGCATAGGCACACCTTTCGTGCTCAGGTTGCGCGGCCAGCATCAAATCCGCGGCCGCGTAACACTAGTTTGCCGATCGCGCCCCAAAAATCAACAAACAAGGTCTAATTGTCGACAATTATTCGACATGAGCGTGAATGCTTTATGACAGTGGCTCAGAGCGCTTTCAAAACCTCGTCCAGCGTTTCCTTGGCATCACCGAATAGCATGCGCGTGTTCTCCTCGAAGAACAGCGGGTTCTGCACCCCGGCATACCCGGTCGCCATGCTGCGCTTCAGCACGATCGAGATCTTGCCCTTCCAGCATTCGAGAACCGGCATGCCGGCGATCGGGCTGTTAGGGTCCGTGAGCGCCGACGGGTTGACGATATCGTTGGCGCCGATGACCACCGACACGTCGACGTCCGGGAAGTCCTCGTTGATTTCGTCCATCTCGAACACGATGTCGTACGGCACCTTGGCTTCCGCCAGCAGCACGTTCATGTGGCCCGGCATGCGTCCCGCAACCGGGTGGATGCCAAAGCGCACATTCACGCCCTTCTCGCGCAGCGTTCGCGTGATTTCGAAAACGGTGTGCTGCGCCTGGGCGACCGCCATGCCGTAACCCGGGATGATCATGACTTCCCTGGCATTCAACAACAGCTCCGCTGTTTCCTGGGTATCGATGGCCACGACTTCGCCCTGGTCCTCGCCGCCACCTGCCGCCGCGGCGCCACCACCGGTGCCGAAGCCGCCTGCGATAACCGCGAGGAACTTGCGGTTCATCGCACGGCACATGATGTAGCTAAGGATCGCACCACTTGAACCAACAAGTGCACCCGTCACGATGAGCAGGTCGTTGCCGAGCATGAAGCCCGTCGCCGACGCAGCCCAGCCGGAGTAACTGTTCAGCATCGAAACAACCACCGGCATGTCGGCGCCACCAATTGCCATCACCATGTGTATGCCGAACAGGAGTGCGAGCACCGTCATGATCAGCAGCGGATTAAGGCCACCGCCGTCAGCGGACTGGACGACGAACTGGTAAGCAAACCAGATCGCGCCGAGCAGGATCAGCAGGTTCAGCCAGTGGCGTGCCGGCAGGATCAACGGGCTGCCGCTGATGCGTCCCGACAGCTTGCCGAACGCAATCACAGAGCCCGAAAAAGTCACCGCGCCGATCAGAATACCGAGGTAGGTCTCGATGTCGTGAATGGTCAGTTCGACGCCGACGTAGTGAGATAGCCGGCCCGGATCCATAAAGTTGGCAAAGCCGACTGCAACTGCGGCCATACCGACCAGGCTGTGCAGGATGGCAACCAGTTCCGGCATCTGTGTCATCTGAACGCGCCGGGCGGCGAAGATGCCTACGCTGCCGCCGACCAGAAGCGCCACCATCAGCAATGCAAAATTCTGCGTGACATCGCCCGCCAGGGTCGCAACGAGTGCAATCGCCATGCCGGTGATGCCGTACCAGTTACCGCGCCTGGCGGTCTCCTGGTTGGACAAGCCGCCGAGGGCGAGAATAAACAGAATGGTCGCGATGATGTACGAGACCTGGATGATTCCTTGGTTTACCTCAAACATCACGACCTCACTTCCTGAACATTTCAAGCATGCGGCGCGTGACCGCAAAACCGCCAAATATGTTGACGGAAGTTATCAGCACGGTGCCTACCGCGATCCACTTGATCATCGGCACATCCGAACTGATCTGCAGCAGTGCACCGATCACGATGATGCTCGAGATTGCGTTGGTGACGCTCATCAAAGGCGTATGTAGCGCCGCTGTCACGTTCCAGATCACCATATAGCCCACGAAACAGGCCAGGACGAATACCGTGAAGTGCGCCATGAAAGAGGGCGGCGCGACGGCACCGAGCCCCAATAAAGCCAGACCGCCCACGGCCGCCATAATGATCGGTCCCGCGAGTGAGGGTTTCTTTTCCTCGACGACGGGTGCGGGCGCCGGCTCGGCCTTCACCGGAGCTGCCGCCGATATCTTCGGCGGTGGCGGCGGCCATAGTGTCTCGCCACCGGTGCATACCGTGGCTCCCCGGACGACCTCGTCTTCCAGGTCGAGGACGAGATTGCCGTCTTTCTCGGGCGTCATATCGGTAAGCAGATGCCTGAGGTTAGTCCCATAGAGCTGACTCGACTGCGTCGCGAGGCGGCTCGGGAGGTCGGTGTAGCCGATGATGGAGACGCCGTTGCGGACGACCACTTCACCGGGTTCGGTGAGTTCGCAGTTGCCGCCCTGCTCGGCCGCGAGATCGACGACCACGCTGCCGTCTTTCATCGACTCGACCATTTCTGCTGTGATCAGCTTCGGTGCAGGCTTGCCGGGAATAAGGGCCGTCGTGATGATGATGTCCACGTCTTTGGCCTGTTCGGCAAACAGTGCCATCTCCGCCTTGATGAACTCGTCGCTCATGACCTTGGCGTAACCGCCTTCGCCGGAGCCGTCTTCGTCCTCGAAGTCGAGCATCAGGAACTCTGCGTCCATGCTCTCCACCTGCTCCTTCACTTCGGGGCGGGTATCGAAAGCCCGGACGATCGCTCCCATGCTCTTCGCAGCGCCGATGGCGGCGAGGCCCGCGACGCCAGCACCGATGACCATGACCTTGGCGGGCGGAACCTTGCCCGCCGCCGTGATCTGACCGGTGAAAAAACGCCCGAAATGCTGTGCCGCTTCGACTACGGCGCGGTAGCCGGCGATGTTCGCCATCGAGCTCAGCGCATCCATCTTCTGTGCCCGCGAAATTCTCGGCACGCTGTCCATTGCCAGCGCCGTACCGCCGCTCCCGGTCAGTTGCTCCAGGAGATCCGGGTTCTGCCCCGGATACAGGAAACTGACCAGGGTCTGCGAGTCCTTCAGGCCTTTGGCCTGGTCACCCTCCGGCGGGCGCACCTTCAGGATGATGTCCGACCCGGACCAGATATCGGCCGCGGAATCGGCAATCGTGCACCCCGCCTCTTCGTACGCCTCATCGGAAAAACTTGCCGCGGCACCTGCGTCCTTCTCGACAATCACCTGGTAGCCGAGCTTCTGCAATTGGCCCGCCACCTCGGGGGTGGTTGCAACGCGCCGCTCGCCGGGGTGGGTTTCTCTCGGTACACCGATCCTCATTCATTGCCTCCGATCATCGTGCCGGTAATGGGTGGGGGCGTACTCTATCAACAATGTCAGGCGCCGCACAGATTTAGCACATCTCGGAAATCCCCTAGAGCCATCAAAAAAGGCGCCAAAGGGCGCCTTTTCCTAACGCTGTTACCCGCGTCTAGCCGCGGCGGTCGCGCTGCATCCGGTCCCGCACACGCTGGCGTTGTTCCGGCGTCATGTCACGGAATCGTTCGCGGAGGCGATCACGCTGTTCGGGCGTCATACGATGAAATCGGTCGCGCAGCTGCTGCTGCTGATCGGGAGAAAGATTGCGATAGCGCTGATAATTCTCGCGGATCCGGCGACGCTCGTCGGGCGGCAGGTTCTGGAACTCTTGCCACCGGTCGCGGATTTGACGACGACGATCGTCCGGCAGCTCCCGCCACCGTGAAAAACGTCCTTGTGCCTGCTCGCGCTGTTGCGGTGTCATGCTGGCCCAGCGCTCCGCGCCGCGAGACAGGCGCAACTGGCGTTCCGCCGGCAACGAATCCCAGCTCTCGGCAAAACGATTCAGCACTTGCTGCTGTTCTGCGTTAAGCGAATTCCAGGCCACACCGTGCTCATCGGCTATCGCGCCGCTCCCGAGCAACATCGCAATGATCGCCGTAACCGCGACAATACTCTTAACTCTCATCGTCGTCCTCCGTCGATTCTTCACCTTCCGGTACGGGATCGATCCGTTCTTCGGACTCAATGCTTATCTGGTGATCCATGATCAACCATTCTTCATCCGACTCTTCCCAAAGCCCAAGGTACTCAAGAAACTCCATATCCGGTTCTTGCGAATCAGCTGCAATTGCCGTGCCCGCTGCGCCGAATGCGACAAACAGCAGCGCGTTTTGCCATCCGCTCCTAGCCGACATCGCCACCGGAATCCAGGTTCGCCGCATCCATCCAGCTGTAGAACTCGAGGTCTTCCAGCATGTCCAGGCTGTCCTCGCTCAACAGGATTTCGAAATCCGTCGCGGCTCCTGCCTCCGGTGCACTGTGTTCGACAGGCGCGCCCTGCCAGACGACGACCGCAACGACGGCGGCGGCCGCGAGGCCGCCGGCAGGCACCCAGCGCGCCCATTGGCCGGCGGGCCGGGCAGCATCGATTTCCTGCAGCGCCTTCTGCCGCCCCTGGTTGAGGCGCGACAGTGTCGCCGCGTCGAGCTGCTCCACGCTGTCGTCGAAAAGCGATTTCGACTTAGCTCTCAACTCTTCTTCATCGAATGGCTTCTTCATTGCCAATACTCTCCCAGTACATCCCGGAGCGTATGCACCGCCCGGGAATAATGTGTTTTCACGCTGCCCTCGCTGCAGCCCATCGCGACCGCCGTTCCGGCGACGTCGAGGCCTTCGAACGTGCGCAGCATGAATGCTTCGCGTTGCCTTGCCGGCAGATCCGTGACGGCCTGCTCCAGCTTTTGCATGGCCTGCCGCGACTCGATCTGCTCGTCGGGCGTTCGTCCCATCGGATCGGGCGCCTGCGCAACCGGGTCGTAGTCATCCTCCGGCTCGGACGTGCGGCCAAACCACACCATCACCCGGTTCCTGACCATCTGCCGGCGATACCAGTCGCGAATCCCGTTCTGCAGGATGCGGTAGAAAAGCGGCGTCCATTCCGCTTCGGGCCGGCCCGCATAGTTTCGCGCCAGCTTGATCATTGCATCCTGTACCAGGTCGAGCGCTTCGTCACGATCGCGCACCGCTATTTCGGCGAAGCGCAGCGCACGGCGCTCGACTCCCGCCAGAAACTGGTTGAGTTGCCTTTCGCGCTGCAGCGTCATCGCCTCTTTAGGTTGCTCGCGGCTGCACGATACCGCAAAAATGCCGGTGCAGGCGCTCATCTGCCGCCGCTCCCTGCCCGAGTCGATTGCCGATCCATCGCGAACTCCTCTTGACTCCCTCAGGAGGTCATCTAACTTGTCGCTACAGAATTAACGCCTCGTCAAGCGGATGGTTGACAGGCAAATTCAGCTTTTTGCGCCTGGCCTTATGTCAAATAAGTTGTCGGAGCGCCCCCTTAAACACTGTTTTTACTGGAAATTCGTGGCCAACCCACCGGTCCTCAAAGTCGCCATCAACGTGCCGCTGTCGCGACTGTTCGACTATCTCCCGCCTGCTGACGGACGCTGCCCGCCGCCGGGCACGCGCGTGCGCGTGCCGTTCGGAAAGCAGCGCCTGGTCGGCCTCGTCGTTGCGCATGCCGCCGACAGCGAGCTCCCACGGAACAGGATTCGCCGCGTACTCGAGGTGCTCGATGACGCCCCGCTCCTGGGAGAGGTTGACCTCTGGCTCGTCAGGTTTACCAGCGACTATTACCACCATCCCGTCGGCGAAGTTGCCGCGGCCGCGATTCCGGCATTGTTGCGCCAGGGCAGACCGCGGAACCCGGTGCTGCGCCACGTCGCGGGTACCGACGCCGCCCGGCACTTCGATATCGATGCCCTGGCAAAAAAGGCGCCGCGACAGGCCGAGCTGCTCGAAGTGCTGCTTGACGCAGGCGGTAACGGCGTCGACGTCGAGACACTTGCCGATCAGATACCGACATGGAGGCGCAGCTTCAGGGCGCTCGCGGGCAAGGCCCTCGTCACCGAATTCGTGATGCGCGCCGACGACCCGGAGCCGCCGACCCGCGGCGAGGCCACTGCTGGCCCGGAACTCAACGGAGACCAGCAAACTGCACTGGACGAGATCCGTTCGACGACGGGCTTTCACGCAAGCATCCTCGACGGCGTGACTGGCAGCGGCAAGACCGAGGTCTACCTGCACCTGATCAGCGAGACCATCGCCTCTGGCCGGCAGGTGCTGGTGCTGGTGCCCGAGATCGGCCTCACGCCGCAGCTCGTTACGCGGTTGAGGAAGCGACTCGGCATCGAACCCGCGTTGCTGCATTCGGGCCTGTCCGACCTCGAACGGCTCCGGTCGTGGCGGCAGGCACGAAACGGCGACGCAAGGCTCGTCGTCGGCACAAGATCGGCCGTGTTCACCCCACTGCAGGATGCGGGCCTGTTCATCGTCGACGAGGAGCATGACCATTCGTTCAAGCAGCAGGAGGGATTGCGCTACTCTGCCCGCGATCTCGCGATCGCGCGCGCCAAACACCTCGACATACCCATCGTGCTCGGCTCGGCAACCCCGACGCTCGAGATGCTGCATCACTGTGAGGCGGGCAACTACTCCCACCTCAGGCTGCCAAGCCGAGCCGGCGCGGCCAAACCGCCGAAGTTGCGAATCGTCGACCTCGGCAGAACCGCATCGTCCGAAGGCCTGAGCGAGCTGCTTGCGGAGGCGATTTCGGAACATCTGGCCGGGTCGGGACAGGTCTTGATCTTCCTCAACCGCCGTGGCTTCGCACCGACGCTCATCTGCTCCGGCTGCGGCCACGTCGCCGAGTGCTCGCGCTGCGACTCGCGCATGACGGTGCACGCGAAGGACCGGCGCCTGCGCTGCCATCACTGCGGCAGTGCCAGGCCGCTCGACGAACATTGCGGCGAGTGCGGCGAGGCGATGCGGCCGCTCGGTGAGGGCACCCAGCGACTGGAAGACGCACTCGTGCGCCGCTATCCCGACAGCCGGGTCATGCGCATCGACAGCGACAGCACGCAGCGCAAGGGGTCGATGGATGAGGCGCTGCAACGTGCGACCCGCGGCGAGGCAGACATACTCGTCGGCACACAAATGCTATCCAAGGGACATCATTTCCCGCATCTCACGCTGGTGGGTATCGTCAACGCCGACCAGGGTCTTTTCGGTACCGACTTTCGCAGCGATGAGCGTCTTGCTCAGTCAATCATCCAGGTAGCCGGTCGCGCAGGCCGGGAGAGCCGCGTTGGCGAAGTCATCATCCAGACGGCGTTTCCGGCGCACCCGTTCTGGCCGCGGCTGATCGAGGGTGGCTACGAGCGTGTCGCGCAGGACGCACTCGAGGAGCGCCGCTCCGCGAGCTGGCCGCCATTCTCGCGGCTGGCGCTGCTGCGTTCCGCCGCAACGCGCCGCAGCGACGCTCATGCCTTCCTGGACGTCGCCGCCGGGGTTGTTGCCGGGCTTGCGCGCGGCCGCCTGAGAGTACTCGGCCCCGTCGATGCACCGATGGCGCGCCGAGCCGGCCGCTACCGCGCCCAACTCTTGCTGCAGAGCACGGATCGACGCGCGCTGCACGAGGTGCTCCGCGAACTGAGGCCCATGCTCGAGGCGGATCCCGCTGCACGCAAGGTTCGCTGGTCCATCGACGTCGACCCGGTCGAGCTCTTCTAGCTGGGCGCGAGAGCGAATAACCGGGTAGAATCGCCGGCTCTCAAGAGAGTCAGCCCCTCAAAAGCACCGAGCCCGCACGCTCCAGTTTAATGAAGTCCGCGATAGCGAAATTTCTCGACGACGCTCTGTCCCGCCTGCCCGACCTCACCGACGCCGCCGGGAGGCTCGCGGCGGAGAGCACGATAGAGCGCACCCGTGATGCCTCTCACGGGCACTTCGCGTCCAACATTGCGATGCGGCTCGCGAAGCCGGCGCGTCGCAGCCCGCGCGACATCGCTGCCGCCATCGCAGAACAGCTGCCCGACACCGACCGGCTGGAGAAGGTCGAAATCGCAGGCCCCGGTTTCATCAACTTCTACCTGAGCCCGGCAGCCTTTCATGCAGAGATACAGACGATCCTCGACAAGGGCGAAGATTACGGCCGGCATGCCCCGAAGGGGTCGCCGCGCATCCTGCTCGAGTTCGTCTCCGCGAACCCCACCGGCCCGCTGCACGTGGGCCACGGCCGGCATGCATCGTACGGCGCGACCGTAGGCAACCTGCTCGAAGCCATCGGGTACCCGGTACACCGTGAGTACTACGTCAACGATGCCGGCCGCCAGATGGACATTCTCGGCGTCAGCGTCTGGCTGCGCTGGCTGGAGACGAAGGGCACCGTAATCCCGTTTCCCGCAGCGGGTTACCGGGGCGAATATATTCGGGATATTGCCGTCGCCATCGATACGGACGAAGTCGATGCCGTGGATGCGGAGACCGTACTCGAGGGCATTCCTCCGGATGCTCCGGACGGCGACAAGGAAGCGCACATCGGCGCGTTGATCGTCCGCGCAAACGAACTGCTCGGGGAAGACGGTTTTGATCGCATACGCCAGCAGGCGCTCGACAACATTCGGGACGATATCGAGGAAGACCTTGCCGAGTTTGGCGTCACCTTCGATCGCTGGTTCTCGGAACAAAGCCTGACGAAAAGTCACCGGATCGACGATGCGCTCGCCGTGCTCGAAGAGCGCGGCATGCTTTACAAGAAAGACGGTGCCACCTGGTTTCGAGCGAGCGATTTCGGCGACGAGAAGGACCGCGTAGTGGTCAGGGAAAATGGCGCCAGGACGTACTTCGCCTCGGACATTGCCTACCATTTCGATAAACGGGAGCGCGGATTCGATCGCCTCATCGACATACTTGGCGCAGACCATCACGGTTACGTGACCCGCGTGAAGGCCGGGCTCGACGCTATGGGCTACCGCGCCGAAGACCTCGAGGTGCAGCTCGTACAGTTTGTCGCCCTGTACCGGGGCGGCAAGAAGGTGCAGATGTCAACGCGCAGCGGCGAGTTCGACACATTGCGGCAATTGCGGGCGGACGTCGGCAACGACGCCGCGCGATTCTTTTACGTCTCGCGCTCGAACGACCAGCACCTCGACTTCGATCTCGACGTTGCGAAGTCCCAGTCGAATGACAATCCCGTGTATTACATCCAGTATGCTCACGCACGTATTGCGAGCGTATTCCGGCAGCTGGAAGAGAAGAATTACAGTTGGGGCGGGTCCGACCGTTGTGCAAATCTCGCCTTGCTCGAAGAGCCGCAGGAGCAGGCCCTGATGACGGCCCTGAGCCGGTATCCGGAAGTCATCGACCTGGCCGCGAGCAATCTCGCACCACAGCACCTGGTCCATTATCTCCGCGACCTGGCCAACGACTTCCATACTTATTACAACGCACATGTCTTTATCG
>Ga0224504_10000450_pt1 | contig 18482 bp, 12 predicted proteins | sample SF_Oct11_sed_USG_3_FD_170160 | JGI IMG/M metagenome (GOLD analysis project Ga0224504, IMG submission 170160) | Sediment microbial communities from San Francisco Bay, California, United States - SF_Oct11_sed_USGS_24 | ecosystem: Environmental > Aquatic > Marine > Sediment | place: USA... | reverse complement strand
TGACCAGTAAGGCCAGCACCGACAGGGCTTGCTGCCACGGCGGAAAAAATCGCAGGCGTGCCCGGAACCGCGTCACCAGGTACACCAGAATGACCAGGCTGAGCGCGTGCAGGCCAAGCAGGCTGGCGGTCAGCAAATCAAGCACAATCCCTGCTGTGAAACCCAGCCCCAGGGTAATCTGTCCCTGCGCCTCCAGGCCCCAGTAAATAATGACCAATGCCACCCAGTAAGGGCGCATCGGTTCAAGCAGGGGGGGCAAAGGCAACAGCGTCAGGACCATGGCCACGGCAAGTGTGATCACAATGGTCGAGTAGCGGTCGCTGCGCATATTCATTGCGGCGGCGCCTCGGCCGGTTGCCGGCTAATGATCAGCAACACTTCCCTGCCACGATCGAGCGCCGCCAGGGGCCGCGCCTCGACCTGGGCAAAAGTCAGTCCTTCCTCGCGATTGATGAAGCTGACGCGTGCCACCGGGTAGCCGCCCGGGAAACGTTCACCCAGTCCGGAAGTGACCACCAGGTCACCTTCACGAATATCCGCTTCGCGCGGGACACTGGGCATACTCAGAAAGCCGGTCTCTCCCGTACCGAATGCAATGGTGCGCAGGCCCGTCCGGTTGACCTGCACCGGCAAAGCATGGTTCGGATCGGAAATCAGCCGCACCGTGGAGAAATGGAGGTGCGCTTCTTCTACCTGGCCCATCACGCCAGCTCCATCAATGACCGCCTGGCCAACGATGACGCCGTCACTGGAACCCTGGTCAATCAGCACCTTGTGCGCGAATGGGTCCAGGTCCACTTGCAGGAGTTCAGCAAAGCGGTATTCAAATTCCTGGCCCTGGGCGCCTTCGAACAGCGAACGCAGACGCCTGTTTTCCTCGGTCAGGGTCGCCAACCGTTGAAGCTCGGCCTGCTGGCTGAGCAGTTGCATCCTCAGTGCGGCGTTGTCGTGACGCAATGAACGGCGGGACTGAAACTGGGTAAACAGGTTACGGGTGGCGCGCAAAGGCCATTCAATGACGTGGTAAGCGGGCTCGACCAGGTATTCGATGGCACTGCGCATGCGCGGCACATAGTGTCCACGCTGATCCATGGCCATCAGCACCACGGCCAGCAGGCCGTATAGCATCAACCTTGCCGTCTGGGCCGCCGGCCCCGTGAACCTCGAACCTGAGCCTGGGCCTGGAGTAACCAAGGCTAATTGGTTGCGAAGAAGTCGCCGTTATTCTGGTCCATCAATTCCAGTGCTTTGCCTCCGCCCCGGGCGACACAGGTCAGCGGATCATCAGCCGGGAAAACGGGCAAGCCGGTTTCTTCAGCGATCAGGCGATCGATGCCCCGCAGCAAAGCGCCACCGCCGGTCAGGACGATGCCGGTTTCGGCGACATCCGCGCAGAGCTCGGGAGGTGTCTGTTCGAGGGCTGTTTTGACGGCTTCGAGAATACTGGTGAGGTTTTCGTTCAGTGCCTCGAGCACTTCGTTGCTGGTAATGGTCACATTACGCGGCACGCCCTCCGCCAGGTTTCGGCCTGAAACTTCCATGGATTCCGGTTCTTCATCGGGCCAGGCACAGCCAATTTTTATCTTAATACGTTCGGCAGTCGTCTCACCAATGAGCGTGCCGTAATTGCGACGAACATAGTTGATGATCGCATCGTCAAACTGGTCGCCACCGACCCTCACAGAATGTGAGTAGACCAGTCCATTGAGTGAGATCACCGCCACTTCGGACGTACCGCCACCAATGTCGAGCACCATTGCGCCACGCGCCTCATGCACCGGGATACCGGCTCCGATGGCTGCCGCCATAGGTTCCTCGACGAGAAACACTTCGCGCGCTCCCGCGCCCTCGGCGGACTCCTTGATGGCCTTTCGCTCAACCTGGGTTGAACTGCAGGGAACGCAGACCAGCACACGCGGGCTGGGGCGCAGAAAACGGGAGGTGTGTACCTCGCGAATGAAATGCTGCAGCAACGCTTCGGTCATGTTGAAGTCGGCGATCACACCGTCCTTCAGCGGGCGAACCGTGCGAATGTTTCCCGGCGTTCTGCCAAGCATTTGCTTGGCTGCCGTGCCAACTGCGGCCACATGCTGCGGACCGCCAGGCCCGCGATCCATGCGAACCGAGACCACGGAGGGTTCGTTCAGAACGATACCCTGTCCGCGGACAAAAATAAGCGTATTGGCTGTACCCAGATCGATCGACAGATCGTTGGAAAACAAGCCTCGAAGACTTTTAAAAACCATGATTTCAATATTCCGTTGAACCACAGAGTGGTTGGGTCAGCTAATGTATCAGCCGGGGAGAATTCCCGCAAGCTGGAAAACCCCCAAAACCCTGTATTTATGCGGTATGCGGAGCAATGACGTCGGCGCTTATTCGCTCAAACGGAACCCCGGACACCGCTTGTGATATATCACTATACAAGACCGCGGGACAAAACAAATTCCCGCCCCGAAGCCAAATCCGTTAGAATGCGCGCGATTGTATATCAGTAGTGGAAAAAGCATGTCTGCCCTAATTTGCGGTTCACTGGCTTACGACACCATCATGGTGTTTCCGGACCAGTTCAAGGAACACATTCTTCCTGACAAAGTACATATTCTGAACGTTGCTTTCCTGGTTCCGGAAATGCGCCGTGAATTTGGTGGAGTGGCAGGAAATATCTCCTACAACCTTCGCCTGCTGGGTGAAAACCCGTTCCCGATGGCGACCGTTGGTGATGATTTCGGGCCGTACAGGAAACACCTCGATGCCCTTGGTATTTCAACCCGCTATGTCCGCCACATGAAAGGTGAATTTACCCCCCAGGCTTTCATCACGACCGACATCGATGACAACCAGATCACCGCATTTCATCCGGGGGCCATGCAGCACAGCTACCTGAACCGAATCGCCGATACGGAAGACATACAGGTGGGCATCGTGGCGCCCGATGGAAAAGCAGCCATGATCCAGCACAGCCGGGATTTCGTCGAACACGGCATTCCTCACATTTTCGATCCAGGCCAGGGGATGACGCTGTTCAACGGCGAGGAACTGAAGCAGTTCATCAAAGAAGCGAAGTACATCATCGTAAACGATTACGAGTTCCAGCTGCTGAAGGAAAAAACCGGCCTGGATGGCGACACCATCGCCAACCAGGTTGAAGCCATGATCGTCACGCAGGGCGCTGAGGGTTCCATTCTGCGCACCAGGGACGGTGAGCAAGCCATCAGCCCGGTTAAAGCGGATGATGTGCAGGACCCAACCGGCTGTGGCGACGCTTTCCGATCTGGCCTGCTGTACGGCCTGCTCAATGACCTGGACCTGGTCTCCAGTTCCCGCATCGGCTCGGTGATGGGCGCGATCAAGGTGGCGCAACAAGGCCCGCAAAATCATAATCCGACATTCGACGAAATCCAGGACCGCTTTTTCGAGGCTTATGGCTACCGTTTTTGACGGATAAGGTTGACATTTGGGGGCCATACATAGAGAATTTGCGCCCCGATTCGATAGGATCGAACCCATTTAAGGTGATGTAGCTCAGCTGGTTAGAGCGCGGCACTCATAATGCTGAGGTCGGTGGTTCAAGTCCACCCATCACCACCAAAAAACAAGGGCCCCAAATACGGGGCCCTTCTTTTTTGTGGCGCCGGGGAACTGACACCGTATTGTCAGCTCCTGCAATCCTCTCAACGACACGCTTCGGATGCGGAAGACTGGGGCAGGATGAACGTGGGTACATTGCCTGAATGCTGCCGCGACTGCGAATACCAGCTCATCTGCTTTAGAGAGTGCCCCAAGAATCGCTTTGTCCGCTCCACCAGGGTAGAGCACGGGCTGAGCTACTTCTGCAGGAGATGGAAACAGGTCAACAGGAAGCTTAAACTCACTTAACAACTGGACCAGCTAGTGCAGGCAGGTCAACCTTTTCAGTTTCCGTTGTCAATATGTGTATGATTTCTGTGTTTCAGTCTTGATGCAAATGCAGATTTGAACTGGCCTGAATATTGCCAAATCCCGGTTGTTACTGGACTGCCTCGACAAAAGTAGATCCCTATAAGGTAAAGTTGCATCACAGGTGGACATCGCATGATTAACCGCAAATCACTCTTTCATTTTCCGGGTGAGGCAGCCCGGCACGTGGTCATTTGGCTTTATTACGGTGAAATGAAGTTGGCATGAGGTTGTTTTCAACAACCTGGGGATCAATTGTTGCCGCGGGCCTGTTTCTGGCCTTGAGCTTCCTCGTAATACCCGCAACCATGGTTTTGATTGATGAGGCTGTCGATGCTGGTGTTGCATCGATATTGCTGGCGGCCGTGGGTGCTCTTCTCTTCGGGTTGATTTTCCTTGTTGCCAGGGCCAAAGTAAATCAGCCCAGGGCAAAGTTGATTGTTTTAGTCCTCTCGTTTGTATTTTTTATCCTGCATATGCTACCGCTACTGGTGTTGGATTCCACGCCGGTTAAATCGGACTTTCTTACCTATTGGCAAGAAGCAAACGCCCTGGCCAATGGCAGTAATGACTTCCCGGTTCGCAGTGTATATGAACGAAGAACCCTGCCATTCCTGTTTCCTCTTGCGTCGGTTTTTGGTGAAAGACACGCCGTATACCAGGCTTTCAATCTCATTCTGCTGACCGGAATGTATTTCTTGATTTCCAGTTTCTGCAGGGTTCGTTACGGTCCAGGCGTGGGTATAGCGACGGCACTTTTTCTGCTGGCAATTCCCGAACTCTATGGAGTAATTTTTTACTCGCATCATGATTTTTATGGTGCTGCATTACTGGTTTTGTGCTTTGCCTTGCTCTGGCGAATGGAAATGGACGGCAGTTACCAGAGCAGGTTTATTTTTTCGTTGTTACTTGGGCTGACCATGTTTCTTTTCTGGTTGCAACGAGGGCTCCATATGCCCGCGTTTGCTGCGTTAATTGTTTGCCTGGTTATAAGCACACGAAGCCCACCAGAACCTGGAAAAGTTGGAGCGCAGTTGCGGTCGTGGACGTTTGTTTTACTGATCCCCATCTTTGTTTTTCAAGGATGCATGTGGCTTTCAAAAACAACCGGGCTTTCTGATCCTGCATCCCAGCGAACTGATCTTTCCTTTGCGGTGTATGGAAACGTTGAGTCCAGGGGGGGGTATGCATTCGGAGCGGGCTCACCGGTTTTTAACACGCTGACCGAAGCCGAAAAAAAATCATTTGGGTTGGAAATCATTTCGCGTGATTTTCTTGAAAATCCCGGCAAGTACCTGTGGTCAAGATACGAAAAAGCCACTCGCATGTTTGAATTTGGTTCAAACATTTGGTTTTACGCGCCGCCCAGCAAGTCAAAAACTATTTATCATGCCTACAGTTTTGCATCTGTGACGTTCAGGCTCTGGCTTAACTTCGTCATTGTTATTCTGAGTGTTTGGGCAGGCGTGAAACTCCTTCGCGCAGTAATGATGATCCAGGTGACCTATAAACGCTCAGCATTATGGGCTGGGTTCATGGTGACAATGCTTGTTTTTTCGTTTTCGATGTTTTTTGAAACCACGTCCAGGCACATGATTCCCGCCTATTTTTTACTGCCTCTTTTCTTCGGCGGCCTAGTGACTTCCAGGGAATTGAAAAACACGCGTATCGCCAACTTATCTCATGGCAAGGCGTCATACGTCGTGTCTGGGCTGGCTCTGGTTTTACTCACCAGTTTTTCATTCATCCAGGCACGCCAATTTTTCTTGCAAAGATTTTCCCTGGTCGATTGGCGATCTGCATCGATAGAAGAAAGAAATATCGCAAGTGAGGTCAACGAAGCGGAATCCAGGTTTTCTAATGTGCCTAAGGAAACAAAACGATTCCTTTGGAAGAAAGCCAGCCCCAACGTTTTTGGGAAGTACGACTATTTCGTTTTGCCAAAGGACCCTACCAAACCTGCAGAGTTATCGCTCAACGTGTGTTCTGATCCAAACTTGGAAGAAAATTCCCTCACTGGGCTCATAGAATCCATTCCCTGGGAGGACTCAGCATCCAATGGCGCACTCTGCCTCGCTATCGTGGAAGGTGCACATTCCGAGTGCAGGAACAGGATACAAAGAGTGACCATCGATGATGTCAATCGGGAAAACTGTCGGATTGAATTTACTTTTCCTGCCAGCGAAAAAATCGGTGGTTGGCGTCTTGCGCTTTTTTCCTACGCGAAAGGCAGTGATGATTCAAATTCTGAAAAACGCTGAGACCAGAAGAAACCGGTGCTTTGTCAAAATTCGCCAGATTGCAATTAACCGGAAGGACAGGCTCTTTTTCGCCTGAAAAAGCTCTTTTCCGGAGAGTCAATTGTCCTGTTCGGCTGGGGGGCGGGGTTGAAACAACGGTATATTGATGGCCCCGAGGTCTGATTCGCAGAAACATCCCAAGAGGAGATCTGATGCTAATGGGAAAACACCGTAGGCATTTTCTCAAGATCGCTCAATTGAATAACCCTGTGAACAAGTTGACGAGGCAAAAAGGAGTATCATTAGTTCATAAATCCAATGATGCAAACGTGTATAGATAGCCTGGGCAGACTTCCATTGAAACTTAACTGCTTTATGCTTGGATAGTCGGTTGAATAAAGACAATCCCGGTCCTCTTTGAATCACTCTCCGATCTTGATCCGATCACCAATGTAAGGCTGGATTGAGTCAAAATCTTTCCAGTAATCAACCGCACTCTTTTTTGATTGTTTTGGCAGTGCAGGCAGGGACAAGTCTTCGAGACTTAGAAAAGCTCTAACGATTTGAACCATTTTGTCAGTGCCAATCAGGGAGTATTCAACTGTGATTAAATCTTCACGTTTTTTTCTGGTTTCCAGGTAGTTGAACCATCGGTAAAAATTCTGTTCTGCAAATTTTCTGTATTTAATGTATTCGTCTCTGTCAAAATCCAGCTTCATATCCGGATACTGGCTTCCCAACCAATTGCCAGATTTACTTGCTAACATCAGTGATGTAAAAGTCTCGAAAATATTATTTCTGAACAGGTGTATCACTTTTGTACGATCAGACAACAGAAACTCCTCTATCCAGGCTCTTTTCTCAATGTGATAGTAGAAAATTTTGCATCCAAAGGCTTTTCTATCAAGGTGGCTATTTTGTTTCAATTTTTCGACCAATTCTGAAGGGACGGCCCCACCAATCTTGGTCAGTTCTTCAATATTGAGATTCAAATCTCTGGCAATACGCGCCTTCCCGGAGTCATTTTTCAAAAAGTCGTCTTTCCCAATCTCTCCATAAATATTTGTAGATTTGCTGCTACCCAACAGTTGTAACAACCAGTTACTGCCGCTTCTCGACGTTGAAACCAAAGCAATGTCTTTAGCAGGCATGTTTAATCCTGTTTGAAATAGGCCCGTGAGACACACGGTCTAATAGAGCGGTTTGGAGATGAGGAGAATCTGACTCATTGTAGCTCGCAAGAGAAAAGTTGATTCCCCATAAAAAAGATTGTACCCGGCTATATCGCAAAGAAAGCATCAACAGAACCCGTAATTCAGTTGTTTGAAAAATGTCGGGGAAACTCCCTTTACAACGCTGCATGACAATGAATCTGATCAACTTTGAAGGTGCACAGTTGGAGTTTAGAGGAACCTGTCTTTTGTCAATATGCGCCAGATTGCGGTGATCCGATAGGACATGCTCTTTCTGGCGTCATCCAATTCGAGCTGTTTGTAATCCAACTTTCTTTGTATTTCCTGTAGTTGGGCTTCCAACGCCTTTGTTTGGTCGTCTGTTGCAACCTGCTGCGTGCTCCTGTCTAAAGCATCGGATGCGTTGAGCAGGGTGAACACGTGCAAAGGGAAATTATCAATTTCTTGCCTAAGAAGTTCTAATGAAAACATATTTTCATTATTGGTATATCGAACGACTTCATCGGCATGCGCCTTGTAGATGGTCTGGATTACCGATGGTTGATGCTGCTCGATCACTGCCCTGAAGTCTGCAAGAAACTTCTTTTTTACCTGGAAAAGCTCATTTCCAGAGAGCCGATTGTCCTGCTCAGGCAGGGTGGGTCGGAGTTGAACCAATGGTTTTTTGACTGCCCCGAGGGCTGATTCGCAGAGAAATCGCCCGTTCATTTCCAGGTCCTGGTGACGGGGATACGATTCGTCGAAGCCGTTGGTTCTGATCAATGCATCGAAACGGTATGTGATGGTATTTGTGTGCAGGTAATGCTGCTTATAGTCAAGCGCCAGGAGATGCAGCAGCAGGTTGGACTCAGGATAGCGCTCTGAATCGTTTGTAGGCGAGTTCCAACCCAGGAACCCGCAATAGACACCATCAAAATCGTGCTTCTCCTGCTGCAGAGCGTTTACCGATTCGCCGATCCTGCCCGGCAAAAATACGTCGTCGTCGTCCAGGAAACAGATGCATTCCCCGGTTGATGCCAGGAGCCCGGTATTTCTCGCGGCGGCGCCGTTCATGTTTTGTGCGTGGGCGATGTATCTGATGTTGGCCTGAGGTTTCTCAAGCCGCTTTTTGTCGAGGTAGGCCCGGATTTCATCGGCAAATGGCGATGGCATTCCGTTGTCATCGACAATGATGAGCTCGATGTCTTCGTAATCCTGTTCGAGCACCGATTCGGTCGCTGTGTACAGGTTGTCTGTTCTTTTGTAAGTAGGTATGACGACTGAGACACGCCCCTCGACTCTCGGCGCCTGGCAAAAGCGCCAGCGCGTCAGTTTAGCCGACTGTTCGAGCGCCTTGGGATCCGCAATCGCATTTAGTAGCTCTGCTTCGCTAAGATTTGTGCGCGGCGTCAGACGCAGGCACATATCAGCTTTTGGCAGGGTGACATCCTCAGCGAATGGTTGAAGGGAAACTCCCGACTCCATCAGGTGTTCCGTTCGATGGATCGGCCTGACGCCATCTTCGGTGTTCATGTATGCAAGCAGTGTAAGCGGTGAATGCCGGTCCGTGCTGCGCAGCAAGCGGTCCGGTAGCTGGTTTCGCGATTCGACCAGTAGCGCGACAATCGGTTTTTTCGGCGGAAAATCGAAATGGTGCAGCGCCCATTTCATTTCTTTGGCATGCGCCAGTTGGTCGCGACTACCCCGTATGTGACTGTCTGTGACATCCGGCATCACGATGCCTGGGTAGCAAACAAAACAGCGTTTTGGGTGCTTGTCGTAAAGCGAACCCATCGGTAACAGGTCAAACGGCGACTCATATGCTTCCGCGGCCTCAATCAGTTCATCCGCCACGCGCATATCAAGTGCGGTTGCAAACGACCCGCAGGTATTGATCAGCAATGGTGGGTAATAGCCTTTTTTTTCCGCCTTTTCGATGTCAACGTCCTGCCAGTTATGTTGCGAGGCCCCCAGGAGTAAAACCAGCCAGTCTTCATTAACATTCGCCAGGAATTTTTCCAACCGCTCGCCAAAATCCCTGGCCAGGATCACATCATCTTCGAGCGTCAGTATTCTTCTATAGCCCTTGGCCTTCGCATGCTTGACGATGGCTACATAACTGAATATGTAACCAATGGCACCTGCTGACTCAACAAAAGGCTTACCTCGCTTCAGCTCGCGTTGGTTTTGTTCCGGAAATTTGACCAGCTGGCCCAGGGGGCGGGCACACACTTTGCGATAAGTTGCCAGGGACTCCCCCTCGGAACCATTTATCGAGTCGAAGAAGGTAAATTTGATGCCGAGCCTGTCCAGTTGGCCTTTTATGCGTATGCGTCGCTCGCAGTCGAATGGGAAGCTGAGTACATAGATTGAATCGAACACATTTGTGATGTGGTTGGGCGTCATGCTGTATTGCTACTCAGTTTGCCAGGAGAGCTCTGCACGGCAGGCGCCGTCTGGGCAGGTGTTGAGTGGTTTTTCTCATCTTCGTGGTATGTGCTGAATTTGCTGATCGAATTTCCGGGGCAAGTATAACGCAGTCTACTATTCCGGCCCGCTAAAAGATCGGAAAACCGGTTAGCAGTTTTTTATTCAAACGATGGATTGACAATGAATTCTTTCGCGTCCCCTTCACCTACCTTTTCAAGGTCTCAAGCGGGACGGTTTCATGCCAGATTCGTCTTGCCCTGAGCTATTAAACTCTCTTGAAAGGTAGGAAAGGAGTTTGCCATTCGATAAACTGAACTCAAGTGTCCGCGAAACCCTGTTTCAGTTTATAGAAACCTTCAATAGAGAGCAGATCACTTGAGATGTGAGACCGACAATCCTCGGATTGCCCTGATGAACTCCGCCTGGTTCAGAATCTTTTGAAAATTTCCGCCGTTATTACCTGTTATGAATCCAAAAAGACCATCGGTCTGACCCTGACTTCGCTTTATGGCCAGACGAGACAACCTGATGAAATTATCGTTACGGATGATGGGTCAACTCCGGAAACTTGCGATTTTGTGAGGGGTCTGCTTGCCACAATCGACCGTCACAGCAGTATTGAAACGATCTTCATGACACACGAGCGATCCTCACCCTATCGGCTAAATACGATTCGAAACAAGGGGATTCAAAAAGCCGGCGGAGACCTCATTTTGTTATTGGATGGGGACATTTTGTTGCCGAGAGAATTTTTATCGGGGCATGAACAGGTTCACCAATCCATCCTGAAAATGGGTACACGTGCGCTGGTATCTTGCGTGCGAAAAAATATATCCAAATCGGGAATTATAGAGGAAGGCCGTAAATCTGAATGGGGTCAAGAGCTTGACCGTGAATTGAGTTCATCCCCATGGACTGAGCTGGAACTGGAGCCTGAACAAACGCTCTCCCAGTGCAGCTTTTTTAAGGACGACTGGGAGCGTGTGGGCCAGTTCGATACAGACTTCGATGGTCACTGGGGATTCGACGAAATCGAATTTGCTTACCGAATGAAAAACGCTGGTGTACGTTTGACATGCCATGGTCTCGTCTACCATATTGACGAGGGGCCGGGTGCTGGAAGCCGGGACCATTCACACAACAATAAATTATATTTGAGAAAGATTTCCGTTGGGTGATTACCTGAAGCCAGACACTGGTATTGGGCCATTGGCGCCCGACTTTTAAACCATTACGGAAAGTGAGTGTGTCGATTATGCCCAGGCTATCCGTCATCGTCGCCAATTACAACAACGCGCAGTACCTGCCGGATTGCCTGAACAGTGTGTTGTGCCAGACCTATCAGGATTTGGAAATTTTGATTTGTGACGACTGCTCAACAGATGATTCACTAAAAGTTCTTAAGAATTACCAGCAACGATACCCTGACAAAATTCGAATACTTCGCAACGACAGAAATCAGGGCGCCACGCGGTCGCGACATTTGGCAATTATCGAGGCAAGCGGCGAATACTTAACAACCCTGGACAGCGACGATTATTACTGCGAGAAACGAAAACTCGAGTCTGAAATGGCCATTGTGCTGCAGGACAGAGACACCGCGGGCAAAGATGTAATGGCTTACTCTAATATCCGGTTGGTGAAAAGCGACAAGACCAGGATTGGCGAGTCGGGGAATTCAGACAGTATTCAGGAAGGGTACATTCTCAATGAGATAATTTCTCGTTCCTGCATGATTCCAAGGGATTTTATATTTCGAAAGGACATCTACTTCGACGTCGGTGGTTTCGATTTACAAGTACCGATGTATGAGGACTGGGACTTGAAAATCCGCTTGGCCAAGCAATATGAATTCCGTTACTCAGGTGCCATCGGCACCGCATACCGCAGGCATGGAGGGGGGCTGTCGGCTGCACCGAAAGATGAGCACATACGTTGGTTGAGGTACGTATTCTCAAAAAACCTGTCTCTTGTCGCCGAGGAAGACCGGGACCTTGTGACCAGGGCGTTCCTGGAGTTTCAGTCTCGGATGAAACAAAAATGATCTGTGTTCAAATGACTGGTCAGAATAACTACTTACTCCACGGCCCTCTCGCTTCAGGGTCCTGAATGAAACTCGTAGTCGACAAGAAAGCCGAGTCAAGCCCGAAACAACCGATCTTTCTGCTCTGTGTATTTCGGGACGAGGATCTCCTGCTGGAGTATTTCGTCCAGTACTATCGTTCCCTTGGCGTGACGCACTTTATCATGGTCGACAACGGTTCCACTGACCCTGGACCCTCATACCTGGCGAGCCTGGAAAATATCAACCTGATGCTTTATCGCACCGAGGAAAGTTACCGGGATGCTGAGTTCGGAACGCGCTGGGTAAACGATTTGTTGCAGGAGCATTGCGTCGGGCAATTCTGCTTCACGGTCGATGTGGACGAATTATTCTGGTTCGATTCCCGGAAATACGCGACCTTGCATAATTTGGTGAGCGCGATGGAATTATCAGGACACAATGCAGTGCCTTCCGTCCTGTTGGACATGTATCCCGAGAAAACCAACAATCACTATCGCCGCGGCCAGGATTTCCTGACCCATAGTCCGTTTTTTGACAAATTCAACGAGACACACTACGAGATTCGGGCAAAGCTTTACCAAACATTCTACTTTCTGGTCGGTGGCGTGAGGAATAGGATTTTTGGTGTTAAACCATGCATTCAGAAGATGCCGTTTTTCAAGTATGACTTCTATCCCCTGGCCCCCTCCTCCGGCTATCACTTTTTTCAGGAAAACGGTAAGGTCTTGCTGGATACTGATCTTATCCGGTTGCATCGAGACCCGGGCGTTCTGTTGCATTTCAAATTCATCAAGCCGCAAATACAGTCATTTATTGAACAGCGTGTCGAACGGAACGAGGATTGGAATGACTCAAGCGAGTATCGAGCTTATCTCGAGACCATCGGTAATGACAGAATTGATATTCAGTTCTATGACAATCATTACTCCAGGCGGTTGACATCAATGCAAATATTGGATGCGTTTTTCAGTTCTTTTTCAGGCGACGGACTACCGCGGCCCCGCTAGAGTCCCGGTCGAAGATCTGGCCAACAGCCTCTTCTCTGAATTATTCGGACTATCGTTTGTTGCTCACAAACACCTCAATTCATGCCATTGTTGATGGCTGCAAGGTGTTTAGTAAACTGGTGGCGATTCAGGAGTCCACCAGGATAAATTCAGTGCCGACCTCATTGCTGGACAAGTTTTTTGAGAAGTTGAATTGATATGAAAACTGAAGTTTCGATCGTAATTCCTGTGTTCAATAAGGCAGATTATCTTGCTGATTGCCTTGACTCAGTACTGGGCCAAACCTTCAGGGATTTCGAAGTTATCTGTGTTGACGACGCTTCTGAAGATGATTGCGCAACAATTTTGCAGGACTATGAAAAGCGTGATCACAGGGTAAAGGTGATCTCTAATAGAAAGAACCTGGGACCGGCAGAGTCTCGTAACAAGGGCATTGAGGCGGCGAATGGCAATTTTCTGAGATTTTTGGACGCAGATGATTTGCTCCCTGAAAATTCCACCGAGGTATTATTTTCAAGGGCTGTTAAAGACGATGCTGATCTTGTAAGAGGCTCACTGGCACTGTTCAGGGGCAATGACCTGTCGGCTTACCAGCAGGTTATCTCTGTTCCAGACAAAACCCGAACTCAGCTTCCTGCTGAAGAAACCCTGTGGATTCCATGGTGGCATACCAGCTATCTGATCTCCGCGAAAATGGTCCGTCGGAATCATCTCAGATATCCGAAATTAGTGCGTGGAGAAGATCCTGTTTTCTTAGCTTCCGTGCTCGTTAGTGCAGCGTATATATCCCTGGTTGAAGATATTGTTTATCTTTATAGAAAATATAAAAAAGATTCCGGTTCTGCCGGCTCAACCATGAAACATGTGGTTGATACGCTGCGACATGCAGCTATGACCAAACGTCTTTTTATGGATCATTGTCCGGATTGTTGGCAGCACGGTTATGGTCCATATCTTTTAGATGATGTGCTTGGTTTGGTGGGTAGATTCAAGTACAGCTCTGATCAAAAGCGCATCATCGACATTGAGTTGAAGAACATCTGGGGGGAAGATGCGCTCACAGCCAGGAAAGAAATCTTCGATCAGGATCCAGTTCATTATAGTGATTGAAAGTGGTCTAATTCGTTATTGGATGAATCAAGGATTTTCATGTCAACAGATATTGATGAAAAAGACTATTGGGACGCAGTATTTTCGAGTGAAGACCCTTGGAATTACACCAGCGAGTACGAAAAACAGAAGTACCAACATACCCTGGATACGATCCCTGATATATCACCATCCAGGGTGCTGGAACTGGGCTGTGCAGAAGGGCATTTTACTAAAATGTTGTCGGCCATTGCAGATAATGTCACGGCGGTCGATATTTCTGAACGCGCACTCAACAGGGCCAGAGAAAGATGTGCCGGGCTTGGGAACGTTAAATTTGAGCAGCACGATATTTCAGAGGGCGTATACCCCGGGGAGTTCGATCTTGTAGTCTGTTCTGAAATCTTATATTACCTACGCGACCGTTATGCCGTTGAGGCATTTGCCAGCGCAGTAAAATCAGCTCTGCCACTTGGCGGGTTTCTTCTGATGACCCACGCCAATATGGTCTCTGATGACAGGACAGAAACCGGCTTCGATTTCAATGAGATTGGCGCTAAATTCATTGGAGAGATATTTTCATCGGAACCCGGTCTTGAATTCATAAGAGAACTGCGTACCGAGCTGTACCGGGTTCAATTATTCAGGCGAACACAATTACCAACAAAGAACTCGACCTTGCTCAGTGAGCGGGTATCCTGCGCACCACGCGAGGTTATTCAGAGGCCTGTGCACTTTGAACATGATGCTATAAAACGGGGAGGATGTGTTGTAACCGCTGCGGAAGCCCGACACTGCTGGGTGAGCACAGAGATTCCCGTCTTGATGTATCACCGAGTTGCCAACGACGGCCCTGACTCATTGGCGCCATACCGCATTACCCCAAAACTGTTTGAGCAACAATTGGCATATTTACAGCGATATGGTTACAACGGCTTGACAGTGGGTGAGTATTTTGACGCCTGGATGAACTCCACCAGGCAATCAGTTCCTGGAAAACCGATTGTCCTGACCTTCGACGATGCGTATTTGGATTTTTATGAAAATGCGTGGCCACTTCTTCGGAAATACGGATTTAAGGCGACAGTTTTTGTGCCAGTGGATTATGTTGGTGGTCATGCCGATTGGGATCGAGAATTCGGTGAACCTGCAAAAATAATGAATTGGGATCAAATAATTGAACTTCATACGCAAGGTGTGAAGTTTGGCTCCCACAGTTGTTGCCACAAAAGGCTGTTGGAATTGTCGGAAGAACAGGTTTTTGAAGATACCAAAAAATCAAAAGAAATTTTGGAACAAAAATTGGGCATAGAGATAGTTGATTATTGCTATCCGTTTGCAGCAGCAAGTGAGCAGATACAGCAGGTGGTCGCTTCTGTGGGATATAAATCAGCGGTGGGTGGAACTGGAGGGGATCCTGCGGACAGGCAAAATCCCTTTTACATTCCCCGTATTGAGATATTTGGTGATGACAGAATGGACGATTTCATTGAGAAGCTCCCCGCACCAAAGCCAGCACCGGTTTTACAGAGGGTAAATTACCGTCGTCTGCGGTCACTGCGGGACCGGGCGACATATATGGGGCGATGATGTGACGGATTGAACCTCTCTGCCCACCAACTGAAAGTGCGAATATCTGAATAACGTCTCGGGATTCATCGGGAAGCCAGAGAGATGCTGGCTTGCACACACAATGTTGGCCCATGTTTGGTGAATTCTGTATTCTGAGTTCACAGTGCGGTCTCAGGAGATCAAAAGCATAAGCAATCTCTTTCGCCATTCCTGACCCAACTGTGACTCAAGGCATTTTCTTTTGGAGTACTTCCCGGAAGGCACTAAACTGGCGGTCTGAAAATCAGGCAAAATAATAAATGTTAATCGGACATCAGTCATAGTTTTCGTGAATCGTTTTATTCAATCCGGCTCGGTTCTTGGTTTCGACGCGCTATGGCAACAGCCCGCCCGAACGGAGAAGCATGCTTATGACCTATACGCTGAAGCCGCGCCAGCCGATTCGCGGGTTCTGTATTTTGGATTTCCCTGGGCCAGCCTGATCGATGGAGTTAACCGCGGCACGGGAATCGGTGCAGAACTCAATCAACATATTTTCGGCATTGAACCCCTGGGCGGTTTCGACCGGGTCGCCACCGTGTGCCAGCACATCAAGTTTCGGGATTTTATCGATTATTTCAAGCGAGTGGGTATTACCGACCTGTTTGCATCGCATGCTTTCAGGGAAGAACGTGTTCTCGATGGGATCAATATTCACCCTTTTCCTCTTTTTCCGGCGCAGTTGCCTTCCCGGTCGGTATACGATCTGTCACTCCAGGAACGCGTGGAGGAGTTTTACTCACGTCAATACCGTTTTTCATTTATCGGGGCGCATAATCCAAAATATTACCTGACCCACTCCAGGGGCTGGCTCAATGCGCTGGAGGGCACGCCAGAGTCATTTATCCTGAATCGAAACGAGTGGCACTACGAAAAACGGGTTTACCAGGAGCAGATAGAAGGTAACCCGTTAGAGGATTCACACTTGCAGATAGAGAGTCAGAACGCCGAAGAGTATAAACGCGTTCTGGGGCAAAGCCGATTTGCACCCTGCCCCTCAGGAACGGGCCCTAATTCCATTCGCTTGTGGGAAGCCATTGAGTTTGGGTGTATTCCTGTTCTGCTGGCGGACGATCTGCGTTTACCCGGTGATCTTGAATTGTGGGAGTCCGCTTGCGTCATCCTTCCGGAAACCAAAGAAGCAGTGGCAAGCATGCCCGGTTTGCTCGAATCGTTGGAGAAGGACCGGGCCCTGATCAAATCCAAGCTTCGTTCGCTCGAACAAATTCAGCGGCGATATGGCAAGGATTCCTTCATCACGGATATTCGTAACTTTGCCGAGCTGGTCGAGTCATCAAAAAGCACTGAAATCATTGCGGGGCATGTGCCTACCCATCGTTTGTACCTGTCGACCCAGGGTGCAGAGGACAGCGATATCCTGCAGTGGCTTTACCTTTTACACGTTATTGCCGAATGCAATGGGCTCAAGCCTGTCATCTATCTGGACCGTGAACTGGAGGGGGTGGACTTTAGGGAGTGGCCGCTAAAAAGGTTAAACGTCCAAGCTGTTACTGAACAATATCCGTTCCTTCACGACTGGCGCGGGGAAGATCGCGCAGCAATCAGCGACTCCTGCGTCCTGTCAAAAGCGATGCTGAATCAATTCTCCTGCATACGAATCCAGGTCAAACAGCCGCCGGTGAGAATCAACACGAGCCTGTTTGATTCCGTCCAGCGATTACTTTCCAGTGAAAGCTTGTTGACGGAAACCTACGAACAACTCGGTGAACAGGCTTATGGCGTCAGCATGTTGACGTCTCTGGTGGAGTGGCGGCCTATCTGCACCCTGGTAACTTCTATGTTCCGCGGCGATGAATACCTCGAAGGGTTCCTGGAGAATTCCGCATCGCTTGAGCAATACGAAACCATCGAGCACCTGATCGCCCGGCCAAACTCCCCGGGGAGGGAACATTGCAGGCTACAGGATCATATTCACGACCACGACGGCGCCGTCTACATCTGGTTGTGCGAAGACCCAGGCTTGTATGGTGTCTGGAACCTGCTTGGCCGGTTGGGCACGTCAGAATACCTTTCGAACTTCAATATCGATGATCGTCGCGCGCCGGGCCATGTGACCAGGCTGGTCTCCGTGTTGGATCAAGACCCCGATGTGGACGTGTGCAGCGCTGCGCTTCGGGTGTCCACCACCAAGAACCTCTGTTGGGAAGAGAGCGATGATTGCGAGGTCTGGTACGCCAGTGACAACAGCAGAAAGTACGAGTCCAGGGACCTGGTGATCGGGCGGGACGGCCAGGTCGCCTCGTGCAATATGCCCCACTGCATGCCAGTTTGGCGGAAGTCATTGCATATTTCCAACGGCGAATTTGATGAGGCCCGCTTTGGCCCCTCGTCGGACTGGGAGTTTTGGCTGCGCGGCGGTAAACACGGTTTTGGTTTCTGCTTGCTCGGAGAACCGTTGGGCGTGTATCTGAAGACGGATGACTCATACTGGCGCCGAACGGATACCACCAACGCTTTTGACCGCGCAATAGTCGAAACCTACAGCGACCTTTCAGGCGATTACCGGGTCCCGGTGGACGAGAGGCCTTTCGGGTTACGCGTTGCTGAAATGATGAACGCCAGGGATCAGCGAAGGATTGCGCGCTATTTTTGGTGCCTGGTTGACCTGCACCATTGCGCAAAGTCCCGATATGGAGAATTTCCTGCTCTTAAACGCCTGTTGGTGAGTGCGCTGAAAGAAGATTTTGCGATTTCCGGATCAGAAATGTTCGACAGCGCTGCGTCATGCCAGCAGCCCATTGAAGGTATTGATGACCGCTTGACGCACTTGGTCTGGCTGCTAGTGGAGGGCATGAGTACGACGGCGAGGCACCGGGGCCACTTAGCGCCGTGGCAGTTCCGCAACATTACCGATTTTCTCGGTGAACTCGGCCTCTCTTCGGACAGCATGGAACTGGACTTGCTCAAC
>Ga0224504_10000448_pt1 | contig 18520 bp, 17 predicted proteins | sample SF_Oct11_sed_USG_3_FD_170160 | JGI IMG/M metagenome (GOLD analysis project Ga0224504, IMG submission 170160) | Sediment microbial communities from San Francisco Bay, California, United States - SF_Oct11_sed_USGS_24 | ecosystem: Environmental > Aquatic > Marine > Sediment | place: USA... | reverse complement strand
CTCACTCTCGAGTAATGATTCATGATATGAGTTGGGATCATTATGGTATGGGGTCTAGCCATCGAGTTGAGCAGGATCTTTACCAGGATATGAAAGAGGAAAAGGTAAAATTCCTAGCTGATAACTCTAACTTAGGCAAAGAGTTTTTCCACACTATAATTAATAGTGGAAAGGATCTGTTCCTTACAGCTCAAGAGACTGTGGATATCGGACTAGCTGACGAGTTAATCCCACCAGTTAAAAGGGGGAACTTACGCCAAAAACGCAGACATGCAAAAAAACCTACATCTCGCAAGTTGGCGAAATCCTGTAATACGCTACTTAGCAGATTACAAATTCCCGTAAAGATTAGCGAAGTTATGATTCATACACCATTAGTAGACGAGTGCGATCCTAATATTATTATTGAGGAATTAAGTGCTCAGCAAAGTGAGGGTCAGAATGATTGAACAAGAATTACTAGATACTCCGTATATTTGGGTTACTGATTTTGAAGATCATAATGTGATCAATTTCTATAACCACTTTATGTCATTAGAAATGTCGCCATCTATTGATAGAATTACTATCTATATTCATAGCTTCGGTGGTTCCATCTATGGTATGCTCAGTATGAGAGATCTCATCAAAAGATCAACTAAAGAGGTTGTTACCGTTGTGATTGGAAAGGCTAAGTCAGCAGGTGCATGCCTGGCTGCTTCAGGCGACGTTCGTTTCGCAGCTCCTCAGGCTCGCTATATGATCCATCAGGTTAGTTCTGGTGCAGAAGGGACTAGTTCCGATCTAGCTAATCGCTCAGATGAAATCCAATTACTTAATGAGCAACTATTAGCTAATCTAAGTGAGGATACCGGTAAAACCAAAGCTTTTTGGAAAAAGCGGTATTATAGTAATAACACCGACTTCTACTTCTCGTCCGATGAGGCGTTGGAGCTTGGTATGGCAGATCATATTGCAATTCCAACAGTGGTATCTCAACAATCAACTGATATAGCGATTGTGCAAGAGGTTGGCGTCAAACCCAGAAAAGGTAAGAAATAGTATGTACGAGTACAAGTTTTTAGGTGATGTGTGTAGCGTCAATCAGTACACCCCACTTCGAGAGTTGAAGTTCCTACAAGGGAATCAGCAAAAGATCTTCTTTCAGTTGTGTAAGGGAGGTATCAGGTATATCCCTCAAGGTGCTGATAGTAATACTGTAATGGTATCTTTTGATAGTATTGATGACGACAAAGTAATTGAACGCACAGCCTCTCAGCCTTATGCTGATGATAAGTCAATTTGGTGTGTGACAATCGGAGCAGGTGATTGTATTGGCTATGACGCCATGTCGGTTGAGCTAACTGAAACCTCCGGCACCTCTGTCACCTCTATTTGCTTTCAGCAAAAAGGTGAGTTAGTAGTGATCCCCAAGGGACAAGATAAAGGGTTCATGTAATGGCCAAACTCGAAGGTGAAGACGAATTCGGAAACCAAGCTTCCAAGAAGCCGGTTGGTTCTGTGTTTCCAGAACATGTCATTGAGGCATCGCCTGGACTGGCTCGCATTGAGCCATTCCTAACTCCAACTAAATTCAAAGAGCGCTTTCTTTTTGGGATACCTCTAGTATCACCTACTACCAAAGAAACCATCACAGAAGATATGCTTAAGGATTATATCACTAGGGGTGGTGCAGATTTTGAATTAGAAGCTCAAGTAGAAATCTTTCGAGTTGTTAGGCAATATCGCTTACCATTTGAACCAGACTTCTATCTAGAGCATATTTTCCTAACTATACCTCACAAGCCGGTACAAAATGTTATCGACTTATCAATTAGATCAGCAGCTTACAACGATCCTAACAATGAATCAGCTAGTAGTAAGTACCCCAAGGGTAACTTGATCTACAAGATCCCTAACGAATGGGTCGAAATGGGTAACGCCATTCGCGGTATTCTTAATGTAAATCCACTTAACCCTGCATTTAGTGCGATAGGTACCAGCCAAGCTACAGCAGCTAATGGCGCAACATTATTGCAGTTCATTGGTCAGCAACGACAGGTACCTGCATATTGGCATACTGAAGTTGTACAAGGGTTTAGTGATGATTGCGGCAGAGTACCTACCGTGATTAATGAAGCGGTAGGAAACAAAGCATTGATAATGATTCTCAATAACCTTATACCCCAATACCGCCTAGCTTCTCAAAGCTTAAGTATTGATGGAATGAGTCAAAGCGTAAATGACCAACTTTACGCCCTATTACAGGATAAGAGAACTCAAGCTCAGCAGGACTACGAAAAAGCCATCAAGCGTATTAAAATGATGACTGGTAACAAAATTATTATGGGTCATGTTTAGTGATAAACGATTGGATACAAAAACGAGCACAGGCAGAATCCGTCACCCCAACGGTTACGTTGGTGGACTCTACTTGGAGCATTTTAGCAAAATCAGCCAAAAAGTCTGGAAAGCTGTTGTCCAGTATGATTAGCAGCTCAGCTGCGTTTTTTGATGGCTGGGATGGTCGAATCAATCCTGCATATAACTCCAATGAAAAATTCCAAGACTATACTCAAAAAATTCAAGATCTTGATCCGTCGTCAACGTATGATAGTGAAGGCTATGTCAAGGGTTCAGTAGGTAAGGCTATTCACAAAATGAACGACCACCAATATATGGTCAAGCCTTACCACAATGATGCAGAATTTACTACTGGCTGGAATACGATGACTACCAATCAGTTATACCAAAAGGCTGGAATGGGTAATATGATAGAAGATGCAGTACCTACCAGTATTAATCATGAAGGTGTAAGTGTACCCGTAATAGCTAGCAAGTTTCATGAAGATCACATAGTCGCTCAGGACCACCAAAGCCCTTCCTTAAGACCAAAAGATGTAGCACAAATGGCATTGATGGATTACCTAACCGATAATCGAGATCGTCATGCAGAAAACCTTTTGGTAAGTAATGAGCTAGATGGAGATGATGGCTACAACAGTATTGTGGCCATAGATCATGATTACTCCTTCGATTACGGTAGAGTAAGTTCAGCGCTTGATCACCCCGAGCATTATCACCAAAAATTCCAAGAAATGCACGGCAATGCGTACAACCTACATCCAGAAGAGATAGCAGATCTAGCGTCCTGGTGGACTAAGCATGCGCTTGATATTAAAGACTCTTTTCATGATAGTTTAAATGCCATTAGTGATGAAAAACTAAAACACTCTTTAAGTAAGGGGTTTACAGATCGGTTTAATACATTAAGTCGATGGGCAACTAATACCCACGAAGCAGATCTCCAAAACATACCGGTAACTCAGTATCCGCATGCAGTCGCTCAGCACAGTCCGTTTGAGTTAGGGGTTGATCCAGTCCGTGATATTCCACCTGATGTAGATGATCACTTTGCGATGGATACGATTGGTCGTCTAGCTTTTTTAGCAAAAGAGGATTTTTCTGGCACCATCACTGACACCCTAACGGATCAGTCTGATAGTAGCGCTAATATGGGTTATTTAGTAGCCTCTACTTTATATAGCGCAGGTGGGATGAAACCTTCGGAGTGGGTTGAAGCTCTAAAGAAAACATCTCAAACGAAGTTTGCTAAAACAGTTCAGGCGGAGTTGATTAATAAGATGATTCAAGCTAAAGATCAACCAACGCTAAATTACATCTATGAGGCAAACAAAAAAACACCTTTTTTATCACCCATAATGGCTTATCATATTAAGCACAACTTGGAGTCCTAATGCAGCTGATTATTGAAAATACCAAAACAGGGCGACAGTCTGCATATCGTCTCAATAGTATTGAGGGGTTGTATAATTTAGGTCTTAAGTATCCAAGGTTGCACCGTATTATATTATTTCACTCCGAGGATGTAGATTTTTTGCATCAGGTTGTGTCCTATTTTAATCGAACCACTTATTTACAGGCCAGTTTGATTCAGGATAACCCAATGTTAAAAACTGAATTAGTTTCGGTAACTGGAGATGAGTTTAAAACTCAACTTCATGCCTGGATGCACCAAAGGCGTAGTAAGGATAATAAACCCTCTGATCCAGACATTGCAGATCCAGGGCGTCAGATTTCCGACAAAGAAGTCAAACAACCTAATACAACACTAGGTCGCTTGGCAGAAAAATTTGCAAAATGGCGTGGTAAATAATTATGATGATCGATAAGCACATGATTGCGGAGCAAAAAGTAGTCGGTAAGACTAAAGCAGATACTCCGGTTTTATATGTAATGACTCATGGTGGGCTATTTGGCTTTTTCACTAAAAGCAAAAAAGGTGTTGAAACACTAGCAACAGCTCCTCATAAAGCAATTGCTGCCTGGATGGCCGAAAAGAAGGCTGGCGGTATTCGCTGGAATGAGGATTTTGCCAAAAGTGAAGACGGCTTAGCGGATTTACGTAAATCCAAAGCTGATAGGTTTCGTAAGTATCATAAGCTTATGTTCAGCCAACAAGGAACAGACCTAAAAAAGTCTGAGTATTATTTCGTGTATGACATGAAACAATCAGAAATTGGCCTACTAACTAAAGATGAAATCAAAAAACGAATGGGTAATTTTTCTGGCGAGGATTTGAAAAACTTCGTAGTTCGAAACGCCTCATTAAGCGATAGGCCAGACTTATTAGTTTACCATAAGGAGTTTGTGTAGTGTCAGCCAATGGACCACGAAAACCTAAGTCTCGGCCAGCACAAGGAGTGCAGCGTAATATTGAGCAAGGGCAATACCAAATCTCTTTTGATATTGATCGCTTTGATGAGGTTATAGACTCTCAGGGGATTAATCTGATTCATTATCGAGCGTTTGGTGATCCTAGGGGAATGACCTCTCGAGGGGATAATCGAGACTCTTACAATATTAAGCCTAAGACATCTGACGGCTTTATTTACCGTAAGTCTGGTATCTTACGTGGCTTTTTTAGCAATAACAGTGCTAGCACTAATGAGTCCGATGTTGGTAATACCGATTCCGCATCAGCTTATTTAACATTGCCTAGAACTTATTCAGATTCCGACGACCCTGTGTTAGTGCACCCATGGGATAAATTCTACTTAGCAGATATAGAAACCAAGGTGGTAACTACGCAATTTCATGAAGCTCGAGAAAGTGGTATTGACAGGATGCACTTTCCTGTCGTCAATGTGATCGACATCATGGATGCCAGAGGTGTTGAATACCAACAAGGGGTTGATTTTACAATCACTAAAGAGGGTTATATCAAATGGTTAGGTCAAAAACAGCCAGGGTTTGATCATAAGGTGGGCAGAGGCACTGTTTACTCAATCCGATATGAGTATACACCGTACTTTGTAGTAGATCGCCTATTGCATGAAATTCGAGTTGCTAACCATACTGACTTAGCGACATATGAGCGCAGTGTTAAACGAATGCCGTATCAAGCCCTTATAATGAGAGAGTTTTTATTCTTGGAAAGGTATGACGAACCTGCTAGTGAGTCATTACCCCGAACCAGACAACAACCTCAAGAGGGTATCAATAAGGGCGGTCCAGTCGGTAAACCTACCCTCGGTGATAAGCCAACATTAACTTAATCTTGCAGATGGAGGGTTACTTAAAATGAGTAAAAGTAAAGAATTTAGTCGAGATATTTCATCAGCTGACCGTAGTGCTAGTAGTAATGCGAATAGCCTAAAGTACAATCGCTATATCGGTGGAGATAAAACCCTACCCATAGATGGTTATTTAGAGCGTTTTGATGGTGTTGCGAGTGTAGGTATTACGCTACAAGCGTACTCAACTGGCATGGAACCAGGTATATTGCTGGCTTTGTATAACACAACCGGTACTACACAATTTGTCGGATTTCAGACAGATGGTGGAGTTGACTTTGGAGTAGTAGCTCCAGGTGCTAATAACGCTATAGCGTTAAGACCGAATGACTATACCACAATAGTAATTCCTTGGGATACTACTGGGTTAAGAGCTTCAGCAGCAGGGATTATCCCTTATTGTGTTCGAGATGATAGTAAATTCGTTAAAAGGTCATAATGAAAAACCAGGATCAATTACTTAAACACATTCTGGGTGAAAAAGGGTTAGATAAGTTAAGCAAGTCTATGTATAGACGAGATAGTAAGTCTATCCTATCACCAATAGATATGTACCTACCACTTTTAGCAGTGCCTCGAGCATTGCTTTCTTGGTTGGCGCAAAATGTGCAAAGTATTGAGATAGGTGAATCCAAAACTTTAAATATTCCCACAATGGCCGGTATTGATATCAATATCCAAAAAACAGGCAGAGATGCTTATAGCGCTCAGTTTGTTGAAGAGGGTAAGGTTGTTCATACCTTTGAGAACCAAACACTACCAGCAGTCGGTGGACATCTTATGTCAATCGGTGAACTGTATGATTATTCGGATGATTCCAGTGCTTTAGATGTTCCTTCGACTATTATGCAATACTCTGGAGTTCAAGGACAGGTACCGGATAATGTTAGCGCGATCCTGTCTCCAGTATTACAGATGCTGGGTAAGGTGATAGATGCCTTGGTCGCTAAGCAGATGGTTCAAACTGCGGTGGACGAAGTGTTAGTTGAAAAAGCAGCGGTGCCAATGAGTGAAGCACCGTCAGGTCAAGCTGGACCGGTACAGCCTCACGCAGCTCAAGACCCTTATAAGCCCTCAAAGAACCCCCAAAAAGCCGTCAATCAGACAAAAGAGCAGCGCCAAGACAGGTTCCAACCAGGATCTCCTGCAATGACAAAAAATGGTTACTTTCGAAGTCTGAAGAAAAAAACCTCTCATTTTCAAAAAACTGAATCAGGTTGTGTGATTTCTGAAGATTTGCTATACACTCCCTGTAATGAGTGTGGAATACCAGAATTTTCGAAGACAGAATCAGGTCCAAAATACAAACCTTGTGCCTGTTTTCAAGTTACGTTGGAAAATTCCAGGTTTGTGAGTATTAAAAAGAGTGAATCTACAGGTTTATATGAAATTAAATTCACTAAAAAACAAGACAAAGAGCTAATTACAGCTTTCCTTCTAACTTTGAAAGATAGGTTAGATCACGTATAGGTGAAGGTATGGATCAGGTTTGGGTAACAATTCGAGCACAGGCGGCAAGAACACGCATGTTGGAATTACTGGATCACGGTAGTTTTGCTGAAGCCTTGGGTAAAAAGAGCTATCTAGACGGCTTGATTGAAAAAATCAAAGCTTTCGTGCAGCAATATGGTGGCAGTATGCCGATAGATATGTACGACTGCGTTGTAATGCAAATCTCTGCTAAGGCAGCCGAACAACTACCTTCAATTATTGAAGCTTATCAAGACCACCTCAAGAATCAGATTTCTGTGGGTGTTGGTTTGACATACAGTGAGTCAGCCAAGGCAGCTCAAAAGTCTGCCAAAACAGGTTCGATTGAACTCTATGATAGTAGTGTTAATGACTTTCTCGAAAAAACATCTAGAAGGATCTCACATCCAGATGTAACCCTGCCAGCAAATGTTTTCAACCCATCTTCACCTGATGATGATTACTACCAACCTGGTGACATGACTGATAATCCAGCAGCTGCACCTGATGCAGATCAAGCCCTCGAGATTGAAACTGCATATATCGGCAAGTTAATCCAACAAATGAGTCCACAAGAAGCTCCTCCTCAAATGGCACCGGAAGGTGAAGCACCACCGGAAGAAGGTGGGGATGAGCAAGGTAATACTATGGAATTACTTCAAATGATGGGACAAGGCCAACAAGCAGCTCCAGCTGAAGGTGAAGCAGCTCCAGCTGAAGGTGAAGCACCACCGGAAGAGGCAGAGCAAGAGCTTCAGGCCGAGGTGGATGAGGCTGAGCAAGAGGCTGAAAAGTGGGATAATGATCAATTAGCTCAAACACTTCAAAGTGTTAGCGCAAAAATACCTCAAATTATGGCTATGGCCGACCAAAACCCCGATGCCTTTAAACAAACCATTAATATGGTCAATAAGTTGATAGCAGCTGCTAAGCAGCGACCAAAAGATGTTAAAAAACATGAAGAAATCATTGCCGCAGCCGAAGAGTTAACCAAGGATTTTAACAATCGACGAATTTCTTCTGGACCTGGTGCTGGTAAAAATACCCACTTCCCTGTAGGTACTCGCAAAAGAAACTACAAAAAAGTCCTAGTTGATGGTCGAGAGGTCTGGCGTTCATTCAAAACCGGTCAGGTTAAGGATGACGAAGATGGTACCGACATATCGGTACGACAGCACAACGTCAAGCAACAGCAAAAGCAGTAAGTTATGTCAGAATTCGAGTTTAAGGCTAACATTCGAGAGATTGCAGCGCGTGTTGGTAAGACAGCTGACGAAATCGGTGGAATGGTTCAAGACGAGATTCGCAAGCTTTCCATAGCTACTCATGCCTTTGTAGTAAATTACGCTAATGAAAACTTAACTGGATGGAAACGCTCCCATTTTTTTGGTCAAGATAACCAAAACGTGCGTTGGATTCAGATTGATGAAAATATGTGGGTTGTGGAAATAGACCCCTCAGTGGCCTGGATTGAAGAAGGCCGAGAGCCAACAAGTATGGCTACCGATAAGTGGCTACTTAAGCCAGATAAATCCAAACTCGCTAAAGATGGCTCAACCTACCGTGTCATTCCAATGAGTGACCATAAAGATAATCGACGTAAACCTGAACTAAGTGAAATCCTGAACAAGCAGCTCCAGGATCAGGGTATCGATATGTCCACAATTGACCTCGATAGTAATGGACAACCTAAATTAGGGGTGATAAAAAAGCTGAACTTTGGTACAAACGTTACTGAAAAAAGTGCATCTAATGAGATGTTCTTTTCGGCACCTAGATCAGCCGAGCAGGGTAAGCAATTAGGTTTACCAGCCTATGGAGGTAAGCACTACCTACAAGGTGCAGTTGTCACACAACGAAAAGATGATCGAGGTAATATCAAAAAAGAGGCTACTACGTTTCGGGTTGTATCTAGCAAGCATGAAGCAGAAGGTCGCTGGATGTACCCCAAGGTAGAACCCTTGGATTCAATCCCTAAAGCCTATGAATTTGCTGAACAACAGTGGGATAAAATAGTGACCGCTCTAGAAGAATCATTCAAAGGAGGGGAGTAAATATGGCCGTTCTACAAACTGACATACTGCTTAAGACAATGCTTGAAGCAGCTCTAAATGACTTAAGGTCTAATCACTGGATCTTAGATCATATTTTTGAAGGTCTAGCTACCGATCCACTGGCTCGTCGAGAGTATGGTTACAAAGAGGTAGAATCTGCTAAAAAGTGGTTTATCAATACGGATATACCGGTTTTATTGCAGCATCGCATCGCTGACAAGCCGCCTATGCCCTGTATTTCAATAGCTTACGAGTCTAGTGCCGAAGCTTTAGACCGAACCTCTTTGGCTGATGAGGGTCAAATAATCTCAGTGGGCGCCAATTTATTTGTGCCAGATCGCGCACTCAGCGATCATTTTACCCCTATTGAATACGATACCGTAACTGGCCAAGTCACCTTGAAGGATGGTACATTAACTTACCCAGCTCTACCTGGCCAATTCCTTACGGCAACCTGTAGTGGTAAAGCTTATGAGATCAAGAAAACCACTGATATTAATACTTTTTTTATTGCTTCGGGTATTAAAGAAGATTTCACAGATTCCTATATTCGATCTAAGTTTGGTTGCTGGAATATGCATGAAGGGATCTCCTTTTTTAATGAGCGGTATAGTATTGGTTGTTGGTCGAGTGGCGATATAGCTACCTGTCAATGGTTGTGGCAAATCGTGATTTATTCATTGCTGAGATATAAGGAAGCTTTTTTGGAAGAAAGGCTTTTTGAGCTATCAACTTTCCAATCCGGTCCTTTCGAAGCTAGAACGGATTTTGGTGCAGATCATGCATACGCTCGGTTTATTTCTTTTAGCGGTGTAGTACCAACCACTTTCGTTAAAATGGCTGCTCCAAAGATCGAAGCAGTATCCCTTGATGTGGTAGTAGCTGACGGACCTAGCTCACCCCCAGGCACTTACGATACGCCAGTTGAAGATGCTGATGTGTCTTGGGTAGTTGATGGTGATTACAATAACTATACTCAAGAAAAACAAACAGATGCACCGATAGATGATGATGTTCTAGAACCACCTCATGACAAAGAACTCCCAGAAGCTGTGATTTTCCCGAATGATGACAAGTGTGAGGAAGATGATGAAGGATAAGCGATTTTCAATGGTTGCAATCCAGCATCCAGATTGCCCAGAGTTGTACTTACATGGTAAGCGCAACGATAATGGCAAGTGGACACTTCCTGGTGGCGGTCAGGAAGGTAAGGAAAAACCGAAAGATACAGCTATCAGAGAACTTTATGAAGAAACGGGATTAAAGATAAAGGATCTCGAGTTTTGTTGCACTAAGATAATCGAAAAAAAGGGCGAACGCCTGGTAATCACACTGTTTTCTGCCGATTGCCCAAAAAATCTTAATCTTATTAATAGTCAAGATCCTGACCAGGAGCTGATTGAGTATATGTTTCTGGACCCGAAGGAGATTGACAACCCTGTGGTACCCAATAAAGACAACATCTTACTAAGGTATTTGGATAGAGGAAATGAGTAAAGAGTATTTTCAAAATCTTAAAAAAGCCTTTCAGGCTAACAATACCTGGTACCCAGAGTCATCAGATAAAGATGGTCAAGAGCACCCCGAAAAGCCTCATTATGTTAAGCACACTGCTGTAAATGGTAAACCTGTTTGGAAGTATAGTGACCAGGTTGCTGCTGGTCATGAACAAGCCTTTATGGATGGTTACAAGCGGTTTCGCAGTAAGGCACAGATTTCGCCAAAAGGTACAGACCTTTTGCACTCATTAATACGATCTGTCGTTAAAGATCCCGATAAACACGTCATTGCTTCAGGTACCACGCCAGGTGCACCTGAAGGTCACCATGAAATGCGCTTAAGACATCTGGGTGCAGCAATGAGCGGCAAGCACGGCTATCAAATCCATGAATCTGATCAAGGACTTCATATTACAGCTCCAAGGCATTCTGGCAGTAGTCGGTCTAACATCGCTGCTAGTCAGTGGACTTGGAATGGTCAAGATCTTCAACACACAGCTGTAAATAAAAACTCAAGTTTTGGAAAAAGCGAGCCGATAAGTAGTTATAACCAGCAAGGAGGTAGTGATGCTAACCAAAGAACAACAAGAAATAGTAGCAGCGAATCCTTACCTGGAGGAAGAAGAGTTGGAAGCAGAAGAGGCGGTAGCGATCATGACGGAAAAGCCCTTCGAAAAGGAAGACACCAACAATTAAATAAAGGTTCAGCCCGTAGACTTCATGGTAAGTTTGACCAAACCAAAGAGCTTACTGAAGATGAAGCCCAAAACATGAGAAATTGGGTTAAAGAGGGAGATCCCTCTCAAAGAGAAGATATCCCTGAAGCTTCTGCTGGAGCTAAGCATCGCATTTTAAATAAACTGATGAGTAGAACTCAATCTAGAAAAAACCCTGAAACTAATCAAGTCGAACTCCTACTTCATCGCCAAATGGGACCGTGGGAAGTGGAGCAAGGATTAAATGGCAAAACTTTTAATCATAATAAAGATCATTCTTCTTGGACTTATGATCTAGACAGACTTCGTCGAGGTATTTACTCTAGAAGTGCCTTCTTCATGGAAGACCCTAATTATAATCACATTGTTTCAGCATGGGTTCCATCTAGTCATATTCACTCTATGCCAATACAGTATGGTAGTACTGGCACTGAGCGTGAACACGAACCTGGTTCACCAAGTTATTCAAACGAAGGTGAAGTGATAATCAAACCGAACCACAACTCGCAAGTACACGACATCCTTCACTCTGACAATCCAACAGAGTGGGATTTTAAGCCCAAGCTGGCTAAGGGTTTAGCCCGAAAGCGGTGGCCATATGATCCGATCAAGGAAGATGTTGAAGCACGCCAGGAAGTAGAAGATTGGACTGGAGGGTATAACATCGGCCACAACAAGGGTCGAGATTACTTCAAAAAATTAACGCATAATGCACTCCAACGCGGTTTACATAAACTTCACGGCATGACAGAAGTAAGAAGGGGTGATAACGGCCAAAGAGAATTTTTACTTCATAGAGGTGGAATGATCGAAGATCATGACGGTCCAAACATAAACCATAGAACATCCTGGACTCCAGATAAAGAGGTAGCCCTCGAGTTTGGGCAGGTCAAAAGCGCCTGGATACCCGAATCTCAGATTCATCATATTCCTAATGCTATAGGTTCGGCATCGCCTGATTTTGATAAGCCGGTACCAAACCCAGTTAAGCCTGAGCATATGGCAACCCCCCATAGGCGAGAAGAACATGAAGTCATAGTAAATCATCATGATTTTGATTTTGTGGATTCCGATAAACCCACTAATCAATCAAGCCTGAATGCACGCATTAATCAAAGACAACAGAAATTAAATAAAGGTTCAGCTCGCAGGCTGCATGGTAAGTTTGACCAAACCAAAGAACTTACTGAAGATGAAGCAAACAATATGAGAAACTGGGTTGGAGGTGGTGATCGAACTCTAAGAGAAGATATCCCTGAAGCTTCTGCTGGAGCTAAGCACCGCATTTTAAACAAGTTGATGGGTCGAACCAAATCAAGAAGAAATCCCGAAACCAATCAAATAGAATTTTTATTACACCGCCAGATGGGATCACAGGAAATTGGAAATTACCTTAAAGGTCAGGTCATTAATCATCATGATTCACACTCTTCTTGGACTTACAATGAAAATAAAATTCGTGAGGGGATATACGATAGAGAAGATCTTTCTGATGAGGCTGCCACAAACTACAACCATGTAGTTTCAGCATGGATTCCATCTAGCCATATTCATTCTATGCCAACACAATATGGTGGTACTGGCACTCACCCAGTATACTTTCTCCATGAAGACTATAAGCCAGAGTATGTGGGTGAAGGTGAAGTGGTAGTTAAACCCAATCATAACTCACAAGTACACGACATTCTTCATTCAGATCACCCAACAGAATGGCAATGGAAACCCAAATTAGCTAATATGGATTCCGAGAAACCTACTAACCAATCAGGCTTAAATACTCGCATCAATCAAAGACAGCAAAAGCTAGGCAAGGCGATTGTCAAATCACTAGGTTATTCTACCGAAATCGATACCACGGCTTATTGGTCGATGGTCATCCCAGACAGTTTTTATGAAAACTCCCCTATCTTGATTAAAGCCATGCGAATCCGCACCAAGGGACGAGTTTTTGTGGCACTAGATGGTGACAATATTGGTGCCTCAGTTGAAAGAGCAGCTATGGCTGACGATCTTGATACCATCATTTCTCAATCTGAAAAAATAGCAGCAGGGCAAAAAGCCATCAGAGATTGGGCTGAGTCTAATGGTGCCGATATTTATATCGACGGTGGTGATGACATAGCTTTCACCTTACCTGAAGAAAAAGTAGAAGATCTCGACGAGCTTAGAAGAATCTACAACAGGGCGACAGGTTTTACTGTGACTATCGGAGTTGGTGAGACTATCTCCAAGGCTGGTCACGCTATGCTTTATGGCAAGCTTAATGGAAAAGATCAGGTAAATGAGTGGGTTGAAGATATAGATGAATTCTTAGCCGAAACTAGTCGCAAACTAACTCCAGAAGAAAAACTAGCCGATCACGGACTGTTACCTGGTGGTATTGGAGATTCGACATCAATCTCTGATGTAGATCGAGATGAACTCAGGCAGGGTATTCGACATGAAATGGAACACACCGATGATCCGCAAGTCGCTGTTGAAATAGCACTTGATCACCTTACCGAAGATCCTCAATACTATACTAACCTGAAAGACTTAGAAAAAGGCTTGAAGGGTGATTGGGAAAAAGAGGGGTACCAATGGTCAGGATATGAATTTGAGCACGACGAGCCTGATCGAGTTGGCCATAAGATAGTAGCCTTAGATAGGGATCATAATATGGTAGGGGAGTATAACTTCTCTTACGACCCAAAAGATAACACCCTAACCCCTGATAGTGTATGGACTCATGAGCATCATAGAAGAAAAGGGTTGGCAAATGAAGCGTATAGACAGGCTGAAATAGATACCAATAGGAGGTTAACTCCTGCGTCAGCTCAATCACCTGAAGCTCAATCTCTTTGGGATAACCCAGGCAGATCTTTCGGGCGATTGCATAAAAACGATAAATCTAATCGATTTAGGGAATTAGCGGATCAGTATGCTTCTACTCGAGGGTTAAAACTCGACCATGATGCGAAAACAAGGGTCAATCCAGAAAAAGCTGGACAGATAGCCCAAGCCTATCATGAAATGAAACATGACCCACATCATCCCAAGGTACAAGCAGCTTATGGCGCAATGATCCAAGAAACCTTAGATCAATTCAAGCACCTAAAGAATTCAGGACTGAAGGTTTCCCGAATAGAAGACCATCACGAAAATCCATATCCTGGTGGCTCTAAAGATATGCTTCATGATTTACACAATAACAATCACTTATGGTTCTATCCTACGGAATCAGGGTTTGGATCTAAAGATGGCGAAACTCCAGATCACCCATTGCTTCAACCTACTGATGAACACCATGAAGGCAAACCATTATTAGCAAATGATGTTTTTCGTATCGTGCATGATGTTTTCGGTCACGGTAAGGAAGGCACAACCTTTGGACCCCATGGCGAAGAAAACGCTTGGGAACATCACATGCAAATGTATTCACCGTTAGCCCAAAAAGCCTTGACTTCCGAAACTCGAGGTCAAAACAGCTGGGTTAACTTTGGACCTCATGGTGACCATAATCGAAAAAACCCTGCCCAAACAGTTTACGCAGACCAGAAAGCAGGTCTTTTGCCTGATTGGGCGTCAGAGAGTAATATTACTCCCAAGTTAAGTAAATCTGACGATCATGACTACCTAGACTTGGTTCACTTTAGTAATAACGAGGGGTTGGACACATTAACACCCAATAAGCAAGGTACAGCCAAGGCTGGTAAAGAACACCAAACCCTAAGCTCTTCTAGGGCGATCTTAGATGCACAAAACAGGGAATACACCAAAACACCTTTTTTGCATACCTATACCGCAAACAGCGGTGATGCTGAAAGTATCTTTAGAAGTGCTCCAGCTAAGTATCATATCAGGATGCCAAAAGACAAGATTTATGACCTAGGTCAAGATAAGATGAATATTTTCCAGCAAGTAAAGGAAGAGAACTCAAGCTTGTATGCTCCTAATGAGCATGCTATGAGTCACCCTGATCTTGTTCATCGCAAGATTAAAGACGCTGGGTATCTTGGCTTTAATGTAGGTAATCATCCTCACCCACGCTTTCGAGATGCGGTGATGTTTTATCACGATATTCCGGTAATGGGTAAGGATCATGATTTACATGTCCATGACCACAAGCAACATACCGGTTTAGCTTCGGAACTTCCAGATCATGAAAACTGGGGTTCCACCAATCTACCAAAGAAAGGATTGTAGTATGGCTGGTAAAGTAGAACCCCAACCAGAACAACCGATGACCATTAATTCATATCTTCGCAAAAAAGTGAAGGTATCTAAAGAAGACGTAAGCCCAGAAGCTGTTAAGGAAAAGTACTCTGAATCCAAGCCGATGTCTTTTAATGAGTACGCAAAAAAAATAAAAGAAAAGCACGCAACACCTACTGAGCCAACAATGGACAGTAAGATATCGGATATAAAAGAGAAATTCCACGAAGATGAAAAACGCAGGGCAGAGCAACCTGCTAAAACGAATACAAATCTTGCCAAAAACGAGCAAGAATCATAATCTTACGTGGGGATAAATAACAAAGGATTTGAGGCTATAATGAAAAACCCAACAAGCACGCCAGCGCCTACCGCGCCTGAGCAACCTAGCACTCAAGCGACTGCGCCTAAAAGCACAGCAGCGACTGCGCCTAAAAGCACAGCAACGACTGCGCCTAAAATACCTACTGCACCTAAAGCACCGAACGCTATGGGAAAAGATGAAGATGGACCTACTTTGGATTATAGCAAGTTCAATAAACCAAAAGCTAAGGAAAGTGGAACCCCCACTGGATCTTTGGACTACGGTAGTATGAAAACCAAGCCTGCGCCAAAGCCATGGGCTGGCGCCAAAGCAAAGCAGCAAGAAGTAAGGGCGAAGGTAGATCAACAAATGAGTCAAACAGCTTCTGAATACTTTAAAGAAAAGTTTGGCAAAACGGCTCTTGATCCTAGAGCAAAAGCAAAAAGCATAAAGTCTGCTATCAAAAGAGTTCCGCGTAAGATGATCGGCAAAGATGAAACAAAGCCAGGATTAAAGATTGCGAAAAACGAAGAAATAGAACAATCCCTCAACACCCCTTTTATTCCTAGATTTTTAAATCTACAAAAATTAGCCAAAACTTCTCCTAAAGAAGTTCTAGCTGAAATCTCTTTAGCAAAAATGGCTGAAATTATTGGGAAATTGGCTAAAAGTCAGTCGGTAACACCGGAAGATGTAAACTCCTTACAAAAACTCCGAGCATCCTACGCTAAAGCCGAAAAGGGTTATATCAAATATGGCGATCATGTCCCATCAGAAGAGCCGCCACGCAATGAAGATAAAGACCCGAAAGAGGTTGATGCTGAAGGTTCTGGTGGCGAAATCACCAAAGAAGAGCTTGCTGCTGGTGATCCTAATGAAGGTACTACAGCCGGTCAGATTGGCACACAATCGGACATGATCAAAGAAGAACTTAAAACTGAGTTCAAGCCTAAGTTTTACAAAGGTGAAAAAGAAGAGTGCGAAAAAGGCGCCTTAGATGAGCTGGAAGCTTATAATAACTTCAACAGCAAAAAACCATCCAAGCCAGGAAAAACAAAGCCAGGTGATCTCTCTGCCACAAAGCAGTTAGAGGATCGAGAAAATAAAAAAATCACACGCATTGACAAAGCAGAAGGTGATTCTAAAAAAAAAGTCTTAGATAATGAGGATCTTTATTATAGCTGGAATAAAAAGAGGGTTCACCCTAAGGTATTAGAATTAGAAAACACTCTGGACGAGCCATACAAAAGGCTAGTTGCTGACAAAGATCGGCAAGCCAATATTAGGAGTAAGGCATCAGCAGCATCTAAAGAGTTGGATTTAATAGACAGAAAGCCGCACCTGGGAATGAAAAGAGACTTAAGTCAAGGTAATCGGTTTAGTACAAGACGATCCGATGATTACAAAAGAGGTTTGCAAAATAAAGTGAAAGCTGGCAATAAGCTTCAGACTATTATGGATCAGCCAACTGAAAGGATGGTTCAACCAGATGACAGGAAAGATGTAAAAAAAGAAGAAAAATCTCATGATGTCTCTCGAGAAGCGGATCGCAAAGCAAAAAGTTTGCAATCTAAGTTAATGCACGGTCACCATAAGGCTAAACACAAACAGAAGGGTAAGTAATATGACCAGAAAAAAGCGCAACTCTAAGTCCTCGGAAGAACAGAAGATTAAGAAGAGAGGGCATCGACCAAAGCCTAATAAACCTATACTTAGTTATGAAAGTTGGTGGGCTATGGCGAGAAAAAAACACGACTTTCCAGCCTATATGAAAGAAGTTTTGTACAGGCATTTTAAGTCTAGAGGCTTTTTAGCCAATGGACGATTCGATGAAGGTTTAGCCGACTTCGGAATAAAAATCTAATAGCCTTGCTAAGGAGATAAAATAACATGGCGCAGTCATACACTACAAAAGACGGTCTTACCCTGAATATCCCAGGTACTTATGTCAGTACTCAGGTTATTTCTGGAAGGGCTGGAACACCTGCCGCAGGGGTAATCACTCTTATCGGTGAGTCTGACGAAGGACCACATTGGTCATCTGAAGCAGATTTAGATGGAAACTCTTTCGGGTCTGATGCTTTCAATGATGTGCTCGCAAAATACGGCAGTGGTCGTATAGTCGAGGCATTTAGGGCTGTGGTTTCAGCTTCTAATAGTACAGCAATCCCAGGATCTGTTTCACTGGTTAAGATTATCAAAACTAACGCATCTATCGCTGCAAGTTCTACTCTAACTAGAGCTGGCATTGGTGGTTACGCGACCTTGACCGCAAGGCGTGAAGGTGCTCCAGGTAACTTAATTAAGTATGATATCAATGCTTTACAGGAAGAAATTGCTCCTGCTCTTAGCGAGTTGGCTTACACTCCGATCACTACTGGTACAGTTGGTGGGACTTTGAGATCAAACGGTGGAGCGGTTCATAGTGTTAATATCACAGCTAATATGGATATCGACACTTTCCTTGATGCAGTCGAAGATACTACAAAAGGCATCATGGCATCTGGTGGTGATCCAGTTTCAGCTCTTAGTGGGTTAACCGGTGTTACACTTACTGCTGCTGTTAGTGGGACGGACTTAGTTGTCACACTCGCTTCTGGCTCTGTTTGGGCAGAGGTACCTGAAGCTGGCGATACGGTCGTTATACCTAATGCAGGTCAATACGGCTCAGCTGTTAAGTCAGCGGTAGCTGGAACTACTGATGGTA
>Ga0224504_10000447_pt1 | contig 18520 bp, 17 predicted proteins | sample SF_Oct11_sed_USG_3_FD_170160 | JGI IMG/M metagenome (GOLD analysis project Ga0224504, IMG submission 170160) | Sediment microbial communities from San Francisco Bay, California, United States - SF_Oct11_sed_USGS_24 | ecosystem: Environmental > Aquatic > Marine > Sediment | place: USA... | reverse complement strand
CCGGCGTTGCCGGGCTCGGCTCGAACCGGGGAGCTTCTCATCGGCCCTCGAGCCCCCATACCAAAAAAGGCCACCATAAAGGCGGCCTTTCCAGGTATGGCGCGCCCGAGAGGATTCGAACCTCTGACACCCGGCTTCGGAAGCCGGTACTCTATCCAGCTGAGCTACGGGCGCTGATTGCCCTGCAGCAGGGCGGGCTGAGAGGATAACGCTATCCGTTCTATGGGTCTATCACTGATAAGCGGGTAATTCATGCCGATTAGCCCGGATTTCGCGCACCGCTGGTTTCCAGTATAATTTGTCCGCATTCGATTTGAGTGTTATGTCAGTGTGCCGGGGTTAGCCCGGACCAATCAGGAGATTACAGTGAGTCAAGATAAAGAATTTTTCACCACCTTTTTTTCAATTATGGGCGGATTGGCGGTTTTTGCCATCATTTTGGTCATTATCGCGTTAAATTTGACCAGTGAGGTTTCTGACTACAAGCCTGACGAGATTGTCATTGAAAACATCAAGCCGGTTGGCGAGGTGTATATCGCCGGTGAATCCGAGCCGCCGGCAGGTTCAGCCGTTGCTCCAGCCGAGACTGTTGCCGTCGCGGACAGCGGTGCGGCGGCTGCGCCGAAGTCCGGGGAAGAGGTCTATAAAAGTAATTGTATGGCCTGTCATGCGACAGGTGCGGCAGGTGCACCGAAAACCGGCGATGCTGCAGCCTGGGCGCCACGTATTGCAGCGGGCAAGGACTCCATGCTTGCCAATGCTACCAAAGGCCTGAATGCCATGCCGCCCATGGGGCTGTGCATGAGTTGTTCGCAGGACGAGTTGCAGGGCGCTATTGACTACATGCTTGATCAGAGCCAGTAGCAGCTTTTTACCCGTTACACGAAAAGGGCTGCTTCGGCAGCCCTTTTTTATTGCCGGGACAAGCAACCCTGCTGATTTGTGTGGCGCTGCTAGCCGGATTGGGCCAGTGTTGCGGCATCCTGCTGCAAGCGCTTTTCAATAGGCTGATTGAGTAATGTGGTTGCCTGATGTCGTGGTACAGGAGGACTGAACAGGAAACCCTGTATTTCGTCACACTGTAATTCCCGCAGAATATCGAGTTGTCCGCGTGTCTCGACGCCTTCGGCAATGACCTTCATTCCCATGCTATGGGACATGGATATGATCGCCCTGACAATGGCTGCATCATCAGGGTCAGAAGTAATATCACGGACAAAGGTGCGGTCAACCTTGACGCTGTTAATGGGGAAGCGTTTCAGGTGGTTTAGCGAGGAGTAGCCGGTACCGAAGTCGTCAATAGAAATGCGTATGCCGGAACAGTGCAGTGCGCGCAGGGTGGATGCCGCCATATCGATATTTTGCATGACGGTGCTTTCGGTTATTTCAAGCTCCAGCTTGTTCGGACAAATACCGGTTTCATCGCAGATAGTCAGGATTCGTTTTAGCAGGTCACGCTGGCTGAATTGCACGGCAGACAGGTTTACCGCGACCGATATATGTTCGTAGCCATCGTCCTGCCACTGTCTGAGCTGCAGACAGGCGTGCTCCAGTACATGGTATCCGATATCGATAATGAGGCCATTTTCCTCGGCAATAGGGATGAATTCTGCGGGTGGGATCATCCCCAGTCGCGGATGCTGCCAGCGTAGCAGTGCTTCCACAGAAGTAACCCTGCCGCTGGCAATGTTGATCTTGGGCTGGTAGTACAACTCCAGTTCCTTCCTCTCGATGACGTGGCGCAGGTCATTTTCGAGTTGCATACTTTCAAGCGAATCCCTGTTTAGCTCTTCATCATAAAAACGGTACAGGTTATGTCCCTGAAGCTTTGCGTAGTAGAGCGCGGTACTGGCATTTTTGAGTAATGCCTCGGCGCTGGTGCCATGATCCGGGAACAGGCTGACGCCGACACTGCAGGAAAGGTGAAATTCATTGCCCTGTATATCAATCCGGGTGGTTACCGATTCTATTGCCCGGTTGACAATTGCATCGATAAAATCAGTACAGTCAAGGTTACTCAACAAGATACCGAACTCATCACCGCCGAGGCGGTATATAGAGGTTATGCCGCTGACATTATTAAGGCGCGCCACGGTGTCTGTCCTGCGCAGCACCTCGGCAAGCCGGGTGCTGATAATTTTCAGCAGATCATCACCGACGGCATGGCCATGCGTGCTGTTGATACGTTTAAACATATCAAGATCCAGCATCATAATGGCTGCATACCGGGAGTTGGCCTGGCATGTCTGTATTGCCGCAGCGACACTGTAATTGTATTCATTGCGATCCGGCAAACCGGTCAGTGTATCGAGATTGCAGCTTGTTGTGCGGGCGGTATTTTCCGTTGTATTGCAAACTGCTTGTTCGTGCTGTGGCTGTGGCTGGTCCCAAACGGTTACACAGTTGCGGCCGCCATGCTTGGACTGGTACAGCGCCTTGTCTGCCCGATCGATAAGTACTGACAGGCTTGCCGGGCTATGCTTGTTGGACGAGACGCCGAAGCTGGATGTGATCGGTATAACAACGTTGTCTGTTTCGTTCCTGATGTCGAGCTGTTCTATGTTGAGACGCGCACGCTCGGCCATGGCCTGTGCTGCTACCAGGCTTATACCCGGCAGGATAATGCAGAATTCTTCTCCTCCATAGCGACATACCGAGTCTGCAGGTCGCAGCGATTTTTCGAGTGTTTCGGAGACGCTTTTTATAACCATGTCTCCGCTGGTGTGGCCATGACGGTCATTGATGGTCTTGAACAGGTCGATGTCTGCCATGATGCATGACAGTTCGTGATTGTCACGTTGGGCAGCGCCGAAGACCGTGCCGTATTTCTCGAAAAAAGACCTTCTGTTCAAGCAGTTGGTTAGCGAGTCACGGGTGGCTAGTTGTTCCAGCACCTTGTTTTGCCGGCGCACTTCATCACGTGATTGTTTCAGCATGTCCAGCATGCTTTCCAGCTGGTCATTCTTCTCTTCCATACGGGTAACGTCATCAAAGGTAATCATTACGCCGCTGCTTTCGCTGCTGGAATTTCGAACCGGTACGCTGTCGACGACGAAAATCTTTCCCTTGCCGGAATCGCCCTGCATAGTCATTTGTATGTTCGTTTGTTGATTGCGGCTGCGTATTGCCAGTGTCCAGGGCATTTCATTTTCATGGCTGTGCAAAAGCTGCCAGCCAAAACGCGAAATAGATATGTTCTTCAGCGATGCAGGTGTTGTGCCCATGATGTTTGCGAATGTTGCATTCGCAATAATGATCCGTTCCCGGTTGTCCAGTAGTACAACGCCTTCTGTCAGGGCATCCAGTGTTGATTCGAACAGTACCGGTGCAACAGCTGCGAGATCAATATGAAGATGATTTCTGGTAATGATAAACAGCGAAATTGCCGCACCCATTATGGTTATGACGGCAACCAGTCCCGGCAGGTATTGAAAATGATAGTCGAGCGATTCGGACAGCAGCAGTATGCCGATCATCATAACGACGAAGCCTGTTGTGAGGCGCAGTGAAAGCGGAAATTTCAGCATCGCTGGCGGTAATGTTGCATGATTTCGACAGGAATAATGTTCGCTGCTTTCAAGAAACAAGTCCTTTTGGTATGTAAGCGCATGATGCTCATGATGAGGAAGGCTATCGGCAGCGCGTGCGCTTTTCCGAGGGGCAAGTCACAACAATTATCTGATAGTTGCAGCGGCTGCTTCACCGGCAATTTGCCGGTAACAGGTTACCCAGCAGTGTGAAACTGGTACAGCGCCAGCGTATTCCGCTGGTGCTGGCCGACGGAATCAACAGCAGGCTGTCGCCTTCCGAGATAGCGCGATCGCCCTTGTAGGCTATGCTGATGGTGCCGGGTGCCGGATCTGCGCTGACACGGATGGAACGTACATGGCTGTTGCTGTAATTGCTGGCTGAAAACAGCCCTGCCTGTCCATTGCTATCAGGGAATTTGCTGTTTTTTATGTAGTATTCATATACAAACAGCTTCAGCGGGGCGATGAGGGCGAGACCCGTCGAGATGCTCGCCCGTTGTGAATGGCGGCTGTAGCTGGTCAGCGCCAGCGTCGCGAGCACCGCGATAATGCCCAGGCTGATTACCAGTTCGATGAGCGTGAAGCCTGATTGCTGCCTGATCATTTTTCCGCTACCCCGTTGATCGAATCTTTTTCGCTGCACCTGTATCGGCAGGTTCGCTAAATAATCCAGTCTGCGTGCCTGTTGAGTGCCGGTTTACATCGCCGCTCCGGCTACCTATGATGCAGCTGAAGGTCGGTAGCCCGGGTGGCCGGGTTCAATAAAACGCTTATGTCGCTGAAGGGTCTAAAGAAACACCTGTTACCAACGATAGACTTTGATATATGCCCGGCCGGGCGGGCAGGAGCCATTGGGTCATGAGCAAGCAGGGGATGAAGGTGCTGCAAAGAACCTCGTTACTGGACGGGGACAACAGCGCTTATCTTGAATCCCTGTACGAATCCTGGCTGCAGGACAACGACAGTGTCCCCGAAAACTGGCGTGATTATTTTGCCGGTCTGCCACAGGTCAACGGCCAGGCCAGGGACGATATTCTGCACTCGGAATTACGACGCGAGTTTTCGCGACTCACAGGCCGGCTGCGAGGACACCGTATCGCGCGATTGACCGGCGTGCGTCTGGCGCATGAAAGCAAGCAGGTGCGCGTACTCCAGCTTATCAATGCCTATCGATTCTGCGGACATCAATACGCCAGGACTGATCCATTGCGCCGTTCCGAGCCGGAACTGGCGCCCGAAATGGATCTTGGCTACCACGACCTGTCGGAAGCAGATTTCGATACCGTCTTCCAGACCGGTTCGCTGGTTGGTCCGGAAGAGGCAACACTCGAGGAAATTCTTTATTCCCTGAATCGTACCTATTGTGAAACAGTCGGTGCGGAATACATGCACATATCCTCGACCGAGGAAAAGCGCTGGATACAGCATCACCTCGAAAGCGTGCATTCTCACCCGCACATGACAAATGAAAAACAGCACTGGCTGCTGAAGCGGCTGACGTCGGCAGAGGGTATTGAACGCTATTTACATTCGAAATATGTTGGCCAGAAACGTTTTTCGCTGGAAGGCGGCGAGAGCCTGATTCCGCTGATGAGTGAGCTGATTGATCGTTCCGGTGCGCGCGGTGTGAAAGAAATTGTCATGGGTATGTCGCATCGCGGTCGTCTCAATGTGCTGATTAACATCCTTGGCAAGTTGCCTTCAGAGCTGTTCTCGGAATTCGAGGATCTGCATGACAGGCAGCACCTGTCAGGCGATGTTAAATACCATCAGGGTTTTTCATCGAAGATCCGCACGCCGGGCGGGCTGGTGCATCTGGCGATGGCGTTTAATCCTTCACATCTGGAAATTGTCTCGCCGGTGGTGCACGGTTCGGTGCGCGCCCGTCAGCAGCGTTACGGGGAGCACGAAACCAGCAAGATACTGCCAATAGTGATACATGGTGATTCTGCATTTGCCGGCCAGGGTGTGGTGATGGAAACCTTCAACATGTCCGGGCTGCGGGGTTACTCTACCCATGGCACGGTGCATGTAGTGGTCAATAACCAGATCGGCTTCACTACCAGTCATGTAAAGGATTCGCGCTCTACACTGTATTGTACCGATGTTGCGAAGATGGTCGGTGCGCCAATCTTTCACGTCAACGGCGATGACCCTGAGGCAGTGATTTTTATTACGCAGGTGGCGCTTGATTACCGCATGCAATTCAAGAAGGATGTTGTCATCGACCTGGTATGTTACCGCCGCCATGGTCATAACGAAGCGGATGAACCGGCTGCCACGCAGCCGATGATGTACCGTGATGTACGTACCCTGCCGACTGCCCGAACACTGTATGCGCAGCGTCTCGAGGAAGAAAACATTATTTCGCCGGATACGGCAGAACAGATGCAGCAGAATTACCGCGACCTGCTGGATGCCGGCAGCAGCGTGACGCCCAAGGTGTTGCTGGGTGAGCCGGTTGCGCCGGGTGTTGCGGTTAACTGGAAATCCTATGTGGGCCATGGCTGGCATATAGCCTGTGATACCACGGTCAGCATGGAAACGCTGGATATGCTGTCTGCCGGTCTGCAGCAGTTGCCTGCAGGCTTTGAATTGCACCCGCGTGTGGCGAAAGTGATGGAAGACCGCCGTAAAATGGCAGCGGGTGCGCTGCCGGTGGACTGGGGGTTTGGAGAATCACTGGCGCATGCGAGTCTGTTACATGACGGTTTTCCTGTGCGCATCTCCGGGCAGGACAGTGAGCGCGGTACCTTTTTCCACCGCCATGCGGTGCTCTATAACCAGGTTGATGGCGAGAATTATGTACCGTTGCAGCACCTGGCCGATGATCAGCCGCGCTTCGTGGTATACAACTCGTTGCTGTCCGAGGAGGCCGTGCTCGCCTACGAATACGGTTATGCCACTACCGAGCCGGAAACATTGACCATTTGGGAAGCCCAGTACGGGGATTTTGTCAATGTTGCCCAGGTCGTGATCGACCAGTTTATTACTTCAGGCGAGGCAAAATGGGGACGTCTTTGCGGTCTCACGCTGTTATTGCCGCACGGTTACGAGGGGCAGGGGCCGGAGCATTCATCCGCGCGGCTGGAACGTTTCCTGCAACTGTGTGTCGACCACAATATACAGGTGTGTAACCCGACAACCCCGGCGCAGATGTTTCACATGCTGCGTCGCCAGATGATCCGTCCGCTGCGCAAGCCGTTGATCGTAATGGCTCCGAAGAGTCTGTTGCGCCACAAGCAGGCAGTCTCCACGCTTGAGGAATTATCACAGGGCTGCTTTCAAGCGGTACTTGGTGAGCAGCAGATTGCCGATCGCACACGGATAACCCGGCTGGTTCTTTGCAGTGGCAGGGTGTACTACGACTTGCTGGAGAAGCGCGATGCACAAGATCTTGCAGACGTTGCGCTGCTGCGCATCGAGCAGCTGTACCCGTTTCCGTGGCGACTGTTGCGGCGCGAGCTGGCGCACTATCCTGCAGTTACAGAATTTGTATGGTGCCAGGAAGAACCGCAGAACCAGGGGGCATGGTATGCCACCCGGCACAAGCTGGAAGAGGTTATTGGTGATGAAAACAAACTGATCTATGCTGGTCGTGAGGCGCTTTCTGCCCCTGCGGTTGGATATACACGTCTGCATGTAGAGCAGCAAAAGGCACTGGTGAACAGTGCGCTGGGGCTGCAGCAGTAGAGATCGGTTAAATGCTAGTCAGGGAGAACAGCTCGCAATGACAACTGAAGTAAGAGTGCCTGCGTTACCGGAGTCTGTCAGTGATGGTGTGGTGGTCTGCTGGCACAAACAGGCCGGCGACATGATCCGGCGTGATGAAGCACTGGTGGATATAGAGACCGACAAGGTGGTACTGGAAGTGCCGGCACCTGCCGACGGTGTGCTTGAAGAGATCCTGTTTAGCGATGGCGATACGGTTACTGCGGACCAGATTATTGGCATGATCAATGTAAATGGTGCAGCTAAAACTGCGGTGAAGTTGGCTGCAACAGAAGAACAGGCGAGGAATAGTACCAGCCGGGATGCACGCGGATCGGGACCAGCCGCACGTCGCTTGATGGCTGCAAACCGGCTGGATCATAACGCCATCCAGGCAAGTGGCAGTCAAGGGCGGATTACCAAGGGTGACGTATTGTCTCACCTCGAAAGTCAACCGTCTGCTGTTGACCCGGCAGAGCCGGTGGCTCCGGTGAAGGTGGAACCCGCCCGGGAGGCACGTATTACACCGGGACTGCCGGAAATCGAGGAAGACCGTCCGCAGAAACGGGTGCCCATGTCACGGCTGCGCGCACGGGTCGCCGAGCGGCTGTTGCAGGCATCGCAGGACACGGCCATGCTGACCACGTTTAACGAGGTCAACATGGCACCGATTAAGGCGCTGCGCGACAGGCATCGCGAATCATTTGAACAGAATCATGGTGTGCGTCTGGGGTTTATGTCGTTTTTCGTGCGCGCAGCGGCTGAAGCCCTGAAGCGCCATCCGGACATTAATTCTTCCATGGACGGTGATGATATTGTGTACCACGGATTTTGTGATATCGGTGTGGCTATCAGTACTGACCGTGGCCTGGTGGTGCCTGTCCTGCGCAATGCCGAGTACATGAGTCTTGCCGAGATCGAAAACGACATTGTTGAATTCGCCAACCGTGGTCGTGACGGTAAACTGTCGATGGACGATATTACCGGCGGTACTTTTTCGATAACGAATGGCGGTGTCTTCGGTTCCATGTTGTCGACACCGATTTTGAACCCGCCGCAAAGCGCAATACTCGGTATGCACAAGATACAGGACCGGCCGGTAGTCGAGGATGGTGTTATTGTCATACGACCGATTATGTACCTGGCACTGACCTATGATCACCGTATTGTTGACGGCAAGAGCGCTGTCACCTTTCTCAAGACCATAATCGATCTGCTGGAAGATCCGGCGAGCATGTTGCTGGATTTGTAAGCTTGTTGTCCCTGCGAGTAAACGCCACCTGAATATATAGTCATGACAAATAAATACGACGTTATTGTTATCGGGGCAGGACCGGCAGGTTATGTCGCTGCCATCCGTTGTGCACAACTGGGTATGAAGGTCGCCTGTGTTGACGAATGGCTTGACCGGGATGGCAAGCCGGTACTGGGTGGTACCTGCCTGAATGCCGGCTGTATTCCATCGAAGGCGCTGCTTGAAAGTTCCCAGCTATATGCGCGTCTGCAACAGGATGCGAAGGCCCATGGCATTGCGGTAGAGGGTGTTTCTCTGGACGTGTCCGCCATGATGGCAAGCAAGGATGCTACTGTTGATGATCTTACGCATGGCATTGCTGCCTTGTTTGATACCAATGCAATTGAATGGATTGCCGGTCGCGGACAGTTGTTTCCGGATCGTCAGGTGCAGGTGACACTGCACACGGGCGAGCAGCAAACACTGTCTGCCGGTCACGTTATCCTCGCCACCGGTTCGGTACCTGTTGAATTAGCGGTTGCGCCATTGAATGGTGACACCATAGTGGACTCGGCGGGTGCCCTGAACTGGCAACAGGTGCCGCAGCGTCTCGGCATTATCGGTGCCGGCGTGATCGGCCTGGAGCTGGGCAGTGTCTGGCGCCGGCTGGGTGCGGAAGTCGTGTTGCTGGAAGCACAGGAACTGTTTTTGCCGATGGCCGACCGGCAGCTGGCGAAGTCGGCGCTGAACCTGTTTCGCAAGCAGGGGCTGGATATCCGCCTGGGTGAACATGTGAAAGCGGCCACCATGACGGATGCCGGCGTCACTATCGCGCACGAGAATGATACCGACGCAGATACCCTGACGGTTGATCGCCTGATCGTTGCAGTTGGCAGGCGGCCTTGCAGTGATGGACTGGCTGCGGCGGAAACAGAATTGCTGCTCGATGAGCAGGGATATATCCACGTCGACGAGGAGTGTTGTACCAGCGTTCCGGCTGTGTATGCCATAGGCGATGCAGTCCGTGGTCCGATGCTGGCGCACAAGGGGTCGGAAGAGGGCATGGCTGTTGCCGAGCGCATCGCCGGCCAGCCCGGCGAAGTGAATTATGATGCTATCGCATCGGTTATCTATACCCATCCGGAAATTGCCTGGGTTGGAAAGACCGAGGAGGCACTGAAGCAGGCAGGTGTTGAATATCGTCGCGGCCTGTTCCCGTTTGCCGCCAGTGGTCGTGCCCGTGCCATGCAGGAAACTGCCGGTGAGGTGAAAATTCTCAGTGATGCGCTAACGGACCAGGTGCTGGGCGTGCACATTATGGCTGCACAGGCATCTGAATTGATTGCACAGGCGGTACTGGCGCTGGAATTTGATGCCAGCAGCGAGGATATTGCACGTACAGTCTTTGCGCATCCGACATTGTCGGAGGCGATGCATGAAGCCGCGCTGGCGGTTGACGGCAGGGCTATCCACATGGCGCGATCAAGGCGTCGCTAGACACCGCGACCATGTGATAGCCGATCGCGGCAAACGGACAAAAAAACGGCGGCCGGCCGGCCGCCGTCGAAAATGATGGCAGGAATGCTAAGGGGGATGAATTCATCCATTCCCGCCATGTTCTTCTCAAGTCTGTGACATCCCGGATGCCGGGATGTTCCCTCATCTTTTTTTCTGCGTCCTCGCAGTGCTCAAACAGCGCTAATACTCCGTGCAGGCACAGGGAGTCCGCGGGAAGCAGTGATTGACCGGCACGGTATCGCCGGCGTCATCCGGGTCATACCGGTTTCCCCCGGTCAGGCCACAGGCTTCCTTGCAGATCGCCCAGCCTTGTTTTTGTTCATCCTTTGCTTCGGCCTTGCACGCTGCAGCAGCACCGCTGTCGATGATATTCAGGCAACTGGCTGTTGCGATCCAGCAGGCATCCTTGATCTCGCTGGGCCCGATATTCTGGCCCGAAATTATCATTTCATTGATCCGTATCAAGGCGCCTGCGGTATGGCATCGTTAGGCTTCGGGTTCTACTGTCTGATGAGCTAACTATAAGGAGAATAAAGCATGGCACATGTCGTGGTGTTGGGCGCAGGGACGGGGGGAATGCCGGCAGCTTACGAGCTGCAGGCCGAGCTCGGTAATGAACACAGGGTAACCGTTGTTAACGCCTCCGAAGATTTCCAGTTTGTCCCTTCCAACCCCTGGGTGGGCGTGGGTTGGCGCAAGCGTGATGATATTAGTTTTCCGATTGGCCCGGTGTTGAAGAAAAAGGGTATTGATTTTATTGCCGGAACTGTCACCCGCATAGATGCCGAACATAACCGGCTCGAGATCGGTGATGGCCGGTCTGTCGAGTATGACTACCTCGTGATTACTACCGGGCCGAAGCTGGCGTTTGATGAAGTGCCGGGATCGGGGCCGGCGGGTCATACGGTATCCGTCTGTACCGTTGATCATGCAGAGAAGGCATACAAGGAGTACGAGAAACTGCTCAAGGATCCAGGGCCTGTCATTATCGGTGCCATGCCGTTTGCCAGCTGTTTTGGGCCGGCCTATGAATACGCCTTTATTCTCGATACCGATTTGCGCAAGCGAAAATTACGCAACAAGGTTCCAATGACCTTTGTGACCAGCGAACCCTATATTGGACATCTCGGACTGGGTGGCGTTGGCGACTCGCGCGGCATGCTTGAGAGCGAGCTGCGCCAGCACGATATGCACTTCATTACCAATGCAAAGGTAACCAGGGTGGAAGCCGGCAAGATGTTCGTGGAGCAGTGTGATGATGACGGGGCCGTCATCAAGAATCATGAGCTGGATTTCAGCTATTCTATGATGTTGCCGGCCTTCAAGGGCGTCGATTGCGTGGCACAGGTCGACGGCCTGTGTAATCCACGCGGTTTTGTGCTGGTCGACGAAAACCAGCGCAATCCCAAGTACACCAATATCTATTCAGCCGGTGTATGTATTGCCATTCCGCCGGTCGAAGCAACGCCGGTGCCGACAGGTGCCCCCAAGACCGGTTACATGATCGAGTCCATGGTGACCGCTATTGTGCGCAATATTCACGATGACCTGGCTGGCAAGCCATTGACGCACAAGGCAACCTGGAATGCCATCTGCCTGGCAGATATGGGAGATACCGGCGCCGCCTTTGTCGCACTGCCACAGATTCCACCGCGCAACGTTGCCTGGATGAAGAAGGGCAAGTGGGTGCACTATGCGAAATTGGCCTTCGAGAAATACTTCATTCGCAAGATGAAAAAAGGCACATCCGAGCCCTTCTACGAGAAGTATGTTCTCAAGGCACTGGGTATCAATCGCATCGAATAACCGGCCCTGACCGGCTCCGGGCCTAACCGGGTGCAAGCCAGCGATCACTGTTTTGGAGAGACTCCTTTTTCCAGAACGGTGCGCTGGTTTTGAGGGTGTCGATCATGAATTCGCAGGCCGCAAAGGCCTGCTTGCGGTGCATACTGGCGGCCACTACCAGCACTATATTGTCATTCGGCTGTAACGGGCCGACGCGGTGAATGATCAGTGTTGCTGTCAGTTCCCACTGCGCGTTCGCCTGTGTTTCAATTTTTGCCAGCGCTTTTTCCGTCATGCCGGGATAATGTTCCAGCGTCAGCTGTGTGATGTTGTCGCCTTCATTCAGGTCGCGTACCAGCCCGGTGAAACTGACCATGGCACCGGCCTTGCCATTGTTTACGCTGCGCAGCTGTTCGAGTTCATCAGCCGGATTAAAATCAACTGTCTGGACGCGAATCATCCTTTAACCGCCGGTAACTGGCGGGAACCATGCGATCTCGTCACCGTCTGCAATGCGGCTGTCCGCAGGCACGATCTGCTGGTTAACAGCAACATGCAGGCGCTGGTCTGCGAGCGCGTTTTCCCAGGATTCACCACGTTGCTGCAGCCACTGTGTCAACGCGGGCAGGTCGCTGACATTTTCGGGCAACTCGACCTGCTCGTCTCCAATACCGAGGCTTTCCCGCAGGCTGGCGAAGTAGCGTAGTTGAATCATGTCGGGCAAATACCGGCTTAACCGCCGGTCTTGGCCATGAAGCGCACGACCTGCTGTGGTTTTTCGAGAAACTCGTGGCGTTCAGGTTTTAGTGCAATGGCGCTACGTGCGGCATCAATTAAATCACTGTCGCTGATGCCGGCACGCAGTAACGGACGAAATTCAAACTTGTGTTCCTGTCCGAGGCACAGGTAAAGAGTGCCATCGACGGCCAGCCTGACGCGGTTACAGGTTTCACAGAAGTGTTGCGATATCGGTGTGATAAAGCCGATACGCAGGTCGGTGCCTGCCACCTGTAAATAGCGTGCCGGTCCGCCGCCCGGCATAACACCCGGAATCAGTTCGTAGCGTTCGGCCAGTCGTTTTTTAACGTTCTGCAGGCTGAGATAACGGGAGGTGGCGCTGCGGCCGGTGTCGCCTACCGGCATGGTTTCTATAAGACGCAGTGTAAAGCCATGCTCTATGCAGAACTCGATCATGTCCTCGACTTCATCGTCGTTGACATCCTTCATCAGCACCATGTTGATCTTGATCGGCTTGAAGCCGGCTTGCTTTGCAGCCATCAGGCCATCAATAACCTTGTCAAGGTTGCCCCTGGTTATTTCCTTGAAGCGATCAGCGCGCAGTGAATCCAGGCTGACATTGATGCGACTTATGCCGGCAGTTTTAAGTGCAGCGGCCTGGCGTGACAGGGCGACAGCGTTGGTGCTGAGCGACAAATCTTCTATGCCGGGGATATCGGAAAGTTGCGTCACCAGTGCAGAGAGGTTCTTGCGTACCAGTGGTTCACCACCGGTTACCCGAACCCGGCGCACGCCGAGCACGGTAAAGGCGTGAATGACACGCTCGATTTCATCAAAGCTCAGCCATTCTTCCGGCTCGCTGAAGTCGCGGTAGTCGCCCGGCAGGCAGTAAAAGCAACGCAGGTCGCAGCGGTCGGTGACCGAGAGACGTATGTACTCGACGCTGCGGCCAAAGGGATCGATGAGCTGCTGTTTCATGACGTTCGAGGTTACAGCTCCTTTACTTTGAATACCAGATATGACGCTACATACGGGGCGTCTGGCCTGTTGCCGGGTGAACAAGGGCAAGCAAGATCATGAATCGGCATACCCGCCGCATGGTCTTTATTCAGGATTATAAGCAGTGTAGTTCATGTTCCACTCGTTAACCTGCTTTCAAGTAGCTGCTTGTCTTCCGGGGTATTCAGGTTCAGAAAGGTATCCGCTGACCCCGAGAAATCCGCCAGTGCGAGTGGCTGCTGGCTGAACCAGGTATCAATCTTGCGGCCACCTTCATTCAGATAATCAAGCAGGCTGGCAAGCAGGCTGCGCCGTAACAGGGCAAATACCGGCTGCATGCGCTCACCATCATGCGCGACGCTGATATCGGCCTTGTTTTCCTGCAGGGCGCGATACAGGGTCTCCACCAGGTTGTCAGGGATGATGGGTGAATCACATGGAGTCGTGACAATAAAGGACGTTGCGGTCGCGTCCATGCCGGAGGCCATACCCACCAGTGGTCCGAAATAGTCTCCCAGCATGTCGGCGATCACCGGCAGGCCAAATGCGGCATACTGTTCTGTATTGCGGTTGGCGTTCACCAGGATGCTGCCGACCTGTGGCTGCAGTGCCTCGATAATGTAGTCCACCATGGGCCTGCCATGCAGTGTTATCAGCCCCTTGTCCTGACCATTCATGCGGCGCGCCTTGCCTCCTGCGAGGATAACGGCGGTGATGTCGTTGCGGGGTATGGGGTTTTTCATGTCCTTAAAGTACTGGCATTGCTGTTCGCGACCGGTGGATAATCATGCCACAACCTGGCTGTCACAAGGAGACGAATATGAACGAAGATGTGCTCAATATGGAAATCAGGAAGTTTCTGAAAAAAGTCGGTATTAGCTCGCAGCGCGAGATAGAAAAGGCACTGCAGGCGGCAATTGACAGTGGCAAGCTGCAGGGCAACGAACAGGTCGCTGTGTCCATTCGACTGGAGATGCCAGATGCCGGTCTGGTGCATACGCTGGATGAGTCTATTTCGCTGGAATAATGCTCGTTGGGTTGTTGTTGTCCGCAGTTTAACTACCTTGTATGTGCAGGCCGTTGTTCAGGCGGGGCATCAAAGACGATATTTTCTGCACCATTGTAGACCAGAAAGTGTTTGCCCTTGGCACGTGCGACCATGGTCATGCCGAGTTCCTGCGCCAGCTCCAGTCCCATGTGTGTTACACCGGAGCGTGACAGCAGCACCGCAATACCCATGTGTGCGGTCTTCATGACGATCTCCGAGGTCAGTCGACCGGTGGTGTAGAAGATCTTGTTGTCACCGATGATGTCGTCGAGCCACATGTATCCGGAGATGGCGTCAGCCGCATTGTGCCGGCCGACATCCTCGGTATACATCAGGCTGTCGGTGCCCTCGCACAGCGCGCAACCATGTACGGCCCCTGAGCGGCGGTAAATCCGGTTATGATCGGAAATGTTGTCGAGCAATTGGTAAATTACTGACTGGCGAACCTTGATGTCGGGCAATTGCAGTGTATAGAGATTATCCAGTGTGCAGCTGAATACGGTGCCCTGACCACAACCGGTGGTCACGGTACGTTTTTTGAGCTTTTCATCCCAGCCTTCGATACCGTCAAAGGTGGTTACCTGCACAGATTCGGTGTGCTGGTCGACAGCGATGGATTTAATCTGTTGCAGTTGTTCGACAAAGCGCTGATTGCGCAAATAACCCAGCGCCAGTGCTTCCGGATGAGCACCGATGGTCATCAGGGTAACGATCTCGCGACCGTCAACGTACAGGGTTAGCGGGGATTCACCCGGCACCTCGACCTGGCGCGTTGCATTGTATTCATCAACGGCAGTAACCGGATGTGTCGGTGACAGGCCTGCGTTGGTTATTTCCGGTCGGTATCGATGCTTCGACATGTTGGCTTCCGTTGTACCCGTGTCGTTCATGTCTATACTATGGGTATTCAACAGCGAAGACCACAGCGCAACTCACAGGGTATCACTATGCCGGAATCACTCGCCGCAACATCACCACGCAGCTGCCCGGTGTCGGTACTGGTTGAGTACCAGGTGGTGCATGACAATCGCTGGATTGACGGTCGCTGGATTGTTAGTGGCGTGGTAGCAGCCGGGCAGTCAACCGGGACGGATAGAGACTGCAAGCTGGTGCATTCAAACGCGGCGGGAAAACAGTATCTGTGGACCGGCCTGAGTATCGAACTGCACAAGGACGACGCAGAAAGTTTTTACTGCAACCTGATGAGTGACAAGCCCAGCGTATTTGTTATCTGTGACGAGCAGCAGGATGACTCCCTGCAACCCTCCATTGTCACCCTGAGTTACGCGGAAGCCACCACCTATATGGAGACTGACCAGCGCGTTGAGCGCGTTGAGATGCCGGCTGAACTGTACCGCTGGCTGGAACAGTATGTACTCGCGAATTATGTGCCGGAGAAAAACAGGAAGCGCAAGCGGGTGGACTGGAAGGAGAGCGACCGTGAGCGACACTGAGAAGGGTGATTCTACCGATGAGGTAACAGGCGACCAGTTCCTGGAACGCTGGTCACGGCGCAAGGTAGCTGCCCGCAAGGACGAAACCGGTGTCGAGGCAGCACCTGCGGCGGTTGCCGCGGTGTTACCGGTTGAGACAGATCAGCAACCGCAACTGACCGATGCCGACATGCCGCCGCTTGAGTCGCTCGACAAGGACAGTGATTATTCTGTGTTCATGTCGCCCGGTGTCAGCGAACAGCTACGCACCCTGGCGTTGCGCAAACTGTTTCATCTGCCGGCCTTCAATATCACTGACGGGCTGAATGATTACGACGAGGATTACACGCAGTTTGCCAGCCTTGGTGGCGTGGTGACGCATGAAATGAAGCGCCTGTTAAAGCGCGAACTGCAAGCACAGGCTGCCCCTGAAGAACAGCTGTCGGACGATGTAAACGCAGCAACGCTGTCTGCCGAAGAGGTGGTGGACAAGCAGGCGGACATCGATGATGATGCCGAGGAGTCGGTATAGAAACGACGTTGCCGGTTTTTTGCAGCAGCACATCGCAGATGCGCTGCGCTGCTGCGGTGATATCGAGATAGATAAAAAAGGCTAATACGATTTGCTGAATCTTGCGATGAACACCCCGGACGGCCAGGCGCGCACTGCTGCACTGGCTATTGCCGCATCTGCTGAAACGGTCCCGGCCGCGATCGTGCCGTACGCCTCGGCAGGCAGCCTGCTGATTATTGGCGAGGAAGGGCCGGCGCTGGCTGCCGCAGCAGAATGTCAGCAACAGGAAATCATCAGCACCACCGTGCTTGTTATGGAGCGCGGGTTGACCACGATAAAGCAGCACAGGCAGGGCGGTTTAACGGTGCTAAGCGCAGACGTTACGGAACTCACCGGCTACCTGGGAATGTTTCGGATGAGGCTTGCCGCGGCAGACACTGATGCGGTCCTCGACGAGATTACGCGTGGACGACAAGTGTTTGATATTGTTATTGATTTAACGACGCCCGCACTCATCGGCAGTGAATTGCCACCGCCCGGATATTTTGCGCCCGGTGCTGATGCGGCGGTGCTGCAGCAGGCGCTGGAAGAGGTTCCCGCGCTGGTCGGCGAGTTCGAAAAACCGCAGTTCTTCAACTACAACGCCAGCATCTGTGTGCATGGCAGAAGCGGCATGACTGCCTGCACTCGTTGTATTGCTGCTTGCCCAACCGATGCCATTGGTTCGCTCGGTAATAGCATCGAAGTGGATTCCGGTCTGTGTCAGGGCGCCGGCAGTTGTGCAACGGCGTGTCCGACCGGCGCGATTAGCTACAGCTATCCGCGATTGAGTGACAGCCTTAACCGCTTGCGTGCCATGCTGACGACCTATCGCGACAAGGGCGGTGCCGATCCGGTAGTGTTGTTCCATGACGGCGAGGCGGGACGTGATGCTGTCATGGATGTTGCCGCACAGTTACCGGAGTACATTCTACCGGTTGAGCTGGAAGAGCTGGGTAGCATCGGTATGGACAGCTGGTTATCGGCGCTTGCCTACGGGGCCGCCGCCGTGGTGTTGCTGGGTACGCCGGGTGCACCGGCATCGGTCATCCGCGAGATCAGGGCGCAGCTGGAGGTTGCCCATGCGCTGCTGGGTGGCATCGGCCATGACGCCAGCGTACTCAGTTACACGGATCTGCAGGACGCACATCTTGTTGATAGTATTAGTAAAATACCTAAGATCAGGCATAAGCAGCCAGCTGCCTTTGCCGGCCTTGATGAAAAACGCACGGTCATCCGGCTGGCCGTTGAGCACCTGTTCGAGCAGGCGGACTCACCGACGCGGCCGCTGGTAACGCTGCCAACGGGTGCACCCTTTGGTGAGGTGTTGCTGGACCAGGCGCGCTGCACTTTATGTATGGCCTGCGTGTCGCAGTGTCCGGCCAGCGCATTGTCTGCCGGCGATGAGTCGCCGCAACTCGGCTTCACAGAAGCCAACTGCGTGCAGTGCGGGTTGTGTTGCCGCACCTGCCCGGAAGATGCCATCGCCATTTCACCCCGCTACCTGTACGACTTTACAACGCGTAATAGCCGGCGTGTGCTGTATGAAGAGGAACCGTTTGCCTGCATTGTTTGCGGGAAACCGTTTGCTACCCGCAGCATAATTGAAAACATCAGCAAAAAAATGCAGGCGCATGCCATGTTTCAGGGCGCGGCACTGCAACGTATCAAGATGTGTGAGGATTGCCGGGTGAATGACATCTATGGTGATGCAGACAGCGAGGCGCATATCAAAATCGATCCTTCTGCCAACGGGCAGCCATCATGACCGGGCAGGATTCATTACCGCTCAGGCCTGACATTGAGGCCGGCGACGCGGCGCGTGCTGAAATCTACCTGCTGTTGGGTGCCTTGCTGGCCGGACCGCCGGATTCCGGGGTGCTGGAACTGCTGCAGGAGATCGATGCCGGTGACCCGGATGCCAATTCCATGGCGGCTACCTGGCAGACACTGCAGGCAGCTGCAATGGAT
>Ga0224504_10000446_pt1 | contig 18533 bp, 16 predicted proteins | sample SF_Oct11_sed_USG_3_FD_170160 | JGI IMG/M metagenome (GOLD analysis project Ga0224504, IMG submission 170160) | Sediment microbial communities from San Francisco Bay, California, United States - SF_Oct11_sed_USGS_24 | ecosystem: Environmental > Aquatic > Marine > Sediment | place: USA... | reverse complement strand
GCGAATATAAAATGACCAAAAGGATTGGGGCAAACCACAGGATTTCGGCAATATCTGAATGGTGCCCAGAGGGAGACTTGAACTCCCACCTACCTAAGTAGACCAGCACCTGAAGCTGGCGCGTCTACCAATTCCGCCACCTGGGCACACCTGACCTTTTCAGATCTTCAGACTATCGTATCAAACCGTACATACGACAAAAACCTTACCAGTCGTATTTCCCGTGGTCGACCTGGCCTTGTAACCGCGTACAATTGCAGCTCTTGCGGGTGGCGCACTGTACGAAAGCGGGTGTCGCCTGTCAATCGAGAAACCACACATTTTGCTGGAGTCGTAATCTCTTGCCCCGAAAGCCAAAAAAAGACAATAAACCTCATAAGGGTAAGCCCTACAAGCACCCAATCCCGAGTCCCAACCAGCTGATCGACTTCCTGACAGAGGCCGGCCGGCCGCAGAAAGCGGACGCAATCCTCAAAGCCTTCAATCTCAAGGGCCAGAGAATGCGTTCGCTCCTCGTCGACAAGCTCCATGCAATGGTCAGAACCGGCCGCATCCTCGAGAATCGGCGCGGGGAGTACCTTTTGACGTCGAAACTGGACCTGGTGACGGGAACGGTCAGCGGCCATCGTGACGGGTTCGGTTTCGTCATCCGCGACGATGGTGAGCCGGATGATATCTATCTCTCGGCGCGCGAAATGCGGCCACTTTTCAACGGTGACCGGGTGGCTATACGCATTAAGGGCACGGATCGTCGAGGTCGGGCTGAAGGCGAGCTCGTCGATGTGCTCGAGCGCGGTACGCGAGAGGTAGCGGGGCAGTTCATTCGAGAGCGAGGCATCGGACTGGTTATTCCGGATAATCCAAAACTGGTGCATCGAATCCTGATTCCAAAAAGCGAATCGGGCAGCGCGAAGCCTGGGCAGATCGTTGTGGCCGAAATTCTCGACTACCCAACGCATGTCGAGCAGGCGACGGGCCGTATCATTGATGTCATCGGGGCGCCGGATGAGAAAGGCATTGCGACCGACATTGCGATTCATTCTCACGCCATTCCCTGCAAGTGGCCGCGCACGGTTCTTGACGATATCGAAAAATATGGCAGCAACGTGCCCTCGAAAGCAAAGCAGGGCCGTACCGACCTGCGCGGCATCGACCTTGTAACAATCGATGGTGCCGACGCGCGCGACTTTGATGACGCGGTTTACTGCGAGCGCTCGGGTAACGGTTGGCGCGTACTCGTAGCCATTGCCGACGTATCGCACTATGTAGCTATTGGTTCGAGCCTCGATAAGGAGGCCACGCGTCGCGGTACTTCAGTGTATTTCCCGGACCGTGTCGTGCCGATGCTCCCTGAGGTGCTGTCGAATGGCCTGTGTTCACTGAATCCGAAGGTGGATCGCCTGTGTATGGTCTGCGAGATGCGCGTCAACGCGGACGGCAAGGTGACGCGCTCGATTTTTTTCGAGGGGGTTATGCGCTCCAAAGCACGACTCACCTACAGCCAGGTCAATCAACTGCTGGAAGGCAAGGCAAGAAACGCGGTGCCAAAGGACCTTCACGCACCTATTCGTGAACTTCACGCCCTTTACAAGGCATTTGCAAAAGCGCGTGGTCATCGCGGCGCCATCGAAATCGATCTGCCACAGACGAAGTTCAAACTCAACGAAGATGGCGAGATCGATCGGATCGAGGTGGTTCCGCGCAATGATGCGCACCGGCTCATCGAGGAATGCATGATCGCGGCTAACGTACAGGCCGCGAAGTTTTTGAAGAAGCACCGCATACCAGGCCTCTACCGTGTGCACGCACGGCCGGACCCGGATCGATTTGATGATCTACGACTTTATCTTGTGTCGCTGGGCCTCAAAGTCGCGCATCCCGAACATGTTCAGCCGCGGGATTTCACAAAGATCATTCGCCAGACGGCGGATCGACCGGACGCGACCGCCATCATGATGACCATGCTTCGGTCGCTCACGCACGCTGAATATTCGCCGGCCAATATCGGCCATTTCGGGCTCGCACTGGACTCATACGCGCATTTCACTTCCCCGATACGGCGTTATCCGGATTTGCTCGTGCATCGGGCGATTCGTCACATCGTGCGAGGTGGCAAGCCTGGGGGCTACGATTACGGCGGCCGCGATATGGAGCGGCTGGGCACGATCACCTCGGCTCACGAGAAACGGGCAGAGGAAGCGACACGCGAAGTCGAGGCGTGGCTCAAGTGCCAGTACATGGAACAGCATCTCGGCGATGAGTTCGACGGCGTGATTACCGGAGTTACCAACTTCGGCGTGTTCGTACAGATCACGGAGTTGCTCGTCGACGGCCTGGTGCACGTGACCAGTCTGTCCAACGACTACTACCAGTTTGACAGTGGTTCACAGAGTCTTGTCGGCGAACGCACCGGGCGGCAGTTCAGGTTGGGCGACGCGATGCGTGTCCAGGTGAACAAGGTCGACATGGAGACACGACGCATCGACTTCCGGCCTGTTGAAAAACAACGTCGATGAGCCTGGAAAAATGAGCAAATCGCAGTACATCACGGGCCTGAGGGCCGTCGAACAACTACTCGCAGCCGAGTCGGCCGACGTCCGGCGTATCTATGCCGAATATCAGACGGCGAATCCGCGTGTCGAAGCGATTATCAAGGCCGCTCGCCAGGACAATATCGAGATTCAGCCGGCGAATCGGGCTCGATTGACGCAAATCAGCGGAGAAACGCGGCACCAGGGCGTGGTTGCCGAGGTGCGTCGCAGTACTGTGCTGGATGAGGCAGGCCTGCGCACGATGGTCGAGGAACGTCTGCAGGAGGGCCGCTCGCTTCTGCTGCTGGTACTGGATGGCTTGCAGGATCCACATAATCTCGGTGCCTGTATGCGCACGGCGGATGCCGCCGGTGTGGACGCGGTCATCGTGCCGCGTCACAGTGCAGCTGGGCTGGGTCCGACGGTCAGCAAGGTTGCGGCCGGGGCTGCAGAGCAGTTGCCATTCGTGCCGGTGGGTAACCTGGGGCGAGTGCTGGGCTGGCTCGGAGACTATGGTGTCCGCTGTATCGGTACCAGCGACAAGGCAGACGGCAGCCTTTTCGAGGCCGATCTGGGTGGCTCCGTGGCTCTCGTAATGGGGCGAGAGCACACCGGTTTGGGCAAGGGCATTGCGAGCCGCTGCGACATGCTTGTCAGTCTGCCAATGCAGGGCGTTGTTTCCAGTCTCAACGTGTCCGTAGCCACTGGCATTTGCCTGTATGAAATCGTCCGTCAGCGCACCAGCCCAAACTAGCGATTCGCCCTTGGAAATCGGGCATTTATGGCTTGCAAGGGGCCTGATCCTTGGGTAGGATGCGCCTCCCCGTCAATGTGGCGGGGAACAACCTCTTGCTGCACCGTTTGGACGGGTAGCTGTAATCCACGAGGGTACTTTGACGCTGTGTCGGGGTGGCCGTCTGGATTTCATCCACAAGGGAATACAATGAGACATTACGAAATCGTGTTTCTGGTTCATCCGGACCAGAGCGAGCAGGTTCCTGCCATGGTCGAAAAATACCAGGGCATGGTCACCGAAGCCGGCGGTCAGGTTCACCGCTCGGAAGACTGGGGTCGCCGCCAGCTGGCACACCCGATCCACAAGATTCACAAAGCACACTACGCTCTGTTGAACGTTGAGTGTCCTTTCGATGTGATCACTGAGATCAAGACGGCGTTCAAGTTCAATGATGCAGTGCTGCGCCACATGGTGTTGATGCGTGATGAGGCTGTCACGGAGGCCTCGCCGATGGCCGTTGCCGTCGCTGAAGAAAAGGCGAAGGAAAAAGAAGCGCAGCAGCGTCGAGAAGCCAAGGCAGCCGCCGAGGCCGCACAGCGCGCCGAAGAAGAAAAAGCAGCGCAAGCGGCTGCTGAGGAAGCTCCGACTGAAGAGCCTGTTGCCGAAGAAGCGCCAGCTGATGAGTCTGCTGCTGAGGAAGCGCCAGCCGATGAGCCTGCTGCTGAGGAGGCGCCAGCTGATGAGCCTGCTGCCGAGGAGGCGCCGGCTGAGGAGCCTGTTGCCGAGGACGCGCCGGCTGAGAAGCCTGCCGCTGAAGAAACATCAACTGAAGAAGCTTCGGCCGAAGAAGCCGAAGCAAAGAGCGCCTGAGGAGCTAAATCATGAGTCGTTATTCACGCAGGCGTAAGTATTGCCGTTTCACTGCCGAAGGCATCACGGAGATCGATTACAAGGATCTCAACCTGCTCAAGGCATACGTCACCGAGACAGGCAAGATCGTCCCTAGCCGTATTACGGGCACGAAGTCTAATTACCAGCGTCAGCTGGCAACGGCGGTCAAGCGGGCTCGTTACCTCGCATTGCTGCCTTATACCGACCGGCACTAGAGCCGGAGGACGAGTTCCCGTGCAGGCCCTGGCCGTGTGGCTGGTTGCAAGGCCACAAAACGCTGTACTGGGACTGGCCGTAACGTTGCTGCTGCCCGCGCCGCAGCTGACCAGTGGTGTCATCATGGTGCTGCTGGTTCTGTCGCAGGGCACTCGACTCGCGGTCATAGAAGCGTCGATCGCTGCAGCGGCATTAATTGCAGTGTCGCTCGTTTTCGGCGTTTCATCGGCGTCATTGATGACGTTGATGGCAGGCACCTGGTTGCCCGTGCTCTTGCTGGCATTACTGCTGGTTAATACACGGTCAATTAAATTGACGATGCAGGTGTCGGTCATTGTGGCTGTTGTTGCGATGGCAGGTTTCTACATCGTGGTGACGGATCCGGCTGCGTTTTGGCAGCCGTATCTGTCGCTAATGGCGGAACTCGCTCGGGAAAACAGCCTGGAGTTGAACACCGAGTTGCTCAACGCCGAAGTGATGACAGTATCCGCTACGCTGGCGTTCTGGATGTTGTATATCACGGGTTTGCTGCTCGGTTACGGGTTGTATAAGAAGTTGCCCGCGAAAACCGGTGAGTTTGGCCGGTTTCGGAATTTGAGTTTTGGACGTGTCATTGCGTTCACTATGGCGCTGGCTTCATTGCTGGCGTTTGTAGTCAACGCGGCCTGGCTCTCGAATATTGCGTTCGTCATGTTCGTGGTGTTCTGGATACAGGGGTTGGCCATCGTGCACTGGATGCATGCGGAAGGCACGCTGCCGCTGGCAGCGGTTGTTTCAGTCTACATACTGCTTCCGCTGTTACAGGTACTGTTGATCACGGCACTGGCGGTATTGGGGTACATGGATGCCTGGTTCGACTTCAGGCGTCGACTAAAAAAAGCGTAAAGGTTCGAAAAATGAACGTTATTCTGTTGGAAACTGTTGAAAATCTCGGTGGTATTGGCGATCTCGTGAAGGTCAAGCCTGGCTACGGTCGTAACTTCCTCTTGCCGCAAGGCAAAGCAGCGCTCGCGACGGACGCGAACATGAAGGCGATCGAAGCGCGCCGCGCCGAGCTTGAGAAGGCTGCGGCGGAAGAGCTGGCAAAGGCCAAGGAACGCTCGAAGGCGTTCGCAGGCATTGAGCTGGTTATTCAGGCGAATGCCGGTTCCGAGGGCAAGCTGTTCGGTTCTGTTGGTCCTGTCGACATCGTCGAGGCACTCGCCGCTGTGCAGGTCGAAGTCGAGCGTGCGGAGATCCGCATGCCGGAAGGCCCGATCCAGGAAGTCGGCGAGTCGACGATCGGTATACACCTGCACTCGGACGTGAATGCCGAAGTGCTGGTCAAGGTTGTCGGCGAGGAATAAAAGCGGTTTTGCTCCGCATTACGCGGAGCGGGCAATGTGTTACTTTCTTCAGGTGAAGTAAACACATCAGTCAGGGAGTTCAAATGGTCCGAGCGATGGACGACGGCTATGCAGACGGAGGGGCTGAACAGCGCCTCAAGGTGCCGCCTAACTCTATCGAAGCGGAAATGGCCCTGATCGGCGGCCTGATGCTCAACGCTCAGGCCTGGGACAAGGTTGCCGACGTTGTTTCGGCAGAGGACCTGTACCGCAAGGACCACCAACTTATCTTTAAGGCGATTGCCCGGCTCGTCGAAGGCGGCAGTCCCTGCGATGTCGTTACCGTTTCCGAACATCTCGATAATCGCGGCGAGCTCGAGCAGGCGGGTGGCCTCGAATACCTTGCAATGTTGGCCAACGAGACGGCTGGTGCCGCTAATGCTCGGGCCTACGCCAAGATTTTGAGAGAAAGGTCCATGCTGCGGGCGCTCATTAATGCCGGCAACGAAATAACTGGCAGTGCGTTCACGACCGATGGACGCTCCGCCGCGCAGGTGCTCGACAATGCAGAGCGCATGGTCTTCGAGATTGCAGAGAAGGGCAGCCGCGGACGCAAAGGATTCAAGGCGCTCAAGGATATTCTGCCGGCTACTGTCGATCGTATTGACGAATTGCACCAGTCCGATGGCAGTATTACGGGCATTTCGAGCGGCTACAACGAATTCGACAAATTGACGGCCGGCTTGCAGGCCGGTGATCTCATTATTGTTGCCGGTCGCCCGTCGATGGGCAAGACGACCCTGGCAATCAATATTGCCGAAAATGCAGCGATCGGCTCGAAGAAGGGCACAGCCATTTTCTCCATGGAAATGCCGGCGCAACAGCTTGCTTTTCGCATGATCTCGTCGTTGGGTCGCGTCGACCAGACTCATCTCCGCACCGGTAATTTCCCGGATGAGGATTGGTCCCGAATAAACACTGCCGTGCAGCTTATGTCGGAGGCGCCGATCTATATCGACGATACTCCAGGTCTGTCACCTACTGAGATTCGCGCCCGGGCACGCCGCCTCCAACGTGAACACGGTCTCGACCTAATCGTTGTCGACTATTTGCAGCTTATGCAAGTGGAAGGCACGAAGGAAAACAGAGCAACTGAAATCTCGGAGATTTCCCGGGGCCTCAAAGCTCTTGCGAAAGAACTCGAGCTGCCAGTGATCGCCCTGTCGCAGCTCAACCGAAGTGTAGAGCAGCGTACTGACAAACGTCCGGTGATGTCTGATCTGCGTGAGTCAGGTGCCATCGAGCAGGATGCCGACCTGATTGTCTTCATCTATCGCGAAGAGGTCTACAACCAGGACACGCCACGCAAGGGTATAGCAGATATCACGATCGCCAAGCAGCGAAACGGACCGATCGGCGATTTCCCACTGACGTTTGTCGGGCGGTATACGAAATTCGAAAACTGGGTGCCTGATACCTACGGAGATTACCCTCCAGATGAGGGATATCAGTGAGTTTTGGAGCACGGGCACTTATCAGGCTCGGTGCGTTGGAACACAATCTCGAGGTCGTACGCAGAGCCGCTCCAGGCTCGAAAGTCATGGCCGTCATCAAAGCGAACGCATACGGGCACGGCATGGTCGCCGTCGCTCAACACTTGACCCATGTTGATGCATTTGCTGTGGCTCGAGTGCCGGAAGCTCTCGAGCTACGGAACAACGGAATTGGTGCAAAGATCATTCTGCTTGCCGGCGTGATGAACACAACTGAGCTTGCCGCAGCGATGCAGCATGATTTCGAGCCGGTTGTGCATTGCCCGATGCAGCTAGATCTTCTCGACTGTTCGTTCGACGGCAAGGTTAATGTCTGGATCAAGTTTGATACAGGTATGAATCGTCTGGGCTTTGATCCGGCGGATGCTCCCGAGATCATCAAGCGTGTCAGAGAATCGCCGCGTGTGAATGAGTTGCGTCTGATGACGCACCTGTCCAGTGCTGATGAGCTGGAAGGAACGACCACCACTGAACAGCTGAATCGTTTTCGACGAATTGCCAGTGGATTCGACGGCGATATCAGTATCGCCAATACACCTGGCTCGCTGGGGTGGCCGGAAATACGGGATGCACAAAAAAAGTTCGGCTTCCATGGTGATAACTGGATAAGACCGGGCATTGCCCTGTTTGGAATTTCTCCTTTCGCGGACAAGACCGGTGTCGAAATCGGGCTCAAGCCGGTCATGCAGTTCGAGGCAAGGCTGATATCCGTCAAGCCCCTTCGTGCGGGCGCCCGGGTTGGCTACAAGGGAGCATATACCAGTGGCGCAGATACAACTTTGGGTGTCATTTCGGCAGGCTACGGCGACGGGTACTCTCGCCACTTCCGCAGTGGCACACCCGTGCTCATCAATAACCGCGTAGCACGTCTGATCGGCAATGTGTCCATGGACATGATAACGGTTGATCTTGGTGGAGACTCAAGAGACAAGGTTGGCGATATCGCAACGCTGTGGGGCGACGGATTACCCGTCGAGGAGGTCGCGCCGTGGGCGAACGCCATTCCTTACGAATTGGTCTGCGGAGTGATGAACCGCGAAGACTCAGAGATCGTGGACTAGGTCGCGAAGAATCCCATTTTTACGCCCGCCAGTTGCACGACATCATTGTCGTTGAGCTTGCGAGCTTGGGGTCCGATTGGCTGGGCATTTACGAGCGGGTAGTCGCCTTCCTTTCCAGATTCGACGTGCACAATGTAGTAGCCTTCGGCGCGACGCGTAATCGCTGCGACTTGCACGCCCGGGCGGCCAAGTGTGGTCAATGCCTTGGTTAGTTCGAGTTCACGGCCCGCGAAGGCACCGCTCAGAACCTGAAGCTTGGCAAGCGGCAGCGCATGTGGGGCGGTCGACATTTCTACGCCAACAGCAGTGGATGACGTGACCGTCTCGGCCATTTCATCTTGCTTGTATGCGGGTTCCTCTTGCCTGGATGCGGGAGGTGGTGGTGCATCCTCTTCGAGAGGCGCTGCTTCCTCCGGATCGAGTTTCACAGACTCCGCAACGTCATGGTGCTCATCTTCGATGGCGGCTCTTTCAGCCGCGGCTTCGGCGGCGGCTTTTTCAGCAGCGGCTTCGGCCTTCGCCAACTGGTCTGCATTTTGCTGACCGGTGGGAATGATCATCGTCTTTTCAAACTCATCCTGATCGGTTTCCGATACCTGCTGGTCCGCGAAACGAAGCTGGTGATGGCCGATGGTAATCACATCACTATGTTGCAACGCGTGCTTTTTGATTAGCTTGCCGTTGACGTAGGTGCCGTTGGTGCTGTTCAGATCCTCGAGGAAGGAATCGTTGAGGATGTTGATGATAAGTGAGTGGTGTCCACTAACGGCCGGATTGTCGATGCGTACATCGTTGTCTGGTAGACGACCAATAGTGTATCGCTCTTTGGTCATGTTGTATTCGGCCAGGACCTGGTTGTCCAGGCTTAGAATTAGACGTGCCATGATTTCTCGCTCTTAGACCAATGCATCCATTTACGAACCGAATATGCCAGCAATTTTCGCAAACAAGCCTCTCTTTGCCGGGAAGGCTTCCTTAACCTGCGCGAGCATCACTGACACGTTGTCGCGTCCGCCGTGGTCGTTGGCCAAGTCAATAAGTTGTTGACCAACCACGTCAAGACTAGCATTAAAAGTACTGATAGTTAAGTGAATATCGTCATCTTCGACCATGTCCGGCAAGCCATCTGAGCACAGTAGATAGATGTCGTCAGGCAGCACGTCGTGCTCGTGAACCTCGACCTCCACGGTCGGTTCCACACCCAACGCGCGTGTCACATAGTTCCTGTTTGTCGACCGTTGCGCCTCTTCCTGAGAGTAGAAACCGCGGTCGACGAGTTCTTGCAATAGCGAATGGTCAAGGGTGACTTGTTCCAATTGGCCACCGCGCGTTCGATAGGCTCGCGAATCACCCACATGGGCAACCGAGACCTTATTATCATAGAACATGCAGGCAACGATGGTGGTGCCCATACCCTCGCAGTGAGTCTGGCTTTGGGCCGTTTGGAAAATGATCTTATTTGACCGGTAGATGGCATCGCGCAGGATGATCGACTGGCGCATCAGACCGCTATGAGGATCGATATCGTCCAGTTCTTCACGGGCAGCAGCCTCGCTCGCGAGTTCAGTGACGATCTGTACGGCCATGCCACTGGCTACTTCACCCGCGTTATAGCCACCCATTCCGTCTGCCAATACCATGAGGCCGATACTGGGAACTGAGCCGATTGCATCTTCGTTATGCTCACGGACGCGCCCTGTGTCGGTCAATTCGGCAAATTCAATTTTTCCATGCAAGCTCATAGTCGGATTTCGTATCGCTCGTGGTTAGCCTAGGAGACTCTCGCGCAATTCCGAAGCGCGATAGCCATTTCAGCTCCGCAGGAAAAGCGATCAGTCGGACGCTTGGCCATAGCCTTGGCCAAGACGGCGTCTACGCTGGGAGGTATTCCCGCGCGACGCGTAGAGACTAGTGCCGGGTCCTCAGTTGTAATTTTTGTCATCAATACCGCAATGTTAGACGCCCTGAACGGCACCTCACCTACTAAAAGCTCGTATAGAGTAACACCAAGTGAAAATAAGTCCGATAGTCCCGTAAGATTTTCGGCTCCGAGCTGCTCAGGCGACATGTACATCGGCGTACCGAGAACAATGCCGGTTTTCGTGCTGTTGTTGTCTGTAATACGAGCAACGCCGAAGTCGCTGATCTTCAATGATCCTTCTTTCGGGTTGTACAAAAGATTCGCCGGCTTGATATCACGATGGATTACGCCCTGGTTATGCGCATAGTCCAGTGCTTCAGCTGTCGAGGCGGCTAGTGCAAGCGCACGCTTGGGGGCGAGCAGTTTTTTTGGATCAGTGAAACTTCGTAGCGGAATACCGGGAACATACTCCATAGCAATGTAGGCAAGTCCCTTGTCTTCGCCGGCGTCGAACACGGTGATAATGTTTGGATGCGTCAGCCGGCCTGCAGACTCCGCTTCACGGTAAAAGCGCAACCGCGCTTCCTTAAGTTCTTCATCCTCGAATTCTTTCTCGATCGGAATGACCTTAAGCGCTACCGGTCTGTTGATTCGTGGATCTTTTGCAAGATAAACGGCACCCATCGCGCCGCGTCCGATACGTTTTTCGATGACATAGCGTCCAAGGCGTTGAGGCGTGCCGCTGACTTTCTTTCGTGTCATCGTATCCGATGTAGTGCTGCCACCGTGTGTACGCTTCATCCACTCCAGCACTGCCTCGGCGCGTTCTGGCTTCGCCTGTTGTTCGAACGCCAACGAGAGTTTGTACATGACTGCGGCAATCGTTTCGGATGGATTACAACGACGGAATTCCGCAAAGGCGGGCTCCAGTCTGCCTGCGGCGAGAAAGTCAGAGCCCTTCTTGAAGGCATCAGACGTGATTTTTCGCGTGTTTACCACCAGCGACGCGCAGAGTATGCCGACCCCGATGAACATCAATATCGGGCGACCCAGATCGATGCGGACATGCAAGCCAATCAGCAGCAGGGCTTCGAAAAGTAACAGTACAAGAAGGCCTGTCACTGTCAAAACGGCAATCTCTTTGCGATTTCGGTCCGGCATAAACAGAATAGCGACGATCGCGAAAAGTACTGGCAACAGGAACTCCATCGCTTTAACCCATGATGGTGCAATAATCATGCGGTTGTTTTCGATATCACCCAGTAAAGCCGCAATGATCTCGGAAGTTGTGACGAATTGTCCTGAAGGCAGTACGGAAGCCGCACTGATGATGGCGGGATCGGAATCGACGAACACGGTGGACCCGCGTAAAAATTCGTTGCCTGATGCGCCGAGTAGATCAGCAACCTCTATGCGGGGCACCTCCGCGTAGTTTGAGAAGTAAACGGAATCGTCGGAACCTGACATGCGTGGGGCAGTTGCCGTCGCTGACGCGTCAAGTGCGATGGCCAATGGAAGTGAAGGTGACATGACCCCACCGTTAAGGTGCCAAAGATCTGAGCGGCGCAAGACGCCGTCATTGTCAGGCGAAACCTGCACAACCCCGCTCTTACCCGATATTTCTGCAAAGCGATGTCGTTGCGGCACAAATACGGGCGTGTCGGACGCGAGCAGGGCAGACCAGCCCGGCAGTTCATCGGCCGCGGGTAACTCCGGTGGATTGCTCAATACGATGCGGCCCACATCGCTGTACTGCAGAGCCTGGAGTACTTCACCATAGCTGGCGAGAATCTCCGCATTCGACTTGAGCTTGGGGTTGATGCTAACGATGTAGGCGTTGCTGAGCACCTTGGCCGGGCGTCCACCAGCCAGCTGATCGTAGAGGGCCCGATCGGCAGAATCGAACCATTGTGCAAGCGGCCCGTACATCAGCAGCAAAAGCACGCTGACGAAGCTGAGTGCGACAATTCTGTTGCGTTTTTGTTGGTTTGCCTTGATCAAGATGAGTCAGGTCCCTGATTTAGGAGCAAAATTATAGGGAATTGTGCTTACCCGTAATGAGATAGGGTTGGCATTTTTTATGTAATACTCATTCTGGATGCGGTGCTATCATTGACCCTCATCGAAGCGGGCGAATTTAACAATAATCGGCACAGAGTTCGCCCCAAATCAGATGAATTCACGCAAAAATATATAAATATCAAAGGCTTAATATCTATGGCCAAGGCCAAGACAGCCTACGTTTGCACCGAATGCGGCGCCCATAGCGTCAAATGGGCCGGCCAGTGCCCGGAGTGTGCATCCTGGAACACGTTGACTGCGACAACGATTAGCGCCCCAAAGGGGGCCACGGGGCCGGCTGTTGCGGCAACAACGCTCGACGCACTGCCTGATGACGTTGAGGCCCGTTATCAAACAGGGTTTGGTGAGTTTGACCGCGTTCTGGGTGGTGGTCTGGTACCTGGCGCAGTTGTACTTTTGGGCGGTGACCCAGGTGTTGGTAAGTCGACCCTGTTGCAGCAGGTATCGGCAAGTCTCATGCAGGACCTGCCGATTTGTTACGCGACCGGCGAAGAATCCCTTCGACAGATCGGTCAGCGGTCCCTGCGACTTGGCCTCGAGGCGTCGGCGATGAATCTGCTGGCCGATACGGCGCTCGAGAACGTGCTCGAGCAGACACGCAAGTGCAAGGCACGAGTCCTCGTAATCGACTCCATTCAGACGATGACTTGCGAACACTTGCCATCAGCGCCCGGGTCGGTCGTGCAGTTGCGTGAAGGGGTCGGGCGTATTGTGCAGTTTGCCAAGCAAAACGAGATTTCAGTTTTTGTGATTGGACACGTTACCAAGGAAGGGGCAATTGCTGGTCCGCGTGTGGTAGAGCACATGGTGGATACCGTTTTGTATTTCGAAAGCGATCCATCGAGCCGCTACACGATGATTCGTTCCGTCAAGAATCGCTTTGGTGCGAGCGGTGAAATGGGTGTTTTCGCAATGACGGAGACAGGGTTTCGCGAAGTCAGCAATCCTTCCGCGATTTTTCTATCGCGCGAGTCCGTCGATGAGCCTGGCAGTGTCGTATCAGTTGCGTGGGAGGGTAGCCGGCCATTGCTGGTTGAGATCCAGGCGCTTGTCGCCGACGGCAGCAGCAACTATCCGAAGCGCCTGGCGCAGGGTGTCGATCAAAACCGTCTTGCGTTGTTGCTTGCGGTCCTGCAAAAGCATGGGAGCATTTCAATAAGCGACGAGGATGTATTCGTTAATGTTGTGGGAGGTCTTCGCATCGGCGAAACGGCCGTTGACTTGCCAACATTGCTGGCAATCGTGTCGAGCTTCCGCGACAGGGCGACGCCGGATCGCCTTGTGTGTTTCGGGGAATTAGGCCTTGCCGGGGAAGTCAGGCCGGTGCGTTTCGGTACGGAACGTATTGTGGCTGCTGCCAAGCAGGGATTCACCAAGGCCATCGTACCGGTCGGCAACGTGCCAAAACGTTCCCCACACGGCATTGATGTAATTGGAATACGGCGACTATCCGACGCTTTGGACGCTGTCTGGTAGTTCAGCCCGGGACGATCGCCTGGTTTTCGCGCTGCCCGACGCGAACCATTCGTACCCGATTGTCATCGGCTTCCACAATCTCAATCGGATAGCCGTTGACGCTAAGGCAGGTGCCGGGTTTCGGGATTGTCTCCAGCAATTCGACAATCAATCCATTCAGCGTCTTTGGTCCCTCAGTTGGTAACTCCCAATCCTGCGATCGGTTGAGTTCGCGAATGTTTGCCGTGGCGTCAACAAGAAAAGAGTCTGCTCCTTCAACGACGACATCGTCATCCTCATCAGCAGGGTCGGTCGTGAACTCACCCACTATCTCTTCAAGAATATCTTCGAGCGTGACAATACCCTGTATGTCACCGTACTCATCGACGACCAGTGCAATGCGTTCGCGACGCCGTTGGAACTGGATTAGCTGTGTGCTCAGCGGTGTACCTTCCGGAACGAAATAGGGCTCGATTAACAGAGACTGCAACGTGGACTTGTTCAAGTCTGTTTTGGCCAGATTTGCGAGCGTACGCAAATGCAGGAGGCCGACGATATTATCAATGTTGTCTTTGAATACAGGTAGCAGCGAGTGCTGGCTACCGGAAATGATCTTCTCTATTGCGTCGTCGTCATCGTCAAGATCAACGCCCACGATTTCGTTATGCGGGACCATAATGTCATCAACCGTTACCTTTTCGAGATCAAGGATGCTCAAAAGCATCGTGCGGTAACGTGACGAGATGCGAGAACCGGCTTCGTGAACAACCGTGCGCAACTCCTCGCGAGTGAGCGACTGTAGTTCTGTGTGGCTCGAACGCACGCCGAACAGGAAGAGAACGCCATTCGCGCATACGTTTGTCAGCCACACGATTGGGTACGTGATCTTCAGCAGAGGGTAGTAGATCAGCGCTGCTGGAAACGCCAGCCGCTCCGGATGCAGTGCGGCCAAGGTTTTCGGCGCGGCCTCAGAAAAGACCAGGACGATAATCGTAAGTAACAACGTGCCCAGCGCGACAGCCGGTTGCCCACCAATCTTGAACGCGATTACAGCGACGAGCGATGCTGACGAGAAATTGGCGAGATTGTTACCAAGCAGGATCAGCCCGATGACACGATCTGGCCGTTTTAGCAGTTTCTCGGCCAAGCGGGCACCGCGATGTCCCTCGCGCGCTTTGTGCCGCAGCTGGTAGCGATTGAGGCTCATGAGGGCCGTTTCCGATCCTGAGAAAAAGGCGGAAAGCATCAGCAATACAACAAGCAGACTGACAAGACCTGCTAAAGGAACTTCATCGCCCAAAGAAGGGCACCTCCAAATCAGTTACAACGGGGGCAGTTCAACAGCCCGCCCACAGGGCGTCAAGATCGTGTGTCTCAACTCCAGCTACGGTGGAAAAATTCTTCCAGAATAACGCGGTTACCAAAATAGGCGATGCACAATACGGCAAAACCGCCCAGGTACAAACGTACAGCACGTTTGCCCCGCCAGCCTTTGAAATGTCGGCCCAACAGCAGAATGCCGAAGACGACCCAGGCGAGCACCGAAAAACCGAGCTTATGCGCAAGATGTTGCTCGACAAGGTCATTGACGAATGACGAGCCTGAGAAGATTGTCAGGGTCAGGCCTATGAACCCGGCCGCAGCGACGCCGAATAACAGCCTTTCCATGGTCTCCAGCGGCGCGAAAAGCTGGTTTATCGGCGATAATTTCGCGGCCTGTAGCCGACGTTCCTGGGCCAGCGCGTATAGCGCGACGATCGTTCCGACCGTCAGCAAGCCATATGACAACAGAGCGACGACTATATGAGCGCGTACCTGCCAGGCCAGGACTACATCCGGTGACGCCTCACCCGACGGGCCTATAAGCAAAGCGGTCAGTGCCGCCAGGAAAATGAGGCCACCACTGATGCCGCGGAGCGTAGGCTCTACTGCCGCGAAGAGTCCGATGATGGCGAGTTCGAGTCCGATCATGGCTACAGCATTGCCGATCGACAGGTCGAAGTTGCGTTGCGGATGGATCAGGTCAAAAAGTGCCTGGCCGTGAATGACGACCCCGGTTGCCGCCAGAATGCACGCAACCATGAAAAGAGGGCGCGCCCTGGCATCGAAGCGCGGCAGGCGACTTGCCGTGAAAGCCCCGGCTGCCATGAGGTACAGCAAAAGAATTGTGATTTGAGACACAGAAACCCGGTAGGCAATGACCTAGCGTTGAATCATCCCACAAGGACATGTTTAAGAGAACCCTCCTGATGAGAATTCGTGTGCTCGGATGTAGTGGCGGAATTGGTGCCGGCGCCCGTACCACCGCGATGCTTATCGACAACGATGTGTTGATCGATGCGGGTACCGGTATTGGGGACCTCGATCTAGAGGACCTGGATACGATTCGTCACGTCTTCCTGACACATGCACACCTTGATCACGTTGCAGGTTTGCCGCTGCTCGTCGATCGGGTCTTTGATGAAGATGTTGCCACGCCACTGACCGTGTACGCGCGCGAAGAGACGCTTGCCGCGGTGCAGGCGCACCTGTTCAACGATGTAATCTGGCCGGATTTCGGCAAGTTGCCGACGGAAGAAAATCCGATGCTTCGCTATCGGGTATGCGGTCCGGGCGACACGATTGGAATCGGCCATCGAAACTTTCATGCGGTTGAAGTTATGCATTCGGTTCCGTCGCTGGGGTTCACAGTGCAAAACTCCGGTGGCGTCTTTGCCGTGAGCGGCGATACCAAGAGCAATGAGACGCTTTGGCCCGTACTCAATGCCTGCGATGACCTCAAGGTGCTCGTAATCGAGGTGTCTTTCCCGGACGAAATGGCAAGCCTGGCTCAGGACTCGGGTCATTACACGCCGAAGTCGCTAACTGAAGACCTGGAGCGCCTGCGTCACGAGCCGGAAATCTGGCTTACAGGCATGAAACCGGGTGAGGAGCAGCGGATTTTCAGGCAGGTAGTCAAGGCGGTACCGGACAAAAACATCCAGATGCTGTCGCGCGGGACGGTACTGACGGTTTAGAATCCGCGGCATGTTTGAAAATTTGACCGGGCGCCTGTCGGACGCCGCAAAACAACTTACCGGCAAAGGTCGACTGACCGAATCCAATATCAAAGATACTCTTCGACAGGTGCGACTCGCCCTTCTCGAGGCAGACGTCGCCCTGCCTGTTGTAAAGACGTTTATTGAGCGCATCAGGGAACGTGCGATGGGTGAGGAGGTTGGCAAGAGCCTGACTCCGGGCCAGTCGCTGGTGAAAATAATTCATGCTGAACTCGTCAAAATCCTGGGGAGCGAGACGGTTCCGCTGGATCTTCGCGCGCAACCTCCGGTTGTGATCATGCTGGCTGGATTGCAGGGTGCAGGTAAGACGACAACCGCGGCGAAACTGGCAAAACGCCTGATACAGAAGGACAAGAAGAAAGTCATGCTGGTCAGTGTCGACGTGCACCGTCCGGCAGCCATCCTGCAGCTGCAGACCCTGGCTGGTGAAGTGGGGGCAATGCACTGTGCAAGTAGTGCCGACGAGAAGCCGGTTGAGATTGTCGATCGGGCGCTCGATGAGGCACGTCGATCGCACGCGGATGTGCTCATTGTCGATACTGCGGGACGCCTGCACGTCGACGAAGGCATGATGCAGGAAGTGCGGGCTGTGCATGCCAGGGCGGCACCTCACGAAACACTGTTTATCGTGGACAGCATGGCGGGTCAGGATGCCGTCAATTCGGCAACTGCCTTCGATCAAAACCTGCCACTCACAGGCGTTGTGCTGACGAAGGCCGACGGCGACGCGAAAGGGGGCGTGGCGCTGTCTGTTCGCGAAATTACGGGCAAGCCGATTCGCTTTATGGGTGTCGGCGAGAAAACCGATGCGCTGGAGACTTTCCATCCGGACCGGATGGCGTCGCGAATCCTCGGCATGGGCGATGTGCTCACGCTGGTCGAGGAGATCGAGCAGAAAGTAAACAAGGATCAGACAGAAAAGCTCGCCAGGAAGCTCAAGAAAGGAAAGGGCTTCGACCTGTCAGATCTCAAAGCCCAACTCGAACAGATGATGAACATGGGTGGTATCGCTTCGATGCTCGAAAAGTTGCCACTGCCCGGGAATGTCAATCCTGCCGCCCTGCAGGACCAGGCCAATGAGCAAAAGATCCGTCGGCAGATCGCGATCATCAATTCGATGACACCGGGGGAGCGCCGCTTCCCCAAAACGATTAACGGTTCAAGAAAGAAGCGCATTGCGAATGGAGCAGGGCAGCAGATCCAGGACGTAAATCGCCTCCTGAAGCAGCATTTGCAGATGGAAAAAATGATGAAAAAGGTCTCCAAAGGCGGCATGAAGAAGTTCATGCGTGGCATGCCGGGCGGCGGAATGCCCCCGGGAGGAATGCCCCCCGGATTTCGCTGATATCGGCACATTTCGGGCCAATTTGTCCCGAAATTTACACCGGCTCGGACGCGGGCTTGGAAGCTGGATACCAAGCCACTGAATTGACAGGGAATTTTAGCTGCCAAAACGCTTCACATTTGGCCCAAAACCCGTACAATGCGCCGTCTACTCGGGTCAGCCCGAGTCAAGGCGTGTCTGCCTTCCTTTGAATTAAATACGGAAATGTAATGGTTAGTATTCGACTTTCGCGCGCTGGCGCGAAAAAGCGTCCTTTCTATCACCTGGTTGTCACCGATTCTCGGAATCGCCGGGACGGCCGGTATCTCGAGCGTGTGGGCTTCTTCAATCCGGTTGGTCGTGATCATGAGGAGAATCTGCGGATCGACCTCGAGCGCATTGACTACTGGATTGGTCAAGGTGCACAGCCGTCTGATCG
>Ga0224504_10000443_pt1 | contig 18553 bp, 11 predicted proteins | sample SF_Oct11_sed_USG_3_FD_170160 | JGI IMG/M metagenome (GOLD analysis project Ga0224504, IMG submission 170160) | Sediment microbial communities from San Francisco Bay, California, United States - SF_Oct11_sed_USGS_24 | ecosystem: Environmental > Aquatic > Marine > Sediment | place: USA... | reverse complement strand
TGAATATTGGCTGCTTTCAGCGCGAGTCTTTGTGTCTTCGCAACAGCTATCACCTGCGCACGCAGTGGGAAGTCGCTCAATGTGAGCACTTCACTCTTGGTCTGCCAGGCACTGAAAGAAAGCAGGTTTTCGATGAGCTGCTGCAGCTTCAGGCCATTCATGCGCAGGATATCAGTGACTTCGCGCTGTGGTTCCTCCAGATCGCCGACGGAACCGTCGAGCAACAGCTCGGTGCCTTCGCGGATATTGGCCAGCGGCGTCTTCAGTTCGTGAGACATGTGCCGCAGGAATTTGTTCTTCTCCTGGGCAAGCTCGAGCAGGCGCACACGAAGCCATTCGAGCTGCCTGCCCAGGCGCTCCAGATCCGTTGGACCCTTGATATCGATCGGCTTGGAGAAGCCACTCTCGCCGAGCTGATGAATAGCCTGGTCAATCTGCGAAATCGGGCGTGCCACGAGGAATGTGAAGATCAGCACGAGGACAACGGTTCCGGGAACGAGAGCTGCCACCTGCCAGGCTGACACGCGCTGTGCATCGCGCGCGGTTTCCTGCAGCGTCGAGAGCTCGGTGTCGATGTAGGCCGAAAGGAGAGTGGTGAGGGTCTCGACGCGCTGGCGCATGGGTACAAAGCGGTCAATCGTCGCTGCAAGTTGCTCATCGTCTATTTCGGGGTCCGACAAGGCTCCAACGATGGTGCTGGCGCCAAATCCAATCGAATCAGCCAGCTCGGTGGCGTTCGCTTCTGCGACAAGCGGCGCCATCTCTGAGAGTTGGTTTTCCAGTGACTCCAGGTCATCGAGAATAATCTGGAGACTGTCCGGGTTGCGGAGTACCTCGTACTGGCGTGCCACACGTTCCAGCGTGACCAGCTGCTCTTCAAGGCGGCGATTGTTCTCAGCTGCCGACACGCCGGTGGAGACAAGGCGTTCGCTTTGCTCGGCCACCCGATCGAGGTTCACGAGCGCCCACACGACCGCCAGCAACAGTGGCAGCGCGACGAAACCGAAACCGACCAGGATGAGTCCGTTAAGCGATCGTGGGCGGCGAAATTTCATGGGTCCTCTAGGCGGCCCAGTATGCCGTCGGGTCCTGGGACGCGATCTTGCGTTCCCATTCGAGACTGGTACGAACAATAGTATCAAGATCGTCGAACTTCGGCGTCCATCCCAGCACCTCGCGAACACGCTCGGCGACTGCGACGAGTTCCGGGGGGTCACCGGCACGGCGCGGTTCCTCGTTGATATTCAGCGCTTCACCATTTGCCGTGCCAACCGCTGACAGGACTTCGCGGACGCTGTAACCGTGGCCATAGCCGCAATTGAGGACCGTCGATTCGCCACCGTTACGCAGATAGGTCAGGGCATTGAGGTGGGCCGTCGCGAGATCCTCGACGTGAATGTAGTCGCGCAGGCCGGTGCCGTCCGGGGTCGGATAATCTGTACCGTAGATGGCCACTGCGGGACGCTTGCCAGTTGCGGCTTCGCAGGCGACTTTCACGAGCAAGGTCGCTTTCGGCGTGGACTGGCCAATTGTGCCGCTCGGCTCGCAACCGGCGACGTTGAAATAGCGCAGGGCGACGTAGCCAGGCCCGCCAGCCGCAGACAAATCGCGCAGCATCCATTCGGTCATCAGTTTCGATGTGCCGTACGGATTAATTGGCTGCGTCGGTGAGTCTTCCGACGCCTTGCCGTCCGGGGGAATGCCGTACACAGCCGCCGTCGACGAAAACACAATATTCCTGACCCCGTGCCTGGCTGCCGCTTCCAGGAGTGTGCGGCTCGATGCCGTGTTGTTACGGTAGTACTTGAGTGGGTCGGCCACTGACTCGGGGACAATTGTATGCGCGGCAAAGTGCATGACCGTATCGATATCATGCGAGGAGAAGAGCTTCTCGAGCAGTTCCGCGTCACCCGTGTCGCCGACGATCAACTCGCCCGCCGTGACGGCGGCCTCGAAGCCGGTCGACAGATTATCCAGTGAAATCACACTTTCACCCGCGCTGCCAAGCTGGCGGACAACGTGACTACCGATGTACCCGGCGCCACCGGTAACTAGTATCTGTTTGTTTTTCATGTGTTTTCCTCAGCCTCGGGCCTGTCATTGGAGAAAATGTGAATCAAATGCACGTGCAGGAGACCAAGTTTATCAATACTGGCGTGCACAATGGCGGACGCATGTCGCACTGCCAGATGTGGCTCAAGCAGGCCATTTGTCGCTAAATCCGCACACCCGGGCTTATGTTGCCGTTCAGTTTTTGTGGTTACTATCCAATTCATGTCTCCCAAAGGACCTTCACTAAACATGTTTGCTGCTCCCAGAACGAAATCGCTGCTGCTATCTGTGTTTATGGCCGCTCTTGCTGGGTGCGGCAGCAGTGGGTCGGATTCAGGAGACGGGGGCACGACGCCAACGAATCGTGCGCCGATAGCGAATGCGGGTGCCGCGCAGACAGTCAACGAGTTCGCCCAGGTCACTCTGAACGGCAGTGGCTCGTCGGACCCCGACGGGACGACACTGACGTACAGCTGGACGCAGCAGTCGGGCACGATTGTGACACTATCTAACGCCAGTATTGCTGCGCCGACGTTTGACGCGCCGGATGTAACCGCAGTCAACACGCCGGAGGTGCTTAGGTTCCAGCTCACGGTCAGTGATGGCTCGTTGAGTCGCAGCGACACTGTCGAGATCACGGTTGAGGACAACGGCCAGGGCACTAACAGCCCGCCGACCGCCGACGCTGGCCCGGACCAGGCGGTTCTGGAATTGGCCACGGTCAATCTCGATGGCACGGCGTCGTCCGATCCCGACCCTGCCGACACGCTGAGCTACGCCTGGACGCAGGCTGCCGGTCCCGATGTCACACTCACTGGCGGCAATACGGCCCAGCCAAGCTTTACGTCGCCCGACGTCCCGGCCAATACTCCCGCAACGCTGCGCTTCGAGTTAACCGTCAGCGATGGCACTGACAGCGCGACAGATACGGTGAATATCGTTGTGTCGGAAGGAGCAACGCAGGTCACCGTGGCGGGCAAGATCCAATTTGAGTTTGTGCCACCCAATGCGAATTGTCGTGGCCTGAATTTCAACGCAGTCCAGGTGCGACCGAGCCGCGGTATCACGGTTCAGCTCGTTGACGGCAACAACGACAACAACATTCTCGATACGACGCGCACCGACGCCAATGGCGATTATGCACTCAGCAACGTCGCGGCGAATACGGATGTTCGTATTCGAGTGCGGGCGGAACTCAAACAGGCCGGCGCGCCAGGCTGGGATGTGGAGGTCAGGGATAATGTCGACACGTCGCCCAGCCCGCCACCGCTTGGGCAACGGCCTCTGTACGTCGTCCAGTGGGCACCTTTCAATACCGGTGGCCTCAATATTTCGGACGCCAACTTCACCGCTGAAACGGGGTGGGGCGGCTCGTCTTATACGGGTACGCGTGCCGCAGCGCCGCTCGCCATCCTGGATCAGGTATACACCGGCATGCAGTCCATACTCGCGGAGCGGCCGAGCGAGGTGTTTCCGCCGCTCGATATGTTCTGGAGCGTCAACAACACGTTGACCAGTCCGCTGGATTTCGATGCGGGCGAGCTGACGGCCTCGTTCTATAGCACGGGCATCGACTCACTATTCCTGCTGGGTGACGCCAATGTCGACACCGAGGAGTTTGACGACCACGTCACGATGCATGAGTGGGGGCACTACTTCGAAGACAACTTCTCGCGTTCCGACTCGATCGGCGGACCGCACACGATCGGCCAGAGTCTCGATGCCCGCCTCGCGTTTGGCGAAGGATTCGCAACGGCTCTGGCAGCCATCGTGCTGAAGGAACAACAGTATTGTGATACGTCCGCGCCAATTACCAGTGCGGGCTTCGGACTCAGCACAGAGAGTGAAAATCGTGGTGATCAAGGCTGGATGAACGAAATGTCGGTTGCGACGTTCATCTATGACCTGTGGGATACGGACGTTGACGGCACGGATAACAGCTCTATCGGCTTTGGCCCGATTCTGGACACGATGATCGAGCCGCAGGCGAACACCAATGCATTGACCACGCTGTTCTCATTCACCACGGAATTGAAGAGCACGCTGGCAGGCGCCGACCTGGCATTCGTGAACTCACAGCTCGATCGCGAAAATATCGAGCGGACCACGAACGACATCTGGGGTGCGAGTCAAAACTTGATAGTGACTGTGCCGAACCAGGGGCGTGATGTGTTGCCGTTGTACACCGACATGCCAACCAACGGCACGATCAATATCTGCACGAACAGTGACTACGACAATGGCCGCGATGGTAACAAGCTGGCCGAGCACCGTTTTCTGCGTTTCGTTACAAACACAGGGTCGGCATACAATATTACGGTGACAACGACTACGCCGACGCCACCGACAAACGACCCTGCGCCAACGCCCCCGGATGAGATTCGGGACCAGAGTGATCCGGACATCTTCATCTGGAGACGCGGTGCGCTCGTGGGACTCGGCAACAGCGGAGAAGCAAACGTTGAGACCCTTACGACGCAATTTCTCCCGGCGGACACGTACGCGGTGTCGCTCCAGGAATGGCGTTATGAGGACGATAGCGCGTCGAGCGACTTTCCCGAGCAGATTTGTTTCGACGTAACGGTCGCTCCGAACTAGGGCACACAGAGGGTGAATACAATGAAAAATATGAAGGTTATGGCCCTGGTTTCAGGACTGTTACTTGCAGCTTGTGGAAATGATGCTGCCGTGCCTGCCGCGGAAGTCGTGGAAATCGACAAATCGGCAATAACGGCGGGTAAACCCGCCTCACAGTTCGACGGCACGGTGACGAAGATTGGTTCGCCATTCAGCATCAGTTACAAGATTATCGGCACGCCCGTTGTCGGCAGCCCGGTGACGATAGAACTCAGGGTTACCTCGTTGTTCGCAACGGGGCGGGCGGAGATCAGCTACAGCATCCCGGACGATTCCTCGATGGTGCTGCACGATGCACAACCGCAGACAGTTGCTGAGGAGTTCGTAGAGCTCGAGTCGTGGGTCGACCAGCGCGTCACCGTGGTGCCGATGCGTGAGGGCCGCATCTATCTGAACGTAGCGGCATCCGCGCCGACGAATGATGGCCGGACGATGACCATGATGGCCGTGCCGATCCAGGTCGGCGAGGGCAGTCGTGTGCTGGAGGAGCAGGGCGAATTGTCGACCGATGAGGACGGTGAAGCGATTCGGGTGCTCACCAACGACTGAGCTTCAAAAAGGGAAAAATTTCCCAAAAAAAATTTCAGAATTGGATTCGCGTCACAGTCCTTGGCGCGGTACATACTCTAAAGTGGCAGGTCAGATCTAGGGAAGAACTGGCCAATGCACGGCGATTTACGGGACCAAATAAAAGCGGCCACTGAAGAGTCGGGGGTGACGAAACTCGACTTTATTGCCTTGCTCAAATTGATCGATTCGCATTATGACAAAATGGAAGCGACGATCACCCAGTCCTTCCATACGCAAACCCAGACACCGATCGAGGCCATTTTCGACAACGTGACCGATGCGCTGCTGTCGGTTGGCGACGACGGCACGATCCGTAATTGCAATAAGGTCTGCAGCCGGTATTTTGGTCGGCCCCGCCGCGAGTTGCTCGGCGCTCAGCTGCACACGGTGCTGCCTGATGCCAGCGACTTCTCGGTTGCAGCCTACCTCGCACCGTTCATGTCCAACCTTGATGATACGAACCTTGATCTACCGAGTGGCGAGGTCATCGCGGAACGTGCTGATGGCGTGACGTTTCATGCAGAGATCAATGCAAGTCTGCTGGAGAATGTCAGTGGCGATGTGTTCATCATCAGTCTGCGTGACGCCTCTGATCGTATTCGTGCGGAGATTGCGCTTCGCGAGAATGAGGAACGATATCGAGCGCTCGTCGAGAATGCGCCTGAGGCAATCATCGTTTTCGACGTCGATAACAACCGCTTCATCGATGCGAACGATAATGCCTGCAAATTATTCAACCTGTCTCGGTCACGTTTGCTAACCGTCGGACCCGACGCTATCAGCCCCAAGACACAGCCTGATGGCACCCCATCGTTTGGTGTACGGCGCGGGTACATTGACGCGGCATTAAACGGAGACCACCCGACATTTGAGTGGATGCACCAGGACTCTGCCGGACGACGCATTCCCTGCGAAGTACGGTTCAGTAATATGCCGTCGGACGATAAGCGCCTGCTGCGTGTCAGCGTCACCGATATCGAGGAGCGCAAGCGCAACGAAGCGCTGGCGCATGCGCAGAACAAAATCCTTGAAATGATTGCGGCCAGCACGCCACACGACCGTACGCTGCGGTCGATTTGCCGCTTCGCTGAAAAAATTGGTACGGGATTCAAAGCCGCAATCATGGGTCTCGATATCAGAAACCAGACCTTGTCGGTCGAGCAGGCACCAAGCCTGCCCGAGGAGTTCAAGCTGCGTCTCGATTTCCTCAATGTCGCAGCCGAGAGCCTGACTTGTGGATCCGCCGTGTACCACATGCAGGATCGCATCACGACGGATATCAACGCCGATCCGGGCTGGCAGGCAACGAAGCGCGAAGCCGCAAGGCATAACCTGGAGGCCGTCTGGTCGTTCTTGATTTACGGTGCGGCCGGACGCGTTATTGGCACGCTCGACGTCTATGTCGATGAAAAGCGTGCGCCGACGACGGACGAACTGGACAAACTGGGCCGCATGGCACGCCTCGCCGGTATTGCGATCAAGCGACAGCTGGACGAGGAACGACTGCGCACCAGTGAGGCCCGCTATCGCGGCCTGTTTGAGAACGTCGTTGACGGCGTATATATCGCCTCGCGCGATGGCGACATCATCACAGTGAATCCGGCACTGGTCGAAATGCTTGGCTATGACGACGTCGAGGATCTTAAGGCGGCCGGGCTAACGACGGTTCTGTACGTAAACCCGATCGACCGCGAACGTATTTTCGCGCGGTTGGAAGCAGAGGGCGTCGTCAAGAATTTTGAATATCGATTGCGGCGCAAGGACGGCTCCATGATCGTTGTGCTCGAGAATTCTCGAGCCATCTATGACGACGAAGGCCATGTTGCTGCGCATGAGGGTACGATCACCGATATCACTGACCGCAAGCGCGCGGAAACGCGCGTTTTCGAGGAAAAAGAACGCGCCCAGGTGACGCTGCAGTCGATTGGGGATGGCGTCATTACCACGGATGCAAATGGCAATGTCGACTACATCAACCCGGTTGCGCAGGACCTGATCGGATGGGACATGCGCAGCGCACAGGGCAAGCCGGTCTCTGAGTTGATGATGATCGTCAACGAGCATACGCGTGCGACCTGCGAGAACCCGGTGGTACGTTGTCTCAAAGAGGGCCGCACTATTACGCTGCCGGAAAATTCCGTCTTGATCACATCGACCGGCGACGAGGTGCCGATTCAGGATTCAGCGGCGCCAATCCGCGACCGTATTGGCAATATTATCGGCTCGGTAATGGTGTTCCACGACGTGAGTAAGGAATCGCGCCTGTTTCGCCAGATTAGCTACCAGGCATCGCACGATGCATTAACCGGTTTGATCAATCGCCGGGAATTTGAGAACCGGCTCGGCACCGCACTCGACTCGATCAGAAGCAACGCCGAAGAGACCCACGCGTTACTGTATATCGACCTTGATCAGTTCAAGGTCGTCAACGATACGTTTGGGCACACAGCGGGCGATGCGTTATTGCGCCAGCTGTCTGAACAGATTCAGGCCCAGATTCGCTCGTCCGACCTGTTCTCCCGTTTGGGGGGTGACGAGTTCGGCATCCTGCTCGAACGATGCAACGAAGAACGCGCTGTCGAAGTTGCCGAATCCATCCGCGGTTCGATTGAGGGGTTCCGTTTCGAATGGCAGGATTCATTCACGACCGTGCGATGTTCAATCGGTGTTGTGCTGGTCACCAGCGAAAACGCCGACGTTGCCGGGGTCATGAGTTCGGCGGATGTCGCGTGTTACTCGGCGAAGGATATGGGCCGCAACCAGATTCACTTTTATCGGGATAGTGACGCCGCGATGCGCCACGAAGAGATGAAATGGGTATCGAGAATAACGAACGCGGTTGAAGAGGATCGTTTTGAGTTGTTCTTCCAGCCGATCATAGGTATCGGCGCGAAAAACGAACAGCGGCGCCGTCACTACGAATTGCTGCTGCGGATGCGCGACGAGAAAGGCAACCTCGTCGGCCCTGACCAGTTTATTCCTGCGGCAGAACGCTACAATCTGATGTCGACGCTCGATCGCTGGGTAATTCACGAGGCGTTGTCCACACTGGCCGACCGCAGCGATGACGGTCCTGCGAAATACACGCTCGCGATTAACCTGTCAGGTACGTCGCTTAGTGAAGATCGTTTCCTCGAATTCGTTATTGACGAACTGGAGAAACAAAAACTTCCGCAGGGTGCGATCTGTTTCGAGATCACCGAAACGGCCGCAATCTCCAACCTCGCACGCGTCGTGCACTTCATGCAGGCCCTGAAGAAACTCGGCTGCAAATTCTCGCTGGACGATTTCGGCAGTGGCCTCTCGTCGTTTACCTACCTTAAGAATCTGCCGGTTGACTATCTCAAGATTGATGGCCAGTTTATTAGTAATGTCGCCGAAGACAACGTCGACGAGAGCATGGTAAAGGCGATTCACGAGGTCGGCAGCGCCATGGGGATCGAGACGATTGCGGAGCGCGTCGAAACGCGAAAAGTCCTCGAAAAACTCGGATCACTGGGTGTCGAATTCGCTCAGGGATTCTATATCGCCCGGCCGGCGTCAGTTGCTACTTTCGAGCCCTGGACGGAAGGCGCGGACGCCAAGCAGCTGGCCTGAGCCCCGTCCGCGTTTGCCACGGGTGGCGTCAGCGCCCGGTTTAGGTACACTGGACAGCACGCAGCCAGACCGCAGACCCAGGAATGACACGAGAGTCCCACCCAGGCATCGTTCACGCATTGTTATCCCCCGAGGAACCCGGGCCATTCCGCGTACTCAATCCATTGGCAAAGCAGCCGATACTGCTCGTTTGCGATCATGCCAGTCACCGCTTCCCTCAGTCTCTCGGCGATATGGGCCTCGACCCCTTTGCTCGCCGCTGCCATCTTGCGGTAGATATTGGGGCAGGCCCGCTAACCGAGAGCCTGGCCGCGAGCCTTGGCGTCAGCGCGGTCGTGCACAACTACTCACGGCTGGTCGTGGACTGTAACCGCCAGCTCATGGACCCCAGCGCGTTTCTCGAGTATGGCGACGGTATTCTGGTCACCGGCAATCGCAAATTGCACCAGGCTGATAAAGATCTGCGCGCAAGCGCGCTGTACTGGCCATACCACTGTGCCATTGATGAGCAGGTGCAGCGCCTGAGCAAGGCCGGCCCGCCGCCAGCGTTTATTTCCATCCACAGCTTTACGCCGGTGTTGAATGGCGAGTCGCGCTCCTGGCAAATGGGCGTGTTGTGGGACAAGGATCAGGCGATGCGCGAGATTTTTCTTGAGGGGCTTCGCGATGCCGGGTATCTCGTCGGCGATAATGAGCCGTACTCAGGCAAGGCGCCCCAGGACTTCACGATCGATCATCATGCGGAGGAACTCGACTTGCCGCATGTCGGGTTGGAAATCAGGCAAGACCTTATAGACGATGCGGCCGGCGTGGCCAAAGTCGCAAAGGTAATGCACGACATCATCGCAAAGATTCCTGAGCGCCTGGAAATGAAGGATCGGCGCATCACCGCGTAGATGTCTTGAACGAAAGAAGGGGCAGGGGATGGGGATCAAAGAGCCGTCGTTTACGTTAGGCGTAGAAGAAGAATACCTGCTGGTCGATAAGGAGACGCGCAGTCTCGTCATTGACCCACCAGAATCACTGATGGCGGAGGCCGAGGCCAAATGCGGCGAGCAGGTCGCGTCGGAACTGCTGCGTTCGCAAATTGAAGTCGGCACCAAGGTTTGTAGCAACATTCAGGAGGCCCACGAAGACCTTGCGCGTCTGCGCAGGAACATCATCGAGGTCGCAAATAATCACGGACTGGCCCCGATCGCCGCGTCGACGCATCCGTTCTCATCGTGGACTGACCAGAAGCATACTGAAAAAGACCGTTACGACCAGCTGACACATGAGATGCAGGGCGCGGCGCGCCGGCTTGTCATCTGTGGCATGCATGTGCACGTTGGTATTGACGACGATGAACTGCGTATCGACCTCATGAACCAGATGTCGTACTTCCTGCCACACCTGCTAGCGTTATCCTGTTCATCACCGTTCTGGCTTGGACGGGATACCGGCTTGAAGAGCTACCGTTTGACGATATTCGACGCGCTGCCACGAACAGGTGTACCCGAACGATTTGCAAGCTGGGCTGAGTACGAACGCCATGTAGCTATTCTGGCAAATGCCGGTTTGATCGATGATTCGACGCGCATCTGGTGGGACTTGCGCCCAAGTGGACGCTATCCCACGCTTGAGACACGCATCATGGATGTGTGCACGAGACTCGACGACACGATTGCCCTGACGGCGTTGCTCATGTGCATCCTCCGCATGCTGTATCGCCTGCGTACACGCAATCAGCGCTGGCGGCTCTACACGCCGATGCTGATTCGCGAGAACCGCTGGCGCGCCATGCGTTACAGTTTTGATGAGGGCCTGATCGATCTTGCGAAAGGTGAGGTTGTGCCGTTCGAACGGCTAATCAGTGAGCTGTGTTCGTTGATCTCCGAGGATGCCAAGGCGCTCGGTTGCGAAAAGGAAATCAAAGGAATTCACGACATTATGTCGCGCGGCACCAGCGCCCACCGCCAGCTCAAAGACTATGAACTGGAGAGGGCCTCCGGAGCGAGTGTCGAAGACAGCCTCAGGTCGGTTGTCGATACGCTCATAACGGATACGGCTGAAGGTCTTTAATAGCGCCATTTGAGGGCATTTTTGTGACCTGATCGACGCTTCGCTCATTGGAATGCGGAACAGGTCGCATTATGTCGCGCCGGTCCCCGATAGCATTACCCTCATGTTGCCGACGACCCTGTATCTGCCCGCCATCCTGGCGGTCTTCGCTGCTGCCTATACGATATTGGCTGTGCTGGTGGCGCGTTCGACGCCGCAAAACCCAACCAACATCATCAGCATCTTCCTGTTTCTGGTCGCTGGCATGATCGCAGGCTCGGCATTTTCCTACGGCGCATCCGATGCGACGCTGTACGGAATCGGCCGAACGCTTACGTTTTTCTCTGCAGGCTTTGTACCGGTCGCGTTCTTCCTGATCTACCGGGACTTCACTGTGGGTCGGCCACATACACTGCTGATCGCAGTGCTGGCGATCATCCCGGTGGCGACAACGATTCTCGCGGTCACCAATGCGCAGCATCATATGATCTGGACCGCGGTCGAAACGCCGGCCGGCCTGCAGACATCGGCGTTGCTCGATCACTACTGGTACAAACGGATCTACGCGCCGTTCACGTATGGACTTTTTGGGTATTCGGCCTTTGCGTTACTCGGTCGTCTGCCGACCATCGCACCAGCGCATCGCAAGATGTTGCGGATGTTTGTTGCTGTAGCGATTATGCCGTTCACGGTGAGTATCGCCAATACGTTCTTCGGCTTCGGTTCTCCGGAATTTCCATACACATCGACATCGTTGGCCGTCATGTTCCCGTGGATGGCGTATGTCGGGCTCAAATTACGTCTCCAGGAATTCAGCCCGGTCGCTTACGAGATGCTGTTCGATCATGTCCGTGATCCGATTTTTGTGATCGACAACCAACAGGCCATTATCTGCGCGAACAAGGCTGGACAGCTGCTTCTCGGCGACGACGAGCGACAGCTGATAGGCCGTAAGCTCTGGGAGGACTTTCCGACCGCCCGTGCGATTCTCGACCAGGCCAGGGAGCTTGACCTGACACAGACGCTGCGACTCGATACCAACAATGTCTATGAGGTGAGTGTCGGTTCACTAAACGACAAGAAAGGCGCGACCATCGGGATGGTCGTGGTTTGCCGCGACGTCACCAAGCGCCGCCTTGCACTTAGCCAACTCGCCGACAGCGAACACCTTGTGCGGACGCTTATCGAAACATCGTCTAACGGTATCCTGCGTTTCGCCCGCGATGAAAACGATCCGATCCGCAGGTTCCGTTGTGTGTTCGCCAATCGCGCTGCCGAAAGCCTGATCAGCAACGAGCCCGGATCGCTGGTCGGCATGCCGCTCGAAAAGTTGGATCAGCTTGATCCGGAACGCCTGTTGCAGCACTTCGAAGCAACTGACCAGCCAGTTTCACAAGTCAGTTTCGAGGTTTCAAACGAGACCCTTGAGGAGCAAAGCTGGACTCGGATTGTCGCGGAGCCGGTGGGCGAAGATTTCTCAGTGACCCTCGTGGATATCACGCAGCGCAAACGCAATGAGGACAAGATGATGGCAGATGCGCTGCGCGATCCGCTTACCGGGATTCTCAATCGGCGTGGCTTTGAACAGGAAGGCTCGGCATGTATTCGTCGCACGAAAATGGGTGCCGTGTTGTATCTCGATCTCAACCAGTTCAAGTCAATCAATGATCGCTTCGGCCACCAGGCCGGTGATGCTTTGCTCAAGGCGTTCGGTCACCGCCTCGAATTTTGCCTGCGGCCGGAAGATATTCTCGGCCGCTTGGGTGGCGATGAGTTCGCGATTGTGCTGCCCGGTGTGAATTTGGACGACGTCAAGCACATCGCGGAGCGTCTGATCCAGACCGCGTCTGAGGCGTACATTATCCAGGGTCGGGAGATCACGTGTACTGCAAGTGTTGGTATCGCCCTCTTGCCAAAACATGGTGAGGAACTCTGGCACCTTCTCAGTGTTGCCGACGAAGCCATGTACTCGGCCAAAGGTATCTCCGAAGAAGAAGCCGCGAATGATCGCGCGGCCTACGTAGACGCAGCCACGGCGTCTTAGACACCTGCCTCCCACTTTTCAGTCGTTCGCAGTATGCTTGCGTACATGATTTCTAACGTGCTGGTGCTATGCACGGGCAACTCTGCCCGCAGTATCCTCGGCGAAGTGCTGATCAACGAACTGGGGGCGGACGCGTTCCGGGCGTTCAGCGCGGGCAGTCGTCCGATGGGCATGGTCAATCCTGGAGCAATCGAGAAACTGCAGGCCGAAGGCCACTCCATCGATGGTCTTTCGTCCAAGTCCTGGGACCAGTTCAGCGGCGCTGGCGCGCCGTTAATCGATATTGTCATTACGGTTTGCGACAACGCGGCCGGTGATTCTTGTCCGCTGTGGAACGGCGCACCGGTTACAGTGCACTGGGGTATACCGGATCCTGCCGCTGACGGAGATTTCGATAGTGCCTACAGGCGGTTGCGCACCCGCGTTGAGGCTATGGTCGCACTACCGGTTGCTTCGATGACGACGGCCGAACGCAAAGCTGCGCTGGGCCGGATCCATGCGAGAGAACTCAGGGAGTCGTGATATCGATCATTTCGGCGGTGGCCGGGTCTACCGTATCTACAATCAGTAATTCGATGCTGCTGCCAAGGGTTGCGTCATACTGGAAGGGGCCTGCAATTACCGTCTTCTCACTCGCAACCGTCAGGTAAACATCCCGGTCACCCGCATCGATATTTAGAATCGGCGCGGGAAACCCGAATAGAATACTGCGCAGGGACGGCAGGTCATTTTCCGCTATCGGAATGTCCCGATCCACAATGTAGACGTCGAACCTGTTGTGATTTACCGAGGTATGGAAAAGCCGGATCCTGGCGCTGATGGACGTTGGTGCAAGGGCCGGCCTGAATCGCCTGCCTGACCACGCATCAGTTTCTCCAGCGATGTACACGTGCGTGTACGTTCCTGGTAGCTGCGTAGGAACACCCTGTTGAAACAGGATCGTTGCGGTACTAGATGCCGGCGTGAAGTAGTACACCGCGATTTCGGGAGATACGTCAATATAGGGTGTGGTTCCTTTGAAATCGAGGCCGGCATAGACCAGGCTGGTCAACATCTCGTCGTCGTAAATATCAACGATCGGTAATGTACCTGCGCCATGAACAAATCGAGTCTGGGACGGGTAATTTGCGTCCACGAGTGTTAGGGGATTACCCGCCGAGGTCATCGAACGAACCAGCACCGGGGCTGTATCATTCTCGTCGCCTTCGTAAACGGTAATGACGTGCGCGAACCGCGGTAACAGGTTCGCTTCCTGCGACGTGAAATACACGGTGTCCAAGTCATTCGCCGCTGTGACAGTCATGACGTAGCCGCCTTCGGCAAAGTCCGCGGCATCCGAAATCTGCCCAAATGACAAGGTGGCCGCCGGAGGATTGGTGCCAGGTGCCGTACCCGGCGCTTCAAAATACACATCAATATCGCCAAGGGCCGTGTTGGCGTGCGCGAAGCGCGCCTCCAATACGGTTTCGGACTCGTCAAAGTTGCGGATAGTACCGTTCCAGACGGTAACCGTCGGTGCATTGATGTCGCCTGTCAGCAGCAGGATGTGGTCAGCGTTCTGCTCGACCTTCAAGGTCTCCGTTGCCACCCGTGTTGTCGACCTTTCGCCGGGATACACGATGTCGAAATTGAAGTTGTAGCTGAAATCGTCGTACTCGGCAGGCGCCGAGGATTCCTTGTATCCGATTCCGCCAAGCGTGCGCTCCTCAATGAGGAAAGCCACTTCAGGCGAACCCTTGATCGCGTTAATCGCGCGAATAGCGCCTTTGCCTGTCGGGTTAGGCAGCGCCGAGTCGTTCGTGCACGCACCCAGCAGCAGCGTGCCGATACCGGCCAGTAGCAATAAAATCCGTTTCATTATTTCTTTCTCTTCTCGTAGCCGTATACCGACTTCAGTTCGAGGAATTCATCAATTCCATGGTGGCCCCATTCACGGCCGTTACCCGACTGCTTATAGCCGCCGAAAGGCGCGGCCGAATCGAGCCACGCACCGTTGATGTGCACCATGCCAGTACGCATGCGCGACGCGATGTGGCGGGCCCTGTCGAGATCGTCGCAGGAGACGTAGCCTGACAGACCGTAGGGCGTGTCGTTGGCAATACGGATAGCCTGATCCTCATCGTCATAGGGGAGGATTGACAGGACCGGTCCGAAAATTTCTTCGCGCGCAATCGTCATGTCATTAGAGACATTGGAAAACACGGTAGGTTTCACAAAGTAGCCCTTGTCGAGGCTGTCCGGCCGACCGGTACCACCGGCGACCAACGTGGCACCTTCATCAATCCCAGCCTGGATCAGGCCCTGGATTTTCTGCCACTGCACCTCCGAGACAACCGGGCCGACATCGACACCTTCGTCGCGCGGATTGCCGACGGTTGTGTCAGCCGCGACTCCGGCCGCGATGGCGGCGGCTTCTGCAACGCGATTTCGCGGCACCAGCATGCGCGATGGCGCATCGCAGGACTGGCCCGTGTTTTCAAACATATCGGAGGCACCCGAGGCCACGGCCTTCTCGAAGCGAGCGTCGTCGCAAATAATATTTGCCGATTTGCCGCCCAGTTCCTGCGCAACGCGCTTGACTGTCGGCGCCGCATTCTGCGCCACGAGAACGCCCGCACGGGTGGATCCTGTGAAGGACACCATAGCAATGTCAGGGTGGCCGGAAAGGGCGGACCCGACTCCCGGGCCATCACCATTAACAAGATTGAATACGCCCGCCGGAACACCTGCGTCGTGCAGGATTTCGGCGAACAGAATCGCGTCGAACGGTGCAATCTCACTGGGCTTCAGGACCATGGTGCAACCCGCAGCAAGCGCCGGAGCGACCTTGACCGCAATCTGGTTTATCGGCCAGTTCCACGGCGTAATCAGGCCACAGACGCCGATTGGTTCTTTTACGATACTGGTCGTGCCGACGCGCTCTTCGAACTCATAGGTCCTGAGTGCCTTGAGCGCGGCCTTGAAATGCTGCGGGCCACTGGCGGCCTGCGCATCCCGAGCCAGCCCCCACGGAGCTCCCATTTCGTCCATGATCGCCTCTGCCACTTCATCGTGGCGCTTGGCAAACTCGTCGAGTATTGCCTCCAGCAGGGCGATGCGTTCCTCGCGAGTTGTCTGCGAATACGCTGCGAAGGCCCGACTGGCCGCCGCGACGGCGATATCAACGTCTGCCGCGGAGCCTAAACTGATGCGACCATAGATCTCCTCGGTGGCAGGGTTTACGACGTCCATGGGCCGGGGCTCGACCGGGTCGACCCATTGACCATCGATATAGAACTGGAGCTTCTCGAGCATGAACTGTCCTCAATCTGGCGAGCCGCGAATAATAGCCTAATTTACCGCACTGAGGTGGCTGACTTTGGGTCCGAAACCTGTCCAATTTTGGGGGTTTCCGGGCGGTGCCCCGACGACGACAAGACCCGAGGGGACAGCACTCGAGGGGCTAACGCAGGGCGAGAAATTTCTGTCGATACTCGGCAGGGGGCATGTTGTACCAGGACTTGAACGCGGTTGTGAACGATGAAATGTTCGAATAACCAAGCAGCATGGCAATTTCGAGCGAACGCAGCCGCGCGTCCTTGAGGTAGGTAATCGCCAGTTCAGCACGGACCTCCCTGAGAATGCTCTGGAAACTCGTCTTCTCGGCCTTGAGGCGACGCTGCAAAGTGCGCCGGCTGAGCTTCAGGGCACGGCAGGCGGCATCGGCGTTTGCTTCTCCACGAGCCATCAGGTCGGCCAGCTTGCGTTTTAGCTCGCCTGCTATATCGTCCTGTTGGTAAAGCGACCTCAGGTAGCGTTCTGCTTGTTCTGTGAGTTGCCGGTACATAGTGCCTAGCAACGATACAGAGTGCGCCGTCATTTGCAAAGGAGCCCGATATGACATCCCCGGTTAATTACACACTTACAGACAATATTGGGGTGATCACGATCGATAGTCCGCCCGTAAACGCGCTGTCTCAGGCCGTTCGGCAGGGCATCATGGAGGCGCTCGACGTGGCCGACTCGGATGCTTCCGAGGCGGTAGTCATTATCTGTGACGGGCGCACATTTATAGCGGGCGCCGATATTTCGGAGTTTGGTAAGCCGCTAAAGGACCCCTGGCTGCCGGAGGTCGTGAACCGTATTGAGGCAACCGACAAGCCGGTTATCGCGGCGATTCACGGCACCGCGCTTGGCGGCGGCTTCGAAGTCGCGCTGTCAGCGCACTATCGCTGCGCGGTTGCAGGCGCCAAAGTCGGGTTGCCCGAAGTGAAGCTCGGTCTGCTGCCGGGGGCCGGCGGTACGCAGCGTACACCGCGACTCGCGGGCATCGAGGCGGCGCTGCAGCTGATGACGTCCGGCGTTCCGATAGCGGCTGCCCAGGCAATGGAGGTCGGACTCATCGACAGGATCGTGGCGGGCGACCTCCGCGAGGGTGCGATGGCCTGGGCAAAGGAACTCGTGGCCGATGGCGCCACGCCGCGCCGGACTTCAGAGCAGGAAATTCCGGCGTACGATGCGGCGCTGTTTGACGATTACCGTGGAACACTCGCCAGGCGCGCACGCGGGCAAATCGCACCGCAGTATATTGTGGATTGTGTCGAAGGCGCGGCAACCCTCTCATTTGCAGCTGGCCTGGCACTCGAACGCAGCAAGTTCGCCGAACTCATGGAAGGAGAGCAGTCGGCCGCCTTGCGCCACTTCTTCTTCGCGGAGCGGCAGGCGGCCAAGGTCGATGGGCTGTCGAAAGACACACCGACTCGGCCAGTCGAAAGTGTCGGCATTATCGGCGGCGGCACGATGGGTGGTGGCATTGCCATGAGTTTCGCAAACGCGGGCATCCCGGTAACGCTGATTGAAATCAGCGACGAAGCGCTGGAGCGAGGCCTCTCGATTATCGAGCGTAACTATGCCGGCAGCGTAAAGCGCGGCAAACTGAGCGAAGCCAAAGCGGCTGCTTGTCGGGCGTTGATTTCAGGTGCCACTGACTACGCCGCGCTGGCCGAGGTCGACATGGTGATAGAGGCCGTGTTCGAGGATCCGCAGCTCAAGAAGGAAATTTTTGCGAAGCTGGATGGTGTGTGCAAGCAGGGCGCCATCCTCGCCACAAACACGTCGTACCAGGATGTCGATGCAATCGCCGCAGCGACACAGCGCCCCGCGGATGTCATTGGCATGCATTTCTTCAGTCCCGCACACATCATGAAATTACTCGAAGTGGTGCGCGGTGATAAAACGGCTGACGATGTACTGGCCACCTGTATGCAACTCGCAAAACGCATCCGCAAGGTACCGGTCGTGTCAGGCGTATGCTACGGCTTCATTGGCAATCGCATGTTGCAGCCTTACGGTCAGCAGTCGCAACTGCTGTTACTAGAGGGTGCGACGCCAGAGCAGGTGGACGGTGCAATGGAGTCCTGGGGGATGGCGATGGGGCCGCTGCGTGTCTTCGATCTCGCTGGACTCGACATTGGCTACAAAGCTCGTGAGGCGCTCAGTGATGAGGACAAGGGTGACCCGGCAACCTATCGGGTGCCGGATCTGCTGGTCGAGGCGGGCAGGCTGGGACAGAAGTCAGGCTCGGGTTTTTACAGCTACGACGAGAATCGCAAGCCAACGCCTGATCCGGTAGTG
>Ga0224504_10000442_pt1 | contig 18557 bp, 16 predicted proteins | sample SF_Oct11_sed_USG_3_FD_170160 | JGI IMG/M metagenome (GOLD analysis project Ga0224504, IMG submission 170160) | Sediment microbial communities from San Francisco Bay, California, United States - SF_Oct11_sed_USGS_24 | ecosystem: Environmental > Aquatic > Marine > Sediment | place: USA... | reverse complement strand
GACTTCCCTGCCTGAAACCTCATCCAGGCCCTGCGGGTAGTCAAAAAACTCCTTCAGGACCAGGCGGGGAAAAAACTCACTTTCGCCGCCCGCCTCAAATGAGGGGTGAGCGGCCAGTGCCTGTTCCAACAGCGTCGAACCGGTTCGAAACATGCCGCAAATGAACACTGGCCGGTGCGACTCCCCGGTAAACTGATCGAGCCATTCGCGGCTGCTTTGCGCTGCAATGCGTTCAAACAATGCCTCGGTCTGTTCCCTGCTGTAAGCGGGCAGGTGCTTTCGGTCCAGGGCATTGGCAGTGGAAAAATGAGACCAGGCCGATTCGTAATCAGTCAGTTGGTTATACGCAGAGCCCAGGGCGAAGTGCAGGTCACTGTCCTGGTTGGTGGCCGCACTTTCCAGCAGCCTGGCCAACAGGGGATCATCGGCTTTCTGAAATATGTGCGCATCCGCCAGGCGCGCCAACGCTGATGGATTACCGGGCTCAATCTCAAGGCATTTCTGAAAACAAACCTTTGCTTCCTGGCGGTCGCCGAGTTGCTCCGCCAGGTTACCCAGGTTGTGGTATACGCCGAAATAATCGGGGTTGATAGCAAGAGCCCGCTCAAACTCTGCCCGGGCTTTGTCATTATCCTTAAGGTGGTCCATGTAGATATTGGCGATATTCAGGTGGACCTCTTCCTGCTGATCAATGCCCAGTTCCAGTGCCCTTTGGTACATTTGGACGGCTGCTGCGAATTGACCATCCCTGGCGAGATACCAGGCGTAATTGTAGGCGGCGCTGGGTGTCGACGGATGACGGGCCAGGTAACTTTCGTAAGTCTTGAGCGCCTGGTCAAGGGGGAAGCCGTGTTTATGCATGAGCATGGCGACCTGGTCGATTGCAGGCAGATTATCCTGGTTTTGCCGAAGAAACTGGTGGATACGCTCCAGTTCCTGCCTTTTTTTTGGATTCATCTTCATGACAAGGGATTCGCCTGCGCTGCCTAGCGGTGAGGATATATTTCAGACCGGCAAAAAGAAAGCGGGCCTTGCGGCCCGCTTTCAGACTTACAATCTACTCGAACTTGATCTTACCAGCGCAAGGTCAGGTCAGCGTAGAGGTAACGGCCCAGCGTATCGTAGAAACCTACGACCGTGTTACCGTTGGTTGAGATGGAGCCACCCATCAGAGGTGGTGCCTTATCAAAGACGTTGTTAACACCAAGAACGATGTCATGAACATCCATGAAACGGAACACAGCATTGATGTCGAAGTAGTTAGTGGCTCTGCCGAGTGATCCGTTCTCTCCTACGAGCTGATCAGCCGTACCATCATAGTCAACCTCGCCGAAGTAACGCCACCTGCCCGTAAGCGCCCACCAGCCGCTCGAATCATACGTAGCGGTAGCGGTATGACGCCATTTCGGGTTGGGGTAGCAAACCGGGCTGATAACGCCCTGGCAGTCATAGGCTGTTTCCGGCGCATCCGGCAACGGAGTGGTTTCTTTCTTGAGCGAGTAGGTACCGATCAAGTCGAAGTTCCAGTTGTCACCCAGTGCGTAGGCCCACGCCAGGTCGATACCAGACCACGTCTGGGTACCGATATTCTGCACGGTGGACTGTACGAAACCGGAAGTACCGAGCCACAAGGTGCCGCCAACACCACGATTGATGTTTGCGCACAGGGCGTCACTGCCGGCGATACATTCGCGCAGGCTGGTTTCGGCCTGAACATTCGCGATCGTGTCATCGATCTTGATTTGCCACCAGTCAACAGAAATCTGCATGGTGTCCATCGCATCGATTACGATACCAGCTGTCCAGGTCTTGGCCTTTTCAACGTCCAGGTTGGGGTTACCACCAAACAGGCCGTTGTACTGACCGGCCGGGCTGGCGGTGATATTGCCATACTGCGCAGGCGTTACGCCGGTGCGGGCACATTCTGCCGCGGTGGCTTCTGGAGTCGAGGTGGAGCAAGGATCAACACCCGTCCACAGGCCGAGGGTCTGCGGTCCGAACAGTTCGCCAATGTTCGGAGCACGAACAGCTCGGTTATAACCGGTCCGCAGGCGGAACGGTTCAGTGATCTGCCAGTCAACGCCGATGCGGTAGGTGCTGTTGGAACCGGTGGTGTTGTAGTCTGACCAGCGATAAGCAAGGTCAAGAGCCATCATCTGGGCCCAGGCACGATCGGCAACAATCGGCACGTTGGCTTCGACGAACAGTTCCTTGGCCCTGATGGTTCCGGCAACGTCCTGACGCGGTCCACCCTGTCCGAGCAGGTCGCCCTGCTGGTAGATGGTATCAAACAGGCTTTCGAACTTGGTCTGCTGCCATTGGAAACCACCAGCCATTACGATATTGCCTGCGTCCAAGCCCCAGCCGGTATCACCGGTGACGTATGCTTCGAACACATCCATCGAGGCCTTGTTGTTCGCGATAGCGGTACCGGTCAGGCCGGCAGCCGCTTCAGCAGTAACACCCTGGTAGGTGAACACTTCGTACGGGATACAGCCTGGGGTTACCGCACATACATTACCATTGACCGCCGCCGCCACGTTAGGCCGGTAGAAGTCGTTCTGGTACGTTGAGCTGGAGTTTGAACCGGAATGCAGGAACGAAATATCGTAATCCCAGTTGTTGTTGATGACGCCCTTGACGCCGGTCACGATACGGTGGCTGCTGTAGGTGAGCACGTCACGACGTGGCAGACCTTCAACGTTACGCTTACCGATGTAGATGCCGTAGCGATCTTCACCCGGGAAAAGTTCCTCGAGTGAGGACCGGAAACCCGGTGGGAACAGTGGGTTGTCCGCCGGAAGGTTGTATGCTTCGGCAAAGAACGTGCCGGAGAATGCAATCTGGCCGGTACTCTCGGTATTGGCCAGCATGGTTTCCAGGTACACGACGGCGTGTTCGTTGATTTCATAATCAGCGAAAGCGCCGGCCGTCCACGTGGTCTGCGGACGCAGGTAGTAGTTGACCGGGTTGTAGTTGTAAATCGTAAAGTCACCCAGCGTGTTGTCCGGCTGCAGCCCCAGAATTCCGGAGCCTTGATCAAGGTTGCCGTCATCGTCGAACGTGTAGACGTAGAAGTTAGGAACGATCGCGTTACCTGAACCACCACAAGATGTCGCCGCTGTGCTCAAGGCGCAGCTTGAGTAGTCACGTTGGCCTTGCAGCAGGGCTTCGTTCTGCCGCCAGGTAGCGAACACCGTGGCATTACCTCTGCCATCGGCAAAGTCGGTGCCGAAACCGAACTCGACGTTGTAGCCTTTACCGTCGATGTCGGAGCCTGTGGGGTACTCGAAGCCACGGGCATCCATCAGTTCCTGCATGTACTTGCTGTCGTTATCGTGCTGGTAAGCGTTCGCGCCCCAGCTGAACTCCACACCGTCAAGACGGCGCATGATGAAGTTGACAACACCTGCCACAGCGTCAGCACCGTAGGTAGCTGATGCGCCACCGGTCAGAACTTCCACCCGCTCGATCATCATGGTGGGGATCTGGTTAACGTCAACTGCCTGGGTGTTAATACCACCGGGCTGCATGCGGCGTCCGTTCAACAGGACCAGCGTGCGCTGTGTGCCCAGTCCGCGAAGGTCGATAGATGCGGTACCGGTTGCGCCGTTAGAGTCGAAGGCAACGTTAGATGCTTCGATCTGCGGCAAGTTGTTCAATACGTCCTCGACACGGGTCAGGCCGTAAGAAGTGATGTCTTCCATACCCACGACTGCAACGGGGCTGGTTTGACCAAAACCGTCTTGACTGATAATTCTCGAACCGGTGACGATCACCTCTTCGATCATTTCATCGTCGTCCATATCTGACGTCTGGTCCTGGGCCAATGCGTAGCTTGGAATCATCATGAATGATGTAATACCGAGCGCAGCAGACACCGAAAGACTTAGATGTTTTTTGCGATACATGGTAGATCTCCTATCTGTGCTATATTTTTGGAGACGCTAACGGGGGCTTGAAAAGCACAGAAATCGACTCCTTTCACCCAGCCATTAGCATGCCCTTAAGGGCTATTACTCTTGAACTCTTATTGTCCAACCACGGAATTTACATTATTTTAACGGAAAAAGCACCTTTTTTTGACTGAATTCAGAAGCCCATCTGCGTTCATTAATCGGATTCCGCGTTGAGGATTTAATGATCAAACGACTGTTACCCATGTTTCTGTGTGTATTGCTGGGCGCCTGGCTCAGTCCCGCCCTGGCAAAGGGCAAGCTGGAAGGGCCGATTCGGATCAGCAGCAAGGTGCTTGGATATGACTTGCAATACTGGATATACATACCCCGGAAAGCCAGGAAACCGATACCTGAACTGTATGTCACCGACGGTCAGGTTTACCTCGGCAGTGGCAACATGCGCGACGTGCTGGACGAGGAGATCGACAACGGCCGTATCGCCCCCATTGCCGCGATTTTCGTAGACAGCCGTGACCCCGATTACCCGGACGAAAGCCGCCGGAACAAGGAATTCATGTGCAAAGCCGACTATGCGAAGTTTTATCTCACCGAGTTGATGCCCGAGATTTCAAAACGCTGGACCGGCGGTGATCCATCCACCCACCGGGGGATCATGGGGGTTTCATTCGGCGGCATAAACGCCGCATGCTTCGGCATGCTGATGCCTGGTGCGTTCCAGGTGCTGATCATGCAATCCCCGGCCAGCGACAAACACCTGGATGTCATCAATGATATTTACATGGAAAGAGAAAAGAACCCATCGGCCATTTTTCTTTCCCACGGAGGCCCACAGGACAACGAGGCCGCTGCCCGAAGGTTCGTGGCCACTCTCAAGGAAAAAGAGTATCCGGTCCGGCATATCAGTACTGACGGCGGGCACGACTGGGATAACTGGCGTCCGCTGCTGGATGACAGCCTGCGTGCCTTTGCCGGGCTCCGGGCGAAAGACGAGATCAAGTAGTCATACCGGCTGTTTCCGGCATTCCGCCCCATGAGCAAAAAGAAAAATAAATCCAGGCGCAAAGTCCGGCAACCGGCCAGGCCCAGGCAGACGTTAACGGGCCCGCAGAATCTCCGCCTGCAACAGGCGGTCCAGGCGCAGTCCGCCGGCAACCTGGCATTTGCCGAATCGGCTTATCGCACACTGATCACCGAAAACGTCAAGATACCGCAGGTGTATAACAACCTCGGCCTGGTTTATAACCAGACAGGGCGCCAGGAAAAAGCTCTGAAACTGTTCAAAATGGCCCTGTCGCTGGACCCGCGGTTTGTCGACGCCCGGATGCACCTGGCGACGGCTTATGAGCAGGCCGGCGAGACCGACAAGGCCGTACACTGTTACCAGCAGGTCCTGGCGCATCACCCCGGTAATTTCGTCGCCAGGTACCAGATGGCTAATCAGCTCAAGGCCCAGGGCAAGCTGGAAGAGGCTATCGCCCATTACCGCAAGATCATGCAGCAGAACCCCGGTTACACCCAGGCTCATTTCACCTACTCGGGCGTTCACAAGTACGAGAACGCCAGCGACCCCCACATTGTCGCAATGCTTGAGCTCTATCAGAACGGTGCCCTCGGGGTGGATCATAAAATCCACCTTTCATTTGCCCTGGCCAAGGCTTTCGAGGACCTGAAAGATTTCCCGCAGGCGTTCCACTACCTGAAAACCGGTAACGACCTCAGGTACAAAAAATATCAATACACCATCGACAGTGATGAAGAACTCATCAGCAACATTATCGAGACTTTTTCGGCAGAGGCAATGTCCGGTCTCGATATCCGGGGAGAAAGTTCAGACCGGCCCATATTCATTGTTGGCATGCCGCGCTCCGGCACCACGCTGGTCGAAAAAATCCTGGCCAGTCACTCGGAGGTTTACGCGGGCGGTGAGCTGGACTACCTTTTTTCACTGGGCGCCAGCCATTTTCTCGACAAAGCCATTCATTATCAGTTCAGGCCGCTAAATACCTATGCAAAAGATATCTACGAATCGGTCGGAACCGTTTATCTTGAGAAAATCAACCAGCTGAACGGACAAGCGCGCCACATCACCGACAAACTGCCGTTCAATTGCCTGATGATCGGCTTGATCAGGATCGCCTTACCCCACGCGAAAATCGTTCATTGTGTCCGGGATCCGAGGGATACCTGCCTGTCCATTTACAAGCAGAATTTTGCCACCGAAAATTACCGCTTCGCCTATGATCTGAAAACGGTGGGCCAGTACCACAACCTCTACCGTAATCTGATGCAGCACTGGCATCGGGTGCTGCCAGGCCATATCTACGATATTGAGTACGAATCGCTGACCCAGAATCCCGAAGTTGAAATTCGGGCCCTGCTGTCCGCCTGCGGCTTGCATTGGCAGGATGCCTGCCTGGATTTCCATCAAAGCGATGGGCTGGTTAAAACGGCCAGTTTCTACCAGGTACGCCAGCCCATGTATACCAGTTCGGTGCAGCTGTGGCAGCACTATGAAGCGTTTCTGGAACCCCTGTTAAACGAGCTGAACGCGCCAGACTAATGAATCGGAACCCACTGAATGAACGAGCTGAAAAAAATTAAATTTGCCATGAACCTGCTTGCCGGTGGCAAGGTGCAGCAAGCAGCACAACTGAGCGCCCAGGTACTGTCCGACGGATCCGGTTCTGCTGCGGCGCATTACCTGGCGTGTGAAGTAGCCATTGCTCAATACCGGTTGGCGCAGGCCCTGGAACATATCAGGCAGGCAGTCGCGATCGATGAGCAGCAACCTGATTTGTTGCTGAGAAAGGCGCAAGTTGAATTGATGTGCCGCCAGGGACTGCAGGCGCAGGACACGGCATCTGCCGCCGCTGAGCGGTTTCCTGACGACTTTGCAGTGCAGCTGGAGGCAGCGAAGGTTTTCCGGGAGTGCGGTAACCAGGCTGGTGCCGAAGCGTTTTTATTGAGAGTGGGGGAAATTGCACCAGAAAATCCTGAATTCCTTTTTGAGTTCGCAACGAACCAGTATTTCCAGGGCAAGACGGACGAGGCTGAAAAAGCGATCTCGGACTTGCTGGATCTGCAGTTACCGTTGAAGGGGCGAAAACTGCTGCTGAGAGCCCAGCTGCGAAAACAGACTGCTGACAGTAACCACGTCGAAAGTCTCAGAAACTACCTGGCACAACCGCTGACCAAGGCAGAATCGGTAAATACTTACTACGCGCTGGCCAGGGAGCTGGAGGATCTCGGTGAATACAGTGAATCATTCGCAGCACTCAAATCGGGCGCGGCGAGCCAGCGTCAGCTGGTCAACTTCAACCTGGCTGACGAGCTGAAGAACGTCAACGACCTGATCGAGACCTTCCAGCCGGCAAGCTTTGCCAACATTCCCGACTCGACGTCAGACGAGACACCCGTGTTTATCGTCGGCATGCCGCGCACCGGCACTACCCTGGTGGGGCGCATAGTCAGTCAGCAGCAGGGCGTAAAGGCAGCCGAAGAATCCTATGATTTCACGCTGGCGTTCAGCTCCGTGATCAATCAATACCTCGAAGCCAACCCGGGCCGGAATCTGAATCCACTGAGCGCGGCACTCGAAATCGACTACAACGAAATCGCCCGCAATTACATGAATAACATGAATGGGATGTACGGCGAAGCGGACCGTTTCTTGGACAAGACCCCGTTCAATTTCCTCTATTGCGGATTGATCAAAAAAGCGTTTCCGAATGCCCGCATCCTGCACCTGGTCCGGGATCCGATGGACGCGTGTTACGCCGTGTTCAAAACACTCTTCAGCAAGGCCTACTACTATTCGTATGATCTGTCAGAGCTTGCCGACTACTACGCCGCTTATCGCCGGCTGATGGGCCATTGGCACCAGCTGATGCCGGGCGCCATCCTGGACGTACATTACGAGAAACTCGTTGCAAACCCGCTTGATGTTTCAAAACAGATTGCCGACTTTGTGGGGATCGAGTGGGCCGAGCAACTGATCGAGGTACAGGATTTCGATGAGGCCTGCTCAACGCAGAGCTCCGCGCAGGTGAGAGAGCCTATCCACACGGGTTCAGTGGGGCGGTGGCGTCACCTGGAGGCGGAACTGGAGCCGCTGAGGCAAAGGCTCAAGGCAGCGAATATCGTCGATGACAGCGGAAATCCGGTGGTCTGACGGGGTTACTTCCAGGCTTCTTCCTGCTCAGTCATTGCATAAAGTGACTCTGCCAGCTGGATGATTTTTTTGCTCTGGGCTTCGATATTGGCCCGGGTGTTGGCTACCTGTGAATCGGCATTGGCCATCTCGGCCAACCGGTCGGCGTCCATTTGCCATTTGTAGGAAAAATGCCTGGCAGCATCCCGTGGCGTAACGGCCAGGTTGCCGGGAATATGATCTGTCACCGCAAGATCGCCGGTAATCGCCCAGATGAACTGGCTCTTGTTGCTCGAGTCCCAGACCTTGGCAATGAGCAATTGATCTTCTACCCCCCAGGCCGGGTTAGCATCGACCGCTACGCCTGAAATGGCGCCAATATTGATCATTTTCGCGACCAGCTGATCGAGCATTGGCTTGAACCAGGGTTCGGTTTTGGTCATTTCAATGGTTCCTGTGGGCTACTGAAAATTTGCACAATTGTATCTCAGGTTGGCGATTTATAAAGCGGTTCATTCGCCCGCAAGGAATGTAAGTGCAGCATCCAGAGTATTTGCATTGGGTAGCTCATGGCTCATTCCATTTTCAATTTCGAGCAGGCTGTTTTTCGCACCGGCTTTCAGGTACTTGTTATAGACGATGCGGGTTTCACTCAGGTTGAAATCCCGGGCCCCTGAAACGAATACATAACGGTTGTTCAGCACCCGCTCCATGTCGCTGATAACGTCTTCATTCCAGAAGTCGACGCCGCAGATGAAAATCGCGCCGGAAAAAACTGTCGGGTACTGGTTTGAGAGAAAGCTGGCGAGCCGCCCGCCACCGGAGAAACCGCTGACAAAAATCCGGTCTTCATTTATCTCAATACGGCGGTTTACCGCCATGATCGACGACGTTGCCAGCACCATCCTGCGTGTTACCGGAACTTTGTTGCCCGAGCGGTTAGCTCCAACGTACACCAGGTTGTGCTTGTCCAGAACCTTCGCCCAGCGACCGTCCATGGCGCCCGAACGGGTCGGGCTGACATAGACAAGGAGCCCAGGCGGTTCGTCACCGGCGTAATCCGGCAGGTAAACCTGCCAGCTGATTTCGGCGTTCGGGTCCAGCAACTCGCTGAACTTTGCTGCTCGTTCGGCGCCGTACAACTGCTTCAGCGTCGAGGTGATCTTGAACTTCTGCTGGCTTTCTTCAGCCCAGACGGCCGTGCAGCCCAGCAGGGCAATTATCAGAAGCCAATGGCTCCGGCAGGCTGGAGAGCGTTTTTTCAACGGGTTGCAGCGGGTTTCATACTTCCCTAAAGGATATAGCGACTGAGATCCTCATTGCCAGCCAATTCATCCAGGTGCTCGTCCACGTAGCCGCCATCGATCGTAAACGCGTCTCCCGAGCGGTCCGGCGCCTCGTAGGAAATGGTGTCGAGCAGTCGCTCCAGTACCGTGTGAAGGCGTCGCGCCCCGATGTTTTCCGTCGATTCGTTCACTTTCCATGAAATTTCAGCGATTCGGCGCACGCCGTCTTCGCTGAAGTCCAGCGCCACGCCCTCGGTCGACATCAGGGCCCGGTATTGTTCAGTCAGCGACGCCTGTGGTTCAGTCAGGATTCTGGTGAAATCGTCAACTTCAAGCGCCCGCAGTTCGACCCTGATGGGCAGACGGCCCTGCAGTTCGGGAATCAGGTCGGACGGCTTGGACAGGTGAAAAGCCCCGGAAGCGATGAACAGGATGTGGTCGGTTTTGATCATGCCATAGCGGGTGGAGACGGTGCAGCCTTCCACCAGGGGCAGCAGGTCACGTTGAACGCCTTCGCGGGACACATCCGCACCACCGTATTCGGAACGGCGCGCAACCTTGTCCAATTCGTCGATGAAGACGATACCGTTCTGTTCGGCAGTTTCCAGGGCCTGCGACTTGATTTCATCCTCGTTGACCAGCCGTGCCGCCTCTTCCTCGATCAGGATGGGGAAGGCATCGCGGATTTTCATCTTGCGCTTCTGGGTTTTCTTGCTGCCGAGGTTCTGGAACATGCCCTGCAACTGGCTGGCCATTTCTTCCATGCCTGGCGGCGTCATGATTTCCACGCCCGCCTGCATCGATACGTCAAACTCGATTTCACGATCGTCCAGTTCACCGTGTACCAGCTTGTAACGCATCTTCTGCCGGGTGCGATTGTCTTCCGGCTCTTCCGCTTCGGGCTCGTTGGCGAAACCGATCCCTTGCGCGGACTGAGGGCGGGGCAACAGCAGGTCAAGGATCCGGTCATGCGCCGCATCTTCCGCCAGCGAGCGGACCTTGGCCATGGCCTGCTCGCGCGTCATCTTGATGGAGGTATCCACCAGGTCGCGGATGATGGATTCGACATCCTTGCCGACGTAGCCTACTTCGGTAAACTTGGTGGCCTCGACCTTGATGAATGGCGCGTTGGCCAGTTGCGCCAGGCGCCGGGCTATTTCAGTTTTGCCGACTCCGGTCGGGCCGATCATCAGGATGTTCTTGGGCGTGATTTCAACCCGCAGGTCTTCATCCACCTGCATCCGCCGCCAACGGTTGCGCAAAGCGATCGCCACGGCGCGTTTCGCGTCCGACTGGCCGATGATGTGTTTGTCCAGTTCCTGGACGATTTCGCGTGGCGTCATTTGGGACATGGTCATTGCTCTATTTCGAGGGTTTCGATGGTCAGGTTGGAGTTGGTGTAAATACAGATATCCGCCGCGATGCCCAGGGCCTGACGCGTGATCTGTTCCGCGTCCAGTTCCGAATTTTTGATCAGGGCCATCGCAGCCGCCTGTGCGAAGGGTCCGCCCGAACCGATGGCAATCAGGCCATGTTCCGGCTGAATCACGTCACCGGTACCGGAGATCAGCAGCGAGTCCTGCTTGTCGGCGATCGCCAGCAGGGCTTCCAGCCTGCGCAAGGCCCGGTCAGTGCGCCAGTCTTTGGCCATCTCTACTGCGGCGCGCACCAGGTGGCCGGAATGTTTTTCCAGCTTACCCTCGAACCGCTCGAACAGCGTGAAAGCATCCGCGGTGGCGCCGGCAAAACCGGCCACCACCTGGTCCTTGTACAAGCGACGCACTTTACGCGCATTGGCTTTCATGACGGTATTGCCCAGCGTGACCTGTCCGTCACCGCCCATGACGACGAGATTTCCCCGGCGGACCGAGCAGATGGTGGTGCCGCGATACTGTTCCACTTTTGGCTCCTTGGTTGGCATGGGAGGAAAGTGGGGATAAGGGCAGGGGAATGCAAGGAGTGACGATTGGCATGGTAGGCTTGGTGCCCATGATACAAACCCTGATCATCGCGATTTTCAAAGCAGGCTTACCGGTAGCCCTGGCCACCTATGCGCTGATCTGGTGGGCACTGAAAAATCAACATCTCGATTCGTTCGTCAGCGTGGCGGAGATGGAACAGCAGATCAAGCAGCAGAAAAAGGACAAAAAGAGCAGCAAGAAAAATGGTACCAGGGACAGCAAAAAAACCGACATGGTCCATGGCAAGTGGCTGGCTTTTGGCGGCGGGTTTTACGGTGTTGTCGCGTTGCTGACTTATGCGGTCATCGAGCTGGGTGAAATCCGCGATTTCCTGCTCCAGTTCGAAAGCATCAGCGCTTTTTTTGCGAATATTTCATTCAACATGCTGATCGGCCTGATTATCGACGCATTCATGAACTTCATCCTGGCACTTGCCTGGCCCTGGTACTGGCTGGGCGATATCAGCGGTCCCTACATATGGGTCTGGTTCCTGGTGGCTTATGGCGGCTACTGGGTCGGCACCCGGCTGGCCCTGCGTCATCTTGTGGACAGCAAGCAAGAACGCGGAGAACTGTAATGGCCCTGCTTTAGGCTATGATAAATCTGATTCAACAAAGGAGAGATCAATGTCGCTTGCAAAAAAATCAGTCGCTGAATTCATTGGAACTTTCTGGCTGGTCCTCGGTGGTTGTGGGTCCGCTGTTCTTGCTGCAGGAATTCCAGGCCTGGGTATAGGCTTCGTCGGGGTTTCACTGGCATTCGGTCTGACGGTTCTGACCATGGCCTACGCGATAGGCCATATTTCGGGTTGTCACCTCAATCCCGCGGTGTCACTCGGCCTGGCCGTTGCCGGCCGTTTCAAATGGTCCGAGCTACCCGCCTACGTGATTGCGCAGGTCCTGGGCGCCATTGTCGCCGCAGCCATCCTCGCCTGGATTGCAAGCGGCGCGCCCGGCTTTGACCTGGTCGCAAGCGGCCTGGCCTCCAACGGCTACGGCGACCATTCGCCGCAGGGCTATTCCATGGAGTCCGGATTCGTCACCGAAGTAGTGATGACACTGATGTTCCTGATCATCATCCTGGGCGCCACCGACAAACGAGCCCCCGCCGGCTTCGCCCCCATCGCCATCGGTCTCGGACTCACCCTGATCCACCTGATCAGCATCCCCGTCACCAACACGTCTGTAAACCCAGCCCGCAGCACTGGACCAGCAATTATTGTCGGCGGTTGGGCAGTGGCTCAGCTCTGGATGTTCTGGGTAGCCCCGTTGATCGGAGCTGCAATAGCCGGCTTGGTCTACAGGTGGTTTGAGGACTAGCACAGCAACCTTAGGCCCATTAATCGCCTAACTTAGCACCTGACTGGTCGGGCTGGAGGAGGTTCGTGTTTATTCAGGACACGCTCAAGACGTCCATGTGCGCTCTTCGGCTGTTCCCGACAGCCGAAGGTCCTGATTAAACACGAACCTCCTCCAGCATGCTCTTCAGCAAGGCAAGGGCCAGAGCGCCCGGGCATTCAGTACGGCACAAAAAAAGTAGTCGCACTAAAAGCAGTCCACAAGCTCGCGCCTGAACGGGGTGGTGGGACTCCTTGCGCCGTTCAGAACACGCTCAAGACATCCATGTGCGCTCTTCGGCTGTTCCCGACAGCCGAAGGCCCTGAGCGGCGCAAGGAGTCCCACCACCCCACGCCAGAACGGCAACGCTTTAATTGCGCCTACTTCTTTTTGGCGCGCGGGTGGGCCTTGTCATAGACCTTGGCGAGGTGCTGGAAATCAAGATGGGTATAAACCTGGGTCGTCGAGATGTCGGCGTGCCCGAGTAGCTCCTGCACTGCTCGCAGATCGCCGGATGACTCCAGCATGTGGCTGGCGAAGCTGTGCCTGAGCAGGTGTGGGTAAACCTGTTGCGGCAGGCCTTGTTTCTTTGCCCAGTAACGGATTCTTGACTGGATCGTTCGGGTGGAGATCGGGGTGCCACGGTTGCTGACGAAAATATGAGGTTCGTCGAAACCGGCGAAATTACCCCTGGCTTTGCGCCAGGCCGTGAGTGCTTTCGCGGCGTAGCTGCCGACCGGTACAACGCGGGTCTTGTTTCCTTTGCCGGTCACGGTGATCAGCCCGGAGGCGGGGTCGATCTGGTCCCAGCGCAGGCTGGCCAGCTCTGAAAGACGTAATCCGGAAGAGTAGAACAGTTCCATGATGGCCTTATCGCGAATGGCCAGCGGCGAATCTGCCTTGATGTCCAGTAAGCGCGTTACTGCGTCGCTGTCCAGCGTTGCCGGTAATTTCGACGGAGATTTCGGAGCTTTGACCGCGGTCGCCGGATTATGCTCTGCGAATCCCTCCCGCATCATCCAGCGATAAAAACTTCGTAGCGCTGACAACAGTCTTTGCAGGCTGCGCGGTCCCAGGCCACGGCGATGGAGGCGGGCTACCAGTTGTCTCACCTGGTGCTCGTCAACCTTTCCCGGGTCTTCGATTTCGAGCCGTTTCAGCTCTTCGGAAAAAAGTGCCAGGTCTCGCCGGTAGGCCGACCGGGTGCGGGGAGAAAGCCCTCGTTCATGATGCAGGTAGTCCAGGAATTGGCGCTGCCTTTGCATGGTCAGGCTGTTCGGCGCTGTTCCCCTGGCTCGTCTATCGACAGGCTGGTTGAAATCACGTTAGCCAGCAGGTCGAGAAACAAGGTTCCCATGCCCGGATAGAAGCGGGCCGGGTCACTGCTGCCGATGGCCATCATGCCGTCGCAACCCAGTTCGCCCAATGGCGTCAACGCGGTGGACTGAACCCAGCGTGCCTTGCTGCCAAACAGGAATTCCAGCTTGCCCTGTGCCAGCCGTCCGCAAACTGTCTCACCTTTTTCAAGCAGTGGTTTGAATTGTTCCAGGCCCGGATCGTCGGAACTGATTCCGGTGACATCATCTCCCGCCGCGGACGCGGTATCGCTGTCCAGTAAGAAAATTTGCAGGATATCGGCATTGAAATCATTGAGCAGGCTGTTGCCCAGGTGGGTAAAAAATTCCTGTTTCGAGCTGATCGACATGAGGTCCAGCGTCAGCTGATGCAGGCGGGACATCAATTGTTCATTCTCGGCAGCAACCTGCACCAGGCGGTTTAGCTGCTTCTTGATCTCCTCGTTGGTAGTGCGGAGTGACTCGACCTGGCGTTCGATCAGGGAGACAGCGGTGCCGCTTTGATGATTGACTTCCAGGGTTTCAAGGACATCCGGAAATTCGTCGAGAAATTCCGGGTTTTTTCTCAGGTAACTTGCAACAACTTCCTTTAAAGACGTTTTGTCGTCACTCATTCATGATCCCTCTGAATACGTGCATGGCGGGCCCTTTCATGGTCAGGGGCTCTTGTTCTCCGAGCCACTTTATCACAAGATGACCTCCGGGTAGAAAGACGTCCACGGTGTCGCCGACCCGGCGCATTTTTCTGAGAATGGCAACGGCGGCGCACGCCCCGGACCCGCAGGCCAGGGTTTCTCCCGCTCCGCGCTCAACGACTCTCAAGTGAATGGCGTTCTCGCCAGCCAGTTGCGCAAAGCCGGCATTGCAGCCGGCAGGAAAGGCGGCATGGGTGCTCAGGAAGGCGCCGACCTCCGGAATTGATGCACTGTCAATGTCCCGGGTCTGGACCAGCACATGCGGGTTACCCATCGAAACGGCGCCGAACTCCAGCAGGCCCCAGGGTGAATCCAGTTGGTACAGCCCGTCAACGGCTTGCAGGTCGAGCGGGATAGCGGCGGGATCGAACTGCGGTACACCCATCTCCAGTTCGAACTCTCCGTCGTCACAACGACGCATCCTGACGACGCCCGAGGGACTTTCTACATCGATCGGTTGCTTGCCTGTGCCATCCGTTATTTCCAGGTACAGGCCGATACAGCGTGCGCCGTTTCCGCATTGCAGGGCGGGGCTGCCGTCTGCGTTCCAGATTTCGTAGCGGGCATGGTTTTCAGCCTGCTGAGGATCAGACAACACCAGGATCTGGTCACAGCCGATACCCAGGTGGCGATCGGAAATCCGGGCAGCCAGTTCCGGGTTCATAGTCACCTTAGCGCGGCGCGCATCGATCAGCACGAAGTCATTGCCGGCGCCGTGCATCTTGTGAAATTCAAACGGCATGGACGGGTTTTACAATCTTCCGCTGACAATCCAGTGGCGGTCACTGGCGGATTCAACACTCAGCATATCCAGTCCGGCCCTGTCGAGTTGGGCCCGTATCTCGTCCATTGTGTATGCCGCCAGCAGCGAGTTGTAGAAGTCCTCGCGCAGGATTTCCGGGGCGCCATCCGCATAACGGTCTACCAGGTCCTGCGCCGCGGCCTCGTTGTCCGGGCGAGACAGGTCCATCACCTGGATTGCGGCGCCCGCGCACCCTACAGCTCCGATGCTTTGCCAGAGCACTTGCGGATCGGGCAAGTGATGCAACAGGCTGTTGCTGATGACGGCATCAAACGAATTCTTCGGCAGGGAAGGGTCCGGAAGGTAAGCAAGCCGAAAATCCACCCGTTGGTCGAGGGATTCGCGATGCAGGCGTTCCTGTGCCCGCCGCAACATGTTCTCGCCGGCATCGATTCCGGTGACGCGCCAGCCCGGCAATGCCGATGCCATGCGGATGGCTATATCTCCCGGCCCACAGCCCAGGTCCGCCATCTTTCCGGCGGGGTCCAGATCGGTGAACCGGTCCAGAAAGCGCTGTGTAAACAGGCTGTTCGCTTCTTCAAAATCTGCCTCGGCGTACGCAATAGTCTGCGCTTCGCTATCCATCAGTTCAGGTTCAGGAATTCTCTTCATCACTCTCTTCAGGTTCTTTGTCGGGCACGGATTCTGCCGGGGTGGGATCGTCAGCTGCGGATTCTTTGTCCGGAAGATACAGCGGTCCACGCTGTCCACAAGCGGTGGTGGCCAGCGATAGACAGCAGCACAGGGCCAGGACACAAAAGGGAATAAAAGTTCTTTTCATTGGCAGGTTGAACGCTTCAAGGGCTGATACACTATACGCCATGAAAACGCAGGATTCAGCCACGGGATCGCCAGCCAGACAGTTATCGGGATCCGGCCTGGAAGTGGTCGAAGTATCTACGGGCCCGAATCCAACGGCCGCCGTTATCTGGTTGCATGGCCTGGGCGCGGACGGACATGATTTCGAGCCCGTCGTGCCGCAACTGATGTGGCCTGGGGCGCCTGCTGTCCGTTTTGTGTTTCCCCATGCACCTGTTCGTCCGGTGACCCTCAACGGCGGCATGGCGATGCGGGCCTGGTATGACATCGTCAGCCTGTCCGGAGACCGTGATCACGACCAGAAAGGCATCGCAGACAGCGTTAATAGCGCGGCCGCACTGGTAGAGCAGGAGCGACAAAGGGGGATAGCGCCCGACCGGATCGTGCTCGCTGGATTTTCCCAGGGCGGAGCGATTGCGGTGCAGCTGGCCATCCGCTACCCGGAAACGCTGGCCGGACTGGTGGCGCTTTCCACTTATCTGCTGCTGGAACACCGGCTGGACGACGACCGGAACCCGGCCAATCTGAAACTGCCCGTGTTCGTCGGCCATGGAACGGCCGATCCGATGGTGCCGTTTTTCCTGGGAGAGCACCTGACCGATCGCCTGCGCCGCATGGGACATCCGGTTGAGTCGCATAGCTATCCGATGCCACACGCAGTCTGTCCGGAAGAAATTGCGGACCTGTCCGCCTGGTTGCGGAAAACGCTGGACTGAGGCAATGACGCAACCCCTGGAAATGGATTTGCAGGAGCGGTCAGTCGGTGTTTACCCACCTTCGTTTTGCAATTGGCGTCTGCTGCTGGCCGTGATGGTCATCACCGAAGTTTCGGTCATCCTGGTTGGACTGGGCCGCGGCGGATTGCCGGGCTGGCAGTGGCTCGCGATGTCCAGCCTGTTTGCGCAGTGGATGGCTCTTTTCTGCGCTTCGGGATTGTGTGTCATGAGTAGCTGGACCGGACGGTTCAGTCCTCGCGGTGCATGGATCGGCAGCTGGCTGATTGCCATAGCGCTGTCCGCGGCCTTCAGTTTCGCGAGTTGGCAGATGTCCGACATTGCCTTGCCGGGACTCATCGGTGACAGCGCGGGAATGTTTGTGCTGAAGAGCGCGTTTGCCGTCGGCCTGGTAGCGGTCGTATTCTTTCTTTACCTCGAGATTCGGGCGCGCTGGCGGTCAGAGCTGATAGCGCAGGCCGAAGCCCGGGTGCAGGCCTTGCAGGCCAGGATTCGCCCTCATTTCCTGTTCAACAGCCTCAACACGATTGCCAGCCTGATACCCGATGATCCCGACAGTGCCGAGGCGGCAACACTGGACCTTGCTGATATCTTCAGAGGCAGCATGAGGCGCGCGGATCAGCTTATTTCACTCTCGGACGAGTTGTCCCTGGCCCGTCAGTACCTCGATATGGAAAGACGCAGGCTCGGCAGCAGGCTGCAGGTTGACTGGCGGGTAGAGGAGTTGCCCCCGGGTGCCTCGGTGTTACCCCTTATGCTGCAGCCACTGCTGGAAAATGCCGTGGCGCATGGAGTCCAGGCGCTGCAGGAAGGAGGTAAAATAGCCGTATACGGGCGTTCCGAAGGCGAGCGGATTGTCGTCACGATAGGAAATCCGTTGGCGCCAGAGGGTTCCGACACAAGTGGGCATGGAATGGCTATTCGCAATATCCGTGAACGCCTGGCGCTGGCATTTGGTTCCCGTGCCAGCCTGCTGACCAGCCAGGACCAGGACCAGTTTTATGCTGTTTTGAGTTTGCCTTATGTTGAACATTCTGATTATTGATGACGAGCAACCGGCCCGCGATCGCCTGCGGCGCCTGCTGAATGAACTGCCCAGGTGCGAGGTGGTGGGTGAAGCCGCCAGCAGCAAGGAAGCACTGGAGCGAATTAGCGAGCTGAGTCCGGATATGTTGTTGCTGGATATTTCCATGCCCGGCATGGACGGCATGTCCCTGGCCCGTGTTCTGCGGGAAGGTGGCGCTGCGCCGGCGATCATTTTCTGCACGGCCTACCAGGACCAGGCGCTCAACGCGTTCGAAGTGGAAGCGGTGGACTACCTGGTCAAGCCGGTCCGGGTTGAGCGGCTTGAAAAATCGATCGAAAAGGCTCGGCGGTTCCTCGGCCGCGAAGATGGGGAGGAAGAGCACTACGTCAGGTCCACCGTTGGCGGTAAGGTGGTATTGACTCCGCTGCACCGTGTCATCTGTCTCGTTTCCGAAGACAAATACACGACAGT